>Ga0310122_10000888_pt1 | contig 19091 bp, 11 predicted proteins | sample CB6_Bottom_1051__FD_203503 | JGI IMG/M metagenome (GOLD analysis project Ga0310122, IMG submission 203503) | Marine microbial communities from Western Arctic Ocean, Canada - CB6_Bottom_1051 | ecosystem: Environmental > Aquatic > Marine > Oceanic | place: Canada: Western Arctic Ocean | collected...
TAATTTTCTTTTTTCTGATACAGCTCTTTTGATATTACTATAATCCATCCATTTATCAGTTTGACATTCATTACAATGAATTTTAACTTGGATTCTTGATTTTTTATTTATACAAACTTTTTTATATTCCAAGTAATTAATATGCTCTATGTTTGCTATTATTTTTTTAATGACATATTTATCGACGGGAGCATTTCTACTACATTTATTACACCGTCTACCTTGTCTATTTTTATATCCTTTAAAATTTTCAAAATTAGTAGAATATTCGTGATTATTTGGACATATAGAAATTATTTTTTCTCTGATGGTAGTTACAATAACATCTTCTTTAAATTTATATCCATTATCCGCTGCTAATATTTTAAACTTTCTTGTTCGTTCTGAATTTTTATCCATGTTATGACGATATAAAACAATATAAACATCAATTTTAATAGGAAAAAAATAAATTTTATCTGTTTGCATATTACTGCATTATATAAAATTCGGTATATATTTAATGCAACCAGCGTCTCTTAAATCGAGGCAACCAGAAGTCAAAACAAGTGATTATGTTGAATAACGTAAAACGGCCGATCCCGGCCTATAAGCATATCTCGTTGATAGAAATATGCCCCCTATGGCTTCCCAAGAGTTGCTTTTCACTTCTCTTGATCACCATAAGCCTACAACTCGTACCCGAGATTAATCGAACTTGCTGTAGCCGGACTGAACATTAGGCCGGCATATTTTCGACTTGAATAGTCAAAAACTTAGCCAACCCACCTATGAACCAGTCTCTAGCGATTACCATTGTAACACGTTTCCATGCTACGGTCACCGACGGTCTTGTCCCCTCCATGATATACTGAAATATCATAAAGTAGAACGTTGACCGTTTTCATAAGTGTCGCATTATATAGAGCACTTGTCATCGAAATGACAGTACGCATCGTATATAATACTAGCAGGTACCACTGTATCATGTCAATCCATGATTCCATCGGAGCTTCACAACCCCACAGCCTGCTGTTTCGGACAGATCGTATTGTTAAATACCGTTGATCCGAGATTAATAGGAAATTTAGTGCTGAGGCAACTACAATTAAATCTAAATTAGTGTCATTAATGTTAGCATTTGAGAAATTCCAGCCATTATTGCCTGCAAAATCAACATTGACCGTGAATCGAAGGTAAAATTCACGAGCTCGCGAAACATTGACGTGACCGGATGGTTGATAAGTACCCGGGTACAGACAGAAATTAACCATCAAAAGACCACAATCTTCAGGCGTGTTAAGATTGTATCCACCAAACGTGTATGGAATATAACTCTGATAAAATTGTTGTGGAAGATCTTGATAAATCGGAATACCATGAGCGGATACACGTAGTACGTCAAACAATGGGTAACATTCACAGCATTCAACATTAGGTTCTGCCACCTCAGTAATAGGGTCTGTGCCACCACCACCACCAGTTAAATCAATTGTAGAATGAAGACCGACCACACCAGTAAGACCATACGCTTGACAGTCGCGTTTTGAGAAATAATGCCAATCACGTAGATCATTGGCACGATAATTCGTAATACCTGGATCCGCCAACCCCGCACCGTTAGTATAATCACGAAGACTCCCATTTATAGGAGTTTCAGCATCAGAATTAATATTGATCTTTGGACGAAGTCCAATGAAAAGTGCTTCAATCGGCCACTTCATGTTCTGAAGAAGAATTTCTTCTTCGGCCTTGTTGATATTATTAACTTGTTTACGGTGCACTCGGATAAGAGTAAACCCAATACGTTTGATGTAAATTTCGTGAACCTCGGGATTAACAAACAGATTGTTAATGAACAGTTCTGCCTTCACAACCTCGCCTTCAGTCAGCACAATATCAGCTGCTGTAAATAACACATTACCACGTGCTTCCCAATTAAATAGTTTAGTAGACTCTTCAAGTTCAATACGAATAAACCGCTGACCATACGGAATAGCAACGGATGGAACAGCAAGACGAGGATCAAGATTGCACCAAAAGAGAAGAGGTACAAACACTTCAAGCCAGTTTGGTTTGGAGTTGTACTGATATCCATCAGCAGTTTTTGGCGTTTGAAGACCTCGGCAACAATCCATATAAATTTGATGACCTGCAACCTGACCAACAAGATCATCTTCAAGATGTCCTCGAGTAGATACTGATTGTCCGACATTACGTTTCCATCCTGTAAGTTTATGATTGGGAACACGAAATTGACGATGCATAACAATTTCATCAGACGTATATTCATCTAGAGGATTACCATTAACATCGAATCGTGTCTTCTTCATCAATCGTTCACCTGGATAATCGGCCCACCGCACAGATGGCATAGCATCGCCCAATACACTAACTTGCGGTGTATATGAAACTTGAGGTGGTTTGATAATAGCATGGAAACACATATCGTTAAAGAAATCACCAAATTGTGGAATCGAGAATTGTACTTCAGATCCCAGTTTTACTGCGCCGGAATTGGGCTTGACGATATTATATTCATATCCCATAGCTGCAAATGGCTTAAAGTGCGCATTTGTAAATAGGATATGGGTACGTTCAATATCCAGAAGCGTAGGAGTCTTATCCTTGTATGGAATACGAGGATCATTCATACGCTTACGTCTAATCAAATATAAACGCTTTTTAAGCAATCTAGATGCCATAAGCATTCTGTCCTGTTTACCATCATTAGTAATAAGTTGAAAAATACCACCGGTAGCCATTTTTGATTATGATTTTTTATCTATAAAAAATCAATGTAGTAATATTATAACGTAGACAAAAAACTTTTAGACCACACACTAATTATGGAGCTATATAAATGTGAAGGAAGAAAAATGAAATTAAAAATAATTATTACCGTTCAAGTTTAAATGTAATTTTTAATAGTTTTCTAACCATGAGCAAAATACCGGTTAGTTCGCATTATCATAACTGATTTCGTTAATTTAATGTGATAAATCTCAACATTATTTATTTTTTTATAAAAAAAAGATAATTTATCTATAGTAATTTTGCAGTAAAATTTTTAATAACTTTGAAATGCTAAGATTTATATAAATCGTATTCGAACAGCTAGAATCCGAAACCCGGCGAGTTCGAATTCTACTTTCAGTAAAATTCAAGGTGCTCGGCATTCTAGCGAGCTAGAATTCGACGAAGCGCTTCTCGAGCGCGCAGTTAGAATACGAGATATAAGTCTTAATGCTCTTCGGCATCGGTATTCGTAGCATTTTGTATTTTTTCCGTAATCAAAGATTCCGTTAATGAATTAGGTATAGATTCACTTTTGTTTGAATCGATGTCTTCAACTTCTATAGTTATATTATCGCTACGAGATGATATTATCACTGTATCAGGAGGATCTACCACAATATAATCTTTATAACTACGTATTCTAGTATGTCCTTCTGTTACTTCATTTAAAAGTTCTTCTTTTCTATTTAATAAATCTATCAAAATAGTCACCCGATTCATTTCTATTTCTAATTGTCGAACTTCTCCTTCCATTGTCGTGCGTAATGATTTAAATTCCTCATTAGTTAAACATTCTAGCTCACTTAGATTAAACTTGCCCAAATCAAACTCCATACTCCTAAACTCCTAATGCTTATAGCTTAACGAAATAATAGTATACTAAATGCTAAGATTTATATAAATCTTACTAAATATATGTTTAATAGATTTCTTCCGCTAGTTCCGGGATAATAGAACTCAGCGATGTAATGGATATTCTCGTCTCATTCTATCAATTGCTCGTTTTCTGCCTTTATTCAAACGATATTCATATACCTTTGAAACAGGTTCTCCCCTCTCCACCCATTTCACCGTGCATGAGTTTCTATTTATCACATGTTGTATAGTACTAGATGTAAGTGTACGATCCGGTTTATACTCAGGACGAGTTAAAACCACTGCTATAGGCCGTTCTCCTCGAATTTTCTTAACATGTCTTACTGTGGGTTTTGCTACGAGTGGTTTTGCTACGAGTGGTTGAGATGCCGGAGATTGAGGTTTCTTTTTTGTAACCACTTGTCGTATGGTACGCTTAACAGGTCTGGTTCTAACCACGGGTACAGTTGATCTAACTTTTTTTGGTCTGTTTTTGTTACGTTTAATTATTTCAATTTCGGCGACAGTTTTAGCCACAATCGCGTTATCTAGACTTTGTTGTGTTTCCTCGTGTAGTGTTTTTGAAATATCAGTTCTTTGTAATATTCGTCTTTTTTTATCTATTTTAACTTGCAAACTTCTAACTAAAATATCCGTTCTTCTGGTATCCGTGTCATCCTTTTGTTTATTATATGCCACGGATGCGGCATCTCCCCGATTAATTTTCTGTTCATATTCCAATTCCTGTTTTCGTTGGAGTTCAATTAAGTCAGGAAAATCAAGAGAATCATCCTCTGTGCTCGTGTCCCCAACATTAGTTTCAATGCCCTTATCCACAGTAATGTCGAATTCACCCATTTCGGAAATATTTATATTATCTCCTCGAGATGACATAAATACTGCACCTAGATGATTCTCATTCTTGTTATCTTCCAGATCTATTTGTGCACCATAACAATCTAAGCATATGTCGTCATCATTGGGTTTTTTCTTCGATAATGATGATGTCGCCGCATTTTTAATTTTACTACAAAGTGATTTTAACCCCGAAGTACTTCGTGCGGCATCTCCAATACAAAATATATGATATTTATTTTGATTATCTCCCGTTTTAGAATAGATAAATTTTATGTCAGTAGTATTAACGTTCATCTTGTGTTACAAAATATTACAGATGAATGTTATGTTTTCAGGTTATAAATATTAACCTTAAGATTTATATTTCTGACTTTTATATCCTAAACCAAAATTTATAAATTTAACGGAATAAAGGTTTGAAGTTAAGATAAAAGTTAAGAGATATAAACGTTAGGAGCTCTACGTTTTATGAGGTATACATACAAAAAATAAAACTTAATTATATTATTTAAAATTCTTTGATTTGAAAGCTAAAATATACGCGTTGAGGACTTGATATCTCTTAACTTATATATACTATTTGATGGATTATTGAAATTAATATTCGGTAGTTGCAAAATTATAATATCCTGCAACTGTATGCGAACCCTTGAACGTGTGCTGTCGACCACTGGTTTGACGCTTAATAACCGTAGGTACTCGTGTAATATTTGCACATTCGCCTAGATTTGCAGGGTTACTACAATCTACAGTTCTGGTAAAAATATTGCCATCGGTTTTCATATTTTCAACAAACACTGCCCACTCAGGCATAACTGATCGGCAAGCATTGCAATCAGTTCGATGATACATTGTAACGGATTGAGTAGGATCATATAATCCTTCAAATCCACTAGAAAATCCCACAATCATTAATATTAATAAAATTACAATAGCAAAGGCTATGGACAAATTTACCAATCTGGACGGTGAATCTTTAAAGGTTACTTTATCGAAAAATGAAGATAGATCCATTTTGTATCGTTAATTCAAATTTTAAGATCTATGAATTCTAAAGTTGAAATAACAGGAGATGTTTACCGTATATTAGTATCCACATAATTTCCTAAAATCTTAAAAAAAATACAAACTTAAAATAAATATAAATTTTTCCCCTCGAAAGTTAAATCATCGAATTTTATTTTTTAATTCTGCGGTTGTTCTATTATCAGTTGGCATAGCACCTTCTTCTTGATCTGGTGCAAAAGCACGTGTATGCATTATACCAGTGGTCATACTTTTACCACCTTTCGATAGAGATATAACTCCTACTTCAATAGATTCACTTTCGGGTACAATTGGCACTGTTGAAGATGGAGACGGTGTGGTTTTATATTCTGAATTTTCCTCCTCCAAAGTTAAATCATCATTTTCCACATACATTGGATCGTTAATATTAACCGCCCCCATCCTAGCAACTTCAGGACGATTACTAGCTTTAAACCGTAAGAATGACGGGTCATCCGGGCCTACTTCAGCCACATTTGCTTCCTTGGCAAGACGTACTCTATTGTTAACAATATCCTTAACTATTTTGCTATCTTCTTGATTCTGTTCCATGATAGCCTCCATAACAGATGTGTGTTTGTTGTAATATTCCATTCGTTCCCGATTTTGTTCCCATGGGCCTACGAAAACCCACCCATTATTTTGTATGGTATGGATCGTATGGGGTGTATCTTCTTTATGTTTATGTCTATAAGCATCGGCTTCTTCAATAGTTTTATGTTGTTCATGTATATTAAATGCTATATCCATATCATGTTTTTCCGGATATAAATCAACCGTAGCCTTATGTAATTTTGCATAGTGCACGCTTTTAAATTTATCAAAGAAATAGAAGTAATCCGCGGGAGGGATAACTTCTCGTACAATATCTTCTATTTTTTTGAGTGTTGTATTTTCCGATTTCATCGTTAAATTTTCCGATTTCATCGTTAAATTTTCCGATTTCATCGTTAAACCCTCGTCAATGCTAGCGATAGTGGGGAGTTCAGGATCGGTCGCCAGAGTTTTGAATGATGGAGTTGTCGTCGAAGTTTCTTCCTCGGTTTTGAGTTCAGCCTTTTCGATGTTTGATTCCGTTAATTCCTCATTAATTTCCTTTTTTTCTTCGGAAACAACGCGCCGATGTGCTGCTAAATTTGCTAACGTTTTTTTGTTCATTTTACCAATACGAGTTCCTCGTAGTTTTCCTGTACGTGTTCGAACCGAATTAGCCCGACGTAAACCCAGTCGTGATACTTTTGTATCTACTGGTGTACGTTCCGGATCTTTGGGATTGGGTCTGTACGCTATCCTAACATGTTTATCAGGATTATATTTAAATGCATGTATTAAGAAATTGTATACGTGTACTTTATGTTTCATCCATTCTATATTTTCCGTAATTTTACCCATTTTTCTATTATCTTCTAAGTCGTGTTCTTGTGGTTCGATAATACTAGGATCCGCTATATAACGTTCCATCGATACAGGTTCGCATTCAGCGGGTACTTTATATTCATCGAGAGTTCGAAATAAAAATGCTATTTTTGCCACTGTGTTAAATTTATCTACATAATTTTCGCGTAAATTGGTATAACTCATGTTAGTAAATGCATGGTTACCAGGGAGACTAAATGAATATGGGCTCTTTATACTGTCAAATAATTTATCTAGCTGATCCGCTGTCATAGTATCTATATATTTATCCACATTACTATCTGCGTTATGTTGAATTTCATCTAAAATAGTCGACGTAATTTCAGCCGTGTTACTTTCTAAATCAGACATTCTGAAAGAGTGATGAATGATAGATAATTTTAAATTCTGTTAAATTACAAATGTGAAAGGAATTATATTACTATATCTATCTTTATTTAAATACATTTTAAAGTGATTATTAATCACTTAGAATTTGGCTAACCTAAGATTTTCGTAAATCTAATTCTAAACTTTTATTTATAAAAGTTTGCCAAAGATAAAAGTCTAAACTTTTATATCTAAACTCTTAAATATTATAGCTTAACGGAATAAAAGTTTGAAGTTTGAAGTTAGATTTATAGCTTAGACTTCTACGAGTTCGAATTCGAGGAATTCGAGGAATTCGAGGAATCCGAGGGGGATTTCATCCCGAACGAAATATACCACACTGTAAATCGCAAACTAATGAACATGCTCGAATCCATTTCAACGAGTTTCACGCTCAAAATCGAATCCTTAAAATCTATTTTACATATTCTAAAGCCACGATTTACGGCAGATGAGCTAATTGATCTTATAAATGACATTAAAATAAATACATTATTAACAGAATTAGCGGACGCAGAACCCGAAAATAAATTAAATAATACGGCCATAAATACAGCAACGTGTATTATGTTATTACAAAAAAATGTATTGGCCGAATATTTTAAATCATTAAATTATCATGATTTAAAATACAAGGGTCATACGCTGGAAGATCGTGTGTTGAATTACGTTTATAACTACCATATCGACATATTGGATATACATACATATAATACATTGGTAAAAAAATTGAGTCATATTGAAACCAATTTTAATCATAAAATTGCAATACTCATGAACAATGTTCAGCTATCAGTCACAGGTATCAAATCTGAACGGTTATTAAAAGTGATGAAATCGGAAAAATCTATCAGAAATATCATTGAGGAATATAACAGGTATTTATTACAAGAGCGACTATCATCACGAATACATGATATATTTTTTACCATTATTAATATTCTGGAGAAAATAGGAACAAATCCTATATTCAGTATTACAATAGGTGATGCTAAATATGAAACTATAAAAAATAACATAAGTGATTTTAATACGTACAATATTAATATTCGCTCAGAAACTACAAAAAACGACAAGTGTGATATTTGTGATATTAAATACACAATTGACCATGAAAAAAATGAATTATATTGTAAATCATGTGGATTAGTGTCGCATTTATCAGAAGAACTATACGATTCTAATTTTGGCTTATTAGAAACCAAACAAAAGAACTCTTCATATGATGCCAGCAATCATTGTGAATTTTGGTTCAAACGTATATTTGCATTAGAACCTACTGACATGGATGAATCTATACTAACATCAGTACATCAATGGCTTATAAAAAATAATTATCCCATTACTTGCAAATGCATACGAAAAGCATTACAAAAATTAAAACTAACAAATTTTAATACACATGTATCGCTTATTCGAAAGCTACTGACAGGTAAAGTACCGGAACCTCCTACATACGATCAAAAAATGCAGATATTTAATTATTTTAATAAAGCGGTTCAAGCTTACATTGAAATTTATAAAACCACTCACACTAATAATAACATTAAATATTACCCATATTTCATATGGAAAATTATAGAAATTATATACAAAGATCAACCCAGAAGACGATATGAAATATTTGAATGCATACATCTTCAAAATTTGGACACATTAAAGAAGAATGACAAGATATGGAAAAAGATATGCAATAAAATCACCGAATTTAAATTCAAACCCACTGATAGAAATGAACAATACTTATATTCCGCTTCCTCGGGGTAAAGCCCCTCGGATTCTAGGGACCCGGCATTCTAGCTCGCTAGAATTCGGAAAGTTCGAAATCTATAACTGAACAATTCGAGGGACCCGGTATTCTAGGCAGCCTAGAATTCGGACAATTCGAAAAAGTAAAAGAAAAAGCTATACAATTTTTAATTGATCAAATAATAGCGATTCTGCTTCTTTATCGGCGGATGTTTCGCATAAATTCCATAAATGTGGGGAACCCACGATAAAATTATCATGCAGATTAACATATGCGTAGTGAAATTGCGACCATTTCGAGTCTCCTGTTTTTAGTCGTTCTTTCGTAAATACCAGTTTTTTATGATTTCTACCACCACCTTCTTCTCGAAATAGTATGCTAGCGATATCTCTCGCTTTATTTTTCTTTTCCTTTGTTAGCCCAGATGTTCCTGTAGATCGTCCAAAAAATACACCCACACTTTCTTCATCTGTGAAAATAGAATTGAAAGAATTATTTCTTATTTGAGGATCTAAATTTGTATCATTATGTGCTGCAATTACTATAGTCAGTCCTAACCATCTCACCGTGGTGAATAACTCCAACAACTCTGGTGCTTTCGATAATTTTCGTAATTGAGACGCACAGTCATCCATAATCAAAAATAAATATGGGTTATGATCTAAATAACGCACGATACATTTTTCCCGTTTATTTAATTCGGATTCAAATTTAGCACCATTTCGTATACCTAATTTATAAATATGACGAAGTTTATCTTCACATGCATGCTTTATACTTTCTATAGTGCTTTTAACGATAGGAAATTCGGCACTTGATTGCCGTGTTTTTATTATGTGCTCGTTTGCAACTCTAATTAAATCTTGCTCTAATATTTTTAATTTCTTATCAACATTTATCTTCGCGAATAGTGCCGTTAAATATTCTAGATTGTTTGTAATTTCGTGTATTTTCATATTTTTTCTTTGTCGGGTTATTATTTTTTCAAGTAATTCTTTTGTTATTTGACTATGTACACAACCTGGTGGCACACGTTTACTATACGCGCTATTGGTCGAATCTGTGGGTGATATTACTACTATGCCGGGTATATTTTTTCGAAGTGCGTATAAAATAGCATCAATTATAGTAGACTTCCCGGTTTTTGGTGCACCATATATAATCGTGGTTTGATTAAAAAATCTATGAGGATATACTTCAAAAAAAGGCAATTTATCATATTTATCTGAAATACGAATAGATTTATCTTCATCATAGGCCATGCTATCTCTTATCTGCAAACTTTTATATCTAAACTTTTATAAATAAAAGTTTGAAGTTTAGAATTAGATTTATTTTTTTTAGGTCGTTCTTTTGATTATAAAATAATCAAAGAGTTCCTAATTATATTACTTATCGTTCAAACTTTTATATAAAATTTTAAAACGCGCAACTCTGTAACATTCGGATTCTACCTACCCGGCATTATATCAATCTCTGAGCTCGGTATTCTAGCTATTCGGATTCTAGCTATTCGGATTCGGGGAATTCGAAAAGGTTTATAACTTTAGATAACCCATCTATATAGCCATTGATGGCTAAGAAGATTATTTAGCAATATCGCTCAGTAGAGTTCCTGTGTCAGTCAATCTATCACTTCGCAGATTTACAGTAGTTGCCACACTATCATCATCCACTAATTGCGGTACAACTTCTAGCCCTCCATTATGTCCCAAATATGATAAATCTCCTAGAATTCCCGCATCCCCTTCAATTTCTTTTGCCCCACTTATTTTACGCGACACCGATGCATTAAACATAAATAATACTATTAACGATGTGACATATATAAATATACCCCTCCACAATACAGATCCGCATGTTAGCGGTATTATTACTAATATCAGTATAGTGATAATTGCGGCAATCCAAACCGGGTTTCTAAAGAATCTACAATCTATTACTCCGCTAATTAGCCAATTAAAACTATGGGTTAATTCAATAGGCATGGTCCGAATTCTAGGCTGCCTAGAATACCGGGTCCCTCGAAAATCAAACTTTTATCTCTTATAATTTATAAATTTTATAATGTCTGCATACGAATCTATAGGATAGTAGATCTTTTTTATTCTATTCGATATAATAATGAAATTAAAAGAAGTTCAAGGTCTTACTAAAATAATCCAGACTAACAAGTTTAAAGATTTTGTAAATTATTATATTAATGACTGACTATCTGTATCATCGCCATAAAATGAAATATCCAAACCCATTTCCGTATTAGGAAGTTTATCTAATACTAATGAATTTCCGATTCTATCGTTAAAACCTACTCTATCCAAAGGTAATGGTGGTGATTCTATATTCGTTTTAGAAGATTCGGATAGCATAGCGTCTAATAAATCTATTTTACTAGTATCGTCCACGGGTGATAATATTGTAGATGAAATATTCTGCATACTGGATGCTATTGTGTCGCTATAATTTGAATTTGAAGGTGACGGAAATAATCTAGGTTGAGTGTTTTGTGCTACTACACGCGATTGAGAAGGTGTTAATTTTTTTGACTGTGCTTCGTGCTGCGCTGTAACACGTTTAACTTCTGTCTCAAGTGTGTTATATTTTTGCTGAAGTTCGGATAAATTTTTTGATGCCACTGTTAATTTTCCTGAAGTCGTTGCTAATTCATATGATATCTTCTGTATATTTTCATTTAATCCAGCTACTATTTTATCATGTACTCGACTTTTCAATGTAAGTTGTTCAAAATTACGTTGTAAATCTGTTTCATCCGTCTGTGTTTGATTTAGATCTAGTTGTGATTGTGCAATTGTTGCATCTCTATCAGCAAGATCAGCATACATTTTGTCCGATTTTGTAGTTAATTGTTTGAGTAAATCATTACGATGATTTACATGAGTATATACATCCATAAAACGTTTCCGCATTTGCTCACAGTCATGTATAAGTTTCTTTTTTTCTTGTTCGTGCTTCTTTTTTTCTTGTTCATACATACTCCTTATAGAGCGGCATTCTTCTAGTGTACTATTTCGTTCATCGTTTAATTTATCAACTATATGCCGGGGTATATGGTGTTCAGTACTACGTTTGGCTATTTTATTATAAAATTCTTCACGTTGAAATATCAAACAATCAATGAATATATCTCTTAATAACTGTATATTTTCTGTATTTTTATGATCGTCAATAATATTTTTAATATACTTTCTTCGTATTTTTTGCTCGAATGATGTAATAGCATTCACAATACATTCTTCAAATACTTTCTGTTTTTGTTGATTACTAATATGAACCACAAACTCTACAGGTAGAAACTCTGATGTGATTTTATTTAAGAAATCACTGTATGTGTATGATTTGAATCGAGTTTTATCGATGTAGTATTCATACAAATCTTTCATTACTTTTTTACAAGGATTTGTAACTCCGTTAGACGATCCCATAACATCGCTAAATTTTTCTAGTAGTTCTTTATAGTGAAATGTCAACGTTTCATGATTTTTACTGGATGCGCGATGCTGTTTGGCACGAGTGTATAATACATTATAAAATGTATTGACAAAATAAGATCCTAATATATCAAATTTAGATATAGTTTCCCGACTATAACTATCCCGATTGAATAATGGTCTATAATCCATTTGTATATATATATATATATATATATATAGCTAACCTTAAGATTTCGTTCTAACGTTTATTCCGTTAAGCTAACTTTAAGATTTAAGAAATATGAAAGTTACAACAAATCTATAGATTTTAAGATTCAAATCTTTAAAAGTTTGATCTATATCGGAATTTGTCTTTAGGTAATATATTAGTAATTTCTCAATAACCCCGCTAGTCAGTCTAGTGTTCTCCTTTGAATTTATAATTCAAAGAGTTTTAGATCCTTTAAGTTATATTTCTTAACTCTTAAAGTTAGCTTAACGAAATCTTATTCTGCGAATTTTAAATAGTAGGTCTATTGATATAATAGTCTTGTCGTTTAGATATTATAGATTTACGATTGAAATAGTTAAATTTAAATCTATTTTGTTTAAAATAATAAACTGTTTAATATTGTTAAAGTTTGTAAACTATAGATTTTTCGTAGCCGTTAGAATTTATAAATCTTAACTTTTTTTATAAAAGTTAAGCTAATAATATACATCGTTGATGCATAGTATAATTTGTGGATTTTCTAGAAATATATATCCTAACTTCAACCTTCAAAGCATTCCGTTAAGCTATAATATTTAAGAGTTTAGATCTTTGAAATTTCTAAATTTCAAGGTTTAGAAATAAAAGTTAATATTATACATAAGATATATAAATCTTAGCAGTTACAAACAAATTAAAAGATTTTCAACCATAGATCTTAATAACTGAAAAGTTAAGAGGATATTTAACGAGCCCATAGTATGCCGAGTATTACTATACTTAAACCCTTAGAAAAACAACATGACTTAACCCTTACTGAAAAAAAAGAATTATTTGCATCGATTCAAGTACAAACTGATTTACCCCAATACCATTTCGATAATTTTATATGTCATAGCACCTATACAGATTATTATGATATTACAGAATCCAAATTTTTAAATCTAGAACTAAAAAGAATTTTAAATTGGATTTCTCCTATTTTAAGCGAAATTCCATGCAGACAAAATACACAAGAAGCCAGTTTATCCCAATATAAAAAATCAAAACAACGCACCGCAAAAACATTTCGTGAAGTGGCATCGTTACGCGCCGCAAAAAAACGTATATTTCATAAACTCGATGCGGTGCCCAACCGTTATTGTATTGTACTACAAACAGAAACCCCTTTAAAAGGATTTGTTAGAAAAAAAGTTCAAGTAAAACAATCCAAATCGCGCGCAAAAGGATCGAATTCGTTAATTTATAAAACAGTGTATGAATCCTATATTGTACCGGCGTATAATCAATTTAACGTTATAGGTATAAGGCTAGATTTTCTATCTAGAAATGGCAAATTTTATAAAATATCGGAAAATAGAAACTTTCCTGTTAATACAGTTCCCATAGAACAACTCATCAAAACAGGATATTATAATTTGAACTCACCCGATTATATTAATTTTATTAATCAGTCATTATCCATTAATTTGCCTAAATATTTGGATCATGGTTCTACTAATATAATTTTTACAGACGAAAAACATGCACAGTCCGTAGTGCGTGGGATACTTCATATAATAACCGATATGAAATATCATCTGGACCACCTCTATTTATCAACTATGATGATTATAAATAATATGACAAAAATAACCAAAGTAGGATATGCCAAGTTGAAAACCCCCGTGAGTATCTCGAATTCTACTTCTTCGGATTCTACTGTAAGTAGAATCCGAAGAAGTAAACCTAATAGTCCTATTATCACAGAATTACAAAAGATATATTCGGGGAAATTTTCTTCTATATTTCCATCAGGTAGATACAATGATATGATCTCCGGTAATATGCTAGATATTTATTATAAAGCCATTTTACTTGGATTAAACCATAAAGATGTAAAATTATTATTAAATAATGCACGAACATCCGTAGACGTAGTAAAAAGAAGCAAAAAAAATAAATATGATAGATTCAAAGTGGACTCTCGTACCACGTTTTTTAATTATTGGGGTAATACTAAATTTGGTATGAAATTCATAGAATTAAACGAACAACAGCAGCGATATATAAAATTATTATATAAAAAATTCGATGGAATACAATCTACTTCACATAAAGACTGCGAGCATTTAAAAATTATAAATAAGATGAGGTACAGTATTATTAAATCCTTTGGATTATCGGGTCCACGTATTAAAGAAAACTATGAAGAGCTGTCATCTATTTATAAAATAATAATAAAAATGTTTGATATGAAACCTTACGTTGCGCCTACTATTTATGGTAAATCAAATAAACCCTCCGCAATATCTCCGGAACAATTACTTAATTGTATTAATTGTACGGTTCCATTATTATGCCCGCATTATATTACGCATATGACACTTATTTTAGATAACAAACCGGCGAGTTATATTCGTAGTTATTTATTAACGGTATATGCAAAAATTACGCTTAATAATTCTTCATATTGTAAGATATGCGGAGAAAAACTAACATCAACTATTGATACTAGTACGTTTCAGTTTAAAAAGGGGATGCGTTTTTTAACGGTATCAGACCCCCTGTATAATATAGTTATTAGTGAAGTAGCCCGTGCTACACGATTTCTAACATCGAAAGTGTTAATCAACAGGAAAAATATAATTACTACGATTACCGCGTCAATTAAACCTGAGTTAGATAATATTGAAGCTCTTCTGAAAAAATCCCGAACCAATACAAAGGAACATATACAAAATATGATGCTGATGTATGCATCTATTTATGCGATTGCGTCTCTAGTTGTATTAATTGATAAAAATTCATCCGAATTATCATTTTCCATACAAGATAAACCTCCACGGCCTTCTAGGTTCGTAAAAACTGGACGCGCTGAGCTTATAAATTTAGTAACGGACGATATAAATATAGACGATGGGTTCGCGAAATTTATAACTGAACCACTCACGACAATGTTAGCACCTATTAAAATAGAACTAGGTGGTACCTTAAAAGGCGGAGCAAGAAGTAAACGTTTTACCCCACTACAATTTTTAATGAAACAAGCTTTGATAATATTATTATCCACAAAAAAAACACTCATCAACAATATACCTAATTTTACACACGCATTAGTAAAACCGCTATTAATTAGGGCATGGAGATGGGCATCCGGTAAAACGGTAATTGATGTTAAAACTTCTGAAGAATCCCACAAGATAGAAGTCTCTCTTGCATTAGATCCTTTTTACAGTTATGTGTATCAAATAGCTACCATAGACCGTTCAGCTAAATTAGTAGATACCAATTTTGATATATTACTTGGCAAATCACTTAAAGTAATAGAAAAAACACACGCGTTCATGTATGCTGATGTGTATATACCAAGTAATAAACTATGGAAAGAAAACATATGGAACGAGTATATTTATAATGCCTATCGAAGTATTGCTGATTATACTAAAAAACAAATGTTTAACTATTTCGTAATCCCAACAAATTTAAAACTTGCGGAATACGAAAATAAATTAAACAAACTTAGAGTTGAGGAAATGCAATTTTATAATATCACGATGTTACATCGATACAAACCTTACACAATACTAAAAGCCGATACCCAATGGAATATTATCCGTCCAATATATTTGTCTGATGTATATTGTGCAAGTGGTGAACGACATAAATTTAATATTTTCATATACAAAACAAAATCATCGGTTAAAGAATTTAGTGATGAATATATTAAGGATTGTATAGTTCCTAATGCAAAACGAGCTGAAGAATTTGCCAAATTTCAGTTTATAGATCGACGGTGTTCTATATGTAAAGTAAAAGAATCACAAACTACTCCAAAATTTGATAAAAAAATACGAGCAAATTTAGACAATAAATTATTACAAGAAGGATTTTATACTATATTTGAAACAAAATGCCCCGTTAAAGGAGTGCATGAATTTGGTACATCTGGTACAAAATGCAAAAAATGCAATGTTACAAAAGATATTTTAATCAAAAAAGGTATAACGAGTTATTATAACAAATACAAAAAAATATACTTAGATTATTTGAATGTACGTAATAAAAATAGATGCATAGATTGGAATATTAATAAATTAAATGAACAATTATTAGCACAGGTGCCGAAAACTAAAAAGTTTCCCAAGTGGAAAAACACGTATGCATTAGTAACTAAATGGTCCAAACTATCAAAAATTCCATATAATGTGTTAATAAATTTAGGGTTAACGGAACATTTGATTTATACCGATATTGAATCGGGGAAAGATAATCCCTACACAAAATTAAACGAAGATCATATGATAAACCGATATTTAAAACTGGATAATATTATTCGCGATATTTTTAAAGACTATTTTTCTATTAAAAACTATGAAAGGTCCATATTTAATAAATTACTACAAAATATTATTGATAAACAAAAAAAACACACAACTAAAGGATTATCTCATATGATGTTTGATATAGTTCAAAATTATTATGACAGACTCGCATACTACGGTTCAACTGAAACCCCGTCTTTAATATCTAACTATATACTACATACTATAGCGTCTGTTATTTTACAAATATATGATATGTTTAAAAAATCAAAGTTTAAACATCTGGGTGTCGATTTATTCGAGTATTTTAATGATAAAATAGTAACCGGTGAAAAAACATTCAGCAAACAAGAACGTAAGCAAATAAAGCATGTTGATAAAATACAATTAGCCGTGGACAATGATACATTCATAGAAAGTATGAATTTACAAGAAGCTGAAAGCCGGGGTATGGATATAGAAAGTGAAGTGTATGATCCGTTTTCAGTATCAGATATAATAGACGTCGATGATGACGATATCGAAGATGACACTCAAGGAAAACTAGATGATATAGGAAAGAATGATTGACTTTTTTATTAATAGAGTATATGAAATATAGACCAAGACATGAAATTCTATTATCAATGATAAAACAATCATAATTATACCATTTTTAAAAATTGAACATATCGATGTTATTTATAACTCATACTACAATTCTCCAAAAAACTCAAATTCACGCAAACTCATTTAACCGCAAATGACTTTTTATGTCAATGGCAGCGATTCTAAGGCTGACGACAAACCATCGCTCAACGAGCGGGTCACCTCGGTGATCGCATGTCTCAAAACATGTTACGCCGAGACGCTTCCACTGATAGAGAATGTCACCAAGCGCGCCATGTTTAATACACTGATGAATAAAATTATCCAAGATTATGAAGAGGTGATCCCATTGCTCAACGATATCGGGGACCCGGTGGCTGAAGACAATGTTCAGGGTGTTTCCACTACAAACACAACTGGAGATGAAGTCCTAGACGATATCAAAAACGGTGACCCTGCGGCTGAAGACAATGCTCATAAACTGGTAACATTAGTGATAACCTCAGTGTTCGTCCTGATCGACATGTCGGGCTCGATGGGTCCCTGGGCCAGGCAAATGCGCGCCGCCATACGCAAATACCTTCGCGACATGATGAAAACCTTACCGGCCAACACTATGTTGTACCTGTGGTTCTTCAACAAAAAAAACATCACAATTTTCGAAGGTCTCCTTCACGGCTACGACATGAAGTTCAATTATACCCCCGCGGGTAGAACTGGCCTGTATCGGGTTCAGTTCTATGCTCTGGAACAAATGATCAAAATTCAAAAAGCCGCACCTGACGGTATTCACATGCCATTCATCATGATGATCATGACGGACGGAAAGAACAACCATAAATCGACTTGCAAGGCTTGCGACGTGGTTACACTCCATGCCAATAACGTTGACATTGATCGATCTCTGATGGTCATCAATGGCATGGATGGCAAGGGTCTGGCTCGCGAACTGAACATTCCTGAAGAACGTCTTTCGTTCTTCGAGCGCGGACAGGAGGAAGATGCACTCTGCCAATGTGCCGATTACGTATCCATGAAAACGAGCCATTACCAATCTATGTACAGCCCCTAGTGAGTTGATCAAGAGTCATGGAAGACAACGCAGGGAAGATCGGGTTCTTTAATAGCTGTGAAAACAGCTTGTCATTTTTTTATTTTAAAGAAGTTAGACTTTAAATTATATAATTTAAAAGATATAAAGCTTAGCTATTATTAAGATATAAAAGTTAAGAGATTTTGTAAATCATGGATTATACTAAACTAGAAATTCATATTGATGACCGAGAACGTAAAATAATACCATATTTTGAAACAAGTGCTACTAAATTTAAAACCCTTGTGAAACATCTAACGGTTGGTGATTATGCATATGTCTATAATAATCAGATAATAGTTATAATAGAACGAAAAAGCTGGACGGATCTTGCTGCGAGTATTAAGGATGGGCGTAAAGAAAACATAGATAAAATGATTGATGTACGATC
>Ga0310122_10000889_pt1 | contig 19083 bp, 13 predicted proteins | sample CB6_Bottom_1051__FD_203503 | JGI IMG/M metagenome (GOLD analysis project Ga0310122, IMG submission 203503) | Marine microbial communities from Western Arctic Ocean, Canada - CB6_Bottom_1051 | ecosystem: Environmental > Aquatic > Marine > Oceanic | place: Canada: Western Arctic Ocean | collected...
GCTGGTGTCTTCTCGAGCATGTCCTGGGCATAGACCAGCACTTCTCGACGACCCGCCTTGACGATGATGTCGAGATCTGTTCTTACCACCAGGGTGGTGGCTTGGAACTTCTCGGAAGACACCATCACGGCCCAGGTACCGGATCCCTCGACGGGAAGTTCGACCTTCTGATGACACGGTCGGTACTGGGCGTAATCCTCGATTTCCAGCTCGATGGTCTTCCACGGGTCGATCAGGTCAAGGTCGAGTTGCTCGACTTCATCACGAGAGTGGTACTTGCGGAAGTAGGCCTCGATGTCGAGAGGATAGATCTTCACCTCGACCTTCTCGATATTGCGAGTATCGAGCGAGAAGGAAGCCGCTTCGTCCGATCGAAGCAAACGATCGGTGTCGATCTGAAGACTCTTCTGGGTCAGTTCACGGAGTCTCTCGCGGGCAGAACGTTCCGCGGATGTCCCGAAGCACTCCCGGTATGCGATGACCGATTCCTCCAACCTCATCAGGGATGTTTCGAGAATCATCGCGATCCTGAGCCTTGCGAGGACTCCCTCATTGGTGCTGGGATACTTGCCGATCAGCCTCTTGAGGTCAGAGATGCTTGTCTCGAACAGGAAATCGGTGGTGGCTCTTTCGGTCTCGCTGAGTTCCTCGATGTTACGGTCGCCTTGCAGTTCGGCCGCCTCGAGGGAGTGGGAGAGGGCACTGCGAAGCAGCAAGGGGAGAGTTCTCCGGTCGAGCGGGTAACGGTTGACGAACTCCTGGATGGCATTTCGTCCATCCTCCCACCGGGAATCGTCGAGCAATCTCTCTCCGATGCGGGCATCGATGTTGATGATTGCCTGCTGGGACGCGGCCCAATCAGGTCCATCGGGAGCACGTCGTCCGTATTCAACGAATGCTGCACGAGATTCCTCGAATTGCTCCATCTGGGCGAGTAGTTGTCCGATCTTGAACTGAGCAGATCGTTTCAACTGTTCCAGAAGCGCGGCATCTCCGGGGATTTGCTGTTCGATGAAGTCGCCCCAGTGGCTCAATGCTGCCTCCGACTGGCCATCGTCTCGCAACATCTCTCCGATCCGGAAACCGGAGCGGATCCGTTGGGGATGATCGGGTGCCTCTTCGATGAACCGTCGCTGCGCAACGACCTTTAAATCGACAGAACTGTAGGTACCGACTATGGCCAGCAGCGCATCGCCACGTATCCCTCGAAGAGAGACCGCCAGATCACCCTGGAACTGATCTCCCCACGGATCTTCACCGGAGAGACTCGCTTCGATGATGCTGACGAGGTCCTGGAGTTCGCGGCGCGAAACCACGCCGTTCTTGGCTCTGGCCCGAGCCAGCAGCACATCGAACAGATGCTCTCCGGCTTCCCCATCCGTAACACGGGGGTCGAACAGTGCCAGGTAACGATCGGCATCCTGGATCAATTGACGTGCGGCGATTTTCATCTGTACCGAGCAGCGCACGAGACCGTAAAGAGACCTTTCCAGCAGCGATACGGGAGGGACCAGTTCTGCTGCCTGGATGTACAGGCCGCGGGCGCGGGCGTACTGGGGCTGTTTCGGGTTCGGGACGGTCGGATCCGGTTCCTTCGATATGCGATCGGCCACTTCGAGCAGTATTATTGCCAGATCTTCGATCCGTTCTCCCGATCGCAGTCTCGAGGTTTCTTCCTCGAGGATCTTCTGTGCCTCACCGTATCGCTCCAGTTTCATGAGGATTTTGCTGCGAGTCAGTCTCGCCTTGTAGAACCAGGGACTGTCCGGAAACGATGTCTCCAGCGCCTTCAACGCCTCGATGGCCTGGTCGAATCGCTCGCCACGCTGGAGGATGACGGAGCGAAACAGCAGCCAGTCATCGCGGCGATCGGGCTGTTCCTGTTCGAACCCATCGAGCAATTCCAGGGCACTATCGACCGATCCCTGGAGGAGAGCATTTCTCAGATTTTCAGGTACAGGCATCCCGGGCACCTCGGGTCCAGCGCCATCGGCACCGAAGACGCCCGAGAGCGGGGCGACAGCGAGGATCGTGGTCAGCAATGAGATGAGGAAAATGAGGGATCGTGGTGTCATGAGGCCTCCGACGGGGTCCAAGGGTGGGGTCCAGTGGGCAACGGGAGATTCAGTGCGGGAAATTCTGAACTCCAGATTCGCCGCCATCCTAGAGTGATTGCAGGTCCAATCAAGCGCGGCTCCCGACGCTGAACGTCGGTCGTGAAGTCAGGATTCCAGCAATCCGAGTATTTTTCCTCGAATACCGATGGCGCAGCGCGCTTCGACGAGGGCGTTTCTACGTTCTTCGATGGCAAACCCCTGCCATTCAAAATCGAAACTGTCGCTTATGCGGCGCAGAAAAGATCCGGTATGCCACGGTCGAGTCGGGGGATCACGGCGACTGGGCCCCAGCAGGAGATGGGTCAGTCCCCTCGGTTCGAAAGCACGACGTACCGCTTCGCTCAGAACTCCCAGCGGGATGTGTCCTGCGTGTTGCCCGATATTTTTGTTTCCTGCGAGGGTAGCGATCCACCGACCCAGAGCAGAGCCCGGTTCAACTTGAAGTTGCCAGGGTCGTTTTCCCCGAGATCGAACCAGTTCCTCGATTTGCTTTTCAGGTCCGTTTGTAGTCTCCACCGGTATCCAGTCTTCGCTGCCCGGGATCGCATCGGCAACGATGGCGAACACGACTCTCTTCTCTACTCCATCGCAGTTGGCCATCCATGCTCCGCCAAAAAAAGATGGGTCCTCAGGATCGTCTGGATTTTCTTTCACCTGTCCGAAGGTGAAGCGACGATCGCTTCCCTTTCGTCCCAGTTCGGTGACAGGGCCCAGTTGCCAGTCCTTTCCACCCTCGATCTTCCTGAGTTTATCCAGTTCCGCGCGCAGGATCGGATTGACGAATCCCTTGCGAGCCGAGGAATCTTCGCTGAGACACAGTTCGACCAGTTGAAGGGTGGTTCTGACGAAACGTTCTGCATCTCGGGTATCGAGGCCGCAGCCGTCATGAGACGGGATGCTGGAGAAACAGGAGATCAATTCCTGATGCTCGGTTTCATCGATGATTGCCGCATCTCGAGCCCGGTCTGCGATGCAGACAGCAGCCTCGGTGGGGGAACGATCTCCGGTGCCGGTCAACATCCGTTCTGGGTCCACAATCCTCCGATCGCTGGGGCTCTGGAGGCCTCCGATTGTCCCGTATCCGGGAGGTTTTCGCACCATCTAGCCGGTCCACCCCTTTCCGGTCGAGGTCTCTCGGTGTAGACCGATGGGAACGGGCCCTGGAGATGGAATCGAGATGTCGATCACGGCAGGGTGAACTCGACTTTTGAAGGGGTGTCGATGGATCAAGATCTACCCGATCCGATGCCGATGGAAGTGGACCTCGAGCAGGTTGCCGCCTGGCTCGATGGGAACATCGCTCCGCTGACGGTCGATGTGCGCGAACTTCAGGAGCTGGTCACCGGCCTGTTGCCGGGTGCCCACCACGTTCCGCTGGTACAGTTGCCCCGGAAGGCCTCCCAGTTGTTCGAAAAGGATGCCCCCGTGGTGATCTACTGCCAGAAGGGGATTCGCTCGGCAGAGGCGGTAGGTTGGCTCAGGGAGCAGGGCTGGAGCCGTTGCACGTCGCTTCGAGGGGGCTTCGAGGCGTGGTTGCAGGCCGAATTGCCGGTGGTACCGGGGACCGAGGGGGGCAACCTCGATGCTTCCGATCGAATCCGATACGCCCGCCATCTGACGATTCCGCAGGTGGGTGTCGAGGGGCAGGAAAGGTTGCTGGCCGGCAGCGTGTTGCTGGTCGGTGGCGGTGGTCTCGGTTGTCCCGCTGGCCTCTATCTCGCTGCTGCCGGAGTTGGAAAGATCACCATCGCCGATGACGACGTGGTCGAGGCCTCGAATCTGCAACGTCAGGTGCTCTATCGCACCTGTGAGATCGGAGAATCGAAGGCGGTTGCTGCTGCACGGACGCTCAAGGCCCTCAATCCGGGAATCGAGATCGAGGCGCTTCCCGAGCGAGTCGTCGAGTCGAATGTGGACGATCTCGTGTCAGCACACGACGTCGTTCTCGATGGTGCTGACAATTTCAATACAAGGTTTCTGATCAACGACGCTTGTGTCAAACACGGGGTCCCGGTGGTGCATGGCAGTGTATATCGTTTCGAAGGTCAGGTGACGGTATTCGATCCAGCTCACTCGGGACCGTGTCTACGCTGCCTCCATCCGGTGACTCCTGCTGAGGGAAGTTGTGCCAGTTGCGCCGAAGCCGGGGTTCTCGGGGTGATTCCGGGCATCGTGGGCACCATCCAGGCGGCCGAGACGATCAAATTGCTGCTCGGTATAGGATCCGTGCTGAGAGGACGTCTGTTGCTGATTGATGCCATGGATACCTCGTTCCGGGAGATCGAGATTCCGGTGCGTTCCGACTGCACTCATTGTAAATAAGACTAATTGCTCGAAATTCCGGTCTTCAGCGACATTTATTTAATGCTGTATATTGCGTAACGACCGGTAAGGCAGTTAATATCACTGGATATTGAAATATTCTGCGGAATATGTCCCGACCGCCCTGAGATCCGGATGGGGGAGTATGGAGTGGGGAGTGAGGAGTGAGGATCATGAAGTCGTATCTGCTTATACCAACCCTGCTTGTGGCTCTGGTCACGGCAATGACCTCGTCTGCAGCGGACGATACCGTTCTGCTCGGGGGGAAGGCCGAAGGGACTGCCTACCTGGATCCCACCGTGCGGGTACAGCCAGGTGGTGTCGTGGCCTACTCCTTTTTCTACAGTGATCCGTCCAGCAATCTCCAGGGATTCACCATCACAGCATGCTTCGAGGGGCCGCTGGTGGCGGTTCCGGGGAGCTTCAGCATCGAGGGAACGGTGCTCGAAGTGGTGGGTGCCGAATACGTCAATGCCCAGTTCGATAACGATGATCTCGACGGTGATGGTCGGGAGATGGTCATCGGGATCCTGATCGATTTTCTGCCCCCGTTTGCAGGTCAGACAGCTCCTCCGACTTTCCTCCCGCAAGAGATCGGCCGCTTCGAGTTTTTCGCACCCGAAGATGTGGAGTGTTTCCAGTGCTACCCGGTCGAGTTCTGCGACAACATCAATGGCAATGGCAACGTAACGCTCTCCAACAGGGTGGTCATCGAGAACGAATCGATCATTCCGGTCGATTTCCACGATGGTCAGGTCTGTGTTCCGGCATCTGCCCTCTTCATCCGTGGCGATGTCAATAACGATGGAATCGTCGATATCGGAGATCCGATCTTCCTCTTGAACTATCTGTTTGTGAATGGCCCGGTGCCACCCTGTCCGGATGCAGCCGATGGAGATAACGATGGTCTCGTGAACATCACCGATGCGGTGTACATGGTCTTCTACGTTTTCGGGATCGGTGTGGCTCCGCCGTATCCGTTCCCGGATTGTGGACTGGAGAGTTTTCCTGATCTGGATGATCTCGATTGCATCGTGGCTTCGCCTGCTTGCCCGGTCTGTCCCTGAGGAGTAGGCGATGAATCGCCGGAATTTAATTCCCTTACTGATCCTTGCATTCACCGTGGCGGGCATCGGTTCTGCCTCGGCTGTGGATCGTCTGGTTCCCTCCATCTATCCAACCATCGAGGTTGCCATGGCGGCTGCCGAGAATGGGGATCGCGTCATCGTTTCGGCAGGGATTTATCCGGGCCCCATCGAATTTCTGGGGAAACAGGTCGAGTTGATCGGAGAAGAGGGTCCAGCAGTGACCTTCCTCGATGGAGCCGGGATCTTCGACAGTGTCGTTCTGATGGATTCGGACGGCAGTTGCGCACGTCTTTCGGGGTTCACGATTCAAAACGGCTTCGGTACCTCTTGCGGGTTTCCTCTGGCGCTGTGTGGAGGAGCGGTGCTTGTTACTGCGGGCAATCCGACCATCGACAACTGTATTTTTACGCAGAATAGTGCCAGTCGAGGAGGAGGAGTTCACGCAGAGAATGCTTCGCTCACCATGATCGATTGCACATTCATCGACAACTTCGCCAATCAGGGTGCCGGAATCTCCCTCAAGGGTGGAGCCAGCACCATCTCCGGCTGTGTGTTCGCCGAGAACGAATCCTATGGCTGGGGAGGTGGAGTTGCGGCGGATTTCTCCTGGGTTTCGATGACCGATTGTACTTTTGTGTTGAACAACTCCGAATCTGGCGGGGGTTTTTTCATCACGGAATCGACGGCTTTCATCAGCGACGTGGTGGTGGAAAACAACAGTGCAGTTGATGCAGGAGGTGGTGGAGTCATCGATGAGTTCTCGACGGCGGAACTGACGAACGTCCAGTTTATCGGAAATAGCGCCCGTCTCGGTGGGGGACTGGCGGTCACACATTTTTGCGTTGCCAATATCGAGCAGTGCCTTATTCAGGACAACTCTGCGCTCGAGTATGGCGGAGGTATTTACTCCTTCGAGAATTTCTCTTCTTACCGACGCACCCGGATTATCGGAAATAGCGCCGGTCTCAAGGGGGGTGGGGTCCTGGTGAGAATCCTGGCCGGCCCCTTGCTCGAGAATTGCCTCATCCAGAACAACGATGCTGGCGTTGCCGGTGGCGGGATCGCCTGTATCGAGGGAGTCGCGCCCGGGTTCATTCACTGCACCATCGATAGCAACACCACTGCTGGGAGTGGCGGAGGAATCTCTGCTGAAAACTTGTCCGAGCCGGTGCTGATCAACACGATCGTGTATGGCAACGAGGCCAGCAGTGATGCCGGTATTCATGCAGGATCTCAATCTGGATTCACCTTCGATCATGTCGTGTTGCAGGAGTCCGGTATCGAACATCCGCTGGTACTCGTGATGGATGCAGACCTGGAGCCGGATGGATCTCCCGGGAGCTGTTCGGCAGCCATCGATGAGGGAACCAGCCTTCCTGCCGGGTTGCCGGACGTGGATATCGATGGAACACCACGTCCACTCGGTTCCAGGCGCGACATCGGAGCCTTCGAGGTAGAGGGCTACGGGCACTGCTTCTTGCGTGGTGATTGCAACTCCAGCGGAACTCTCGACATGGCCGATGCTGTGATGGCTCTCGATTACCTGTTCACCTCCGGCGATGTGCCCGGGTGCATCGAAGCATGTGATTTCGGCGGGGATGAAATCATCGCGATCGACGATCCGATCAGCACTCTCTACTACCTGTTCCAGGGAGGGCCTCCTCCTGGGGTGCCCTATCCGCTTCCGACCCCGGCTGTTGTCGAATCTCTGATAGAGAGTTGCTGGATTCTGGGTCCCTAGATGGTCATCGCTAGGAGATGATCGAGGGGACCAACTTCCCATGCACATCGGTGAGACGAAAATCCCTACCCTGGTAGGGATAGGTCAGTTGTAAGTGATCGATTCCCATCAGGTGAAGGATGGTCGCCTGCAGATCATGGACATGAACCGGATCCTTGCTGATCCGGTATCCCAGTGGATCGGTTTCACCGTGAACATGACCCCCTTTGACCCCGCCACCGGCCATCCACATCGAGTAGCAGTGGGGATGATGATCTCTTCCCAGATATTTGGAGCCGTTACGCTCCTCGTTCATGGCGGTTCGTCCGAACTCCCCGGTCCAGATGACCAGGGTGTCATCGAGCAGTCCTCTTTGTTTGAGATCCTTGATGAGGGCTGCGACCGGTCGGTCTGTCTCGGCACACTTCTTCGGGAGTTGGGTGATGATGTCATCGTGGGGAGCGGTTCCGTGGGTATCCCACCCCCAGTCGAATAGTTGCACGAACCGTACGTCCTGTTCGATGAGACGGCGTGCCAGCAGGCAGTTATTGGCGAAAGAACTGGTTCCGGGTTCAGCACCGTAGTCGGCGAGAGTGCTGGGTTTCTCGTGAGAGATGTCCATCACCTCGGGAACGGAAGTTTGCATGCGGAAGGCCAACTCGTACTGCTCGATGCGGGTCAGCGTTTCTGCATCCTCATCACGTCGAGCGGCGATTCGATCCAGTCCCTGGATGGCATCGATGGTACGTCGTCTGGTGTCTCGGTCGATTCCAGGAGGGTCACCCAGGTACAGCACTGGATCGCCACTGGTTCGACACTGCACCCCCTGATGGACCGACGGCAGGAACCCGGAACCCCAGACACTCTTGCCGGCGCTGGGTGTCTTGTCTCCGGAGACGAACACGACGAAGGCAGGGAGATCTTCATTCATGCTGCCGAGTCCCCAGGTCAGCCAGGAGCCCATCGAAGGACGGCCGAACCGGGAAGACCCGCTGTAGATGAACAGTTGCGCCGGGGCATGATTGAACTGTTCGGTGTGCATCGAGCGGATCAGGCAAATCTCATCGGCGACCTGTCCCAGATGTGGCAACAACTCGGAGATTTCCATGCCGCATGATCCACGGCGGTGAAACTTGTACGGGCTGGCCAGGATCTTCGGGTGTCCCTTGATGAAGGCGAAGGTTTCACCTTCGATCAGGTCGACGGGGCACGGTTGCCCGTCGAGTTCGTCAAGCAGTGGTTTCGGATCGAACAGATCCTGTTGCGGAGGAGAACCCGCCATGTGAATGCAGATGATCCGACGGGCTCGCGGTGGAAAGTGGGGTGCAGAGAGAACCTGGAAGGGGTCGCCCGCAATCGAACTCTCCTGGGCGACCATCGAGGAGAGTGCCAGCCCGCCGATTCCCAGTCCCATTCGACCCAGGAACCAACGGCGGGTCACTTCTTGATGGTTCTGAAGAAAGAGCAGTGATTGCGGGTCCATCATCAACCTCTCACCAGGATCTCATCGAGGTTCAGCAGTACGTTGGCGATGACCATCAGGGTTGCCGCCGCGGGGTGTTGTTGCACATCTTCGATGTTCCACATGCCACTTTCAAGAAAGAGTCTTGCGGCTTCCGGATCGTGCTGAAATACCTCGTGCTGCTGTCGCGATAGTTGTATCAGGTAGTCGAGTTCCTGTTCGGTAGGACGCCGACAGGTCGCGCGCTCGAAGGCGTGCGTGATCGCCTCGGTCATTTCATTCGAGTGATCGAGGGAGATCCTGGCCAGACCAGCGGCGGCTTCGATAGCAACTGGATCGTTCAACATCACCAGCGCCTGGAGCGGAGTGTTGGTGCGAATTCTCCTCGGCTGACAGACGTCTCGACTCGATGCATCAAAGGTGAGCATAGTTGGATACGGAGAAGTCCTGCGGAAGAAGGTGTAGAGACAGCGACGAAGGCGGTCCTCTCCCTTACTTTCCCGCCAGCCAGCGCCGTTGTAGACCACCTGCCAGACCCCATCCGGTTGGGGGGGAAAGACCGGAGGGCCGAACTTCTTTGCAGAGAGTATTCCTCCGATGGCAAGAGCCTGATCTCTCACCATCTCAGCGGGAAGTCGGATGCGAGTGGCATGGGTGAGCAACCGGTTGGTGGCATCCACCTGTCGCTGCTCGGGAGTGCTGCGTGCATCTCTACGGTAGGTTTCACTGGTGACGATGCGCCGAAGAAGTGCCTTGTGACTCCACCGATCTTCTTGTTGCCAGGTCACGGCGAGCCAGTCGAGTAATTCCGGGTGACTGGGCAGTGTTCCCTGGGTACCGAAATCCTCCAGCGTCTCGACCAGACCGGTGCCGAACAACTGTTCCCAGACTCTGTTGACGTGAACCCGTGCGGTCAGCGGATTCTCGGGTGAGAGCAGCCATTGAGCCAGTGAGAGTCGATGCCGTGCGGTACCTTCGTCCATCGGCGGAAGGAACTGCGGCACATCGGCCCAGACCTGTTCCCCCGTAGCGAGGTATGAACCACGCTGCAGGATGTGGGTTGTTCGCAGCTTGTCGGAAGCAAGATCGACCATCACCGGGACGGGGACCGCTCTGGCTTCGATGGTGTTCTTCTGCTTCAGCACCTGATCGTATGCTTGTTGCTGTGGTTTCAGTAATCGTCTTCCCTCGGTGGAGAGTTGCTTTTTCCACCAGGTTTCGAGTTCCATGCCATCAGTGGTTTCTTCATCGGTTTCGGTGCGTGTCGCGATGAGGGCCTCTCGGACCGAGGCCTCGAACAGTTCGGACGGGTTTTCACTCCAGCGGTCGAGGAAGGCTCGATAGGTCAACAGGTCGCCGCGTTCTGTGGGACGGATACTTTTCCTGCGGACTCCTCCCCACTCGATTTTTCCACCCGTCTGGGTCATGGCGATTCCGAGCACCGTTTTCCCCACTTCGAGTCCGATCTTCGAGGCTTCCACCTCCAGATGGACCCATTCACCGGTAGCAGGTAGATCTCCATGGCGAAGAAGTGACGGCTCGCCATCGACGCCGTGGGAGAATGTAGTCACACCCCAGTAGGCACGGTGTTCCCAGACGGTCTCGTCGTCGAGGCGCACCTGTAGAAGCATCGATTCGGGCACCTCCAGGATCCGCGCATCGATGTGGTAGGTATCTCCTTCGGCGACGACATGGGGGTGAAGAGATTGTTCGAAGTAGACCTGGCGAACCTGCTCCGCCGGAGCCACCTGGCGGATCACCAGGTCGATCCCCTCGGGAGCATCCTCGGGCGCCTCGACCCACGGCCAATCTCGCTTGCCTCCATCGATCAGGTGGACACAAAAAGGCGGTGTCTGGCCGCTGAAGGCGATGACATCGAGCGTCGAGGATTCCTGAGAGATCGGTTCTGGCTCGGGAATCTCCAGTTCCCTCGCCGCCGCATCGAGGATCCTCAGGGCGTCCTCCACCTTCTGCTTGGCAGGGATGAGTTGCTGCTTGTCGGTAATGCCCAGTATCGACAGGACGGGGTGTTCATTGTTCAAATCCGCGTCGGAACTTTGATTGAAGAAGTCGAACAACTGGTAGTACTCCTTCTGTGACAGCGGATCATACTTGTGGTCATGACACTGTGCGCACCCTGCAGTCAATCCTTGCCACACCTGCATGGTGGTATTGACGCGATCGACCACGGCGGCGACCCGAAACTCCTCATTCTGGGTGCCCCCTTCGTCGTTGGTCATGGTGTTGCGATGGAAAGCGGTCGCGAGACGATCTGATTCTTGCGGTGCATCGATGAGATCGCCGGCGAGTTGCTCGATGGTGAACTGATCGAACGGAAGATCTCGATCAAAAGCCTGGATCACCCAGTCGCGCCAGGGCCAGATGTTGCGATTACCATCTTGCTCGTAACCCTTGGTATCGGCATAGCGGGCCAGATCGAGCCACAGGCTCGCCCACCGCTCACCAAATCGATCGGAGGCAAGTACCTCGTCGACGAGCTGGTGCCATGCGCCCTCCGGGTCCTTTTCATGGTCCTGGACAAAACGAGCGACACGTTGAAGCTCCGGGGGTAATCCGATCAGATCGAGGTGAAGTCTGCGAATGAGCGTCTCGGGTGTTGCGGGGCCGTTCGCCGTCAGTCCTGCTGCGGCGATCCTCTCACCGATGAAGGCATCGATGGGGTTCTTGGGGTGGTTGTGGCCGGGGATTCGAGGCAGCCGGGGAGTCCTGAAGGCCCAATGCTCTTGCCAGTGGGCTCCCGCAGCAATCCAGCGGCTCAGGGTATCGATCTCGCTCTTGGTGAGAGCCTCGGAGTGTTCCGGTGGGGGCATTCGCTCGTCGAGATCAGTGTTAGTGATCCGTGTCACCAACTCGCTGGCTTGCAGGTTTCCCGGCTCCAAAACGCTCAGCAAGCCCTCCTTGCGGTCGAGACGTAGATCTGCCTTGCGGGTCTTCGCGTCGGGTCCGTGGCAAGGGAGACACTGGCGCGAGAGGATGGGACGGACATCGGAGGCAAAATTTGGAATGTTTTCTTCGGAGTGATCGGGCCCGAGCAAACCGATCGGTGCGGCCAGAAGAAGAGGCAGAAGCGTGATGGCGAGCAATGGCGGACCCTCCTCTTTCTTCCCACAGTGTACCGCCGCAGCAAGCGCCACTCCATCCGGAGGTCATCGATATGGGGTTTTCTGGAGTTCCCCGTCGGGGGTCTTCAGGCGAATAGACGGTCGTTGGTCGAATGCCAGCAGAACACCCGATACGCCGGGAGAAGGCGTTTCCATTCCGCGACAACTCGCTGCGAGAACCCTCCCGATGTGACGAACAGTTCGTCGCGAGTGATGCGCCGTTCGACGTGTAGCCAGTGGTCGCCCGGTGTGAAGTGCTTGCGGATTTCGATCAGTTCCAGATCGTCGATCTCGGTGCAATCGCGGCTGCTGCGATGATCGTGGATTCTCAGTCGATATCCATCGAGGGGCTGGAGTGTCTGCGCGATCGAGGGGCGTACCTCTTCGTCCTGGAGTTGTCGCTTGAGATTCTCACCGTCCCACCAGGCCTTTGGATGGATTCGCAACGCGATCTTCAGGCCCGCATGATCAATCTCGAGTACGAGCATCGTATGCATGTAATCGTGGTCGAGATCTTTCCCGATTTCCTCACCCAGCAACCCTTGTAATTTTTTTCGTTCCTTCTCGCCTCGCGAGAGGTAGGTCCACTGGCTAGCGACACGGAAGGCGTTGAACTTGTGCGGGTGGTGCAGGCTGGCACGAGCCACCAGCAGATGGGGTGGCTTCGACAGTTCCTGAGCACCCATCTTGCCTAGTTGGTCCAGTTTCCTGCGTACCTCCAGTCTCGCATCGTTGAACTCGGGATCGGCCTGGACGCTGTCCCTGAAACGTTCGAAATCGGAGGGAAGGAAACTGATCTCTTCGACGCTCATCTGTCTGAGACCTCTCATCACCTGGTGGACCTGCCAGTCGGATCCGTTGCCGTAGAACCCTGCACGGATTAGGGTATTCCTCATCAAGTGGGCCGTACAGGATCACCTTCACTGATCCCGTCTCGACCCGGGAAGGAAGCGCCAGGATGTCTACTCTAAATGCGTTCTCCCTGAAAGAATGGGTCGATGAGCACCGTCACCTGTTGAAGCCGCCCGTCGGTAATCAGGTGGTCTGGGAAAATACCGACATCATTGTGATGATCGTTGGTGGTCCCAACAAGCGAAAAGACTTCCACATCAATGAGACCGAGGAGTTTTTCCACCAGCTCGAAGGAGACATCGTTCTGCGGGTGAAGGAGGAAGGCGAGTACAGGGACATCCCGATCCGTGAGGGTGAAGTGATGCTGCTACCGCCAAGGATTCCTCATTCTCCTCAGCGAGGGGCGAACACCATCGGCATGGTGGTGGAGCGAAAGCGTCCTGAGACGATGGAGGACCAGTTCGTCGTTTATTGCGATGAATGTGACGAGTTGGTTTTTCATTCCCAGTTCCATCTGGTCGACATCGTTCGTCAGTTGAAGCCACTGATGGAGAATTTCTGGGCGGATGAGGCGAATCGAACCTGTTCGAGTTGCGGAGCCGTCGTCCAACCTTCCGTCAAGAGCGACGATTAGTCTCGCCGCAGGGAGGGCTCCTTGTCACTGAAGATAGATCTGCACACCCATATCTTGCCCCAGCAGTGGCCCGACCTGGCACAGCGTTACGGTTACGATGGTTTCGTCAGCATCGAGCATCACGCGCCTTGCTGTGCACGATTGTGGAAGGATGGCGAGTTCTTCCGCGAGGTCGATGATCGTTGCTGGAGTCCTGAGCGGCGCATCGAGGACTGTGATCGGCATGGGGTGGACGTACAGGCACTCTCGACCGTTCCGGTGATGTTCAGTTACTGGGCGAAGTCAGCCGATGCACACGATCTGTCGCGCTTCCTCAATGACCACATCGCCGAGGTGGTGAAAGACCGACCGGACCGCTTCATCGGCCTCGGGACGGTGCCACTTCAAGATCCGCAACTGGCCATCGAAGAACTGGAGCGTTGTGTTCAGGAACTCGATTTTCCTGGACTCCAGATCGGCACTCATTGTGGCGAGTGGAACCTCGATGCCCCGGAACTGTTCCCCTTCTTCGAACGAGCTGCCGCCCTGGGCACCTCCATCTTCATCCATCCGTGGGACATGCTCGGTGCTGACAGAATGGGTTCCTATTTTCTGCCGTGGTTGGTGGGGATGCCGGCGGAGACGAGTCTTGCCATCTGCTCGGTCATCTTCGGTGGGGTTCTCGATCGGCTACCTGAACTGAAGATCTGTTTCGCCCACGGTGGTGGTTCTTTTCCTGGAACTCTTGCCCGCATCGAGAAGGGCTTTCACGCCCGTCCTGATTTGTGTGGTGTCAACGGTTGCAGTTCGCCGCGGGAATACACCGACCGTTTCTACCTCGACACGCTGGTTCACGATTCTTCATCGCTCGATTTCTTGATCGATATCTTCGGCACCGATCGTCTTGCGCTGGGAACGGATTACCCCTTCCCGCTGGGTGAGGATCATCCTGGCAAACTGATCGAGCAGATGGAATCGCTCACCGACGAGCAGAAGCAACAGATGCTCGGTGGAACGGCGCTGGATTTCCTCGGTCTGGAGTCCTCGGTGTTCCAGAGTGGGGCGGCGGGGGCCAGTTGATGGGGGATGATAAAGAGTTGAGCCGACAGGACGCCATCGCTCGCGACGAAAACGATCCTCTGGGTGTTTTCCGGCAACGGTTTCACATTCCCACCGATGCCAGTGGCGATCCGCTCATCTACTTCAGCGGCAACTCGATGGGATTGATGCCAAAGACAGCTTTCGATGATGTCACCGCGGAACTCGAGGACTGGCGCGATCTGGCGGTCGCTGGCCATCTGCAGGCAAGGCGCCCCTGGTTGCCGTATCACGAATCCTTCCGCCAGCACGGGGCACGATTGGTGGGCGCAAAGCCGATCGAGGTGGTCTTCATGAACACCCTGACGGCGAATCTGCACTTCCTGATGGCCTCCTTCTATCGACCGGAGTCGAAGCGGATCAAGATCCTCTGCGATTCGCCATGCTTCCCTTCCGATAGTTATGCTCTCCAGTCGCAGGCACGCTGGCACGGCCTCGAGCCTCTCGATGCGATGGTGGTCCTCAAACCGCGCGAAGGGGACAACTGCTTGCGTGATGAGGACATCCTCGGGGCGATCGATGAGCACCGAAACGAACTCGCCCTCGTGATGTTTGCCGGGGTCAACTACTACACCGGTCAGGCCTACGACATCAAAAGCATCGCCACGCGCTGTCAGGAGCACGGCATCCCGTTCGGTCTCGATCTGGCGCATGCAGCAGGAAATCTCGATCTCGACCTGCACGACGATGGAGTCGACTTCGCTGCCTGGTGCACCTACAAGTACTGCAATTCAGGTCCAGGTGCGGTAGCGGGGGCTTTTGTTCATGAAAGACACGCCCACAACCAGCAACTGGTACGGCTGGCCGGCTGGTGGGGCAACGATCCAGCAACCCGATTCCAGATGGATGAGAATCCGGAGTTCATCGCTCAACCGGGTGCCGAGGGGTGGCAGGTTTCCAATCCGCCCATCTTCTCGATGGCGCCATTGCATTCTTCACTGTCCATCTTCGATGAAGCGGGAATGGCCGCATTGAGGGAACGATCGATGCGCCTGACCGGTTATCTCGAACAACAGATCAAGGCCATCGGGTCGAGCCACTACCAGATCATCACTCCGAGCGAACCACATCGTCGCGGAGCGCAGCTTTCCATACGGGTGTTCGGAGATGGTCAGGCATTGCAGTCTTCACTGGCCGATGCGGGGATCGTGACCGATTTCCGTCCACCGGATGTGGTCAGGATCGCACCGACTCCTCTCTACAACACCTTTGACGAGATCCATCGTTTCACTGCCGTGCTCGAGCAGGAAGCGCGGGTGGAAACGGGCCGGGGAGGCGACTGAAATGTCATCTCGTGGGGTCATCGTTATCGGGGGAGGACTCACCGGTGCGCTGGCAGCTCTGGCGCTGGCCAGGGATGGATATCGCGTCGATCTCTACGAACGTCGCGGGGATATCCGTGAGGCCAAGTTGGTCCACGGCAGGAGCATCAATCTCGCCATCTCGGTTCGTGGACTGACCGGGCTGCACCGGGTCGGGTTGCGCGAACGTGCCCTGGAGATGGCGGTACCGATGCGCGGGCGCAGGATGCATTCCCGTGATCAGTCGCAGTCTTTCCAGCCCTACTCCGCCAATCCAGAGGAAAACATCCATAGCATTTCCCGTGGTGGGTTGAACCAGTTGCTCATCGAGCAGGCGGATCGAGAAGAGCAGGTCAACCTGCATTTTCACCGGCGTTGCACCGGTGTCGATCCCGATGCCGCAACAGCCACCTTCATCGATGATCGAACAGATGAAACTTTTCAAGCGACAGCGGACCTGGTCATCGGTGCTGATGGTGCCAACTCGGCAGTTCGTCAGGCTTTGATGTGCGACGATCAGTTCGACTTTGACGAGTCTTACCTGAGTCATGGATACATGGAACTTTTCATCCCGGCGGCGGATAACGGTGGTTTTCGTCTCGACAAGAACGCACTTCACATCTGGCCGCGGCGTTCCTTCATGATGATCGCTCTACCCAACGATGACGGTTCCTTCACCGGGACCTGCTTCTGGCCTCTGGAGGGGGAGTACTGCTTCGCTGATCTCCAGGATGCCGATCAGGTGCGGAGTTTCTTCCAGCAGTGGTTCCCCGATGTTCTGGAGCTGGTGCCCGATCTCGAGCAGCAGTACCTGGCGGCGAACCCTTCGACGCTGGTGACCATCCGCTGCAAGCCGTGGGTGGTCGGCAAGACGGTCCTGATCGGGGATGCCGCCCATGCAATCGTTCCCTTTTACGGCCAGGGGATGAATGCCGGCTTCGAGGATGTGCGCATCCTGTGTGAGGAATTGAAAAAACAGCCCGATGACCAGGCCGCTGCGCTATGCAGTTACGAGCGACTACGGATCGAAAATGGCAACGCCATCGCTGATCTTGCCCTATCCAACTTCCACGAGATGCGTGATCACGTCGCCAGCCCCATCTTCCTGCTCGGCAAGAAACTTTCAAATCTGCTGCAGGTTGTGCTTCCAGGCTGGTACCGTCCCCTCTACTCGATGGTTTCCTTCTCGAACACTCCCTACACGGAGGCGGTCGAGATTGCACGTCGGCAGCAGAAGATCATCCGCCTCTCGATGACCTTGCTCATCGTCAGCATCGTGGCGGCGGTCATCGCAATCTGGAGGATGTCATGACCTTGACCTACCACAGTTATCTAGAACTCGAAAAACTGCTCGCTCTTCAGGTACCGCGTTCCGAGCCGCCCGAACATGACGAGACGTTGTTCATCGTCATTCACCAGACCTACGAGTTGTGGTTCAAGGAGTTCCTTCATGAACTGGATCGCGCCGAGGAGCGTCTCGATGCAGACGATCTATGGGGCTGCATCGCGACGTTGAAGCGCATGCGGATGGTGATGAAGACCCTGGTGCAGCAGGTCGATATCCTGGAGACGATGACGCCACTCTCGTTCCTGTCCTTCCGGGATCGTCTCGATACTGCCAGTGGGCTCCAGTCGGTGCAGTTCAGGATCCTCGAGTTTCGTCTCGGATTCAAACGCGCCCGCATTCTCGAGTCCATCAGTGACGAGGTCCCGTTACGGGATGAACTGGCCGCGGCGTTCGAGGCACGGGCACTGCAAGATGCGCTGCACGGGTTCCTCTCTCGCAGCGGTTGTGACATCCCGGCCGAGGTTCTCGATCGAGATGTGCGCGAAGCGATCACTGGCAATGACGCGGTGCAGGAGGAGTTGCTACGAATGTACCGCGACAAGCCGGATTTCTCTGTGATGCTCGAGTTACTCACCGACCTGGATGAGGGGCTGCAGGAGTGGCGTTACCGCCACGTGAAACTGGCAGAGCGCACCATCGGCACCAAGATCGGTACCGGTGGCAGCGACGGAATTGATTTCCTCAAGAAAACCCTGTTCCAGCCGCTGTTTCCTGACCTGTGGGCGATCCGTTCGCGGATGTGAGGCGAAACCTTGACCCTCATCGATATCTCTGCGGCTCTCAACCCGTCGATTGCGGTATTTCCGGGCGATTCACCACTGACTCGCGAAGTGCTGCTCGATCTACGCAACGACGACAACCTGACCCTGTCGACGATGCGTTCGACGGTTCATGTCGGCAGTCACCTCGATGCACCGAGCCACTACGATATCGATGGCATCAGTATCGAGGCGGTGGCGCTCGAGCGATGCATCGGTCCTTGTGACGTGATGCGCATCGATGCAGAACGAGGATCGGTGATCGAGGAACTACCGCGGGCTGTCCGAGAAGAGCGGCTGATCCTGGCGACCGGAACCCATCCCGATCCCGATCACTGGGGCGGCGACTTCGCCGGCATCAGTCCCCAACTGATCGAGAAGTTGTCAGAGGATGGGGTGAAGTTGCTGGGGGTCGATACACCCAGCGTCGATGTCGCCGACTCGACCGATCTGCCATCGCACGATGCCTGTCGTCGTACCGGCATTCTGATCCTCGAGGGGCTTTTTCTCGAAGGGGTCGAGGATGGCATCTACGAACTGATCGCGCTGCCGCTGAAACTGACCGGATTCGACGCCAGCCCGGTGCGGGCGGTGTTGCGGACCATCGACTCCTAGGTGACGGTCGGCTAAGGCAGGCGCAGGCGTGTTGATTTGAACTCAGTTGCAGGAGCTGGGTTCGGCGGCGCAGGCGAGGGGGTCTGCGGTCGGATCGGTGCCGCAGGCGTTCCACGGCGCCGGTCCCTCACTCAGCGATCCGAACAGAATCTCCAGCAACAGCACCGGGTCACTGAGATCGAGCAGGCCATCATCGGTGGCATCTGCTGCGTCGAGACAGGGCACTGTCTGACCCTCGAAGATGAGTAGCAACATGACGATCACATCGGTGAGGTCGTGGTTGCCGGAACCATCGGCATCCCCACGCTGAAACGTGATGGGTGTGACGATGGGGAAGGGGATGAAGGCTCCGGCGGAGAGCAACTGCTCGGTGGCGTCGGAGAAGGTCGCTACCGACCACAGTGGATCGAATTCGATACCGATCTCGACGGTGGTTCCGTCGAGATCACCGATGAGGGTGTTGGGGCCGTAGTCGGCATCGATCCAGCCACCGCTGTAGAGGAGCGCGAAGCGCAGGATCTCCAGGTTCCCCACCGGGATGGCCTGGAACGGCGGCTGGAGGCTCAGCACCGAAGCGATGCGAAATCGTGCGTCATGGGAATCCTGGTTGCATGCCGAGCTGGCCGAGTCGGAGTTGCAGTTGTCGTAGAAGCTGTCGACGGAGAGG
>Ga0310122_10000890_pt1 | contig 19077 bp, 19 predicted proteins | sample CB6_Bottom_1051__FD_203503 | JGI IMG/M metagenome (GOLD analysis project Ga0310122, IMG submission 203503) | Marine microbial communities from Western Arctic Ocean, Canada - CB6_Bottom_1051 | ecosystem: Environmental > Aquatic > Marine > Oceanic | place: Canada: Western Arctic Ocean | collected...
CGATAATCGTAGCCCTGACGCCCCGCTTCGCCAGATAATATGCCACAGCGCATCCGGCGGCCCCGCCTCCAACGATAACTACGTCGCTGGTGTCTGCCATGTCATGAACTCCTGAGTGTGTAGGTCGGTGTGATTATACGCGAAGTTGAGTTGAGGCGATTTGCTGCCAATCTCAATAATGTGATGTCGGTGAGTCAATTGTTTTATGTCGAAATTGGGCGCAGGTAGAGTATTCAGTTCGAGGGTGTAAAGCCATGTTAGTCTTCCGCAATGCTCTTTTCGGCGACCGATATCCGAGGCAATCCGGGAGGCCGCAAGGCGTAAAACAAGCCGATCGCGACAACATAAGACACCAAGCTGAATATCCAGATGACGGTGTAGGCGCCTGTGACGGTGAACAGCGTCGCCCCCAGTATCGGCCCTAACCCCAAGGCTCCAAACTGGAATGGCCCCATGAGCCCTGTGATAGCTCCGAAGGACTCTCGACCAAAGTACCGTGCCAGCAGGACGCTGCCCAGTATATTAAGTCCACCCGACGCTATGCCCCATAAGATAGCGACTATGACGCCCGGAATACCGCCGTCGATAATCAGGAAGAATGTGGTGATGAACAAGGTCGTCGACAGAGAGATCAGGGCGAGCCTCCGAGGTGGATATCGGTCCGCGGATACCCCCCAGACCGGATTCACCAACGCGCCCAGAAGCGAGCTCAGGCTCAGGGCGGTCACGGCGATCGGCTGTGACATCCCTCCATCCACCAGGAAGGGCACGATTTGGAACCCTACGGTTGCCGAGGTCAGTATCGTCAGCATTTCTGCAACCAGGATGAACCAGAATGACGTGGTCAACGCTGCTTGGCCTGCCGTCCATACATGCTCCGAGGCGTCGTCAGCCCCAGAATTTGAGTCAGTCTCGGCATCGGTTGTGGTCGGGCCGCCGACTGTTGGAGCAGGGTCGCCATCGGGCAACAGTCCGATGTCTTCGGGTCTTCGACGCATCATGATGAAAAGCGGCGCGATTAATACCAGGGAAAATACGCCCAGGTAACGGTAGGCTGCCCGCCAGCTGTATGCAGCGGCGACAATCGAAATTATCTGGATGTTGATGGCTCCGCCGATTGGACGAAACGTGGAGGTCAACCCCAGGGCCAGCCCTCTCTGGCGCTGGAAGAAGTTGATCGCGGCGGTCCGAGGGACAACTCCCACCAGAGTTGGGTTCCCGACGGCGCGGGCAATGATGTACCCGACGTAGAACTGCCACAGTTGCGATGAACCGGCAATAATGAAAAAGCACACTCCGGTTATCAAAACGGCCGGCGGCATCAGAATCCGAGGCCCGTATCTGTCGGACAGCCTGCCCATGAACGGCGTTATCACCGCGCCGGACCATGTTCCCGCGCTGACGGCAAGGGCCAGCGACCGGCGGTCCCAGCCCGTGTCGTCAGTTATGAGGCTCTGGACCCCTCCCAGCGTGACCTGTGCGACTCCGGTGGCAACGTAGGTGCCCAGCGCCCCGACGCCAAGGATTATCCATCCGTAGAATATGGGAGTGCGAGGCGTCCACGCCAAGAATGCTTTGATTTTTGACAACAGCGACCTTTCCGATGCCTTCCGTTGCGCCAGGGCATATATCGGGCCGCCACAACGAACTCCGGCTGGCAAAGGATAATCACTCTGAGCGCAGGCTTCAACTGCTGGCTCTGCTATTCGCTGGTCGGCCGTGTCCCAAGTGCGGCTTCTGCTTGTAATCCGCTGCGATTTTTTGACGGTTGTCAACGTGTCCGTTTTTGACCGACAATGGTTTATGTGGTAGTTTTCGTTAGTTCGGCCTTGAGAAGGACGTATATGGCGCAAGCGGCACAATTGAGTCATACGATCCCTGCGAAAACACTCGATGGTATCGATACTTTCAGGAAAAGCGTTGTGGATTCGCTAAGCGACCAGGTAGTTTCGATGATCATCTGAGGCGGTGTGACGAGGGATGAATACTACCCGGGAGAATTGGATGTGAATATGTTGGTGGTTCTCAGAGATGTAGGCGTAGATATATTGGACAAATTGGTCAAGCCATATCAAAAAGGGTTCAAAGACATAATTCTAGATGTGATAGTCCGCACCGAAGAGCAACTTCGTAGCTTGATGGATATTTTTCCTGTCCGATTTAAAGAGATGCAACAGAGCCACCTGTTAATTTGGGGCCAAGATGTGCTGGCGGGTCTGGAAATATCCGATCATTACCCGAAACTCCGGGCAGTCCAGGAGATCAAGAACCTCCAATTGGGGCTCCATATGATCTACGTATATATTTAAGACGAACGACGACGAGAAAGCGTTGAGGGCGCTAGAATATCGTGTCATGGAGAGCAACTACGATTTCATTTCCCATCTGACGGGATTCTGCCGCGTGCTGAGGGAACACGGCCTGCTCATCGGACCGCTGGAGACATCGGACGCCATTCGGGCGGTGAGCATGGTGGACCTGATGACCGAGGGCCGAATCTACTGGACTCTGCGGAGCCTGTTGGTTTCGAGACATGAGCAGTTGGCGACCTTTGATGTGCTGTTTGCCAGGTTCTGGAACTTTCAGCCTCTGCCCAGAGTTAAGCCCCCCCCAAATCCGTCAAACAAGTTCGGAGAGACCCGCACCACGGGGCGGGTCCCTCGGGCATTGGCGTTGCCAGAAGAAGACCATGAGTCCAAGGACACGTTGATTCAACTGGTTCGGACAGGGGCCAGCGGACGCCACGTCACCTCTGAAACCGACCTGAGCGTCCTGGATACCCAGGATATGTCCGAGCTTTCTAGAATCGCATCCAGAATCGTTCGGGCGTTGGCATCCAAACCCGGGCGTCGGCGCAAGCGGCATCGTCGCAAGGGGACTCCAGACCTGCGGGGCGCCATGCGTATGAGCCTGACAACAGGTGGAGACCCTGTGCGTCTGCCTCGGATGAGACGAGTCCCTAAAGTTCCCAGGTTATTGGTTGCGCTGGATGTCAGTGGCTCGATGGATCGTTACGCTCGCCTGTTTTTGCAGTTGATGTTCGCGGTGGGCCAACACACAAAGCGTGTTGAGGCGTTCGTCTTCAGCACCACGGTCACGAGGGTGACACGAGAACTGTCCTCACCCTCATTCTCGGAGGCGTTGACGCGAATAGGCGGGGCAGTCACTCACTGGTCTGGAGGGACGAGGATAGGCGAGTCGCTGGCCGATCTCAACACCAATTATGACTATCTGTTGAATCGCCACACGACGGTGTTCCTGCTTAGCGACGGCTGGGAGACCGGCGAACCGGATGATCTAGCGCAAGCGTTGCGAAGGATCCAGCGTCGAGTGCGTAGCGTCGTGTGGTTGAATCCGCTGTTGGGCACTCGTGATTTCCAGCCTCTGGCGCGAGGCCTTCAAGCGGCGGCGCCTTATGTGGACCACTTTGTGCCCGCTGCCGATGTGGAACATCTGAAGCGGCTTCCAGCGCTGTTGCGTTCGTGATCGAGCGTCGATATGCGGGTCATGATGCCTGCCTAGCCGTCTATCGTGTGCCTCACTTTGTTTGAAAGCTCAGTCAGCGAAACGGGTTTTTGCAAAAAATTACCATCAGGTGCAAAAATCTCTCTCGCCGCGACTAGGTCATCTGAATATCCAGACAAGTAGATGATTTTCCTTCAGGGAACGATGCTCTGTAGATTCCTGCAAGCTCTCTGCCACCCATGATGGGCATGACTACATCAGTTAGCAGCAGGTCGATGTTCTCGGACCTGCAACTTTCTATGACCTTGATGGCCTCTAGTTCGTTAGAGGCTTCCAGAACTTTGTAACCATGAATTTCGAAAGCTTCTAAGGTGATTTCTCGGACAGCCTCTTCATCCTCGACAGGCGCATCAGGCTGATCGGCGCTCTTGGGAACATATAGAACAAAAGTGGACCCTTCGCCCGATCGACTCTCCAGCGTTATGTGACCGTGATTTTGTTTGAGAATACCGTAGCAGGTGGAAAGTCCGAGACCTGTGCCCACGCCCACGCCCTTCGTGTTGAAGAACGGCTCGAAAGCCCGCGCGGCCACATCTGAGGTCATGCCGAACCCGTCGTCGCTGACAGTGATTTTCACATACCCTCCGGGCGAAAGTTCCGGGTCCAGATTCATGCTTTCTGCGCCCAGAGTCACACTTTCGGTCTGGATCGTCAGCCTGCCTCTAGCAGGCATGGCATCGCGGGCATTCACCACGAGGTTTATCAAAACCTAGTCCATCTGACCGGGATCAAAAAACACGATACCCGGGTCTTCAGATAGTTCCAGATTCAGGTCCACATGTTCGCCTATCAGCCTGCCCAGCATCTTATCCAGGTTTTCGTCTGCTCGTTAGTTGACAGCACAGTTGGCGCCGTGATCTGGCGCCGAGAGAAGGCCAATAGTTGTCGAACGAGACCTGCGCTACGTTCTGCGGCTGTTGTTATCTGCTTGATGTAGTTTCCGTTGACCCTCTCATCTAAGACCAATTGGTTGTCTGCCAGTTGAGCGAAGCCGAGTTTGGCAGACAGAAGGTTATTGAAATCATGAGCGACGCCGCAGCCGAGTTTTCCTGCCAACGGCATTTTTGATCCACTAAGGTGGTGGGATATGCGGTCCCCTGCAACATATCTGGTCGTGAATGTGTGATCATTCTGGTCGATGAGATTGACGGACAACATCGAAAACGGCACCAACGAACCGACACGGCTGGCGAATATCTCGTAAATATCGCTGACGTCAGGAGCAGAGCTCGCGATCCTGCCCAACTCTCCAACCGCAGCGCGTTCATCAGCCATCTTTCGGACATTGTTGTCAGTGTGCACGAGAGATTCGTTGGCCGATTCCAGGTCACGCTGGTGACGTTGGCTATTCCTGCATCCGCTCCACACAATGGCGACTAGAGCAAGGTATAGAATGCCGAATCCGGCGCTGACTGCAAAGACATCTATCGACCTGTGCTCTCGGAGATTTGCCGCCATGTTGACTATGGGGTAAGGCGCCTCCGGCGGAACTGCTTCTCCATTTTTCATCGCTTCGGTGTGCTGCTAAATAAACTGAAATACTCGGCGTCCCCTTCAGCCCGGATCAACGTAATCACTGTCGCGAAAATGGCGATCGCCCCGAAGCTCAGCAACGCAAACCGAAAGAAGGAATTGTGACTGGGATGACTTAACAAAAATTCTATTCTCACGTGCTCTGTGGACGAAAAGCGATCGCTCGTTTGGAATTCCGGGATCGTCGCTGTTGCTGATGATCTAATGCCCCTACTCATCCACACAATGAGCCTCCGCTGGCGCGATTCGCCACGGGCGCATGGCTAACGCGCAACCCTCTTTCGTAAATCCGAAAAGAGTTCCTAACTAATGTACACTTTTGCACTACGGCTTAAACGAATAATCAGCAACCACTGTTTTGAGCTATGAACCTTTCTGTTCTGAAACCTCGATACGACAGGAATATCCTGTTGCTGAATTCGTCAGGCCACGGCTCCAAAATACGAAAGTCTGACAGATCATGCCCGCTCGACACCAGTGTGGTTATAATGGTGGCGGCGAGTCTCAAGGAAAACAATTCGGAGCCAACGATGATTAAGCACTTTTCAGTTCTCTATGTCGGCCAGATCGACCTGGAGAACGTGGGGGCGAACGGAACCCCAGCCAACGAGCGCATATACTCGAACGATCGCCTGATCCAGGGGTTTGAGACGGCAGAATTGGCCGCCAAACTGATGGACGATCTGGGGTTCTACGCCCTCTGGATGGCGGAACATCACTTCCAGCGAGAGGGTTACGAGGTCATTCCAAACCTGATTTTGCTGGGCACTCACCTCGCGGGTCTGACCAAGCAGTTGAAGTTCGGATGTGGATTCAACGTCGTTCCCATGTGGCACCCGCTACGTCTGGCAGAGGACTACGCTACCGCAGACATACTGACGGGCGGCAGAATCATTTTCGGCGTTGGCCGTGGCTACCACAGCCGCGAAGTGGAGACTTTCGGGTCGCCAGTTATAGACAATGACGCAAACAGAGAACTGTTCGAGGAACAGATGGAAGTGATCACTAAGGCCTTCACAGAAGAATCGTTCTCTCACAACGGCAAGCACTACACCATCCCGCCCGAAGTCCCGTACAGAGGATACGACCTCAAGGAAATAACGCTGGTCCCGCGCCCTGTCAACCAGCCGGTGGAAATCTGGCAGCCAATCGTAAGTGGCCGCACAGTAGATTACATCGCCAAGAGAGGGATCAAGGGAATGATCGACCTGACAGGCGAGTCGCTGGTCGAGGAGATGTTCGCTATTTATCGAGATGCCGCTGCGACTGTGGGGCGTGACTTGGCTCCCGGAGAAGACCTTGCTCTGGGAACAGGGTTCTATCTCGCAGCCAATCAGGCTGAGGCCATCGAAAAGCTGAGGCCGTACCACGACGAACGCTACAAGTGGTTTGCGCCCTTCGGATTCGTGCGGTACACGGATGAAGAAGGCCGCCCCTGGGGCACTCCTGGCGCTCCGGCCCGCGAACCGCACATTGAGGACGGTGTTGACCAGAAAGCGTGGATTTGCGGATCGCCGGAGGATTTTGTGAGTTTCCTCAAAGACATCGAAACCAAGTACCCTGGGCTTGAGCACTTCGTTTTGCACTGGGCGGAAGGAATGCCCAGGGATGAGTTTTTCGATCAACTTCGAATATTCGCTCAAGAGGTAATGCCGCACTTTGGATCCGACAGATAATGTCGGAGAGTGTCACTAGAGATTGAGGGCGATACGTTCAACTGGGTTGGGTTAGTAATCTCGGTGGTTCTGTTCGGATTGTGCGTCGGATGCGCTGCCAACGAAGCGACGGTTGTGTCGTTGGCTAAAGCTGTCGAGATTTCGGTTACTCCGATTCAGCTTGTCCCAACATCAGTTGCGACTCCTGAGGTCGCGGTTCCCACGCCTGCACCTGTGCCATCAGCAACTCCGGAACCTGAGCCAACGGCCACAGCTACCATGTTGCCCACGGCGACGCCCGTCCCATCTACTCCGACTCCGGGTCCGACGCCGGTAACGATCAGATCGGCGAGCGATATTCCTATGGCGCATGATTTCGATCTGGCGTTATTCAGCGGCGGAACATTGACAATGTCTGACCTGCGCGGGCAGATTGTAGTGTTGAATTTTTGGGCCTCGTGGTGCCCACCGTGCCGGTGGGAGATGGCCTCATTCGAGACCATATACCAGGAATACCGCGATCAGGGCGTGATATTTGTGGGTGTGGCGGTGTCTGATTTCGAGGAAGACGCTCGCGAATTTGCTGAGATGATCGGAGTGACATATCCTATGGGGCGCGACCTGAGCGGCATCGCTCGCGATTATCGTGTTCTTGGTCTTCCTACCACCGTTTTCATAGACCCAGAGGGACAGGTCACAAGGTTCCTCAAGAACGCCGCCAACGAGGCGGTGTTGCGGCTGTTCATTGAAGGGCAGATCAATGCGCGCGGAGGTTAGCCGTCGATTGACATGATGCTGGTGTTCGGTGTTGTTGCGGTCATTCTGCTCGTAACCGCGCTGGCGTCGGGAATCGTAGAACGTTTTCCGTTGTCGTTCCCTCTCATGTTTCTGGGGCTGAAACTTGTTCTCGGAAAGCAAGGATTTGGCGCAAACGAGTTGGGGCCGCACGATCAGATTCTTGAGGTGACTGCCACCCTGACCCTCGCCCCGGTGCTATTCCTAGACGCCGCTCAACTTCAGATCAAGGAACTCGGACGCCGTTGGCTCGTCCCGTCCCTCATTTTGGGCTCTGGAACCGCATTGGTAATCAGCCTGGGAGCAGTGCCGTTGGCGTTGCTGATCGGATTCGGCTGGGTCATAGCGTTCATAAGCGGTGCCATTCTGGCGTCGACCGATCCGGTTGTTCTTCGCGAAATTCTGAGAGACCACCGAATTCCCCGCTCCGTGCGCCAGGTTCTGAGGATCGAGGCAGGGATGAACGACATTGTGGCGCTCCCCGTGATTCTCGTGCTAATCGCCGTCGCAACCGGCGATGTGGGAGGCGGAGGGCAGTGGGTGTCGTTTCTCCTGAAACTGCTGGTGCTAGGCCCGGCAATCGGGTTTGCTATTGGCGGTGTTGGCGCATGAACCATGCGCCAACTACGAAACCGATGGCGGCCCACATCGGTAAGAAGCGAGTCGTAGCGACCTTCGTTGACCTCTTCATCGTCCGCCCGAAACCGACCGTGACGCATGAAGGTGATGTAAAAGAATTGTCCATAATGACCATCCTCCAGCGTCCAATTGTGCCGTATTACACCGCGTACCGGACTACAGCCTCTGGGTTTAACTCAAGACCCAGGCCGGGCCTATCCCGGAAAGGCGACCACATGCCGTCCTGTTGTTGTGGGAACTCCTTGTACCAGACACGATCTCCCTGAAGGGAGACGTTCATGTACTCCACAACCTTGAGGTTTGGCGTCGCGCATGCCAGATGCAGATGCACCAACTGGACGGCGTGAGGCGCCACAGGCAGGTTGAAGGCGTGGGCCATGTGGGCGACCTTCATCCACTCGGTGACGCCCCCGACTCGGCTCACGTCTGGCTGAACGATGTCCACCCCGTGCCTGCCGATCAGGTCACGGAAACCGTACTTCGTGTACTCGTGTTCTCCCGTGGCGACGGGGATGTTGATGGCGTCGCAAATCTGGGCCAACCCTTCAATGTCATCTGCTAGCACCGGCTCTTCGAACCAACCCACTTGATATTGCTCGAATTCCTTAGCCATGTAGATGGCCTGCTTAGGATAGTATCCATTGTTGGCGTCGATGTAGATGGCCACGTCGTCACCCACGGCCCGCCTCACAGCGGACAGACGTTGCAGGTCTTCGCGCTCCGATTTGCCGAAATCCTTGGCCACTTTCATCTTCACGCGAGATATGCCCTGCTCGACGTGGCCGGTCATCTCTTCGATAAGTTCTTGCTCGGTGAAGTTGGTCCAGCCGCCTGAGCCGTAGATGGGAACCGAATCTGTGTAGGCGCCCAACAGCTTGTAGAGCGGCAGGCGCAGCGCCTTGGCTTTCAGATCCCATAAACTTATATCCACGGCAGACAGAGCGCAGAATGCCAGCCCTTTACGACCGTAACCACGAACCCTCCAGAACATATCGTTCCACAGCTTTTCGATGTCGAAAGGGTCCTGTCCGATGAGAAGGTCTTTGAGTCCGTTCTCCACAACCTCTCGCACTCCTGGCGATGCCTGGCCTATCCCCAAACCTTCATAGGCTTCGTCGGTCTCAATGTGGACGAAAAGTTGGCTCCTGCCTACTGCGCCGTCAGGTGGAGTCGGGATCGTGGCGTCCTGAATCGCGCGGCCTTCCGGGTAGTGCAGGACGGTTGTCGAGACGTTGGTGATCTTCAAGTTTGTGTCCTTAACGATGGTTTCTTGAGGATGTTAGACGATCGTCCGGGCTCGCTGCGTGCCTAAATGTCTCGGAAGTTCAGTTCTTTTTCCTCTGTTACCTTGTCTTCGTCGATGGCGAGACCAAGACCCGGTCCTTGCGGCACTTTGATGATACCGTTTTCTGGAATCAATTGGTCTTTCAGGAAGAACTGGTGAACTGAGTTCCACTTGATGAGAAACTCTTGGATCGGGCAGGTCACAGGGGACTGTGACGCAATCAGGTGGGCCGTGGCGTGGGAACTGTGGCCGTGGGGAATCACCGGCAGGTCGAAGGCAGATGCCATCGCGCAGATCTTCAGCATTTCGCTGATGCCTCCGCACCAGTAGATATCAGGCTGCAAAACGTCCATCGCCTTGTTCTCGACGATGGGACGGAATCCCCAGCGGGTGTACTCGTGCTCTCCGCCAGAAATAGGGATCGCAGACGATCGTTGAATCTCGATATAAGAGTCCAGCTTGTCGGCCAGCACCGGTTCCTCCAGCCAACGGATGTCGTACTCGGCCAGCCGCTGGCTCATCTTTATGGAGTAAGGGACGTCCCATGAACTCCAGGCGTCCAGCATGATGTCCACATCGGGGCCGACGGCGTTGCGCAGGGTTTCGGCAAGTTCAAGATTGCGGCGGACGCCGTCCTTGCCGTCGGTGGGGCCGTCTCGGAAGAACCACTTCGAGGCGGTGTACCCTTGCTCAACAAATTCCTTAGCTCGTCGGGCGGCGGCTTCGGGCTCGATAGAGAAACCCAGAGCGCTGGCGTAAGCCGGAATCTCGGTTCGCGTCGGGCCTCCCAGGAGGCGGTGGACCGGTTGCCCGAACGCCTTGCCCTTCAAATCCCACAGTCCGCAGTCCACGACGCTGATCGCCATCATCGTCTCGCCCTTGCGTCCGTGGATTGCGTTTCGGTACATTTGGTCCCATAGCATCTCGCTAGCAAGCGGGTCAGAACCTACGAGGGTTCCTCTCAATTGAGTGTCGATGATAAACGCCTCGTGACGGCTGAAGGGGCCGGTGAGTCCGCTCACGCCATCGTCGGTATGGATTTCGAGGAACGCAGAGCGCATCGCGTATCGTCCATCGCCAAGACTGCTAGAGTAGTTCGCGCCTTCTGTGCGGAAATCAGGGTAGATGTCCACGGGCCGCACTAAGCGTTCTTCCCAGAAGGGATCGGGATGCTCCATGATGCCGTTGAGTTCGCGAATCTTCAGGTCAGTGATCTTCATTGGCAACGCTCCGGAGGAAAATTGGTGTTCACGTCCGAGATTTAAGCAGTTTCATGCGCCGGATATGATACTTCAACCGAGCGTCGTGCGCCACCAATTCTAGGCGCTTCCAGTAGGAAATGGAAGCAATCGAAACGGGCTTTAAAGACGCGCAGGTTGCGGCCGTGGTGTCACCGCATCCGCGTCAGTCTCAATATCGACGACACTTGGCGCGCCGCCATCTGGAACAGATATTGATCACTAAAGTAAAAAAGCTCGGTGCTTGCCACCGGGCCGAGTTTTTTCACTGTTGGTCCGCATACCCAGGTTTCGATCTGGTGTGGCCATGCCGCCGAACTGAGTGTTCGAAACATCACGGCCAAGCAGTTTAGGTTACGCGAGCCGCAAGTTTTTCGCTTCCCCTACTGGCTATATCGTCAATCCTTGCGTTGCGTCTTCGCAGACAGCGGGGGTTACGGAAGGAAACTTCCACACGTGGTTAACAACGCATGCGCGCATGAACTTCCACGACCTTTTGGCTTTCGCCTGTATTGCGGCCAGATATGGGTTATACTTGATATTCTATGAGAATCAACGAGCTGTTGTGGTGTCAAGCGTTTCGAGGCGTGTTAGAGTGAAGAATCCGTAAAAACAAATCGCAGCTTGCTCCCCATAGTCATGCGTAATTACAATCACATTAGATGCACATAGGCCACGACGGAATCGCGATAGCTAGGAATCCCAACAATGCCAATCGACACACTGATATTTGACCAGGGCGGCGTGCTGGTCTGGACCAGATGGGACAACGTCACCACAGCATGGGCGGAACTCAGACACACGACCCCTCAGGAAATAATGGACCGCATGCTGAAAGGCGATGCCTACGCGCCCTTCATGAGAGGCGAGATAGAGCGAGCGGAGTTTCGGGAGCGTATGTGTGCCCACCTCGATATCCAGCAGACGATTGACGAGTTTGATGAGTTGTGGCGATCGGCCATCGAACCCAATCCAGACATTGTGCCGTTGGTCGAGAGTCTGTCGTCACGTTATCGAATGGTCATCGGCTCCAACACTGACGAACTGCATCAGCAGCGCGTAGAAAGCGTCCAGCCGATAATCGCCACCTTCGACGACTTTCTGCTGTCTTACGAATTAGGTGTCTTGAAACCCGATCCTGAGTTCTATGAAAAGGGCTTGGCGAAACTTGGACTCACCCCCGACCAGTGTTTCTTCACCGACGACCGCCAGAACAACGTGGACTCGGCCATCAGCGTCGGAATCCAGTCCGTGCGCTTCGAGTCTGTGCCTCAGTTGGAGACGGCATTAGAGGCACTGGGCGTGTCATGTTCAGGTGTGTAGATCAGGTCGCAATGGACATTCGGATGCGTCAACATTGCGCCATGATATCAAGAGCTTCGGCGAAATGTGAAATTGCAGGCGTTGAATTTGCTGAATTTTTGAAGCCCGGGTGAATATCAGGGCTTCTTCATTTCATCAAATTTTCATAAGATGACGCCCAAGTCCTGAAGCCCAGTGATGTCATCCCAGGTGTAGCCCAGGGTTAACAGCACTTCCTCAGTGTGTTGGCCCAATTCGGGCGCGACGCGAATTATTCGGTTGGGCGTCTCGCTGTACCGGATAGGGTGGTCTGCCAATTTGACTGGGCCGAGATCGGGATGCTCCACTTCGGTCATGTACCCGTTGGCAATTACCTGGGGGTCGTCAGCCAACTCTTGCAGGCTCTGTACCGGAGAGAAGATGAAGTCTCCCGACGCGTTCAGAATCTTCGCCCATCGGTTGTAGGTCTTTTGGGCGAATGTGTCATCCAAAATTTGGATCAGTTCCCTTCGATTCTCTCCTCTGGCAGGAGTGTCGTGGAATCGAGGGTCGTCCACAAGGTCTTCCAAGCCCAGCGCCTGGGTGAAGGACACCCAGTAGCGGTCTGCCTGGAAATTCGCCAGCATGATCCAACGTCCGTCGCCGCATTTGTAATGGTTCGCCAGTGGATTGTAGGCGTTGTCGCGGGGCGGATTCGAGCTGAGGTTGATCTCCGAGTTGGGTTTGTCGCGAGTCAGCGACCCCATGCTGACGGCCAGGCCTTGGAGCCACATGGAACTGGACAGATGAGAGACATCCACCCGCTGTCCGACGCCGTGGATGTTTCGGGCCACCAGCGCGGCTAGAATTCCCCAGGCCAGCGTGATTCCGCCGATCTGATCTCCGATGACACCCTGGACCGGATACGGCTCGGCGCCGTCAGGGCCTGTAGCGAACATCAGGCCACTCCTGGCCTGGGCCGCCGAGTCCAGAGCAGGTTCCCCTGAGTCCGGTCCCAACGGGCCGTAACCGGAACCGGAGGCGTATATCAGCTTGGGATTGAGTTTCTTCAAGTCGTTATAGCCGAGGCCCAGACGTTCAGCAACGCCCTGTCGGAAATTCTGGATGAACACATCGGCGTCCTCCACCAGCTTGCGGACGATCTCGATTCCTTGAGGTTTTTTGAGGTCCAGCGCCACGGATCGTTTGTTTCTGTGATTGGCTTCGAAGTAAGCGTTGCGTCCGGCGGGCAGGCTGCGGTCCACGCCTCCCGCGGCGAACACGGCTCGCCCGGGGTCGCCGTCCAGGGACTCGATCTTGACGACGTCTGCTCCCAGGTCACCCATCATTGTGGCGGCAACCGGGCCGAACTGCCAGATTGTCCAATCCACCACTTTGATGCCCTGCAACGCGCCTGGTTTGTAGTTCCTGTTGGCTCCGTTAGAATCGTATTCATCAGGAATTGAGGCGGATGGCCATTGCGTTGGTTTCCCAGGCACAACGATAGGGACTTCGTTCACAGATCCCATCGAGTCGGTCCTGCCGTGGTGGTGAAGCCAGGCGGTGTAAGCGGCGAATAGCGCGTCGACGTGGTCGTGGTCCAGCTTGCCATCGTATGCTTTCAAGCCTGGAATCATGCCTTCCAGTCGCTTCGAAAGGAAATTATGGCCCTCACGGGTGGTCTTTTTGGGCAAGGGCTTGCCTAGCAGCCTGACCTTTGCCGCGAAAGGATATACTTCGATTACCTGAAACCCCAATACCTCGAATCGTTTCGCTAACTCAATGGCTCGGTATATCATCGGCTTGATGATGGACCGCTTGGTAGTCACGTAGAGGCCAATGCCTTCGGCGATCAGTTGTCGCTCTCCAACACGACCTTTGAAGGAGTGGATGGATTGACAATCGTGATCCTCCTCCAGGCAGTCCATGCCTTCGGGAAATCCCAGCGGAGAGTCGATAGCGATTATTGGCGGACTATGAGCTTCGGCAAGCGCCACCATATCGTCGTCGGTGGACAGCTTGGTGACGCTGACCAACCCGCCGTGTTCGTCGAGAATGGCGCAGGCAGTTGGCTTTTGCTCTTTCGTTGTAAGATCAATCCCCAGGAACATCTTTTGTGTTGGTCCTTTGTTGGATTCCAAATGTGTGCGCTGCGCGTGGGGCTAGGTAGTCGTCTTCGTCGCTGCTCTCGGGAATGGTCATTTCCAGGTTGTTAGCCAGATTTCCATCTCGGACAGACTGAAGCGCGGCGGTGTAGGGGTCCAGATCGCCGGACTCGACCCTGCTTAGAATTTCGGATAGCGGGCTGTTGGAATTCATAAGCTTTGACAGTGTCGCTGTCAGCGTCTCGGTCACGGCTTGGGTAAATTCCTGGCGTCTCCGTTGGCGGCGACGATCCTCAAGAATGTCTTCGTCTTGCTGGATTTTCTGATGATCTCCGAACGCTTCGTACAATTCCTTGATGCCCTCGCTCAAGTGAGCTTGGGTGAACAGGATCGGAGGCTGCCAGTTTGATTCGCCAGGCGGGTTCAGACTGAGCATGCCTCGAATTGCGGTCGCAAGCTGGATCGCGCCATCGCGGTCGGCCTTGTTGACCACGTAGATGTCGGCAATCTCCATAAGTCCAGCCTTCATAGCCTGCACAGCGTCTCCGGCTTCGGGAACCATCGTCACCACAACAGTATCGGCTACGCCCATGATGTCGAGTTCAGTTTGGCCGACGCCTACCGTCTCGACGAAAACCAGGTCTTTGCCTGCGGCGTCCAGAAGACGGACCGCGGCGTTGCAAACGTGAGAGAGGCCGCCGTGGACTCCCCTTGTCGCGAGACTTCGGATAAAAACGTTGCGGTCAAGGTAATGGGTCTGCATGCGGATGCGGTCGCCCAGCACCGCGCCTCCGCTGAACGGGCTCGTCGGGTCCACAGCCAGGACTCCGACACTCAACCCTTTGCTCCGCGCCACCGTGACCAGCGCGTCCACCAACGTGCTTTTGCCCGCGCCGGGAGGGCCGGTGATTCCGACGCAATAAGCGTTTCCGGTGTGGGGATGAACCTGACGCATGACATCGCGGAGGTCGTGGTCGCTGCGCTCGATGCGGGTGAAGAGGCGGGCTAGAGAACGGCGGTCGCCGGCCAGAGATTTCTCCACAAGCTGGTCCAATCTTGCGTCCACGGCGTTGAGTGTCAGGCGGTGTCGAGGGCGCGGATAAGGTTCGCCATCTCGACGGCTCCGACTCCGGCGTGGTAGCCGTTGTTGCCCGATTTGCCGCCGGCGCGATTAATGGCCTGCTCCAAAGTGTCGGTGGTCAGCACGCCGAATATGACAGGCACGCCAGTGGACACCGAGACGTTGGCGATGCCCTTCGCCGCTTCGCCTGCAACGTGCTCGTAGTGGCCGGTCTCGCCGCGAATGACTGCGCCGAGGCAGATCACGGCGTCGTAGCGTTCCGACTCGGCCATTTTCTTGGCAACCAGCGGAATCTCGAATGAACCTGGGACCGATGCCACGGTGATGTCGTCGTCCCGCACTCCGTGCGCCGAGAGGGCCGACTTCGCGCCTTCGAGAAGCCGAGAAGTTATGAAATCGTTGAAAGTTGCCACGACGATTCCGACTCTCAGGCCGGAGCCATCTAGACTGCCGTGGAGTTCACGGGTCATTCCGCCACCTCTGTGGAGCTATCCATCCGAATCGGGTCCAGCAGGTGGCCCATGCGAGTTCTCTTGGTCTCAAGATAGCGCTTGTTCTCTTCGGTGACCGAGGCGATTATTGGAACTTGCTCGACGATCTCCAGTCCAAAGGCCTCTAGCCCAACTCGCTTTTGAGGGTTGTTGGTCAGCAGGCGCATCTTCTTGACGCCCAGGTCAATGAGAATCTGCGCCCCGACGCCGTACTGTCGGGGGTCTGGAGCGAACCCCAGGGCAATGTTAGCCTCTACGGTGTCCAACCCATCATCTTGCAACGCATACGCTTTGAGCTTGTTGTGCAGCCCGATCCCGCGTCCTTCTTGTCGCATGTACAGGAACACGCCTTTGGGGTGCCTCTGAATCTCCTGGAGGGCCAGAGCCATCTGATCGCCGCAATCACACCGAATGCTGCTAAACACGTCTCCGGTCAAACATTCGGAGTGCACCCGGACTATGGTTGGCTCGTCCGCTTTGATTGTGCCTTTCACAAGCGCGATATGCTCGTTGGCGTCGACTATGCTTCTGTAAGATACGGCCATAAACTCGCCGTATTCAGTTGGGACTCGCGCTTCAGCGGCGCGCTCGATTAGGCGTTCATGCTCACGGCGGTAAGTGATGATGTCCGCGACGGTGACTAGTTTGATATTGTGCTGGTGGGAGAAATCTTCCAATGTTTCCATACGCGCCATTGTGCCATCGTCGGCCATGACTTCGCAGATGACAGCGGCGGGGTATTGACCGGCTAACCGCGCAAGGTCAACGGATGCCTCTGTCTGGCCCGCGCGTTTGAGGACTCCACCTTCCATGTAGCGAAGCGGGAAGATGTGACCGGGTTTGCCGAGGTCTTCTGGGAGAGTTTCAGGGTCAATCAACGCTTTGATAGTCGCAGATCTGTCAGCGGCTGATATACCTGTTGACGCGCCCTTTAGCACATCGACGGATACGGTAAATGCAGTGCTGAGGCGCGCAGTGTTGTCCTGAGTCATCATGGGAAGGCGGAGCTGTTCCAGTCGAGGGCCGAGCATAGGGACACAAATGAGCCCTCGCCCGTAAGTTGCCATGAAGTTGATGGCCGCGGGAGTGATCTTCTCGGCGGACATCGCCAGATCGCCCTCGTTTTCGCGGTCCTCATCGTCGACGATGATGACCATCTTCCCTGCTCGGATATCTTCTATCGCATCCTCTATTTTGGATACAGGCATAGGTTTGCGCCTCCGTGCGGCCTCAAAGCTCATCAGCCAAATCCACCGGCAAATGTGGCCCTGTTGCTAATCGCTCGACATACTTTGCGATCACGTCAGCTTCCAGATTGACGGTGTCTCCGACCTTCCGCGCTTTGAAAACCGTGTGTTCCCAAGTGAACGGGATGATCGTCACGCTGAATGTGCGACTATCACAGTTTACTACCGTCAGGCTTGCGCCGTCCACAGTCACAAAACCCTTTTCAACCACGTATCGCATTACCGGAGATTCCGCGGAGAAGCGCACCATCATCGCTTCGCCATCTGGCTCGATGCTTTCGACGATGCCGGTCCCGTCCACGTGACCCTGAACGATGTGGCCTCCGAACCGCCCATCGGCCTTCATCGGACGTTCAAGATTTGTGAAATCTCCAGCGGATAGCTGCCCGAGATTTGTGCGTCTGAGAGTTTCCGGCACCGTGTCCACGGAGAAGCTTTTTGAGTCCATTTTGGTTACTGTCAGGCAGGTTCCGTTGACGTTGATACTATCGGAGACCTTGAGGTCGTCCATTACAGTCGAGGCGTCGATAGTAAGGTGTCCGGGTGTTATCTCCTGTACAGTTCCCACCTCTTCCACGATCCCTGTGAACATTTTCAATTCTCCGCTCAGGTTTGCCTGATTCGCGACGACATCTCGTCGGTTCGGACTGCGTCTTCTTAGGTTGTGGACTGAATAATACCATGCGGCGCAAATGAATAGGACAGAGCCGTGTAGCCCTGTCCCGATAATTCGATCTGAAGCCCCTCGACCTCAAGTGTCTAATCTGAGGCTTCGGGCAAACCTGTGTTCTCGGAAATACCGAGCATTAGATTCAGGTTTTGAATCGCCGCTCCGCTGGCGCCCTTGCCCAGGTTATCCAGCAAAGCGACTAACAGCAGGTGCCCCGAAGGGTGGGGGACGACGTGAAGTTCGATCAGGTTGGTGTCGTTGCAGGACTGCGGGTCGAAGCTCCATTCGTCTACGGCCCCTGGTTCAGCCATCGGGGCCACTTTGACGAACGTTTCGTTCTCATAGAGCTTGTGGAACGTTTCCCAGACTTTCGCGCCGTCAGCGCGCTGAAAGAGAAGAGACGCATGGATCGGAACCTCAACCCGCATCCCACAGCGGAACGGGCCGACTGCCGGCACGAACTGTGGTTCAGTGGTCAGGCTGGCGTACTTCACCATCTCTGGGATGTGTTTGTGCATTTTGTCGAGAGAGTAGGGGACCTCGTGGGGAAGCGACTCTAATCCAATATCCGGACTCTCCCATTTTTCGATCATCGAACGACCGCCACCGGAGTAGCCGGAAAGGGCGTGTATCGAAAACGGTGCGTCTTCAGACACCAACCCGGCGTCGATGAGCGGACGCGTCAGAAGGACAAATGCAGATGGATAGCAGCCGGGGTTAGAGACGTTCTTCGCCTGGATGATCGATTCACGCTGCCCCGAGTGAAGCTCAGGAAGGCCGTACACCCAATCGTCGGCGACGCGGTGGGCGGTGCTAGCGTCTATGAGTCGGGTGTCGGAATCTTCTGTCCAGCTTGCCACCTCGCGTGCGGCATCGTCGGGTAGACAAAGGACCGCTATATCTGACTCCAAGATCGTGCTTCTACGTGCATCGGCGTCCTTTCTCAGGTCATCCGGCAGAGTCACCAACTCAACGTCTGTGCGGTCCGCCATCCAGTCACGGATACGCAGCCCTGTGGTGCCAACATGGCCGTCGATGTATACCTTGGGAAGCATGTTCCTGATCACCTGGTCCTTTCGAGGCGTCTTGCGATGATGAATAAGACTATACCACCGCACCGAGTCGAATTGGAATTTCTTGTCAGGTTATCGTGAAATTACAGGCCGCAATACCCGATGATCGCCACATCATCTCCGAATTCTCGCAACTTTACGCGGTTGAGGCGAAGGGCATCGGCCATGCGCTCTGAACCCAAGCCTCCAACAGGTGACAGAGCTGATCGGCCTCCGATGATGACCGGAGCGACGAACGCGACAACCTTATCGACCAAGTGAAGGTCGAACAGTGAGCCTATCAATGTCCCTCCCCCTTCGACGAAAACGCTGGTGATTTCTCGGCGTCCGAGTTCTTGGATCAAGGCAGGCAGGTTAACCTTCCCGTCAGAGTCGAGTATATATACTACCTCGGCGCCGCGAATTTGAAGACCTGATTCGGCGACAGCCACCAGCGTGTCCCCAGGCTCTGACAGCAGA
>Ga0310122_10000891_pt1 | contig 19067 bp, 15 predicted proteins | sample CB6_Bottom_1051__FD_203503 | JGI IMG/M metagenome (GOLD analysis project Ga0310122, IMG submission 203503) | Marine microbial communities from Western Arctic Ocean, Canada - CB6_Bottom_1051 | ecosystem: Environmental > Aquatic > Marine > Oceanic | place: Canada: Western Arctic Ocean | collected...
CTCCGGCCACCCATTCGAGCCTCTTGTCGTCGGTGGCCAGACCGTCGAAGATCGACTGGGCATCCGACGGGAACACCCCGGTGTCGGCTGTGCTCTGGATCACCAGTGAGGGCACGGTCACGTGTGCCAGGTTCGGGGCACCCCGGCACTGCGAGTGTTCGAGGCTCCACATGGACAACCAGGTCCTGATGGTGTTCGAGGACCCGATCCCGAACGGGCTGTAGTTGGCAAACCTGGGATCACCGGCGTAGCAGGTGCCGACCTGGCGCTCCGATGGGTCGATGGTGCCGTCCAGGAAGCGCAGGTCCGCCCAGGTGCGCGACATCGAGAAGAGCCGGTCGTAGAGGCCCTGCCCTCGCAGGCGCTCCAACTCCTCCAGCGCCCACGCCGTGATGCGGCGGTTCCGGGCGACCTGGGCGGCGCGGTAGCGCTCCACGAAGTCGGCGGTGTAGGGAGGCCCGTTGGCGGGGTCGTACATGTCGAGGGCCGGGTCGACCGAGGCAGGGTCGTTCTCGTCGGTGAGGGACGGGTCGAACCAGTTGGTGAGCACCTCGGGTCGGCCGGGGTGGGCGTTCAGCGACACGTAGAGGTCGGCGGGAGAGAGGTCCAGCGCGGCCTCGGGAACCGGGCGGTCCAGCAACGGCCGAAGCACCCCGGCCGTGGCCTGGGCCTGGTAGGCACCCATGAGCGAGCCGCCACCGCAGTTGGCCATGAGCACGACGGTCTCGACACCGGCCTCCTCCCGCAGCCATCTCACCCCGACCCCGATGTCGACCAGCGCATTGTCGAGGGTGAAGAACTGCTCGACGCCGCGGAACCGCGTGTTCCACCCGAGGAAGCCGTAGCCGAGCGTGGCCAGGCGCGTGGCCAGGTAGTGCTCGGAGAAGTCCACGTTGTAGTGCGACGCAATGAAGGCGGTGCGCGGCGAGTCGCCGGACCGGTGGTGGTAGAGCCCCTGCGTCGGCATGAAGCCTGCACCGTTGCGGGCACCGGTGGGCGAGTCCAGGGATATGAACCGCTGTTCGATCGTGTGCACGGAGTCAACCCGCCGGCTCAGGGGGTCTTCCCGGTTCCGGTCGGCACGGCGTCGAGCAGTTCGAGCGCCCGCTGGCGGTCGGGCACGAAGCCCGGCGTGTCCACACAGAACTCGAAGGAGATGCCGTTGGGGTCGGTGACATAGGTGGAGCGGCACCACCCGTGTTCGAGCACGTAGGTCCCGTAACCGGCAGCGTGCAGGCGCTCCACCGCCGCAGCGGTCCGTGCCTCGTCGCTCCTGATGGCGATGTGGTTCACCCACAGGGGCATCCCGAGGCCGGTGGAGATGTCGGTGCGGTCCTTGTCCTCCTCGCCCACGCCGTGCAGGTCGAAGAACGCCAGGCAGGTCCCGTCGCCGGTGTCGTAGAAGGTGTGGCGGAAGAAGCCCTCTCCGACCGGGGTGACCTCCGTGTGGACGAGTTCCAGACCCACCAGGTCCTCGTAGAAGCGGTGGTTCTCGTTGATGTCGCGGCATGCATAGGCGACATGGTGGAGTCCGGCCGGCGTTTCTTGCTCGCTCGCTGCGTGCTCGGTCATAAGCCTCTCCTTCTGCCTCTCCTGGGCGCGGTCCACATCCCGGCCCACATTAGTGCCCGGCCGATCCGGGCCTTCCAGCGAGGATGGGTCGGGCTCCCGGCCGACCTCGGCTACACGACGTACCATCAGTTCGCATCGGAACTGGCAGAATGCCGGCCATGCGCATCGACAACGAGGCCCTCAGCTGGTGGCTGTTCCTTACCTGTGCCGTCTTCTTCGTGGGCGGCTCGATACGGGCCGGAGACATGGTCTTCCTCACCGGGTCGCTGCTGTTCTTGGCGGGGTGCGTGGTGTTCATCGCCGGTCGGGGCCGGTGATCCGCACGATGGACTCGTCCACCGGGGACGGCGAACGGACCGGAGGGCGCCTCCTCGTGGACTGCCTGTTGGCGCAGGGGGTCGACACTGCGTTCGGGGTGCCCGGCGAGAGCTTCCTGGCAGTGCTCGACGCATTCCACGATGTGACCGACGAACTGCGGTTCGTCATCTGCCGGCAGGAGGGCGGTGCAGCCTTCATGGCCGAGGCGTACGGAAAGCTCACAGGCCGACCGGGGATCTGCTTCGTCACCCGGGGTCCCGGCGCCACGAACGCCTCGATCGGCGTCCACACGGCCATGCAGGACTCGACCCCGATGGTGCTCTTCGTCGGTCAGGTGAGAATGGGCCACAGGGGCCTCGAGGCCTTCCAGGAGATCGAGTACAGGTCGTTCTTCGACGACATCGCCAAGTGGGTGGTGGAGATCGAGTCTCCCGACGACATTCCCGCAGCGGTCGAGCGGGCTTTCCTGATCGCCTCTTCGGATCGGCCCGGACCGGTTGTCGTGTCCCTTCCGGAGGACATGTTGAGGGCGGTGACCGCAGCCCGGTCCGGACCGATGGCCCGCGTTGCCGAGCGGGTACCGGTTCCCGACGACGTGGCCGCTCTCTGCGACGCCCTGGAGCGGGCCGAGCGCCCGGTGCTGCTGGTCGGCGGGGGAGGCTGGACCGCAGCCGGCCAGGCCGACCTGTTGGCATTCGCCGGACGCAACGACCTGCCGGTGGTCGTCACCTTCCGGCGGCACGACCTGTTCGACAACACCGACGACCGCTATGTGGGTGAGGCCGGTGTGGGCATGCCCCCGGCCGTGCGCCAGACCCTGGTGGACTCCGACGTCGTGGTCGCCGTCAACGCCCGCTTCGGCGAGATGGCGACAGACGCCTACACGCTGTTCGGCTTGGACGACACCGGCCCCGATGGAACCGGGGCGCCGGGCCGACGGTCACAGGTGATCGTGCACGTCCACGCCTCGGCCGCCGAGTTCGGCAAGGTCGTCGACGCCGACATCACCGTCCATGCCGGTCCCAACGAGATCTGCCGGGTCCTGGCCGGAGTCGACCTGGACGTGAAGTCCCGGTGGAAGGGATGGCTGGGGGAGCGTCGTGCCGCCTTCCTCGAGACGCTCGACTGCCCACCGCAGCTCGGCGACCTCGACATGGGCGTGGTCCTGGCATGGCTCCGCGACAACCTTCCCGACGACGTGGTGGTCACCAACGGTGCCGGCAACTACTCGGTGTGGCCCAACAAGTTCCTCCTCTACGGCGCCCGTGCAAGCCTGCTGGCCACTCAGAACGGCACCATGGGGTACGGCCTCCCGGCGGCCGTCGCCGCCAAGGTCGTCGATCCGGAACGCACCGTCGTCTGCTTCACGGGCGACGGCGACCTCCAGATGAACCTGGCCGCCCTGGGCACCGGAATGCAGGCCGGCGCCCAGCCGATCGTCCTGGTCGTGAACAACGGCACCTACGGCACCATCCGCATGCACCAGGAGATCCGACACCCCGGCCGGGTCATCGGAACCGACATCGTGAACCCCGATTTCGTTGCCCTGGCAGGCTCCTACGGCATCCACGCCGAGCGGGTCACGGAGACCGAAGGATTCGCCCCGGCGTTCCAGCGGGCGCTGGAATCACCGACCGGGGCGCTGCTGGACCTCGTTACCGCCACCGAGCAACTGAACCCCCGGCTGACCGTCAGCGAGGCCCGTAGCCGGGCCGTGTAGGCGGGTGGAAGACCGGGCCTACTGGAGCCCCCGGGTGGCACCTCCGTCCACGGGAATCGACGCACCCGTGATCGATCGGGCAGCCTCCGAGCACACGAACGCCACCACCCGACCGAAGTCGGCTGGGTCGCCCAGCCGCCGGGTGGGCACGTTGGCGGCAACGGCGTCCAGGTCGTCGTAGAGCTGCCCCAGCCGGGCGGTTGCGTGGAGGCCGGGCTGGACGGTGTTCACGGTCACCCCGTCGGGCGCCACCTCGGTGGCCGTCGTCTTGAGGAACGCCGTGAGGCCGGCCCGCGCGGTGTTGGAGAGGATGAGCTGGTCGATCGGCTGTCGGACCGAGACCGACGTGATCGCCACCACCCGTCCCCAGCCGCGCCGCTGCATAGGTGGGATCAGGGCCTTGCAGAGGGCCACGGTGGACAGCAGGTTCAGTTGCAGGGCGTCCGGATAGGCGTCCAGACCGGTCGAGGCGAAGTTGCCGGGGGGTGGGCCACCCGCGTTGGCGATCAGGATGTCGATGTCACCGAGGGCGTCCAGGGCGGCTGAGACCAGGTCGTCTATCTGCTCCGGTCGGCTCAGGTCGGTGGTGATGGTGACAGGCTCGCCGTCGACTGCCTGTGCCGCTGTTGCCAGCCGCTCGTGGGACCGGGCAGCCAACGCCACCCGGACACCGTCGGCCGCCAGGGCCTGCGCACAGGCCAACCCGAGGCCGCTGGAGGCACCTGTCACCAGAGCGGTCCGTCCCGCGATTCCCAGGTCCATTGCTCCTCCTCGGTCGTGGACGGTGAACATAGCCCTGTTGGTCCAGCCGGCCGGTCTGCTCAACCGGTTTGCTCAGCCTGCCGGGACGATCCTCGACTCGTCGGGGTCGCAGACCCAGGGTCCGGTCAGGTCGTCGGTCAGGAACCCGCCGACCTCGCTGCTCGCCGTTATCCATGTCGCTCCCGTGCCGTCGTCGGAGGTGGCGAAGACGATGCCGATGAGGCGGCCCTGGTCGTCGTAGGCTCCGGCGCCGCTGTCACCGGTCCGGCTGGTCGCCTCCAGTTCGTACCCGACGCGCTCGTGTCCGCCCTCGCCTCCGATCCGGTCGATTGTGATGTCCACGGCCCGGCGGACCAGGTAGGGGATCGTGCCGGAGGCGGAAGAGCCCACAATCCGTCCGACGTCGCCCGCAGCGGCGTGGGCGAGCTCCAGGGCGGGGGCATCGAATTCCGTGACGGAGAGCAGGGCCAGATCGCGTCGCATGTCGAGGCCGACGATGGTCGCCGGGCGGGTCGCGCCGTCCACGGCGGTCACATCGACCGAGAATGATCCCCGTACACCGTGGGCTGCTGTCAGCACCAGACCGTCGCCGACCACCACACCCGAGGAGATGGCCTCGGTGGCGTAGCCGCATCCCGCCGTCGAGACCGTGACCGACCGCTCCTGGGGTGGGACCACCCTGTCACCGCACGCGGTGGCGAACAGGACCACGGCCAGAGTGGCGACCGTCAGTCGGGCGGTTGTGGCGGTCCCCCTACGATGACCCCCGTGCGACACGGCTTCCTGGTCAGATCGGTGGAGCGACTGCTCGGGCCCGATGAGCGCCTGGTCGCGGCTGCCATCATGTGGAGGCGTCACCGGTTGATGGTGCCCTACACGGCCGCCGTGTCCGTCGCCTTCGTGTTCCTGGCAGGCGCCGCCGGAGTCCAGGTCTGGACCACCCGCTTCGGACTCGGCGCCGCCGGTGCGGTCATCGCCGCGACGGCGACCACCGACTACAGCGTCCTCGTGCGTACCTCCCGGGGCCGGTTTCTCTGCAGGGCCGGACGGGTGCGGCAGGTGGCGACGAGGATCGTCGAACGCCTGCCGGCCGGTGTCGTCGTCACGAGGATCGGCGGGAACCTCGTTACCGGCGAGTGGGAGGTGGGGGACAGGCGCTACAGCGTCCCCCGCCGCCACGAACATGCCATGGACCGGATAGCGGGGGCCTGAACGCGCGAGAACCCGGACGCCGACATGTCGACGCCCGGGTCCTCGGACGTTGCTCCCCCCGGATCCCCTAGGCCGTCTGCTGCATCAGGTACGAGCGCTCCGCCAGGCCATGCCACTCGGCGATGCCGTCGCGGAACACCTTCCACGGTTCGTAGATCTCGGCGAATGCGGCGTCGCCGGCGGCTACGTCGTTCAGCACTATCTCTGTCTCTGCCTTGAACGCCTTCATCAACTCCGGTGAGAACTCCCTGATCTGCGCGAACTCCTTGATCTTCTGCAGGTCGCGCTGGTTCAGGTTGTCGTACATCGCCGTCGTCTTCAGGTTGGTGGCCGTCGCTGCGTTGTCGATAGCCGCCTGGTACTGCGGAGGCAGTTCGTTCCACAGGTCCAGCGACAGCAGGACGTTCACCGACGTGCCCGGCTCCCACCAGCCCGGGTGGTAGTAGTACAGCGTTCCGGCGAACTGGTCGAGGCCCAGGATGAGGTCGTCGGTCGGGCCGACGAACTCGGCGGCGTCGATTGCACCGGTCTCGATGGCCGGCAGGATCTCTCCGCCGGCGATCGAGATCTGCTCGCCACCAAGGGCCGCGAACACCTTGCCGGAGATTCCGGGGATGCGCATCTTGAGGCCCCTGATGTCGTCGACCGTGTTGATCTCCTTGGTGAACCAGCCGCCCATCTGGACGCCGGTACCCCCGCACGGGAAGAAGATCAGGTTGTGCTCTTCGGCGTAGAACCTGCGGAGTGCCTCGAGGCCTCCACCCATGTAGAGCCAGGCGTTGTGCTGACGCTGGGTGAGGCCGAACGGAACGGCGGTGGACAACTGGTGCACTGGCGAGAGGCCGACCCAGTAGTAGTCGGCAGTGTGGCCCATCTCCATGCCGCGGTCGCGTACCGTCGGCAGCACCTCGAGGCCGCCTACGATCTCTCCTGCCGGCCTGACGTTGATCTTGAACCTGCCGTCGGTCAGGCGTCCGACCTCTTTACCGAACATCTGAGCCGAACCGAACAGGGTCACCAGGGCCGTGGGCCAACTGGTTCCCATCTCCCACTCCAACTCGGGTCCGCCGGATGCCAGGGCGACCGAGGTCGTCGTCGGCGCAGCCGTGGTAGCCGGTGCCGCCGTCGTGGACGGCCCGGCGTCGTCGCCGCTACCGCATGCGGCGATAATTGCACTGCCAGCGGCGAATCCGGCAACCCCGATGCCGGCCTTGGTCAGGAACTTACGCCTGTCCAGTTCTTTCGTCGTGGTCTCCTGGTCAATCATCCGTACCCCTTTCGATACTGGTCGTCTTGCGACAGGTGTCATATTCTGGTGCTGCATATTCGGATGCCGATCGCCCCGCAGTCGAACGACGTGATTCCCCACTGGGGACGATGCTTTCACCTAGATGCGACGAGCGCAACCGTGACCGGCTCGGGTCAGGCGCCGCTGAAGAAGCGGAACGAGAACTCGGTGATTCCGGGGAACACGGCCAGGACCACCAGGGCGAAGGTTTGCAGCGCCATGAACGGGAGCGCCCCCAGGTGGATGTCGGAGGTCTTCACCTCCGGAGGAGCGACGCTCTGGAGGTAGAAGAGCGAGAACCCGACAGGTGGTGAGATGAACGCCATGTTCAGGTTCACGGCCATCAGCACGGCGAACCAGATCTTCTCCACGGACGAGAACCCCAGTTCCTGCATGGCTGGTACGAAGATCGGGACCACGATGAACGTGATCTCGATGAACTCCAGGTTGATCCCCAGCAGGAACACGGCCACCATCGCCACGGCCACGAAGCCGAACTTGCCGCCCCCGACCGATGTCAGCCAGTCGGACATCTGGTCCGAGCCGCCGAGCTGGAAGAACATCAGGCTGAAGAAGCTGGAGCAGAAAAGCAGGGTCATGACCAGCACGACGATGTTCGCCGTCGACGTCCCGGCTGCGTGGATGGCGCTCAGGGTGAGCCGCCACCTGGGAGTGATGTGCTGGGCGCCGTCCCGGCTGAGGAGCCGGTCGAAGTACCAGTTCAGGCAGGTCAGGATGAGGGCACCGAACACGCCTACCGCTCCGGACTCCGACGGGGTGGCGACTCCCTGGAAGATCGACATCAGCACGCCGACGATCAGCATCAGCACCGGTACCACCGAGACGACGATCTCGGTGGTGAGCATGCCGCCTGTGAGCAGGATCGCCAGCAGCACACTGAACGTGACCAGCGTGACGACCAGGGCGGAACCGGGGCTCAACAGCAGCGACACCGCCCCGATGAGGAGGGCCAGCGCCAGGGCGATCTTCACGGCGGTCTTCCGGCTGGGCCTGCCTACGAGGGTGCGCTGCTCCTTGGGCATGGCCGGGCCCATCTCGGGTCGCAGGTGGGAGATGCCCAGGGCGTAGGCGATGTAGAGGGCGGAGCACATGAGGCCGGGGATCAGTGCACCGGCGAACAGCCCCAGGATGCCGACTCCCAGCTGCTGGGCCAGCAGGATCAGGACGAGGCTCGGGGGCACCAACTGGGCGAGGGTCCCCGAGGCGATGATCACCCCTGTAGCCAACTTGTGGTCGTAGCCCAACTTGAGCATTGCGGGCAGTGACAGTAGGCCCATGACGATGACCGTGGCGGCGACGACTCCGGTTGCGGCGGCCATCAGGGTTCCCACCACCACGACCGCGGCGGCAACGCCACCACGCAACGAGCCCATGAGCATGCCGATGGCCGTCAGGAGCCGTTCGGCGAGCCCCGACTTCTCGAGGATCGCCCCCATCAGCACGAACAGCGGGACTGCCAGCAGGGTCTGGTCGGAGAGCGCGACGTACCACCGGCCGGGAAGCACGTTCATGGTGAGGGGATCGAAGGTGCCGGTGAGGTCACCGATGACCGCGAACGCGAGGGCGGTCGAAGCGAACGAGAACGCCACGTTGTAGCCCGTCAGGATGAGCAGCATGAAGACAAGGAACATGGACATGGCGAGGAAGACGTTGAGCTCCATGCCGAGGATTCCCAGGACCAGGGTGCCGCCCATCACTCGATCCTCATGGGGGCGTCCTGTTCGTGGACGTCGGCCAGGTCCTCACGGCCCATGATCGTGAACCCTGTCTTAATGATCTCGGCCAGGACCTGGAGGCCGAAGAGCAGGAACCCGATGAGCAGGACCGCCTTGATGGGACCGACCGGCAGTTGGTCGGCGTCCGGGTGCTGTTCCCAGGACTGCCAGAACCGCCAGCCGGTGGGCCAGGTACCGCTGCGCTTCCTGCCGAGCCCGATCCTGCTGTAGGGCCAGAGGATGCGGTTGGCGGCGATGATGAACGGCAGGAAGAAGAACGTGTGCATCACGAAGTCCAGCCAGGCCTTGCGCCGACGGGAGAAGTTGGCCCACCAGAAGTCGATACGGGGGTTGACGCCTTCGCGCACCCCGTAGTTCATCCCTATGAGGAACATGAAGGCGAACGTCATCCAGGCCAGGGTCATCATCTGGCCGATGATGATGTCGCGTTCGACGTAGCGGCCCGTGTAGCGGGCGACCACGTTGACAAACGAGACCAGGAACACGAGCCAGCCCATCCAGCGCGCCACGCTGCCGGTGGCCGAGGTGATCTTCTCGATCCCCAGGCGGAACCTGTGCAGGGCCGCCGGCCTGGCGTTCAGCACCAGCAGGGCCAGCAGGGCCGCCCAGTGCCACACGGCCAGGTTGCCGATCAGGCGCTCGGACCCGGTGGCGGTGGCGACCAGTGAGAGGCAGGTGAATCCGGCCACGACCCAGCCGAAGGGGTGTAGTCGCCAGGTTGGCGAGTCGCCCGACGACCGGTCGTTTGGCGGCGCGGAACTGCTGGGTAGGTCGACGCCGTCTGCATCCGCATCGGGCACCGGCGACTCCCCCTCCCATGCGACCACGGCTGTGTGGAGGCACAGAGTAACCACATCGCCGGGGTGCACAGAGAACGGTGCCCGGAACCCGGTGCCCGGTCGTCGGCGCTCAGCCCCCGGAGAGTGATCCGGCGATCCGGGCCGCGACAGCGGCGTTGTTGAGCACCAGGGCCACGTTGGTGTCGAGGCTCGTACCAGAGGTCGAGTCGGCGATGTGGGCAAGCAGGAACGGCGTGACGTCTTCTCCGTGGACATTGGCCCGGTCCGCCTCGGCCAGGCCGGCGTCAATCGCCGCGTCGATCTGTGACCGATCGGCCTCGTGCCCTGTTGGAACCGGCACGGCGACCACCACGCCGGTCGTCAGCCCTGTCGACCAGTGGGCCTCGAGGATCACGGCTGTCCGGGCAGGGTCGTCGGACCGGACGGTCACCGGCAGGTCAGTGCCGCGGGTCCAGAACTCCGGGAACACGTCGGTGCCCTGGCCGATGACCGGAACACCGAGTGTCTCGAGATGCTCGAGCGTGCGGGGAATGTCGAGTATCGCCTTCGCCCCGGCGCAGACCACTGCCACCGGAAGTCTCCCCAGTGCGGTCAGGTCGGCCGACACGTCGTGCGGGTCGCCCCGGTGGATGCCACCGATGCCACCCGTGGCAAACACCCGGATTCCGACTCTGTGGGCGGCGAACATCGTGGCTGCGACCGTGGTGGCACCGGCGACCCCGGCGGCCAGCACCCAGCCAATGTCCCTCAGGCTGACCTTGGCGACCTTGTCAGGACCGCCGAGCCTGTCGATCTCGTCGGAGTCCAGCCCGACACGGATCGTGCCGTCCAGAAGGGCCACGGTCGCCGGTACCGCCCCGCCACCACGCACGGTCGCCTCGATGGCGTGCGCGGTCTCGACGTTGCGGGGTGACGGCATGCCGTGGGCGATGATCGTCGACTCCAGGGCTATAACGGCGCGGCCGTCGGAGAGGGCGTCTGCGACCTCGTCGCTGCAGCGGATGGGAGCGGTCATCGCAACCAGTGTCGCCCGGTTCCGTCCGTTCAGCCGCTGTGGGCGGCCCTGAACCGGGCGGGGGTCTCGCCGGCCAGGCGGCCGAACTGGCGCGTGAGGTTGGCCTGGTCGTAGAAGCCGCACTCGGCGGCGACCACGGCTATCGGGTCGTCGCTGTCTATGAGCCGGGCAGCGGCCCTGTCGACCCGTGCCCTCAGCACGTACTGGGTCGCCGTCAGGCCGAACACCTTCTTCATGCGCCGTTCAAGCTGCCCCTCGGTGCAGCCGGCGGCGGCGGCCATGTCCGACACCCGCAGCGGATCGGCCAACCGTGCCTGCACCAGCTCCACAACCCGGGTCAGTGATTCCACGGCTATGCCCTCGTCGCTCGGTGTCTCGAGGTCGCGGCTCACGCTCACCAGCCCGACCACCACACCGTCGTCGACGATCGGCAACTTGGTCGTGAGGTACCAGCCGGTGGATCGGTCGGGTCTGCGGATCAACTCCAACTCGTCTCTCAGCGGCTCGCCGGTGGCGAAGACCGTGGCGTCCTGCTCCTCGTAGCGTTCCGCCAGCGGCCCCGGGAACAGGTCGACGGCCCGGGCACCCACCACGTCCCGCTTCGACCGGCGACCCGACCGGCGCACGAACGCCTGGTTCACAGCCGTGTATCGGTCGTCGGTGCCCTTCATGCAGAACATGACGTTGGGCAGCGCGTCGAACAGGTCGAGCAACTCGGGTCGAAAGCCGGCGACCGGCGTCTCCACCCCGGTCCCGTCCTTGTCCGATTCGGGCGCCATCAGGGCGCCGATCGTACAAGACCATCCGGGCCCGGTCCTCCACGATGGAGGCATGGACGGACCCACGACCGACACCGCTGCGCGAACGGTCGGGACGATCGGCCCACCCTCGGATTCCTCCCCCTCCGACTTCTCCGAGGTCCATAGCGACGGGATCCCCGAGGCCATCGTCGAGGAGGCGGTTGCGCTTGTCGGCCACTGGCTGGACACCGCCGGCGTCGTCGAGACCCGCGCCGAGCGCGCCCTGGGCGATCGTCTGCTGGGCCTCATCGAGGACCCGGCCGGCGTCGGGTTCACGATGAGGTTCGTGGACCGGGTGGCCCGGCACCGCCACGACCGGCTGGCGGCAGACCAGTTGGCCGCACTTGTCCGTACCGGCGACCTGCCTGCCTTCCTCGGCCGACTGGACCGCCTGTTGCTGGGGATCGGTGCCCGTCTGGCCCCGTTGCTGCCTGCTCTGGTGATGCCGTTGGCCCGTCGGCGGATGCGCGGCCTCGTCGGCCACCTCGTGGTCGATGCCGAGCCGACCCAGATGCACGAGCACATGGTCGAGAGACGTGGTCGGGGCTACGACCTGAACGTGAACCTCCTGGGCGAGGCGGTGCTCGGCGAGGGTGAGGCCGCGCGGCGATTCGCACGCACCCTGGAACTGGTCGACGATCCCGAGGTGGCCTACGTGTCGGTCAAGGTCTCGGCCATCGCCAGCCAGATCAACCTCTGGGCCCTCGACCACACCGTTGAACGGATCAAGGTCCGGCTGCGTGTCCTCTATGGCCGGGCGGCGGCGACCGGCTCGGGAGGCGCTCCCACCTTCGTCAACCTGGACATGGAGGAGTACAGGGACCTGGAGATCACCATCCGGGCTTTCACCGAGTTGCTGGACGAGCCCGACCTCCGCTCCACGGATGCCGGGATCGTGTTGCAGGCCTACCTCCCCGACGCGTTCGACGCCCTCCGGCGGCTGACCCGCTGGGCCGATGCCCGTCGTGAGGCCGGCGGCGGCCAGATCAAGATCCGGCTGGTGAAGGGGGCCAACCTGGCCATGGAGCGGGTGGACTCCGCCACCCACGGCTGGGTGCAGGCTCCCTACGCGACCAAGGCCGAGGTCGACGCCAACTACAAGCGCTGCCTCGACTGGGTGCTGCGCCCCGGGCGAACCGGAGCCGTCCGCATCGGCGTCGCCAGCCACAACCTGTTCGACATGGCGTGGGCACACCTCCTGGCAGAGGCCCGCGGGGTGGGTGGGCGTGTCGAGTTCGAGATGCTCCACGGCATGGCCCCGGCGCAGGCCAGAACCGTGCTCGCCGACACCGGCGGCCTCCTGCTCTACACGCCGGTGGTGGGACGCGACGACTTCGACGTGGCGATCGGCTACCTGTTCAGGCGACTGGAGGAGAACGCCTCGGCGGACAACTTCCTGCGACACCTCTTCAGCCTCCGGCCCGGGACCATCCAGTTCGACGAGCAGGCCGACCGCTTCCGTGCCGCCGTCAGGGACCGCCTGCTGGTGGGTTCGGGGGCGCGGCGTGCGATAGGGGTCGCCGACCTTCCCACCGACCGGTTCGTCAACCAACCCGACCTGGACCTGTCCCTGCCCGCTACGCAGGCGTGGCTGCGCAGCCTCGAGGGCCGCAGCCCGACAGCCGTGGACGCGCCGGTGACCACGACGGTCGCGGACATCGACAGGGTGGTCGCATCCGTCCGGGCCGCCCAGCCGGAGTGGGCAGCCAGGCCCCCAGCCGACCGCCGTACGATCCTGCACCGGGTCGCCGACGAGTTGCTGGCGCGTCGCGACGACCTGTTCACCACCATGACCCACGAGGCGGCCAAGACCTGGGCCGAGGCCGACGTCGAGATCAACGAGGCGGTCGACTTCGCACGCTGGTACGCCGACCGGTCACTCGAACTCGAGCGGGTCGACGGTGCCACGTTCACGCCACTCGGCGTGATCGCGGTGATCCCCCCTTGGAACTTCCCGGTGGCGATCCCCACTGGTGGCGTCCTGGCCTCGTTGGCCGCTGGCAACGCCGTGGTGTTCAAGCCGGCCTCCGGCACGCCCCGATGCGCCGAGATCATCGCCGAGGCCTGTTGGGCGGCCGGCGTGCCCGCCGATGTGCTGCGGTTCGTCCGCACCCCCGACCACGACGTCGGCCGGCGGCTGGTCACCTCCGCCGACGGTGTGATCCTCACCGGCTCCCACGAGACCGCAGACCTGTTCCGATCCTGGAAGCCCGACATGGCCCTCTTCGCTGAGACCAGCGGGAAGAACGCACTGATCGTCACCCCGCAGGCCGACATGGACCTGGCGGCCGCAGACCTGGTGCGTTCGGCGTTCGGACACCAGGGCCAGAAGTGCTCGGCGGCCAGCCTCGGAATCCTGGTCGGCGAGGTCCACGACGACGAACGGTTCCTGCGGCAGGTCGTGGACGCGGCGGCGTCGTTGGTGACCGGGCCCTCCACGGACCCGGCGACGACCTTCGGACCCCTGGTAGGCCCAGCCACCGGCAAGTTGCTCGATGCCCTGACCACGCTCGGACCCGGTGAGCGTTGGCTGCTCGAACCCCGCCGCCTCGACGCCGAGGGCAGGGCGTGGACGCCCGGGGTCAAGATCGGAGTCAGGGCCGGCTCCCCGTTCCACCACACCGAGTGCTTCGGGCCGGTCCTCGGGCTCATGGCCGCCCGTGACCTGGACGAGGCGATCGCCATTCAGAACGCGGTCGACTACGGGCTTACCGGCGGAATCCACTCCCTGGACCCGTCCGAAGTCGACCGGTGGTTGGAGCACGTCGAGGTGGGAAACGCCTACGTCAACCGCCCCATAACGGGCGCCATCGTGCAGCGGCAGCCGTTCGGTGGCTGGAAGCGGTCAGTGGTCGGACCCGGTGCCAAGGCCGGTGGCCCCGACTACCTGCTCCAACTCGGCACCTGGAGTCCAGACCGACCGCTCCACGGCGACGGGGACCTGGCAGCGGCCGCCGAGAGCGACGCCATCTGGTGGGAACGCCGCTACGGGGTGGACCATGACCCCGCCGGGCTGTTCTGCGAGGCGAACGTGTTGAGATACAGGCGGCGACCCGACGTGATCGTGAGGGTGGGTACGGGCGCAGATCCCTATGAGGTGGTTCGGGTCCTGGCCGCCGCCCGTCGCTGCGGCGTCGAACCCGAGGTGAGCCGTGCCGAGGAGGTGGATGACCGTTCCTTCGCAGCCTCGCTCCCCGGTCACAGGTTCGGCCGGATCAGGTACGTCGGTGAGGTCGGTATCGAGGTCAGGAGGGCGGCGATCGCTGCCGAGGTGGACCTGATCGATGCACCCGTCACGGCTAGCGGGCGCCTGGAGTTGAGGTGGTTCCTCCGCGAGCAGACCATCAGCCGGACCCTGCACCGGTTCGGAAACCTGGTCGGCATCGACGGCTGACCTCCTGCCAGACTCGCCTGCATGCGGCGACCGCCGATGCGAATCCTGGACCTGGTAGGCAGCCCCGCCGCGATGGGTCATGCCCACGGCGTCGCCTACGCCGACGAGATCCGCGCCTACGCCGACGAACGGGCCCGCCTGGCGGGCACGGGTGAATGGAGTGGAGGCCTCCTCGACCGCGATGCGGTCCTGGCGGTCGGATGCAGGCCTGGCGGCCCAGCGGTGTGGCCTGTTCGGAGTGCTCGTCCGGACGGGGAAGTTCCTGCCCGAGGCGCTCGAGGCGGTCGAGGGTCGACCCGATGCGGTCATCGACGCCTTCGCCGACCTGTCTGGCCTCATCGACTGCGGCGTGTGACGGCTCGTGCACAAAACCGAACCGGACAGCCGGTTCGTCGGCTGTCCGGGGGGTTCTGGTCGGGTCGCGGAAGCGGGGTGGACTGGATACCGCCGTGACGGTCTTGTTGTGGGTGTGCCTGTGTGTCCTGACATGGTGCTTGAAGCGGAGGGTCGGCGCACTAGGGCCGAAAGTCACCTTTGTGCCTCACCACCCACACAGGGCCGAACGACCCCGATTCTCCGACAAGCAGGTCAGGTACTGTTCCGCCCGATGACCGAACCAGCCGACCGCGCCGGGCGTGGTGCCCTCGGGCACCTCCGCATCGCCGACTTCAGCCGGGTGCTGGCCGGGCCGCTGGCAACCATGGTCCTGGGCGACCTGGGTGCCGACATCGTGAAGGTCGAACAGCCGGGCACGGGCGACGACACCCGGACCTGGGGGCCGCCCTGGTGGGAGTCGAACGGCGCCACCACGAGCACCTACTACCTGGGGCTGAACCGCAACAAGCGCAGCCTCGCCCTGGACCTGTGCGATGAGGCCGACCTCGCCGTCGCCCGCAGGCTGTGCCTGGGGGCTGACGTCGTCGTAGAGAACTTCCGGGTGGGCACGATGGCCCGGTTCGGCCTCGACCGGGACTCGCTGGCCGCCGAGCGCCCCGACCTGATCACGTGCTCCATCACCGGCTTCGGCAGCACCGGGGAGGGTGCCGACCTTGCCGGATACGACTTCCTCGTGCAGGCCATGAGCGGTCTCATGGCCGTCACGGGTGTGGTCGACGGAGAACCCATGAAGGTGGGTTCGGCGATCGTCGACAAGTTGACGGGGCTCTACGCCGCCATCGCCATCCTGGCCGCTGTCGAGGAGCGCCGGCAGACCGGCCTCGGCCAGCACGTCGAGGTGTCGCTGATGGGTTCGGCACTGGCCGGCCTGCTGAACGTGGGTTCGGTCCATGTCATCACAGGACAGGACCCCGGGCGTCACGGCAACCGGCACCCCTCGATAGTCCCCTACCAGCCGTATCGGGCCGCCGACGGCCAGGTGGCGATCGCCGCCGCCAGCCCGGCCCTCTGGCAGCGGCTGTGCGATGTGCTCGACCGGCCGGACCTGGTTGCTGATGACCGGTTCGTCGACAACGCCGCACGCCTCGTCAACTCCGACGCCCTCGAGACCGAGATCGAGTCCTCCCTGGCGGACGGGACCGTGGCCGACTGGATCGACCGGCTGCGGACCGCGGGGATACCCGTTGGCCCGATCAACAGCGTCAGCGAGGCCTTCGCCGCGGCCGAGGCCCTGGGCCTGGACCCGGTATGGGTCCTGGGTGACGGCGAGGACGCGTTCCGGTCGGTCAGGTCCCCGATCGGCATGTCGGCAACGCCCCCGACGGTCCGCAGGCGTCCCCCGACCAACGACGAGCACGGCGACGAGCTCCGCCGGGAGATCGCAGGCGGCTGACCGGGCAGGCCAAGCCGCCGGCGTGGCTTGCCGTCTCAGGGCTTGCCGGCTCGATGCCTACGGCTCGATGATGGCGTAGAAGAGCGGGAAGTCCGTGAGGCCGGCCCAGAGGGCGAGCACCCTGTCAGCGTCGCCGTCGATGCCCGCTCCACCCGACTCGACCAGGTCTGCCAGCTGACTTCCCGTCGATACCAGGTCGTCGAGAGCCGCCCGATCGCAGGTGACCGTGGCATCGGATGAATCGTGGGTGCGGCCGGGGGTCGAGTGGAGGGTGCCGTTGGACAACTCCACCCTCACCACCTCGCCCGTGTCGGGCAGGAGCCAGTCGATGGCCAGGTGCCCCAGTTCCACGGCTGCGGGACCGTCCACCTTCACCGCCAGGAAGTCGAAGACCTGCTGCAGGGTCATGCCGCGCACGACCTCGGGCTTCGGCCGCTGGATGGCTGGCACGTCGACCGTGCCGTGTCGCAGTTCCTGGGCGCCGGTGAGGTAGATGTCGCGCCACGGACCCGACTCGGCCCGGTAGCCCAACTGCTCGAAGGCGTCCGCCTGCAACAGCCGGGCCTCCTCACAGGTCGGATCGGCGAACACGGCGTGTCTCAGCACCTCGGCGACCCACCTGTGGTCACCGCTCTCGTAGGCGGTCCGGGCCTGCTCCAGCAACCGGTCCATCCCGCCCATGAACCCGACGTAGCGCTTGCCGGCCTCGACAGGCTCGTAGGGGTCGAGGCTGGAGGGGTGGCCGTCGTACCAGCCCATGTACCGCTGGTAGACGGCACGCACGTTGTGGCTGACGGTGCCGTAGTAGCCGTGGCACAGGTAGTCGTCCCAGAGGCCGGGAGGGAGGTCGATCCGGGCCGAGATCTCGTTCGGCGTGAAGCCCTGGTTGGCCAGCCGCATCGCCTGGTCGTGGAGCCACCGGTAGAGGTCGCGCTGGTTGGTCAGGTAGGCGGCGACCGCCTCGCCGCCCCAGTGGGGCCAGCCGTGGCTGGCGAACACCACGTCGGTGACGTCGCCCCACCGGTCTAGGGCCTCGTCGATGTAGCGGCTCCACATGAGGGCGTCGCGCACGAGAGCCCCGCGAAGGGTCAGCACGTTGTGCATGGTGGTCGTGCAGTTCTCCGCCATGCACAGGGCGCGGTGGTCGGGGAAGTAGAAGTGCATCTCGGCCGGAGCCTCGGACTCCGGCGTGAGTTGGAACTCGATGCGCACGCCGTCCAGCACCAGTTCCTGGCCGGTCTCGGTGATGTCGATCGTCGGTGGGACCAGTGCCGACGATCCGGTCGGCACACCCTTTCCGAGACCCTGGTCGACATGGCCGTATTCGCTCCACGGGAGCAGCATCCCGAACTGGTATGTGGCCCGCCTGCCCATGGCCGGAGCTGCGACCACGTTCTCCGCCACCGCCTCGCGGAGGAAGCCCTCGGGGGCGACTATCGGCACCTCGTCGGCCTCGATCCGGGCCGGGTCGACCATGCCGAGGATGCCACCGTAGTGGTCGAGGTGCGAGTGGGTGTAGATCACCGCTGTCACCGGCCGTGCACCCAGGTGTTCGGTGACCAGCTCGTATGCGGCACGGGCGGTCTCGGCGGTGGTGAGCGGGTCTATCACCACCCATCCCTCGTCGCCCCGGATGAACGTGGCGCTCGACGTGTCGAATCCCCGCACCTGGTAGAAGCCGTCACACACCTCGTAGAGGCCGTGCTGCGCGTTGAAGCCGGCCTGTCGCCAGAGGGCCGGGTTGACGGTGTCGGGTGCGGGGCCCTCGACGAAGTCGGACCTGGAGAGGTCCCACGAGGTGGGCATCCAGACGTTCGGCTGGATCTTCTCGATGACGGGCTCGCTGCGCGTGCCGATGAAGCCGCGCCCCACGTTGGCGGCGTCGGTGCCGTCGTCGGGTGGAAGGGACGCTGCGAACGCCTCCAGATCGGCGCGTGTGTGGCTGGTGGCCGGCTTGGGGTCGCGTGGGTCGTGGGCCATGGGTGGCTCAGGGACCCGAGAAGACGGGGCCGGTTGCCTCGTACATCGGCACGTCGCCGGGGCCGTCCCCGTACCGACCCATCTCGAACCGTGCGACCACGAAGTGGTGGACCTCGTCGGGACCGTCGGCCAGGCGCAGCGTGCGTTGGCTCTTGTACATGGCTGCCAGCGGCGTCCACTGGGACACCCCTGTGGCGCCGTGGATCTGGATCGCCTCGTCGATGATCCGACAGACCTTCTCGGGCACCATGGCCTTCACGGCGCTGATCCACACGCGTGCCTCGACGTTGCCCATCGTGTCCATGGCGCGGGCTGCCCGCAGCACCATGAGGCGCATGGCCTCGATGTCGATCCGAGCCCTGGATACGACCTCCATGTTCTTGCCCAGGTGGGCTATGGGCTTGCCGAAGGCCTCGCGGTGGAGACCCCGGCGGGCCATCAGTTCGACCGCCCGTTCGGCGGCGCCGATGGATCGCATGCAGTGGTGGATCCGGCCCGGACCCAGCCGCAGCTGGGAGATCTCGAAGCCGCGCCCCTCGCCCAGGAGCAGGTTGCCGTAGGGCACCCGGCAGTCGTCGAAGGTCAGGTGCATGTGGCCGTGTGGGGCGTCGTCCTCGCCGAAGACGGTCATCGGGTGGTCGATGGTCAGGCCGGGGGCGT
>Ga0310122_10000893_pt1 | contig 19059 bp, 17 predicted proteins | sample CB6_Bottom_1051__FD_203503 | JGI IMG/M metagenome (GOLD analysis project Ga0310122, IMG submission 203503) | Marine microbial communities from Western Arctic Ocean, Canada - CB6_Bottom_1051 | ecosystem: Environmental > Aquatic > Marine > Oceanic | place: Canada: Western Arctic Ocean | collected...
CGACATGCAGTCGCGCCCCCAATTCCAGGAATCCCACAAACACAAGGAGGCTGGGATGCAAAAGACCTTCGTCATCGGGTGCCAACCCCTGCAGGTTCCGGAGCTGCCACCCGATCTGGAACTCGTCGACTGGGCCGATGTTCCATACCCGCCGACGAAAGACGACGGTCCAGTAGTGGTGATGCACGTGTTGCGGTTCGAAGACGTAGATGCCGGGGTTCAGACCCCCGCACATTTGGAGGCCTACCAGTCGACTGCGGCAGTAGTCGCCTCAAAGCACGGCGTAAGGACCCCTGCCTGGTTCACAGTTGAAGGAACAATCATCGGTGACGGGCGGGATTGGCACCAGGTGCGCTTCAACCAATTTCCAAGCAAGGCAGCGTTCATGGCCGTCGTTGCTGATCCAGCCCGTCTGAAAGCTCAACATGACCATCGCGAGGCAGCGATTGCTGATACCTACACGATGATCGTTCGACCGAAAATCAACCAGCTCAGAGAGTCGATTCAGGATTGAGGCCGCAATGCTCGCAACAACCTTCCTGGGATCTATCCCCTTCGTGGTGGTGCACCTACACCCAGAAGAGGTTGCCCTTGATGGTGGCCAGAGTCCGTCGCGAGGGTGCGATCGTATTGGCAACGGCCCTCAGGTCGCCGGAGACGATCGTGAGGTCCGACGTCTCGATCGCCACGTCGGTTCCGGTCTACACGTTGCCGTGGTGTCCCAGGCCGGTGGGTCTGCGCGTAACTGGAATTGTCAATTCGCGCAACCGGACCCTGTTGCACACGCCGTGGACCTGCGGTAATGGAGTTTCGCGTCGCCGCCCACGGGGTGGGGTGGCGCTAGGGCTCAGTCCAGGACCTGGCGGGCGATCAGCTCCTCAAGGTGGTCGTCCTCGAACCAGTTCAGCTGCCAGGACTTGGCCCGCCGAAAGTACAGCTGGGCGTCGCACTCCAGGGTGAACCCCACGCCGCCGTGGACCTGGATGGCGACGCCGGACACTTCCCGACAGGTCTGGGTGGCGAACATCTTCGCCATGGGCGCCAGGGTCTCGATGGACCGGTCAACGTCACGGGTCCAGGCCGCACGGTGGACGAGCACCCTGGCCCCGTCGATGGCCGTGATGCCGTCGGCCAGCGAGTGGCTGACGGCCTGGAAGGCGGCGATCGGCTTGCCGAACTGGTGGCGCTCCCTGGCGTAGTCGGTGGTCAGCGCATGTACGGCCTCTGCTGCGCCCACGGCACGGGCGGCCACCAGCACCAGGGCGTCGAGCATCACTGCGTGCCAGGTCGCCCAGCCGGTGCCGCGGGCCCCGATGCGGTCGGTGCCCGGCACCCTGACGCCGTCCATGTCCACCCGGTACTGGGTGTCGCCGGCCACCGTCCGCTGGAGGGTCAGCGTCACTCCGTCCGCCCGCGGATCCAGCAGGTAGAGGTCGATGCCCGCCTCGCCCCGGGCCAGCACGACCAGCCGGTCGGCCGCCGACGCGAAGGCCACGTGGCGCTTGGTTCCGGTCAGGACCACCTCGTCGCTGTCGGTGACGGCTGAGAGTCGGATGCCGGACGGGCCCGAGCTGTTGTCCGGTTCCAGCCAGGCCGGGGTGAGGATGGATCGGCCGTCGGCGATGCCGGGCAGCCACTCGGCCTGCTGGTCGGGCGTCCCGGCCCGGGCCAGCACACCGGCCGATACCACCGTGGACTCCAGGTGCGGCGAGGGCACGAGGCTGCGGCCGAACTCCTCGTAGACGATGACGGCGTCCAGCAGTCCCATGGCCGAGCCACCGTGTTCCTCGTCCAGCATCAGGCCGGTCAGGCCCATGGACGCCAGCTGGCCCCAGAAGCTGTCGTCGAAGCCCTTCGGATCGTCTTCCAGCAGGCGTACGGACTCCAGGGCGTCCGTGCAGAGGCCGCGCACGGCCTGGCGGAGCATGTCCTGTTCGTCGGTGAAGGTGAGGTCCATCGGTTCTCCTAGGGGCGCCAGTCGTCGCCGCTGCGCGACCATGGATTGTCCTGACCGTCCACCGGGACGGCCACCCGGGTGGCGCACGTCGTGGCGACCACGTCACCCACCATCAGGGCCACGTCCAGGGCTATCCATCCGCAACCCACGTCGTCGGTGCCGACGAGGGTGACCGTGGCGCTGAAGGCCATCAGGTCGCCGGGGAACACCGGAGTGTCCATGCGGAAGGTCATGCGGCCGAGTCGACCGGTGGGTCCGGTCCAGTCGGTTACGTAGCGCTCGAACCAGGCGGCCTGGTTGGGGGTGTTCAGGAATATGTCCCGGGTGCCGTTGCGGTTGATGGCGAAGTCGCGGTCGTGGTGCATCGGGCGCCAGTCCCTGGATGCCAGGGCGCCGAGGACCACCGTGGTGGCGGTGACGTCGTGGTCCAGCCCCGGCAGCGTGTCGCCGACGGCCACGTCGCCCAGGAGCAGCAGCGGTGCGCTCACGGCGTGTCCCCGGGGGTCTGGTCCACGCCTGCAGGTCGTCGGTAGCCGAACGCCGTGTACGACTCCACGCCCAGCAACCGGTCGTCCTGGTTCAGGTACTCCACGTCGATGGTCCAGAACCGGCCCCTGCCGAGCTTCGTGGTCTTCGGTTCGCTGATGGACCTGAGGACCTGCCGGGACCGCACCCGGTCGCCGATGCGTACCGGCTCGTGGAAGGTGTTGGTGTTGGACGAGATGATCGCCTCGGGGAGGTCCAGTTCGGCCTTCAGATCGAAGTGGGCCTGGAGCGGGACGGCCGGCTCGCTGCGGCCCGGCGACCAGTGGTGTGGTCGGAACCAGACCGAGAGCATCGTGGGCGGTGCGATGGGGCCACCTGTGAGGGTGGCGGCCACATCGTCGTCCCAGAACAGTGGGTTGGCGTTCTCCACGGCTGCACAGGTGGTCCAGATGTAGCCGTGCTCCACCGCGAATCCGCCCTCTTCCTCGTACCGGGTCACGCCGATGAGGGCCGTGACCGCGGCGGGGATGGGCATCGGCTCGCCCGTGTCCACCGGATCGCTCATGCGATGGCCCCGGCGTTCCTGAGCTCGCCGATTTCGGTGGCGCTGAGGCCGGCGTGGGCCAGGATCTGGTCCGTATCGGGGACCGACTGGTCGCGTACCTGCAACGTGGCGGCATCCACCTGGCCCGCCAGGGGGGCGGCCACCTGGCGGATGGTGCCGGCGGTGGGGTGTATGACCTCGGTGAAGCCGCCACGAGCACCGAACTGCTCGTCGGCGACCACCTCCGGTATCTCCAGGACGGCCGATACGCAGGTGTCGGCCGGTCCCAGATGGGACGCCCACTCGTCGCGGCTACGGGTTGCGAACGCCGCAGCGAAGTCGGCTCGCATGGGTTCCACGGCCAGGTCGTCGTACTGGTGGTCCAACCACCGGGTGCAGTCCAGTTCCGTGCAGAGGCTGGCGAAGAAGCGAGGCTCGATGGCTGCCACGGCCAGCCAGCCGCCGTCCGAGGCCTCGTAGATGTCGTACCAGGCGTACCGACCGGTGAGCAGGCCGCTGCGGGGCCCCGGCCGGGAGTCCTCCGACAGGAACTCGTCGATGGTCAGCGACATCAGGGAGAGGACGCCGTCGGCGATGGACACGTCCAGGTGGGTGCCCTCCCCGGTGGTTGCCCGGGCCACCAGGGCGGCGCAGATGGCGGCGACGGCGTGGAGGCCCCCGGCGGCGCTGTCCGCGACGGTGGCTCCCGGCAGTGCGGGGCCGCCGCCCGCCTCGCGTCCCGAGCAGTGGAGGTAGCCGCCGACCGCCAGGTAGTTCAGGTCGTGTCCGGCCCAGCCGGACCGCGGGCCGGTCTGGCCGTAGCCGGTGGTTGAGCAGTAGATGATGTCGGGGTTCACCGTCGAGACGTCGTCGAAGCCGATGCCGAGGCGGTCCACGACCCCGGGTCGGAAGCTCTCGATAACCACGTCGACGGTTGCAGCGAGGCGTAGGAAGGCATCGCGGCCGCCGTCGGACCGGAGGTCCAGGAGTACCCGGCGCATGCCCCGCTGGGCGCTGTAGGCGTGGGCCGGGGGCACGATCTGGACTCCGGCGTCCTTCGGGACCGGCCCGACCTTGACTACGTCGGCCCCCCAGTCGGCCAGCCAGCGCGAGGCGCGCACGGCTGGTCCCACCGAGGCGAGGTCCAGGACGGTGATCCCGTGCAGGAGGGGGCGGTCGGGCATGCTGGGTCGCCTAGAAGTTCTTGGGGAGGCCGAGGCCCCGTCGGGTGATGATGTTCTTCTGCACCTCGGAGGTGCCGCCACCGATGGTGTCCAGCACCGTGTAGCGGTAGGTGGATTCCGCCCGCCCTGCCATCGGTGCCTCCTCGGTGCCGACCCGCAGCTGTGTGCCGGGCCCGCCGAGGTCCATGGAGGCGTCGGCCAGCCGCTTGGAGAACTCGGTGGTGAAGAGCTTGTACTCCGACGCTTCCATGGTCGGCGGGGTGCCACCGTCGGACTCCGCCCTCATCGAGGCGTCGACCACCCGGAGGCCCATGCCGCGGGCCACCTCCGCGGTGGTGGCCAGCCTGGCGATCCGGGATCGCACCTTCGGGTCGTCCCTCAGCGGCTCGCCGTCCCGGGTGGCGGTTCGCAGGTGGTCGACCAGGAGGTCGAGGCGCTGCTTCACCGGGGAGAAGGTGAACATGGTGAAGCGCTCCAGGTCGAGTGCCTGGGATATGTACCGGAAGCCGTGGTTCAGCTCCCCGACCACGTACTCGTCGGGTACGAACACGTCGTCGAAGAAGACGTCGTTGGTGCGTTCGTCGCCCATGGTCATGATGCCCTGGACGGTTATTCCCGGATGGTCCATGGGCACCAGGAACAGGGTGATGCCGAAGTGCTTGGGTGCGTCCGGGTCGGTGCGGGCGCCCACCCAGTACCACTCGGCGAAGTGGGCAGAGGTGGTCCAGGTCTTCTGGCCGTTCAGGATCCAGCCGCCGTCGGTCTCGGTGGCCTTCAGCTTCATCGCAGCGGCATCCGATCCGGCCTCGGGTTCGCTGTAGCCGACGGCGAACTCGACCTCGTTGGCCAGGATCTTCGGCAGGAACTCCTCCTTCAGGAACTCCGAGCCGTGGGCGATGAGGGTCTTGCCGATGATGCCGACGCCCTTGCCGATCTGGGGCCCTCCCCGTGCTGCCAGGGCCTCGTTCAGGATGTACTCGTAGATGCCCTCGCCCTCCTTGCCCCCGTACTCCTTCGGCCAGGTGATCCCCAGCCAGCCCTTCTCGCCGAGCCTGCGCATCAGGGCCCTGCGCTTCGGGGTGTCGACGATCTGGGCCATGTTCTCCCGCGTGGGGTCGAACACATCGGGGTCGTCGTTGGCGTCCAGGAACGCCTCGACCTGGATGGCGAAGGCCTGCTGGTCGGGTGAGAAGTCGAAGTCCATGCCTGGTCGGGGTTTCCGGTTCCGGTGGGTGGTGCTGAATCTGACGGTGTGTCAGGCCTTTAACGTATCCGATGCGGGCGCCGCTGTCCCCTCCGGGAGGCGCGGGCCGGAGGCCGGGGTCGGCGTCGTGGACGTCACCCCGTAGGATCGTTTCTGACGGACCGTCAGAAACTGGCGGTCGCCCACACGGCGGAAAGCGGAGCAGGATGGGAGCATGAGCGGCAGCAGGGGAATCCTGGCCTACGGCGTCCACCTGCCCTACAACCGGCTGGCCCGTTCGGCCATCGGCGAGGTGATGGGAGCCGGCGGCGGACGCGGGCACCGGTCGGTGGCGTCGTACGACGAGGACACCACCACCATGGGCGTGGAGGCCGCCCGGCGGACCCTGGCCGGCGGCGTACCCGGACCGGAGGCCGTGTGGTTCTCCACCGTCGCCCCGGCGTACCTGGACAAGACCAATGCCACCGTCGTGCACGCTGCCCTCCGACTGGATGTATCGGTTCCGGCGCTCGACTTCGGCGGTGCTGCGCGCTCAGCCGTCGGTGCCCTGCGGACGGCACTGGACGGCCCGGCGCGGACGCTGGTGGTGGCCTCCGACATCCGGGTGGGCCTTCCCACCGGGCCGGAGGACGGTGGTGGCGGCGACGCCGCTGTCGCCGTACTGGCCGGGTGCTCCGAGGACGGCCCACTCCTGGCCGAGTACCTGGGTGGAGCCTCGGCCACCGCAGAGTTCACCGACCGCTGGCGCACCCCGGGTAGCGACCATTCCCGCAACTGGGAGGACCGCTTCGGCGAGCAGGCCTACCTGCCGCTGGTCCAGAGGGCATGGGCTGATGCGTTGGCGGCTACCGGGCTGAGGACCGACGACGTGGCAGTCGCAGCAGTCACCGGACTGCACGCCCGTGCGACCAGGAAGGCGGCATCCGGCCTCGGCGTGGCCATCGCCGGCGACAGGTCGGAGACGGTCGGCAACGCCGGAGCCGCCCACCCGGCCCTGCTGCTGGCCGACGTCCTGGACGCGGCCGACCCCGGAGACGTGGTCGCCCTGGTGGTGCTGGCCGACGGCTGCGAGGTCCTCTTCTTCCGGGCCACCGACGCACTGGCGGCGGGCCGGCCGAAGCGGTCGGTGGCAGACCAGGTCGGGGACAGGGCCGACGTCGCCTACGCCCGGTACCTGGCGTGGCGTGGCCTGCTCCAGGTGCAGCCCCCCAACCGCCCGGGGCCGAACCGCACCTCGGCACCCGCCGCCCTCCGTCGGACCGGCTGGAAGCACGGTTTCGTGGGTTCAACGGACCGCACCACCGGCATCACCCACCTCCCGCCATCCAGGGTGGGGATCTCCGGTGGAACCGTCGACGACATGGACCCGACGCCCATGGCCGATGCCATCGGCAGCATCGCCACCTTCACCGTTGACCGGTTGGCCCACTCGCCCAGCCCACCCGTGGTGTTCGCCGTGGTCGACTTCGATGGTGGCGGTCGGATGCCGATCGAGCTGACCGACGTCGATCCCACGGCCGTGGCGATCGGCGACAGGGTGGAGATGACCTTCCGACGCCTGTCCACGTCTGACGGCCTGCACAACTACTTCTGGAAGGGCCGGCCCCTCCGGGGCTGAGCCGGCACGAGGGGACTGGAGTCCACATGGCCTCACACGGCATACGGGACCGCGTGGCGATCGTCGGCATGGGTTGTACGCCGTTCCGGGAGCACTGGGACTCCTCCCTGGACGACCTCCTGATCGACGTCCACGGCCTGGCGCTGTCGTCGGCCGGCCTGGTCGCCGACGACATCGATGCTTACTGGTACGGCACGTCGCAGTCCTCGGCCTCCGGCATCTCGCTGGCCACGCCGCTGCGACTGGTCGACAGGCCGGTGACCCGTGTCGAGAATTACTGCGCCACCGGGTCCGACGCCCTGAGGCAGGCCTGCTACGCCGTGGCGTCAGGGGCCTACGACGTAGCGGTGGCGATCGGTGCAGAGAAGGTCAAGGACGGCGGTTACCAGGGACTCAACGCCTTCCCCATCCCCACCGACGGCACCAACCGGACGCTCACCGCGGCGGCGATGTTCAGCCTCATCCTCCCCGCCTATGCGGAGCGCTACGGCGTGGACGGGGACGAGCTGCGCTACGTGGTGGCGAAGATCGCCGAGAAGAACCACTTCAACGGGGCGCGCAACGAGCTGGCCCAGTTCCAGCGCGAGACCTCGGCCGAGGCCATCTGCGAGATGGCGGCAGTGGCCGGTGGGCTCTCGGTGTTCGACTGCGCAGGGGTGGCCGACGGCGCAGCAGCAGCCGTCGTGGTGGCTGCAGACCGGGCGACGGACTACACCGATGCACCGCTGTACGTGAAGGCCCTCTCGCTGGTGGCCGGTAACGGAAGTGGGCTGGTGGACCCGGGGTTCGACTTCACAACGCTGCCGGAGTGCGCAGCGGCCGCCGCAGACGCGTACGCCCAGGCCGGCATCACCGACCCGCGGACCGAGCTGGCCATGGCCGAGGTCCACGACTGCTTCACGCCCACCGAGCTGGTGCTCATGGAGGACCTTGGCTTCTGCGATCGGGGCACGGCGTGGCGCGAGGTGCTGGACGGCACGTTCGCCCTGGACGGGGACCTCCCGGTCAACCCGGACGGTGGCCTGAAGAGTTTCGGCCATCCGGTCGGCGCCAGCGGCCTACGCATGCACTACGAGGCCTGGTTGCAGCTCCGGGGTGAAGCGCCGGTGGAGCGACGGATCTCAACGCTCGCCGATCGCAGCCGGGCGCTGATCCACAACCTCGGGGGCTACCCGGGCGAGATGGTCTCGTTCGTGGGGATCGTCGGCACCGAGTTGGGCTGAGCGACGCCCCTCTGGCCACCGGTCACAGAGAGGCGATCGGTCAGGGGCTGACAGCCGCCCAGGCCTCGATGGCGGCGGTCTCGCCGAAGTACTCCAGTCCGGGCATGCGTCGGTTCCACACGAAGAGGTGGAGGTCTGAGGCCGTCCCCCGGACCGCCACATCACCCTTGCCGTGCTCTGCGGTGACCTGCAACGCACCATCGACGGCACGCACCATCCACTCACCCTCCCCATCGGTGCGGTGCAGGTGCAGCGATCCTTCCGGGTAGTCGGGGGCCGGGCCCCGGAGGCGGTTTCCCCATCCGACCTCAAGTGCTTCGGCCACTCCGTCGGCCGCCAGGTCGGCATCGATCTGAGAGGGGTGTCCGGCGGCGTTCTCAGCGTCCCAGCGGTGTATGGCCGTCTCGTGGGCCATCCGGCGACCGATCCATGCCACCGTTCGGCCTTCTTCGGGGCACCAGTTCCAGGCGGGCGCTGTCGGGTCGGCGCCGGTCAGCAGCGCCAGCAGGGCGTCGAGCGTCTGGCCCGCCGTCGAGGCATCGTCGGGATCGGGCCGGGCGGGTCGGTCGGGGGAGGCTGCCGACACCTGGGCCGCCATGAACCCCCACACGTTGCGCATGTGGTCGGCGAGGCCGGTGCTGTCCCAGTCGGGGCAGTGCTCGACCCTGGCATCCGGGGCACGGTCCACGGCGGCCAGCAGGGCCCGCCCCTGGGTCTGGATGGCGTTCAGGTACTCGGAAGGTTCCATGGCCGGAGTCTGGCCTGATCCGAACCGCAGCGGCCAGTCGTCGGGCACCACCGCCAGGTGGATCGCCGGGTTCAGGCGTCAGGTGGCGCATCCTGCTCGCGTAGGAATGCCTCCAGCTCGGCGGCCAGGTCGTCGCCCCGGGCCATGAGGTCCTCGCTCTGGTCCACCTGGGACTCCAGCCGTCGCACGTGTGCGCGTACCTCGGCGTCTCCGGCGACGGCCAGTTCCACGCGTGACTGCCACTCGGCGGCGGGGCCGTCCAGGTCGGCGTGGGCGGTGTCTATCCCGCTGACCTGTTCGAACCGGCGCAGCAGGGCACGGGTGGCCTTGGGGTTCGGGGAGTCAGGCAGGTAGTAGGGGACCGAAACCCGCAGGGATATGACCGGAATCCCCGCCCGGTCGAGGGTGTCATGGAGTACGCCGACCACGCCGGTGGGGCCCTGGTAGGAGGGCCGGTCCAGGCCCAGTCGGTCGGCCAGCCCGCGGTTGGTGGAGCTGCCGGTGACCGCCGGTGGTCGGGTGTGGGGCGACATGCCGCTCATGGATCCGAGGGTCACGACCAACCGTGATCCGGACCGGGTCGTCGCCTCCAGCAGGGCCTCGGTGAAGGTGCGCCACCGGAGGTGGGGTTCGATCCCGGAGACCAGCACGAGGTCGCGCTGGCCTTCAGCCGTGCGGACGGCCAGCACGCGGTTCGAAGCCCATCGGATCCGGCGCACGTCGTGCTCGTCGAACTCCACGACCGGTCGTTCCTGGGTGAAGTCGAAGAACGTCTCCGGGTCCACGTCGCCGACCTGCATGCTGTCCAGCCGTTCGGCCAGCCACTCGACGGCCGAGGTGGCAGATCCGGCGGCGTCGAAGAACCCGCTGAAGGCCACGACCAGGATGGGCCTGTCCAACTCGGCGGTGAACTGGTCGTCGGCGGTCCACCGGAGTTCGTCCATCCCGACAGGTTCGCAGATACAGGCGTCGGATCGGGGACCGGCGCCGGGAACATGCCGGGTCAGGCCTACCGGGGGACTCCGTGGGAGCATCCGCAGGTGACCATCGTGGATGCCCACCACCACCCGTACAGGTGGGTCCTGTTCACGGGTATCTGCGGCGTCTACTTCGCCTTCGGGGTGGTCGCCATGTCGATACCGCCCCTGGTGGGCGACATCCGGGCCGACCTCGGCCTGAGCCGTGGCTCCATGGGCCTGGCGCTGGGCGCCTGGCAGGTCGTCTACATAGTCAGTGCACCCGTGGGTGGCCGCCTCATCGACAGGCTGGGCCTCCACCGCGGCATCCTCCTCGGGGCACTCGTGGTGACGGCAAGCGGCCTGGTTCGGGCGGCTGCCGGCGGCTTCGGCACCTTCTGGCTGGCCATTGCCCTGTTAGGGGTGGGTGGCCCGCTCATCTCGGCCGGTGCCCCCAAGGCCGTCGGCCTCTGGTTCGGGGCGGAGAGGGAGCGCCGTCTGGCCATCGGCGCCTACAGCACGATGCCGGCGATCGGTGGAATGGCGACCCTTGTGCTCTCCAACTCGGTGCTGATGCCATTGACCGGCTCGTGGCGGGCCACCGTCGTCATCGAGACGGGGCTGATGGTCGTGGCGCTGGGCGTCTGGCTGGTCGTCTCGGGTCGCGCACCCGAGCCGCCCGTGGCCGTGGTGTCGACGCGAGCCTCGGGCGCCGTTGGACGGCGGGGCCTGCTGGCCAGCTCCGAGTTCAGGTTGGTCCTCCTCCTGGGCCTCGGCGTGATGTTCATAGGCCACGGCCTGGGCGGCTGGATGCCGGAGGTCCTCAGGGAGCACAGCGGGTTCTCGGCCATGGCGGCTGCCAACTGGGTTGCGCTGGGTGGCCTCGTGGGGGTGGTCGCCTCCCTGGTGGTTCCACGTCGCACCGAACGCCATCGGCTCCCTTCGGTGATGGCCATGATCCTGCTGGCGGTGGCGGTGGGGGTGGTGGCCGTGGTCGTCCTGCCGACCATGCTTGATCCGATTCCGGTGGCCATGGCCGGGTTGCGTTCGGCCATGGTCCCGCTCGTGCTGGTGGCCCTCATGGAGTCCGACGCGGTGGAGCCGTCGAACACCGGCGTCGCCTACGGCCTCTGGTTCGCCGTCGCCGAGATAGGCGGTGTGACCGGACCCCTGGTGCTGGGCCGGGTGGCCGACACCTCGGCCGGCTTCGGTGGGGCACTCCTGCTGGTGGCCCTGGTGTGCGCCCTCATGCTCGTGCCGGTCCGCCGGATGCGGCGATTCACCGATCGGGATCTTCGCGGGTGACCCGTGCCCGGGATAGTTTCGGTAGCGGCCTGACGGTCGGACCGGCGTACCGGAAGCGCCGGGTGGGAGCCCCATGACCAGCAGCGACGCGCAGGCCGACCCGACTGAGGCGTACGCGGGCTTCGGCGGCGACGTCGGTCGGATCATGTCCACGTCGACGCCGGACTGGCCCGAGCCGCCCACGGCTCCGGACGGTGCGCCCAACGTGCTGGTCATGCTGGTGGACGACCTGGGGTACAGCGACGTCGGGTGCTACGGCTCCGAGGTGGACACCCCGAACATCGACAGGCTGGCCGCCGAAGGCCTGCGCTACACCAACTTCCACGTCAACCCGATGTGTTCGCCCACGCGGGCGTCCCTGCTCACGGGGCTGAACCACCACCTGGCGGGCGTGGGCACCGTGTGCCACATGGAGCCGGGCTTCCCCGGCTACGCAGCGTCCATCCGCGACGACGCCGTCACGATGGGCGAGGTCCTCCGGGATGCCGGCTGGTCGACGCTCATGGTCGGCAAGTGGCACCTCTGCCCGGACTCACAGCTCACCGAGGCCGGCCCCCGGAACGGCTGGCCGTGCCAGAAGGGCTTCGACCGCTTCTACGGGATCCTGGACGGCTTCACCAACTTCCACCAGCCGCACCGCCTCTACGAGGACAACCGGGCCCTGGACATCGACGACTACCCGGAGGGCTACTACTTCACGGACGACCTGACCGACCGGGCCCTCGACATGGTCCGCCAACTCCGGGACGGACATCCCAGCCGGCCGTGGTTCCTGTACTTCTCCCACGGGGCGGTCCACGCCCCCCTGCAGGCCAGGGCGGACGACATCGAAAAGTACCGGGGCCGCTACGAGGCGGGCTGGGATGAGGTCCGCCGCCGACGTTTCGAGCGCCAGAAGGAACTCGGGATCATGGCCGACGACGTCGTCCTGCCGCCCCGCAACACCGAGGAGAACTACGCCGTGAAGGCATGGGACGACCTCTCGGAGATGGAGAGGGAGCTGTTCGCCAGGTACCAGGAGGTCTTCGCCGGCATGGTCGACAACGTCGACCAGAACCTGGGCCGCCTCCGGGACGGTCTGGAGGAGATGGGCGAATGGGAGAACACCATCGTGGTGTTCACCTCGGACAACGGCGGCAGCAGGGAAGGCCTGGAGAACGGCACGTCGGCCTACTTCCGCACCCTCATCAGCCAGACGCGCACCAACCCGCTGGACTCCGTGGAGCTGGACCACTCACGCCTGGACCTGATGGGCGGACCACAGACCCTTCCCCACTACCCGTCGGGCTGGGCCATGGTCTCGGGCACGCCCTTCCGCCTCTACAAGATCAACACCCACCAGGGCGGCCACCAGGTGCCGCTCATCGTTTCGAAGGGGTCGGGCCTGCCGGACGGTGGTGGAATCCGCCGCCAGTACCAGCACGTCACCGACCTGCTGCCCACCATCCTGGACCTTGTCGGCGTGGAGATGGCCTCCAGGAAGGGCGGGAGGCCGGTGCCGGCCCCGGCCGGTGCCAGCTTCACGGCTTCGATGGGCGATGTCTCGGCGGCAAGTACCCATCCCGAGCAGTACTACGAGCAGATGGGCCACCGCGGCATGTATCGGGATGGCTGGTCGGCGGTGGTCTGCCGCAAGGCCCGCACGCCGTTCAGCGAGGAGGTCTGGGAACTCCACGACCTGGTGGAGGATCCGACCGAGAGCAGGAACCTGGCCGATGTGTACCCGGAGAAGGTGGCCGAGCTGGTCGAGGCATGGGAGCGGGCCGCCTGGGCCAACCAGGTGTTTCCGCTGGACGAGGGCAACAACGTCAAGAACCTGCTCAGGCCTCCGTGGAACGCCGACACGGAGGCCGAGGCCCGCTTCAGACCCGGCAGCCCGACCACCGAGCGCTACCGGTCCCTGCAGCTCGTCAACTCCCGCTCCTTCCAGGTGGAGGTCTCGCTGGACCTGGCCGACGGCGACAGCGGCACGCTCGTGGCGCACGGCGACCAGGGTGGCGGCTACGCCCTCTACGTGGTCGATGGCCGCCTGCTCCTGGCTTGGAACGGCTACGGCTCCATGACCGAGGTTGACGGCGGCCCGTTGGCGGCCGGTACCTCCTCGATCATCCTGGCGGTCGAGGCGGTGGGGAACCTGGCCGTGCACGTGGAGTTGAGGGTGGACGAAACGGTCGTGGCCGGTGCCCGGGACCTGCCGGCGCTCACCGCCATGGCCCCGTTCCAGGGCATAGACGTGGGCATCGACAGGCGTTCGCCGGTCTCATGGCCGATCCGGGAGGGGCACGGGACCTTCGGGTGGAGCGGGACCCTGCACCACGTGACCTACCGTCCGGGGGAGTTGGCCCCGGACGCCGGGCAGCGTTGGCTGGACGTCCTACGCGAGTCGGGGACGAAGTACGAGTAGGCGCCCCGGTGACCTCCGGGGCGGACGGGAAACGGAGTCGAGAATGGACCTTCAGGAACTGGTCGCTCCGGACCACACGGCGTTGTGCATCGTGGAGTGCCAGAACGGCGTGGTCGGTCCGGAGTCCAGCATGCCCGCCGTGGCTGAGGCGGTAGCCGGCGCCGGGCTGCTGCCCCGCCTGGGTGGCCTGGCCGTGGCCGCCCGCTCGGCCGGCGTGAGGGTCGTCCACTCCACGTTCCACTCGAGGGCCGACCTGTGGGGCGGCAACCGGAACTCCCGACTCTTCGCTGCGGGAAGGAAGGCCGACGTGCAGCAGCTGGTCGGGACGCCGGCCGTGCAGCCGGCACCCGAGCTGGGGTTCGACCCGGATGTGGACGTGGTCCTTCCCCGGTCCCACGGACTCTCGGCTGACTCGGGTTCAGGGCTGTCTGCCATGCTCCGCAACGAGGGCACCACCACCGTCGTGGTGGTGGGCGTGACGCTGAACCTGGCCATCCCCAACACCGTCTTTGACCTAGTCAACGCGGGCTTCCAGGTCGTGGTGCCGACGGACGGCTCGGTGGCCACCGCCGAGGGCTACGGCGACCAGGTGTTGGCCCACAGCCTGGCCTACGTGTCCACCCTCACTGATGTGGCGACCCTCAGCGAGGCATGGCTGCGGGCCTGATCCGACCGCCCTCAGGCCCGTCGGCGGCGTAGGCCGACGGCCAGCGAGACCAGGATCCCGACCAGGACCCCCTGCTCGACCCGCGGGCTGAGGGCGAGGGTGGCGAAGAACGTGACCCAGGCTACGACGGCGTTCGCCGGTGAGATCCGGGCCATTCCCAGGAGTCGTCCGGGCTTCACCAGGCCGACCACAGCAGCGATGACCACCCCACCCAGGGTGGCCCGCGGGAGTGGTGCCAGCACATCGGCGAACGGCAGGAAGGCCAGAACCGTGATTCCCGTCACCAGCCCGGACCAGCGGGTGCGGGCACCGGCCAGACGGTTCAGCGAGGACCGGCTGAAGGATCCGCCCACCGGGAAGGACCCGGAGACGGCGGCGGCCAGGTTGGCCACCCCCTGGCTCACGAACTCCCTGTTGGCGCTCCACCGCTGGCCGTCCTCGTCGGCGAACACCCTGGCGATGGATGCCGGCTCGGCGAAGCCGACCAGGGCTATGAGGATTCCCCCGACCAGCAGCGAGCCGGTCGACCCCCAGGGGAGGTCCAGCGAGAGGACGGGAAGGCCCGTGGGAACGTCGCCGACCATCGGTCCTGCGTAGTCGGTCAGCCGGCTCACGCTGATTCCACCACCGACCGCGATGAGGGCCCCGGGGAACATCCGGTGCACGACCCTGCGACCCGTCAGCACGAGCAGCACCGTCGTGGCGGCGATGGCCAGCGACGCCGTCTCCCATCCGCCGGGATGGCCCAGCGACCAGCCGGCCCGCCACAGCAACCCTCCGGAGGGCGTCGCCGTGCCGAGGGCCTTCGGGAGCTGCGAGGCCAGGATCAGGATCGACGCAGCGGAGGTGAAGCCGGCGACCACCGGATCGCGCATCAGATAGGTGACCACGCCCAGGCGGAACAATCCCAGGAGCAGGCGGGTGACGCCGACTATCAGGGCCAGCAGGGCGGCCAGGGCCACGTAGTCGGCGCTACCGGGGTTGGCCAGGCTGGCCAGTGCCCCGAAGGTGAGCAGGCTGGTGAGCGCCACGGGCCCTGTCTGGAGGTACGGCGAGGAGGCGAACAGGGCGGCCAGGATCGGAGGCAGCGCCGATGCGAACAGCCCGATGTGGGATGGCAGACCTGCCAGCTCGGCGTACGCCATCGACTGGGGGATCAGCACCATCGCCACGCTCAGCCCGGCCAGCAGGTCGGCGGGGACCGGTCGGCTGGGGGGCGCGGCTAGGGCCTTGGCGCTGGCTCCATCGGACACCCCGGCACCCTAGGTGCCCGGTCGCCGGTCCCCTTCGCCGCTGCCCTTCGCGGCTCCCCCTGGCCGGGTCCGGATGGCGGGACCGATCGGGTCGACGCGATCCGGGTGGCCGTAGCCTCGGGCCATGGATGACGGGCGGGGCGAAATTCGGGACACCGGTACTCCACGTCACGAGCTGTCGGTGGATGGGGTGCCGATCAGGTCGGCCGCCACGATCCTCCTGGTCGCCGACCGTCCGGACCTGCAGGTCCTGACCCTTCGCCGGACCGATGCCTCGGCCTTCGTGGCCGGACACACGCTGTTTCCCGGAGGGGCGGTGGATGCCGGCGACCACGATCCACGCTGGCCGACGCTGGTGACAGGGCTCTCGGCTGCCACAGCGGCGGAGCGGTTGGGCGTGGTCGACGGCCTGGGGTACTGGACGGCGGCGGTCCGCGAGACCGTGGAGGAGGTCGGCGTGGCGGTCGGAACCACCGATCCGGGGCTGGCAGCCCGCATGGTCGCGCATCGCCACGACCTGGAGGCGGGGAGGGTCGGCCTGGCGGACCTGGTCCACGACGGCGCCACGACGCTGGACCTGTCCGGCATCTACGCCGTGGCCCGCTGGGTGACGCCCATGCCCAGCATCAAGAGATACGACACGTACTTCTTCGTGGCCACCGTGGACCCCGACGTCCGACCGGTGGTGGATGGCCGGGAGGCGGTGCACGCCGAGTGGTGCAGGCCGACCGACGTGCTGGAACGGTGGCGTGACGGGGAGGTCACGATGATCAGCCCGACCATCGCCATGTTCCAGCGGCTGGCCTCCCACGGGACGACCGCCGGGGTACTGGCCGCGGCGGCGGCCGGTGGGCCGGCGAGGAGGGCACGGATCCTGGACGACTCGACCACCCCCGTTCGCTTCGAGGGGGACCCGGGCTTCCACGAGACGGGCACGCGCGAGAGCCTCGGCTGGATGTGGCTTCCCGCCGGGGACCGTGCCGATCCGACGACCGGGTGGGCCTGAACCGGCCGTTCCCCGTAGAATTGGCAACGTGTCAGCTCCCTCCCACGTTCCGACGCCTGCGGTCCGTTCCGTCGATCCCTCATACACCGGCCCGCTGCGTCGGCTCGGCCCCTGGCGGGCCGGTCGCCCCGGCGAGGTGGTGGACCTGGGCGGCCAGCCCAGCGGGACCAGCCTCGGCAGCCAGGGGCCGGACCAGGGCTTCGCGTTCCGCCTCGCCAGGTCGTTCGTGGGGCGTCTCCGCCCGGGTGCGGGGGAGCGGATACCGGACGTGGTGGCCGGCTGCGTGGGGGTGGCGCTGAAGCGTGCGGCCCTGTTCGGCAGGGCCCCGATCGCAGCGGACCTGGAGGTCGCCTTCGGTCTGTTCGGGTTCCTGGAGGATCCGCCCACCGGGGACCGCCTGTTCGAGCGGCGTCGCCTTTTCGCCGAGGCATCCCACCACCACCACTACTCCGAGGTGCGACGCATCGTCGACCTCGTTCCGGACGGTGACCTGCGTCCGGATGCTGCCACCGACGCAGCCGCCCGGGCCTCCTGAGCCGGCCCGACCCGGACCCCGGTACATGGTGATCCAGCATCCGGCCGGACGGTCGGGCTCCCAGAAGGGGCGTGTCCTCGACTCGGTCCTCCCCATCGCACTGTTCCTGGTGCTGAACCGCATCTGGGGCCTGGGTGCGGGGGTGGCGGGCGCGGCGCTGTGGAGCATCAAGGTGGCTGTGGACCGCCGTCGCCGGGGGGAGTCCGTCGGCAGGTTCCTGCCGATCCTGGTCGGCTACCTGGTGGTCCGGGCGATCATCGGGATCCTCACGGACTCCGAGGCCGTGTACTTCGGGATCGGCATCGGCACGAAGGCGGCCGTCGGCATGGCCCTCATCGCCACCGTCGTGGCGGGTCGACCGGTCCTGGCCCGCTACGCCCCGATGCTCGTCCCGTTCAGCTCCGAGACCAGGGCCCACCCGCTCTACCTGAAGGTGATGGGCCGGTTGACCGTGTTCCTGGGCGTGTACCAGGTCCTGACGTCGGTGTGGGACATCTGGCTGTTCAACCGGACCTCCACGGACGGCTACGTGCTGATCCGCTTCGCTGTCGGCTGGCCGGCCGGCACCCTCGCCACCATGATCGCCTTCGCATACGCCGACAGGGCCCTGCGGCCCATTCCGGACTACCCCGGGATCATGGACCTGATGGATGGCCCTTCCGAGGACTGACCTGCCGCGCGAATGGGTCGCCTGGTACCCCCGGTGGAAGGATCAGGTCCGATGACGATGGGGGAGACGACCTGATGGCGGATGGCGCACTGCGGGGCTACGGGGTGCTCGTGACCGGTGGTGGCACCGGAATCGGACGGGCCTGTGCGGAGGCGCTGGCCGCCGACGGCGCCGTGGTCACGATCTGCGGCAGGACCGAATCCAGCCTGACCGATGCGGTCGACGCCATTCGGTCCGGCTACGGAGGCAGCGTGCACCACGTGGTGGCCGACGTGACGTCGGAGGACGACGTACGGGCGGCGGTGGCCGCAACCGTCGCCAATGCCGGGAGCCTGCGCGGCGTGGTGGCCAACGCCGGTGGTGGCGGGGGCCTGGGGCCGTACAACGTCCAGGACCTCGGGCAGTTCGAGGCGGTCCTGCGCCTCAACGTGGTCGGCACGATGCTGTGCGTGAAGCACTCGGTTCCAGAGATGGTGGCCTCCGGTGGTGGCTCGTTCGTCGGAATGTCGTCGATCGCCGGCCACCAGAACCACCTCCACTTCGGTGCCTACACGGTCGCCAAGGCGGGGATCGAGGCCATGATGCGCAACGCCGCCGACGAGTTCGGCCGGTCCAACGTTCGGTTCAACGCCATTCGGCCCGGCTTCATAGCCACAGAGATGATGGAGTTCGTGCCGCGCGACGGCGAGGTGTTCGCCAGCTACCTGCGGAACACGCCCCTCGCCCCGGCTTCCGACACCGGCGTCGGGGAGCCGTCCGACGTGGCTGCCCTGGCCAGGTTCTTGATCGGCCCCGAGTCGCGTTGGATTACGGGGACGGCCATCAACGTGGACGGTGGGCAGGCCCTGCGGTCCGGGCCCGACTTCTCGTCGTTCATCGCCGCGTCGCTGGGTGACGACGTCATGGCCGGCAACAGGCCCGCCGACGACTGACCCCACGCCGGCCGTCAGGCCGCGTCGAACTCCAGGTGTGCCTGACGGAGCCCGTAGACGAAAGCGTTGGGCATCTCCACCGGTGTGGTTCCCGGCTTCAGGCGCAGGTCGGCGATGCGCCGCACGAACTCCTCGAAGAAGACCCGGATCTCCAGGCGGGCCAGGGCGGCGCCCAGGCAGAAGTGGGTGCCGAAGCCGAACGCCAGGTGGTTGTTGGGCGTCCGGGTGACGTCGAACGACTCGGGATCGTCGAAGTGCGACGGGTCCCGGTTGGCCGACGAGTACATGAGGAGGAGCTGGTCGCCGGCCCGGACCGGGATGCCGGCCACCTCGGTGTCTATGGCGGCCGTACGGCACATGTTGTGGA
>Ga0310122_10000894_pt1 | contig 19044 bp, 18 predicted proteins | sample CB6_Bottom_1051__FD_203503 | JGI IMG/M metagenome (GOLD analysis project Ga0310122, IMG submission 203503) | Marine microbial communities from Western Arctic Ocean, Canada - CB6_Bottom_1051 | ecosystem: Environmental > Aquatic > Marine > Oceanic | place: Canada: Western Arctic Ocean | collected...
AGATCCGTGGATTTATACAAACATAGCATATAAATTACAAGCATTAGGTTATCAAGTACCGCCAGATAAAATTTATAATAATAAACAAGATTTACTTGCTATTTGTGGCTAATTATGTTACAATAATAAAATGATTATAGGACTCGTTGGTTTAAAAGGATGTGGTAAAGATACCGTAGCAGATTATCTTATTGCACAATATAACAATTGGATTAAGGGTAGTTTTGCTGATTCCCTTAAAGATTGTGTGGCTTCAGTATTTGGTTGGGATAGAGAATTACTTGAAGGTAGCACACAAGATAGTAGAGCATGGCGTGAAATTACAGATACATGGTGGTCTGAGAAGTTAGATAGACCCAATTTTACTCCACGAATAGCATTACAAATAGTAGGTACAGAACTGTGGCGTAATCAATTTAATAACGACATATGGTTATTAAGTTTTGAAAAAAAGTTATTAATGATTGAAGAAAACGTTGTTATTACTGACTGCCGGTTTTCCAACGAGATACAATTGATTCAGCGATTGGGTGGTTTAGTTGTTAGAGTTAAACGTGGTGAAGATCCACCGTGGTGGGAACTTGCTGTTGAAGATAATGAAAATCGAAATACAACAACCCATAATCCTATGATGCCAAGAGTATACCCTGAAGTTCATGCTAGTGAGTATTCATGGCCAGGATGTACTGTAGATCATGTTATTGTTAATGATGGAACATTGGAAGATTTAGAAAAAATGGTTAATAGTCCGGAATTAAATCGCCTTGTCTCCACCCCTTCCCAGTAATATATAAAATTCTATGACAGTTAGCACAAACTGTTCTTAAATTTTTCCAATTATTATTTTTTCTATTGCTGTCTAGATGATACACATCTAGTTGTATAGAATTATCAGCTTTAAAACCACACTTCTCACAATGGTCTTTTTTCTTATATCCACTTGCCTTCCATTCTGTTTTGGAAGTTGTTTGTAATTTTTTATCCCGCCGTATACACTTATCACATTGTGTTCTGTAGTATGCTTTGCCCTTTTTGTAATAATTTATTGCAACTGGACGCATACCGCAACGACAGAGTGGTCTTTCAACATGTGTCATATCACTATTTATTTCATGGAACCCTTTTCGATACCCTTTACAACTACTTATAAGCATTGATTTTTGCAATTTCAAATAAATATTAGTATCAAAATACATCAATAATGATGTAGAATTTTAATTAAAATTTTATACATGAGGAAAAAATTATGGCTTTAGTATCTCCAGGCGTAGAAGTTTCGGTAACGAATGAATCAGCGTATGTTACGTCCGATCCAGGTACAGTGCCTTTAATTCTTGTTGCAACAGCACAGGATAAGACACAAGGTTCAGGATCAGGCACAGCGGCAGGAACAACCGCGGCAAATGCAGATAAAGTTACGTTAATGACTTCACAACGAGAATTAGCTACAACATACGGTACACCTACTTTTTATAAAAGTACATCAGGTACCATGTTACATGGCTACGAATTAAACGAGTATGGTTTGCAAGCCGCATATTCATACTTAGGTTTGGCCAACAGAGCATATGTATTAAGAGCAAATGTAGACTTGAGTGAATTAGCAGGTTCTGCTACAACTCCATCAGGTACACCAGTAACAGGAACACACTGGTTAGACCTTACAAACACAAAATGGGGCATTCATGAATGGAATGCAACAACTCAAGCATTTTCAAACAAGGTACCACTATTAGTAACAAAAGCTGCTGAACACAGTGGCGGTGTACCGGTTGCTTCTTTTGGCTCAATTGGCGATTATGCTGTAGTTACAACAACAACAAGTAACGCAGTATATTATAAGAATAGAAGTAATGTGTGGAAGTTAGCAGGTGATGGTACCGCAACAACCTCCGCACACGCAGGCGCAACAGCAGATGCGACTTGGGCAAGTAGTTGGCCAACAATTACAGGTACAGTTACTAGTCCAACAGTAACAGCAAGTAACACAATTGTTATAAATGGTCAAACTGTTACATTATCAAGTACAACATTAGCACAAACTAGTACAGACATCAATACTTTATTTAATGGATCTTCCATAGGTAAAACAGGTGTACAATCTGCAGTGGTTAGCAATAAATTAGAGATTTATGCAATTGGTTCAGCCGCAAGCACGGTACCCATTGACGGCGGTATTGTAATTGCCAATGGCACAGGCACACCATTAGCAGATTTGGGTATTACTGCTGGTACATATTATAGTCCATCAACACAATCAAGTTCATATACAATAGTACCAAGTTGGGAAACATCCGCATCAAAATCACGTCCATCAGGTAGTACATGGATGAAATTAGATAAGCAGAATAATGGTGTTGATATAGTTATTAAATCTTATTCAACATCAACTAGTGCATGGACAGCTCAAACAGTGTGGGTATATGACTCAATTGTATTAGCAACATCAGGTCTAGGTAGTTCAGATCCAAGAACAATTGCCGTTGGTACATTGTTTGCAGATCATGACGTAAATGAAGTAGAAGCATTAACATTAAAATCATATAGGCGAGCAAAAGCAACAGCTACACAAGTAATTGGTGCTACAACCTCTCCAAGTTTTATAAATGCTGAAACATTTACTATTGGTGGTACAACCGTTACTTTAGGTGGTACAGCCGCACTTGATTTTGTAGCCGCTGTAGCGGCCGCAGGTATTACGGACGTAACAGCCGCAGTGGAAACATCCGGTGCAGTAAGTATTTCACACGCAAAAGGTGGCGATTTAGTAATGCGCGATACATCAGGTACTCCATTAGGAGATGCTGGTATTAGTAATGCATTGGCTAATGTATACACACTACCAAATGGTGACTTAATTGGCACAAATTGGGAAGAGTTAACATATGAAGCAAAAGCAACTGAACCAGTTACAGATCCAGCAAATGGTACATTGTGGTATGATACTACATTATCAGCTGATATTATGGTACATGATGGTACAACTTGGAAGGGTTATAGATCAGTAAATCCTGATTTCCGTGGTTTTAACTTAACAGACACAGACCCAGCAGGTCCACAGTTTGCCGCATCAGCACCATTAAAACAATCAGACGCAACTGCTCTTGTAGATGGTGATTTGTGGATTAATACTTCAGATTTGGAAAAGTATCCAAAACTATACAGATGGCAGTCATCAAAATGGGTATTGATAGATAGTACAGATCAAACATCAAGTAATGGTGTTTTATTTGCAGATGCAAGATGGCAAACAGAAGCCGATGCAATAGCAGGTGGCGTAACAGCAGTTGGCGCAGGTACAGCAAGTACTATTGTAGCATTACAAACAGATCATTTCCTTGATCCAGATGCTCCAAATCCAGCAAGTTCACCACGTGGTATGCTATTATGGAATACACGGCGTAGTGGTTATGCCGTAAAAGAGTATAATGTAGACGCTATTAATACGATTACATATGCCGCTGGAAACCCGCGTTTTGGTTCACCAGATTCAATTACTGATTATTATCCAGATCGTTGGCAGAATAAAGCAGGTAACCAAACAAATGGTGCTCTATGGGCAGGACGTAAGGCTCAACGAGAAGTAATAGTAGCTGCAATGAAATCATCAATAAATGCAAACACAGATATCCGAGAAGAGCAACGTCAGTTTAACTTACTTGCCGCTCCGGGTTATCCAGAGTTAATTGCTAATATGAATACACTTAATGTAGATAGAAAAGAAACGGCACATATTATTGCTGATTCTCCTTTACGATTAGCAGCTAAATCAGCAGATTTACAACAATGGAGTAAAAACTCTAAAGCCGCAACAGATAACGGTGAAGATGGTCTAGTAACTAATAGTGAATATATGAGTGTATATTATCCATCAGGATACTCAAGTGATTTAGCAGGTAATAAAGTTGTAGTACCAGCAAGTCATATGATTTTACGCACAATGGCTTATAATGATAGTGTTGGTTACCAATGGTTTGCGGCCGCAGGCACAAACCGTGGTAAGGTTTCAAACGCCACTGCTATTGGTTATATTGATGCAACAAGCGGAGAATTTCAGAGTATTGCTGTACGTGAAGGACTACGTGACGTATTGTATGCTGATAATATTAATCCAATTACTTTTATTAATGGTAGTGGATTAATGAATTTCGGTAATAAAACTCGCGCTTCCGGATCTACTGCTATGGATAGAGTTAATGTTTCAAGACTTGTTTCATATATGAGACGCCAATTGGATCTTATGGCTAAGCCGTTTATCTTTGAACCCAATGATCAGCTTACACGCAATGAAATTAAAGGTGTAATTGAGTCATTCTGTAACGAGCTAATGGCAAAACGAGCATTAAATGATTACTTGGTTGTATGTGATGAATCTAATAATACTGCCGCAAGAATTGATCGTAGTGAACTATATGTTGACATTGCGATTGAGCCAATTAAAGCAGTTGAGTTTATTTACATACCAGTAAGACTTAAGAATACAGGCGAAATAGCAGCTTTATAATATGCTATTATTATTTTTGGGGCGGCGTAAAACCGCCCCATGAATAAGATAAATATTGATAACAATAGGAGAATAAAATGTCCGTAGCGTCATTAACAAAATTTACAGTACCAATTAGTGGTGCTGGATCAATGGGTACATTGATGCCGAAATTAAAATATCGCTTTAGAGCTATATTGGAAAACTTTGGCGTTACTACTCCGCGATCAGAAATAACAAAAAATGTAATGGATATTACACGACCAACAGCAACATTTGATCAACAGATTTTAGATGTTTATAACTCAAAGATTAATATCTTAGGTAAGCATACATGGGATCCAGTCACAATTAACTTACGTGATGATGTAAATGGTGAAATGACACGCAGAGTTGGCGAGCAGATGCAGAAGCAGTTCGACTTTTTTGAACAGATGAGTTCAGTGTCTGGTGTAGATTATAAATTTATTACAAAGTATGAAGTATTAGATGGTGGTAATGGAGCAACAGCACCAGTAGTTCTAGAAACTTGGGAATTATATGGTTGCTATATTGAAAGTGTAAACTATAATGATATGACTTACACTGATAGCGCACCAGCAACGATTACCATGACAATACGATTTGATAATGCACTTAATACACCAATTGAAACTGGTATTGGTGCAGCTGTAACTAGAACAATAGGTACGATTGCCACTGGATAATTAAATGGCATCATTTTTCAGTAATTTCTTGCATGGTTTGGGAGCCGGCGACGGAGCCAAAGACTACCGCCATGCAAGTAATCTTTTTACTCATGACAACTTTAGGCTTGCGCCTAAATTCAGTTTTCTTTATCATTGTGTTATTGAATTAGGCCCAGCGGCTCAGACTTATGACCCAATAGAATTAGGGTTAATGGTAAAATCAGTAGATTTACCCAGAATATCAGTTCAGACTAGCACAATACATGCGTATAATCGAAAAACAATTAACATAACTGGTGTAGATTATCAACCAATAAGCATAATATTTCATGATGATAATTTTAATACCGCTCGTAATTTTTTAGTTGATTATTACAAGTATTACTTTAGTGATGGTGGTAAAAGTGATGGAGAATATGCTAATTATAGATCTTCAAGTGGTTTAAGAGCTATGATGGAAGAAAACGCAGATGTGCCTGGTGGTTCTTGGGGTTTAGATGGCATTTTCGTTAGAAATGCCGGTACGAATTTAATAAAAAATATTAAGATATATTCATTATCTAAAGGTAGAGCAAGTGAATATATTTTAAGAAATCCAGTGATTACAGATTTTTCACATGGAACTCATGTTGCATCTGCAAATGATGTAATGGAACATACAATAACAGTAGCCTATGAAGGATTAAGTTATAATGATGTTAGTCCGTCACAAGTTCCAGGATTTGGTACTGGATTTTATGATAGATCTAAAAGTTCATTAGGTGGCGGTTTCTTAGGGCCAGGCGGAGACTTGTCCAACATCATTAGTGATCTTGGAAAAGGTAATTACCTTGGTGCGGCTGTAGGAGCAATTCAGCTTAGAGAGCAACTTAAGGCACATAGTACAAAAGATTTCCTCAGAGGTTCTATTACTAGTTTGATACCTACTATATCAAATCTTACACATGTAAATGTAAATAATACGTTTCCAACAGCTACTCTAAGAAAAGCGTCACAAATTCGTGGTGTTGAAGCAGCTGCTGAAAGTGGTGGTTCTGGACGGGGCCGATCGTTCGGCACGATAGCAACTAGGTGATGGTAGGGAATAATTATGGCTACTTATACTGATATTATTGAAAACACAAATGTTCCTGTTAATGATAATATTGATAAAGAATTAACGCCCGACGAAAAACAAAGAAAATTTTTCGGTAATTATTATAAGAAAGTAGGTTCGGTAGATCCAGCACAATTTGATATAGTACGTGGTTTTTTATTAGGAAAAAAATTCGAAGAGTCTGTTGTTGATAATTTAACTATATCATTATTGGAAGTAGCAAAAGAACAAGGATTAAATCCAACGGATATGGTAAAACAGTTGGATGAAATTGACGGCAAACTTAAACTTAATACGTTATTGTGTATATTATTAAATACAACACGCAATCGCACTAGTATTATAGGATTTAACCAAACCAAAACTATAAACGCTAATATTTTACGAACTGTATTGGCATAAAACAATGGCTAAATTTGCCCAGGGCCGTTTCCTTCCTAAAAATTCCAAAAAATATGTTGGAACTAAAAACCCAAAATATAGAAGTGGATGGGAATTTGCTTTTATGCAATTTTGTGATAATCATCCAAGTATAACAGAATGGGCAAGTGAAGCAATTAAAATTCCTTATAGAAATCCTTTAACTGGTAAACAAACTCAATATGTACCAGATTTTTTTATAGTATATCATGATAAAACTGGTAAACGTTTTGCAGAATTAGTAGAAATAAAACCTAAAAGTCAAACACTAATAGAACATGCCGGAAAAAGTAAGTATAATCAAGCACACGTAGTAATAAATCACGCAAAATGGGAAGCCGCAAATAAATGGTGTCAACGCCAAGGTATAAAATTTAGAATAGTAACTGAAGACGATATTTTCCATCAAGGTAGAAAACGTTAATAAGTATTAGTGTGTATTTGTTTCCTGAATTAAATTTTATTTTTATATGTTATCCACACGGCACTGGTGGAGAATTTTTATCCTATATTGTAAGCAAACCTGAAGAATGTAATACATTAGATCGGCGTAAAGTAGGTAATAGGTATAAAGTAGATGATATATTCAATCAAAATTTGTTGCGTTTAGATTTTAATATTGATAGGTTGCGGGAAGATCATAAAGATATAAGTACAGTAAACAGTAGTAAATTTGTTGTAGTTCCTACTCATTATAGAGAAGAAACAATAGGGCAATATTTTAAAAATTATAAGTTTATAAACTTATTATATCCACAATCTGAAGAAGGGCACAAACGAGTGTTGCGAAATATTAAAGATAAAGTATGGTATCAATCACAGCCAACACAGTTGGAGTTTTTTGGCATGTTACAACAATTAACTACTAATAACGACAGATCGTGGTATATGAATACACATTATAATATGAACACTATAGATATTATGCTTGCTTCACGTAATGAAAAGTTAACAGATAAAAATAGAAAAAAACTAGAAAAAGAATGGGATAAATCACAATCCAAATATCATTCTGTTGTTGATAATAATTTAAATATTAGTTATGATGATTTAGACAAACGTCAACAACACATATTCTCGCAGAGTAAAACATTGAGACAAATAAGTAATCATTGTGATATAATTATACAAGATGAAATACATCAAGAGTTTAATAAAAAAATAGAAAATGACAAACAAATATGATTTAAGATATTTAGATGTAATGGTGCAATATGCTTGCAGTTTATCTTGTAGGGGTTGTATAGTAATGTCTAATTATAATCGTAAAGGTCATGTTCCTTGGAGTGATGGAGAGCAATGGTTGAAAGAATGGAGTAAACGTTTTACTTTACGAGAAATTAACTTAATGGGTGGTGAACCATTACTTAATAAAGATTTAAAACAATGGTTGTTTGGTATTAGAGAATATTTCCCTACAGCAAGAGTAAAAGTTATTACAAATGGATTTCATTATTTTGTACGTCCAGATTTATATAATTGGTGTAAAGAATTAGGTAATGTTTTAATACAAACTAGTTTACACTTTTATCCACCTCCGCAGGAATATATAGATAACATTAAGTTTTTCCTACAGCATTCTGATTGGGAAGTAACAGCTACACCGTTTGTTCCTTCTGATAAATTAATTAAATTAAAAGATAGAAATGCTGATATTAAATGGCATATGAATATATTTGGTGAGTTTAGGCGCCCGTTTATGGGTGAGGAGAAACATTTAATGCCTGCTGATAATGAGGATTATATAGGCGCTCATAAAGTATGTGGCGGCCCAAATTCTCCTACATTATATAAAAATAAACTGTATAAGTGTCCTGCTGTTGCTAATTTAGATGATACATTAGCATTGTTTAATATACGAGATTCAGAAGCATGGCAACCATATCTCAATACAGGATTAAGTTATGACGATAATTTAGACGAGTTTGTTAATAATATTAAAAAACCAAATCATGTAGTATGCAAGGCTTGTAGCAGTAATCCAGATGAAATAGAATATGATCATTATGAACAAGGAAATGTTATAACACGTAAAGAATACAATGCAATATTTACTAACTAGTGGTTGCGGAATAAGCCAACGAGAATTTAAGCACTATCCAATTTGGGTGCATTTCCCTATACTTTCGCATAAACTAAAACATTTGTCCATGGGGGGTCCTGCTGTAGGTAATGAGTATATAGGACGAGTGTGTAAAAAACATATACTAGAAAATTTAGATAAAGAGTTAGTAGTAATAATACAATGGACTAGTATAGGCAAATTAGATATGTTTGTTGAAGATCCTAAAGTCCAAAAGCAAATAAAAACATTTAATTTAAGAAACTTTATTGTAGATATGAATGCTAATGTTATAGATGGTAGAGGTTTTTGGGCAAGTAGTCACAGTAATGACAATATAATCAAAGAATTATATATACAGTCTAAAGTATATGACTATATGAGAGATTTAGAGCAAATATTAGATGTACAAAATTTATGTGAATTACATAATATTCCTTATTATTTCTTTTATGGATATAAATTTGATTTTGAGTTTATACATAAAACGGAAGAAATAGAGCATTTGCGGAATAATATTAAATGGGATAAGTTTGTAATACACACGCCAATATATGATTTATATGAAGACAGTGAGCATTATAAATATCGAGTATATGAAGATCCTAGGTTTATGTCTCCAATGCCATCTTTTCACATAGAGTTTTATATGGATCATATTGTTCCTATTTTAGATACTCATTTTTCTTCTATTAATTTTGATATTGAAAAATTAAAAGAGTATTGTACAGAGATTACAAATAAAATATATTATGAGTATAAAAATGTACATTAATGCAGATAAAGTACGATTATTACATGTAGAACCTACATCTAGATGTAATGCAATGTGTCCAGGGTGCCCACGTAATAATAATGGCTTTGGTGTTAGAGGAGATCTAGTATTACAAGACTTAGATTCAGATATTATAATTGCTAGAGCAAAAGAACTTTCAAATTTAAGAGTAATTCATTTGTGTGGTAATATTGGCGATCCAATTGCATATAAACATTTAAATGAATTACTAGATAAAATAATAATTCAAAATGCATATTTTTGGGATGAGTTTGATAGTGGACGATCAGTAGAACCACCGAATCATTGGTATGTGGATATTCATACTAATGGTAGTTTGCGTTCAACAAAGTGGTGGCAAGAATTAGGTAAGAAATGCAATAAACATTTATTAAGATCACATGATGTAATATTTGGTATAGATGGTTTAGAAGATACAAATCATATATACCGGCAAGCAACAAATTTTAATAAGATAATAGATAATGCAAAAGCATTTATAGATGCAGGTGGTATAGCACAGTGGCAATATTTAAAATTTAAACATAATCAACATCAAGTTGAAGAAGCAAGAACGTTGGCAGAGAGTCTCGGATTTGATAGATTTTTTGCCGCCCAACCGTATCTTTCCTTGGCGTATAATTGGAAGACTGGGAAAAGATACTATTTAGAACCAGTAGATGATGGAGAATTTGATCGTAATAGAGTTGAAGATCATTCTACAAAGTGGAGTAAATATTTTGCTACGCCAGAGGAAAAAGAAGCACATAGAAATGCTCCGCCAGGTGAAGGACACAAATATGGTGTGTGGAAATCAGGTTATGGAGAGCAAACTGATGAAGTAACGACAGATAATAATTATGTTGAGCATAATAATTGTATGCATATAGATATAGATGAAAATGGTAGTGGAAATTATAGTTTATTTTTAACAATAGATGGAAAAATAACACCTTGCTGTTATTTTGGTCATTATGACAAAGTAGATGTTTCTGGAGAAAAGTATGATATGAAAATATTAGATATCAAAAATGAATTTGATAATAATAATCACCGATTTACTTGTCGAGCAATGTGTGGATCCATTAAATAGTATTATGACAAAGAAATTAGAAGAATTATTTGATTTAAATTCAGAAAACGCGGAAGTAACTGAAGATATAACAGAACAAGTTATTTCTAGTGCAATTACAAATAAAAATAATGCCAAGCTAGATAAAATTATGACAAGTATTGACAAAATTGATAGTGCATTACCAATGGTTCGTGATTTAGAAGCAAATGACTTGGAAATGGATAGTATTGCTACTAAAGCTGTAGACACATTTAATGACTTAATGGATTTAGGTATGAATGTAGAGGCACGATACGCGGGCAAAATATTTGAAGTTGCTGGTACTATGATGAAAAATGCTATAGATGCCAGAGCCGCTAAAATAGATAAAAAATTACGTATGGTTGAATTACAAATTAAAAAACAACGAGTAGATCAACAAGAGAGAGAAAGCGCACCATTTGATACTACAATTGATGGTGAAGCAACTATAGTTGCTGATCGTAATGAATTAGTCAGACAAATATTAAGTCAAAATAATGACAAGAAATAATATCTGTATTTTGCCATGGACGTCTGTGGCAATAATGCCAGATGGTAATGTTTATCCATGTTGTATGTCAATGCATGGCACGCCAATGGGTAATGTAAATGAATCCTCTTTAGAAGATATTTGGAATAGCGATGTATCGCGAGGTATTCGTAAAGATTTTCTTGCTGACAAGCGTCTTGATATGTGCTCTGAATGTTGGAAAGTAGAAGATAAAGGAAACTTTCATAGTACTCGTTTGTGGGCAAATAAGAATTTTAAACATCATTTTGATTTGTTAGATAACACTGATGATGGAAAAACAGATTTAAATTTAATTTATGTTGACATAAGATTTTCTAATAAATGTAATCTTATGTGTTTTTATTGTGGTTCAATTTTTAGTAGCAAATGGGAATCTTTTAATAAAAAAGTTGGTAGAAGTCCAAGTTCGCCCATACCAAAAATTGTCGCTCCAGAAAACTTATTGGGTAGTTTAATTGAAAATAGTTTAGAAATAGAACAAATATACTTGTCAGGCGGTGAACCTAGTATAATGGATGAAAGTTATACTATGTTAGAAGCAATTATTGAAATAGGTATTGCTAAGAATATTAAACTATTATTAAATAGTAATATGTCTAATAAGACATATAAGCATAATGGTGTAGTTAAAAACTTTTGGGATATATTATCGCAGTTTAAGGAAGTAGAATTAGCCGCAAGTATTGACGAGATAGAACAACGTGCAGAGTGGATACGCTATGGAGAAAAATGGAATAACATTGTAGAAACTAACGATTATGTAAAACAACATACTAATATAAGTGTTCAGTATTCTCCTGTAATGTCAATGTTCAATTTTTATAGATTGCCTGAGATGCTAACATATTGGCAGAATAAAGGATGGATTGATAAAAATTTTAAAAATGTATTACCAGCAGAACCTGGATATGGTACAAGATCTGATTTTAGATACTTGCCAATGGATTTTAAATTAAAAATTAAAGAAAAAGTAGAGAATTTTTTAAAAAAGCAAGCACTTATAGCAAAGAATAGATATTTATATGATACTATAATAAGTTTAATAAAATCTATGATAGAATTTAACGATGAAGTGATTATAAGTGAAAACATTAATCAAGTAATGGAAGACATAAATCTACATAATAAATATAGAAAAGCAAAGTTTGGGGACATATTTCCAGAACTAGATTTTCTAAATCTAACTAAATAAGTATATAATACCTTTTTAAGAGCAATAATATGAAAAGTTTAAAACAATACATTACAGAAGCAAAAGAAGAATATCCTTTTAGGTTAAAATTTGCTGTAGATATTACAGACGATCACCTAGATGTTCTTGAATCTTGCTTAGATAGATACGGCGTAAAGAGCGTATCAAAAGCAACTAAAACAATTATGCAAAAACATCCAATGGATTTTGGTAATTTGCCAGCAGGTGAAATACAAATTATAGATATTGTATTAGAATATCCTACAACACCAGACACACTAAAATCATATTTACATGGTAAATTAGGTGTTCCAGAAAGTCATATAGTTGTACGTAGTCCAAATCATCCAGAAGAAGTACAAAATGAAATAGATCAAAAGGCAACAGATAGTACTACAGAAAAACCAGAATCTTTATTAGATAGTGATTATGAAGATAGTGATGGTAAGCATGAATTTGGTACAGAATATAACAATGAAATGCTAGCTGATTTAGATAAAAAGCGTAAAGGCAGATTGTTTGATATGATTAACTTTGACAAAGATCCAAGTAGCGAAATTGAACATGCACCAGATGAATTTACAAATGCTCCAGAAGGCACAAAATCACCCGTAGGAAGTAATTAAGATGGATACAAAATATAATTTAAGTATAACAACTAGTGGCGAGAATGGAGATCATGCTTCTACTAATATTAGTACAAGTGATCCAGGCAAACTAGCAAGTATTTTACAATTAGCTGGTATGTCAGGAGGCCATCCAATCCCAATGGATGCCCAAGCGGCTCCGGCAGAAAGCCACGGTACATGTGACGTATGTGGCGGCATGCATGAAGGCGATGATCATGTTGAAGAAGGTGAAAATTATGATAATGAGCCAAACGAATTTATTCATGATCCAGAAGAAGTGACCCATACAGGTAATGATTTACATAAAATAAAGAAAACATATCCCAAAGTTGCGGGTGGTGATAATCCAATGGCATTGGCAGAAACAGAACTTAGATCCAAGTATGAAAATTTTCTAGCAGAGACAGAGCAGGTAGAAGAAAAAGTAGAATTAGCAAGGCCTTGGAAAAAGACAGTACAAGAAGAATTAACTGCTGGCCAAAAGAAGTTACCAGCAGGTCTGCAAAAGTCTATTCTTGCAAAGCAAGGTGAAACAACAGAGTCTGAAGACGACGAAGATAATTCGGATAAGAGGAAGGAAATGAATATTAAAGAAGTTTTAGAATTAATTGATGAACGTGGCAGAGATGACGCCGAAATACCAACTGGTGGATATGGTTCAGGTAAGAAAGGCCTTAAAGTACTTACTAAAGCACCTAGCGGAACAGGTAGAGATGACGCCGAAATACCAGCCGGTGGATATGGTAGTCACGAATATGATAAAGATGGTAATCTTTTGAGTGAACCACTTCAAGTATTTGGTAAAGCCGAGGTTAATACAGGTGGTAGAGAAGGTGCTTCTGGTGAAATTTATGGTTCAAAGAATGACAAGCCAGTAGGGTATGGACGATCCGAAGGACGTGACGCAAGATTAGCTGCGGCCGCGGAGGCCGGTTTTGCTTCTTTGAAACAAGCGAGAGAGGCTGGACATCCTGCTGGAAGTGAACATACATGGACAGGCAGTGGTGCTCATGCGTGGCCCCCCAAGCTATCGGATGAAGAATATGAACGTGAAATGGCTCACATGCGGCAAGATGCTGAAGGAGCAGAACGAGAAGAAGAAGAATCGTATCTTTCACAGAACTTAGATTCCATCATGCGAGATCAAGATGCCGGCGAGGTTTCACAGGACACAGAGATAGCCAAATTACGCCAAAATGCAGGACTACTTGCGAAACCGAGAGATAACACCGTGGATGGATTTGATCCGCGGGAAAACCCGTATGATAAGAGTGGCAAACCTGGTTCTAAAATAGATTACTCACAAGATGCAATTGCCGCGCGACAACTAGCTAGGCAGAACGCAAGTGCAGCTGGTGGTGGACGAGAAGGTTCATCTGATGAAAGGCATGGTAGTGCTGAATTTGACAAACAAGGCAAAATTATTGGTGGACCATTTAAAGGACCATTTACTAAAGCACCCAAGCAAACAGGTAGAGAAAATAACCAATCAGGTGGTAGTGCTGAATTTGACAAACAAGGCAAAATTATTGGTAAACCTTTTAAAGGACCATTTGCTAAAGCACCAAAACCAACAGAGGGTGGTAGAGACTAATAAATTAAATGCTTATATATGAGATTTTGCTTCTTGAAGAAGCACCTCCGGGTCGTGAAGATCAAGTAATAGCATTAAAAAAGAAATTATGCGGCGGGAAGAAAAACTGTCCTGCCGCTTACCGCATTGCTTGGGCATCTTATAATAAATCTAAAAAGAAAAAGAAGTCGTAATCTCTTCCGCTGTTAAATACTATTATGGTCAACCCTCATAAATCTCTTGATGGCAATCTTGTAAAACGAGCACACACAAAAGAATCATATACTGACGAACAATTATTAGAATTAGCAAAATGTGCTGATTATGATACTGGTGCAGATTATTTTTTAAATAACTATTTTTGGATCCAGCATCCGCGTCGCGGCCGTATTCCATATAAAGCATACGAGTATCAAACAAGGTTACTTTCAAGTTATCATAATCACAGATTTAGTTGTAATTTAATGCCGCGCCAAACGGGCAAAACTACTACGGCCGCGGGTTATATATTGTGGTATGCTATGTTTATTCCTGACAGTGCAATATTAATTGCCGCACACAAGTATGTTGGTTCTCAAGAAATAATGCAACGTATACGGTATTCGTATGAAGATGTACCAGATTTTATACGTCCTGGCGTTTATAGTTATAATAAAGGTAGTATAGATTTTGATAATGGTAGTAGAATAATTAGTACAACCACTACTGAAAATACTGGACGTGGTTTAGCACTTAGTTTGCTATACTTGGACGAGTTTGCATTTGTAAAACCTAATATTGCAAGAGAGTTCTGGACAAGTATTTCACCTACATTAGCAACAGGCGGTAAAGCAATTATAACATCTACACCCAATAGCGACGAAGATCAGTTTGCTATGATTTGGCGCGAAGCAAATAAAACTATGGATGATTTTGGTAATGAAACTGAAGTAGGTAGAAATGGATTCTTTGCATTTAGATCATATTGGAATGAACATCCAGAACGTGATGAGAAATGGAAAGCAGAAGAAATGGGGCGTATTGGTGCAGAGCGTTTTTCTAGGGAACATGATTGTGAGTTTATTATCCGTGATGAAACATTAATAGATTCCCGTATATTAGCAAGTCTACGGCCAACTGATGTTTTATTTAGGCACGGGCAAGTTAAGTGGTTTGATAAGCCTAAGAAAGGGCATAATTATTTAATTTCATTAGATCCAAGTTTAGGCACTGGTGGTGATAACGCCGCTATTCAAGTATTTGAAATACCAACAATGAAACAAGTTGCTGAATGGATGCATAATAAAACACCTGTGCAAGGCCAAATAAAAATATTACGAGAAATTACTCATTATATTGCTGATGAAATAGATTATAAAGAAGATGACACACCACAAATTTGGTATAGTGTAGAAAATAATACTTTAGGTGAAGCGGCATTAGTAGTTATAAATGATTTAGGCGAGCAACAATTTAGAGGTGTATTTTTAACTGAATCTAGAAAACACGGAAATACAAAACTTTATAGAAAAGGATTTAATACAACTAATAAATCAAAGTTATTAGCATGTAGTAGGTTAAAAAATCTTGTTGAAACAGACAAAATAGAAGTAAGAAGTAAAAATTTAATATCAGAATTAAAAACTTATATTGCTCGTGGTGCTAGTTATGCCGCAAAAGATACTGAAACAGATGATTTAGTATCTGCAACATTATTGATTATACGAATGAGTTATGAAGTGAGGCAATGGGATAGTGGATTATTTGACAGACTTGCAGGTGATTTAGATCAAGAACAAGATATGCCCATGCCCTTTATAGTAGTTTAATATAAATACTATATATTATGAAAGAAATAGAACACATTGCAGAAGATCTATTTAATAAATTAAGATCAGTTTATCCAACACTACAGATTGGAGATGCTAGTGCTAATACAACATTAGATCCAGAAGAAGCTCGCTTTTTCGATTTTGTATTCGAACAAGAAGGAGTAGATATTGGTAGTGTAACTATTAGTTTAGTAGATGATCAATTTAAATTATTTTATAGTAAAGAACTTACAGAAGATTTGGGTGATAATAAACAGCAATGGTTTAATTTTTTACGTGAAATGAGGCAATTTGCAAAAAGGCGAATGCTTACATTTGATATAAGAGATATTACAAAATCTAATTTAGAACGTAAAGACTTTGAGTTTTTACGCAACCAACAATCAGAATATAGGGATTCCGATATGAACGAAGGTAAAATGTACGGTAGCATCAAAAGCAGTTACCAAGACTTAGGTGAAACAGCAAAAATTATTGTACGACATAAACGCCCAGTAGATGAAGAAGTAAGGGGTTCGCGTAGCAGAAACATTAGCAAAATTTTTATTGAAAATACTGCTGGTGAAAGAGTACTGTTACCATTTAAAAATATACTAGGTGCCCGTGCAGCTGCTAGACACATTAGCGAAGGTGGGCAACTACATGACGATATTGGTAGTCATATTACTAATACAGTAGATCAAATGTCACAATTAAAACAGTTTATGAATTACAGCAAACGTAATAAACTAGTTAATGAAGATACACAAGATATATTTGAAAGTGTAGTTGATGTATATAATAATATTAGAGAAGATTTATCAAGAATGTGTTCAAGACGCGGCTATGGCAAATTTGCTGAAAATTTTGAGCCAGTTGAAGAAACATTATCTGAAGAGAATTTAGACGAAATTAGAGATCATTTTACAGTAAAGAAATTTGATGAAAGTGTTTTTGAATCCCTGCCACTTATCAATAAAATTTATAAAACTGCGATGGAAAATAAAGTAAATAGAATAAACCAAATTAGAGAGTTTATTGAAAATGGTGATCTTGTATTAGAAAGTTCTCCAAATAGTGATATGGTAGCACGATCAGTACAACATTCAGATGTTAGAGATTTAGTGCATACAGCATTAGAAGATATTAGCACACGTATTGTCGACAACGACATTATTAAAGAGTTTGCACATTCAATGATGGGTCAAGAACTTACAGAGTCAGAAGAAAATGCATTAGCAGTACAACTGGCTAAAAAGTATGTAAGTGATCTTGGACGTATCAGTGAAGATGCTGAATACGAACAACGTGTAAGATTTATTAAAACTGAAGACAATGAATTTGTTGATGAAGCACAACTTGTAGATGAGTGGGCAGATGGTATTATTAATAAGCTAGAAGAGAGTTTAAGTGCGCCTTCAAGAAATACGAGATAACGAAGAAGTTGGTATTGGTGAAGAAATTGATCAATTTTTAGCCAATGAACAACACGATTATCTTTTTGATAAATTATTTGTAATAGAAAATTTAGATAAATTTCTCATTACAGAAGAATTAATAACTTCAATTCCTCCAACAACCAATAAGCAACAATTAAATGAAGGCTTTATCTTGTTGCCTATGGTATTTGGCGCCATTGGTGCCGGTGTGAATTGGCTTAATAACAAGGAAAAGTATGGTACCGATATCCGCGACTGGCCGCCTCATGCTCTTAGATCTTTGTATATTGATGCTGGGTTAGGTGCATTAACTGCTGGCGTAGGTGGCTTTGCGATAAGAAAATCTCTACAAATAGCAGGTATGTATGGTGGTAGGGGTGTTGCACTTATTGCTAAAAATCGGGCCTTGCAAAAACTTGCTGGTAAAACAGATAAGGCCAGCCTAAAGAAGATTGACGATATAAGAGCTGCTTGGACGAAAAGGATTGCTGATTATGTAGCTCCTGGCAAATATGCCAAATTTAGTGATAAAAATCTATCTAAAGTAGATGCATTTGGTAAGGGCTGGGCCCAAAGACTTAGTGCTGGCAAGGCAACCGGCGGTAAGTGGCTCGGCGGCCGCGGTGCGAGGTATGTTGGCGCGTATTATGGTAGTACAGCATATTTAGATTGGAAATTAGGGAAGGATTGGAAGGATAAAATAATCAAGAGCTCCTCTACGATATATGATGAATTCTCTGCAGGACTTCAAACCCCTAAAGATATACGCCTAAGTACGAGACTGGGAGTAGTAAAAAAACGAGGAGAATATAAAAAAACTGCCTTTGCCGATAAACCTTTAAGTGATTACCCTCGCGATATGGGTGTTATAGGAGGAGCCTCAGGTAATCCTTTTAGAATTTATACAAAACCAAAATTTACAGTTGACAAAGTAGATCAAGAAGAGCCTATAGAAGAGCCTATTGTTCCTACTGTTCCTACTGATGATATAACAGCTGATACACCAAGTGCAACAGATACGGCTAACCAAGCATTACCTGCCCCGGCCCCCGCCGCGGGTGATCAAGATTTTGATACTGGTGGCCAGAACGTAGATGCTGATGGAAAAATAATAGGTGTTGATGGTACAAGTTACGAAGCTAGATTAGCTGCTCAATTACAAGCTCAAGCAGATGCACAAGCGCAAGAAAGTCAAGAAGTAGCAGATGAATTGCAACTAGCACGAGATGAATATTACCAAGAACAATTAGATGCAATGACATTGGCTC
>Ga0310122_10000895_pt1 | contig 19043 bp, 19 predicted proteins | sample CB6_Bottom_1051__FD_203503 | JGI IMG/M metagenome (GOLD analysis project Ga0310122, IMG submission 203503) | Marine microbial communities from Western Arctic Ocean, Canada - CB6_Bottom_1051 | ecosystem: Environmental > Aquatic > Marine > Oceanic | place: Canada: Western Arctic Ocean | collected...
CAGCGGCATAACGCGGCGTTCTCGCCCTGCCACGCCACCCGGCCGCTGCTCGCGACGATCGACAGATTCCCTGCGACCAGCAGCGGGCCGTTCGGCGCGCGACGAATCGTCAACGTGCCGCCCTCCGTCGTCAAACCGTTGCCGGTGTCGCCGACGGCGCCATGGTCGATGAAACCCGCGTCGTCGTGACTGTTGTCGCAGAAGGGCTTGTTCTTGGAGTGACCGCAGCGGCACAACGAGGCCCGGAACTTCGTGCCCAGCATATCGTCCGACGTGTCCTGAATGTCCAGATCCCCACGCACGTGCAGCGGCCCGTTGTTGGTCACTATCGCGACATTCTTGGCCTCGGCTGTCTCCTCGACACTTCCGTCTTTGACGGTAAAGGTAATTGCGCCGGATGGGCAGCGTTCGACAACAGCGACAACGTCCTCGACCGTGGTCTCATCCGGCTGGCACCAGGGCTTGCGGCCGCCGACGAACAGGTCGCCCTTGGCGCGGCCGCACTCTTGGATATGGATGCAGAGGCGGCCGTCCCAAAACACGTCCGCGTCTTTGCCGTCGTATTTAAATGTCTTAGCGTTACTCATGATTAGATCTGCAGCGCACTCACGGCGAGTCCGGCCAGAATAGCACCGATCACGGGGCCTGCAACTGGAACCCCCGCGTAATCCCAGCCCGAGTCGCCCTTGCCCGCGATCGGAAGTATGGCGTGCGCGATACGCGGACCCAGGTCGCGTGCCGGGTTTATCGCATAGCCGGTCGCCCCGCCAAGCGACAGGCCGATTCCCCAGACCAGCAGGCCGACGAGAAACGGACCCATCCCGGGGGCGAGGCCGCCAGGCGCGAGGTTCTCGGAGAAGATGGCGGCGGCGACGAACACGAGCACGAATGTGCCGATGATCTCGCTGATGACATTCGACGGGATGTGGCGGACTGCGGGTGAGGTACAGAAGCAGGCACGTTTGCCGCCCGGATCGTCGGTACCCGCCCAGAGCGGATAGTAGTGCACCCAGACGAGCGTCGCGCCGATGATCGCGCCGAGCAGTTGGGCGCTGATATAGGTGGGGACATGGTTCCACTCACCCGTCGCCATGCTAATACCGATCGTCACGGCCGGGTTGATGTGGGCGTTGCTGCCGACGACGAGCGCGACGGTAACGCCGGAGATAACGGCGAGTCCCCAGCCTGTCGTGATGACCATCCAACCGGAGCCTTCGCCGAAGGACTGCTTCAGCACGACGCAGGCGACGACGCCGTTCCCCAGCAGGATCAACGTCATCGTTCCGAATAATTCTCCCAAAAATGCACTCGACATCTATCCCTCCGGACGATTCGTATTAACACTCGTTTTTGAGTCGCGTCAGTCGGCCGATACCCAGTCGAACGAACGCGTGACGGCCTTTTGCCAGGACGCGTACAGTTCTTGGCGCGTCGAGTCGGACATGGCCGGTGTCCAGGTCTTGTCCACTGCCCAGTTCGTCTTGATCTCCTCGGCACTGGACCAGTAGCCGACCGCAAGCCCTGCTGCGTAGGCGGCACCCAATGCCGTGGTTTCCGAAATCTTCGGCCGCACCACGGGCGTGTTAAGGATATCGGCCTGGAACTGCATCAGTAGTTCGTTAGCCACCATGCCACCGTCCACACGCAACTCCTGGATGGGGATACCAGAATCGCGCTCCATGGCATCGAGGACCTCGCGCGTCTGATAAGCCGTGGCTTCGAGTGCCGCGCGCGCGATATGGCTCTTGTTGGCGTAACGCGTTAGACCCGCAATGACGCCACGCGCGGACTCCTTCCAATGCGGCGCGTACAGCCCGGAGAATGCCGGCACGAAGTAGACGTCACCGTTGTCCTCAGCCTCACGCGCCAGCGACTCGATCTCGGCGCTGTCTGAAATCAAGCCGAGATTGTCGCGCAGCCATTGCACCAGAGCGCCGGTGATGGCGACGGACCCTTCCAACGCGTAGTGTGCGTCGTCCGCTCCGAACTGGTAGCCGACCGTGGTGAGCAGTCCTTGCGTCGACTGTCTGGGCTCGGTGCCGGTATTCATCAGCAGGAAACAACCGGTACCGTAGGTGTTCTTCGCCTCGCCGGCTTCAAGGCAGGCTTGCCCGACGAGCGCGGCCTGTTGATCGCCGAGTATCCCCGCGACCGGTACATCGGCGAGTGTCGTTAGCTTGGACGCAGCATAAACTTCGCTGGATGGAACGATCCGTGGCAATACGGCGCGTGGAATCTTGAATGCCGAGAGCAGCTCGTCGTCCCAGTCGAGCGTCGCGAGATTCATAAGCTGAGTACGGCTCGCATTGGTCACGTCGGTGACATGCAGGCCGCCGTCCGGGCCACCGGTTAGATTCCAGACTACCCAGGAGTCGATCGTGCCGAAGATCGCCTCGCCCGCCTCGGCCATCGCGCACGCGTTCGGCACATTATCGAGGAGCCATTGCAGTTTCAGCCCGCTGAAGTAGCTCGCGAGCGGTAACCCGGTCTGGGCACGGAACCGGTCCTGACCGCCGTCGGCCGTGTAAGCGGCGACGAGCTCGTTGACTCGCGTGTCCTGCCAAACCAATGCGTTGTGCAACGGCTTCCCCGTTTTCGGGTCCCACAGCACGGTCGTTTCCCGCTGATTGGTAATGCCGACAGCCGCGACATCCGAAGAGTTCAGATCTTCCTGCGCCAGAGCGGCGCCGATGACTTCCTGCGTATTGCGCCAGATCTCGGCCGCGTCGTGCTCGACCCAACCGGGTTTCTCATAGATCTGTTCGTGCTCCTTCTGAGCGACGGAGACGATGTCTCCAGCGTGGTCGAACAGTATGAAGCGTGAACTCGTGGTGCCCTGGTCTATCGCACCGATGTACTTACTCATAGATCTACTGTCTCGGAACTACGAGAATGCATCATACAGGCTGCATTTCTATTTTGGAGCGGCGGCCCAGGCCACACGTGTTAATTAGCGCAATCGAGCGGCTGCACCAGCGCTTCGCCGAGGGCGACCCAGTAAGTCTCGATGACGGTTGCAGGCTCCGTGAATAGTTCCGGGTCCGTAACGATCATACGGTAGTCGAGGCGTTGCTGATCGTCACTCAATGTGAAGACCTCTGTTATTTCCACGGCGTCGCTTTGCGGAGTTCCGGCGCTATCGTCGAAGTAGGGCCAATCGACTTGCGTCGTCTGTACGACGAGTACCTGCTCGTTGTTCCAACGTCCCCGCGAGTAGCCAGAAATCTAGTGACGGAACTCGGCAGCCGCGTCTAGGCAGTTGTAGAGCGAACGGCGAAGGTGAAAAATCATCCCAAAGTGGTCTTTCTGGAGTGGATCGACCCGCCGTTCAGTGCGGGCCATTGGACGCCGGAACTCATTGAATTCGCTGGTGGCATCGACTGCCTCGGCAACGCGGGCCCACCCTCCCGAACGCTGCAATGGTCAGAGATTGTCGCGGCTCAGCCCGATGTCCTGATCGTCGCCTGCTGCGGCTTCGACGCCGATCGTACCGCGCAGGATGCGGACATCCTGGCACGGCAGGCAGGCTGGAACGAGCTGCCATGCGTCCAGGCCGGACGAGTGGTCTACCTGGATGGCAACGCCTACTTTAATCGGCCGGGTCCCCGCCTGGTCGATAGCCTGGAGTTGCTGGCGCATCACCTGCACCCGGACATTCACCGCTTCCCAGTTACGGGGTCGGGGCCCCGGTAAGTTTCAGCAGATAACCATCTCCGCCGCGGCCGGGGCGGCCGCCTTCAAGCACCCATATCGCTCCATCGGGACCTTGTTCGACGGCTCGAACCCGGCGACCCATGTCGAAACGCTGCGCCTCGTGCGCGGACTCGCCGTCAAACTCGATTCGCACCAGCGATTCCGAAGACAATCCGCCGACGAATGCGTCGCCTCTCCAGTCGGGAAACTCGCTGCCACTGTAGAACATCAAGCTCGAAGGAGAGATAACCGGATCCCAGAACGCGGCCGGTGTCGCAAACTCGGGACGCGTGTGGTGGTCGGGAATGTCGCGGCCGTCGTAATGATCGCCGTTCGATACAATCGGATAGCCGTAGTTGGCGCCGCGCCGAACGAGGTTGAGCTCGTCACCGCCCATCGGGCCCATTTCGATATTCCAAAGCCGGCCCGATTCATCGAATGCCAATCCCAGCGGGTTGCGATGACCGAGCGACCAGATCTCTGCCGTCACGCCGCCGCTCTCGAAAAAAGGATTATCGCTTGGGGTTGAGCCGTCGACGTTCAGTCGCACGATCTTGCCTAAATTCGACTCCATGTCCTGTGACGGATCGAACTTCTGGCGCTCTCCCGAGCTGATCCAGAGATAGCCGTCCGGCCCGAAAACGATCCGATGACCGAAGTGACCCTGCCCGGTGACTTTCGGCACCTGACGCCAGATGACCTCGAGGTCGGCGAGTTCTCCACCGTCTTCGGCCAATTGCAATTGCGCCCGCGCGACGGCCGCTCCGCTCGTGTCGTCGTCTCCACGCTCAACGTAGCTAACGTAGATCAGGTTGTTCTCGCTGAAGTCGGGATGCAGCACGATGTCACCGAAGCCACCCTGACCGCCATGACTGACTTCGGGCAAGCCGGTAATCTCGCCGACACTGCCGTCGGAGTTAAGGAGTTTAAGCGCACCCCCCACCTCGCTGATCAGCAATCGGTCGTCAGGAAGAAACTCTAATGCCCATGGCTCGTCGAATTGCCCGACCGTGGTTACCGTGAAATCTGCATGCTGCGCATACAGCGCTCCATCGTTGCCGGTACAAGCGGCCAACGCAACGGACAAGCAAGCTAACAATGTGAATTTCCCGGACATCTTCAACTCTCCTAGTGGTGGAACCACGGCATCTGCTGGCAGTCAGCTCCAGTGCGACTAATTAGTTTACAACCATTCCGCGCTTCGCCGGCACGGGTAGTACGGTATCAAAGTCCACAGTAGCTGCCAGTTCGCTCGCCGCTAACCCATGCAGCGAGCATTCGCCATTCAGGATCGTCCTGGGAGAGCCATCTCCGAACCCCGTTGTGTACATAGTCACCGCCAGCATCCAGGTGCAAAGGGTGCATCAACAGGCGGCTCTGCGTCGGGCGCCCCGGCTCGATCAGCCGGTCGATCGCGTTCCACGACTCCTCCGGATTCGTCTGCGTGAACTCCTCGCTGTGGCAGTTAACGCACGCGAGCCCGCTGGGCGTAGGCTGGAAGAAGATCGGGTGCACGCACGCTTGAAAGAATTCGACGTCGACATCGGGAGCCGATTCGGCGGACGCTGCTGAGGGCGTAGCGGTCCGCACCCACTCAGCCAGCGTCTCCCACTCTGGATCTTCCTGAGAGTCCCAGACTTTTCCGCCTGTATGTACGGCACTGCCACCGGCCCGGGGATTGAGCGGCGCCTGTAACAGGCGGCTGTTCTGCGGGTCGCCGGGCGTCACGAGACGCGAAACCACTTCGAAGTTTGCGCGCGATTGAGTTTCGGTCCAATAGACGCCGCCATCCTCGTCCTCTTCGAGCGACTCCAGCATCAACGGCGTATGGCTTTGCCAGGTGTGGCACAGGACGCACGCCGGGTCGCCGGGATCGGGAGGCATAAAAGTTCCCCGCGATTGAACGAACATCGGCTCTATGTTGTCGCGATAAAACTCGAAGTCGAGCCCAGACTGCGCCTCCGAGCATCCACTCAGCAGCGCGACCGCGACTACCACCAATCCACACAGCGTGACGTGGGCCGAACGCTGCCGCACCCGAGTCAGTCCGCTCACCGAGCCGTCCCGGCCGGGAACACGTGCGTGGAGTTCCGTTTCGGTCCGAAGCCGACGGAGATTCGCGCGACGATATCATGCGTCTCGGTATCCAAAGCGACGGTCTCCATCGAGCCCACGAGACTGACGTACAGCGTTCGGCTGTCGGGTGTCGCGGTAAGCCACTGTGGAGACGGCCCAACGTCGATCCCGCCGAGAAACTCAAGCTCGGGCAAAGACCACGCGTAGACACGGCTGTCGAGCCGGCTCGCGTACCAGAGGGCGGACTGATCAGGAAGGACCAGGAGTCCATGGCCCGTGCCGTCTTGAATCCCGTCGAAGGTCTGCTGTGAGACGGGCACGGGAGGCGGGCTGATGAAATCGACGGCCTCGCGTCGATCCCAGTCCACGACGAAGAACCCGTTCAGTCGGGTACCCTGGGCGAATACCCGCTTCGCCGAACCGTCGGCGTTGGACTCGATGGCCATGGGACGCACGCGGTGGCCGCCAAGCGAGATCCCCCACAGGACTTCGTAAGTACTGGCGTCGATCACCTGTATCGTGGGCTCATCTGTCGTAGCGGGCGTCGCACCAAGCCCCGCGATTACATATTTATTGTCCGCGGTCACGTAAACGTTGTGCACGCCGTGGAGCACGGGGATGGTCTTAACGACTTCGTGGGAGTCCAGGTCGATGACCTGGACAAACGGTGCGTCGCGAATGCCGACAAATATTTTTCCATAAACTTTGTTGACCACGAGCTTGTTCGGCCGTTCTCTCAGTGGAATCCGCTCGACTAATTCGAGCGTCGCTGTGTCGACGACGTCGACCGTGTGGTCGTGTTCGTTTGCAAGGTAGTAGTACGTTCCGTCAGGGTGGTTGACGACCGCATGCACTTTGGGTACGCCGTCGATGACTCCCAATATTTCGTTCGTGCTCGGATCGATGATGTGCGTATTGCTTCCGGCGTAATTGGTCTGGAGGATTCGGACCACCGTACCGGTCTGAGCTAGCAGGGATGACGCCGCAAACAAGCTCACTCCCAAACACGCTGACACGAATTGTCGTTTTGTACGATCGTTATTCATTAGATCACCTCCTACACGTTGACATAGACGCTGACCACAACACCCTAGCTCGATAATACGCTTACCATCCAGTTATTGAAGCCCATCTAGAAGTCTGTCTGGTGAATAGCGTGGCGCACGCCGCTTGATTCCATGCCGAGAACGATGATGCCGGCCACGTAAATCGGATGAACGACTCGACGCCGAGAGAAGTCGTACGCGATCAAAAAGGCTGTCATCAGAACCTCGATCATCGACCTTCTCCGGTCCGATTTCCGCCAATTCCTCTCCCCCAGATACGCGGCAGCTTGCATGTTAACCGTTAACCAATGGCTGCTATCGGCCAAAAAGCGGACATATGCGCTTCGGGCAGTGTGCGCGCAGTGGATTAGTCAAGAAATCATCACAGTTCTTGGAGACTGCGCATGGTTCTCCCAGCGTGTCGGCTTTTCAGGTATCTGGTCGGCGGTGGCCTGAACCTGACCAGTAACATCAGTCACCCTGGAAACGATTGTGTGCTCGCCCCGTGTAGCATCGTTCCAAGAGTAGCTAAACAGTTTCCACGAGTATTGGGTCGACTCCGAGTCTATCTCCGCCGCTCGCCAGGGGCCGTCATTGATTTTCACTTCCACCGACCGTAGTGGAGTGCCGTCGTTCAACACAAATCCCATGATCTTATGACCGTCATCATTGCGGGTGACACGAATGATGGAGGACTTGAGCTGTATTTTCGTAACGGAGCGCTCTTCCCATCGTTCTACGCCTCCGATATCGCGGCGACTCAGAGTGACGTAATCGCGTGCCATAAACCGGCCCATGAAGCGGCGGTCTTGGACATGGATCTGGTCCAGCCATTTCACATTTGCGACGCCGTACCAGCCAGGAACGATCAGTCGTACCGGTGCGCCATGGTATAGATTCAGGGGTTCGCCGTTCATCTCGTAGGCCAACATTACTTCTGAACGTAAGGCATCCGAAAAATGCATACTGCGACCAAAGTTCTGCTCTGCATCCACATTGCGGATATTTTCAGTGCCTTTGTCGGCACCGTAGAACACCACTTCGATGCCACCACTTTGTATCCTTGCTTCGAGTAACAGTTCACGCAGGCTCACGCCACCCCAGCGGGCGTTGCCTATCAGGCCGTGAAACAGGGCAGCGCGGTTCCCGCCGCATTCAAAACCCACATCGATTTCTACTTTGGGAAGGCTCCTTAATTCCGCAAGGGTGATTTCTACAGCGTTATCCACCATGCCGTTGATCCGGAGTCGGTATTCATTCTCGGGAATCACTGGTTGGTTGTAGTGTTGAACGATGTAGAAATCGTCATTCGGCGTGTAGAAAGAATCGATGTATCGTGTATCTAGAAAATGAACTGCACCAGGTATGACCGGAGGAGCCGTAAAATTCTCGGGCACATCAGTGAATTGCACGAGTTCTTCGTTTTGAGCTAATGCAAGTTTCGACCAAAATGGCATACTCGCCGTGGCGGCGACCCCGCCGATGACGAGTCCACCTTTAAGGACGTTACGTCTTTGCTGTTTCCTTCTCTCGGGCATGGTGATCTGACGAGTTTCTCTAAGTGACCACATTGCGCTTTCCTTTCGGCCAGCTCCAGTCGTATGCATCCGTTTGCATATTAACTTTTAACCGACGTCTGCTTCCGGCCAGGAGCAGACAGTCAGCACAATCCCAATACGTAAACATTGAACGGTTGCTTGGGGAAAGCAGAGATTCGAAATCTCACTGCGCCAACTGGGCTTCGTACTCTGCTGCTCGAGCCCTCGCGCCTCTGACCACGTTGATGATGCCGTAGTTCTGCTCATGGCAAGCGAATTCGAACAAGCGTGGCTGGTCCATCATAGGAAGAGGAACCTCGATGGTCCAAGGCGCCTCCCACGTCGATGGATCTGTAACCGTGGCCTCCCATAGGAGTGTGTCGTCGGTAACTCGGGTGAAACGTTCCACGAGGCGCAGGTCGCCCGCTGAGCCTTCCCATTTCCGCTTCTCGTGAAAGTTTGTCGTCTCGACGACTAGAGTGTCGCCCTCCCAATGGCCTCGTGAATCTCCCAGCCAGCTACGAATGTTTTCTGGGGCGTGAGCTGAGCCATCTAGGGGAATGATGCGGACGTCGCTGTTCTCTTCAGTGATGAGCAACACGAAGTCTCGCGTTTGCATAATCTGCGAGTGACCCGTATTTTGCGTGAACGGAATGTTCGGCGGCCCGTCGTTTCCTAGGATGCAGCGCTCAGCTAGACCACGGGATTCCAACGTGTGCCCTGGTTGCTGCTCCCGCGACCGCACCAGTCCCTCCGGCGTCAGGTTAGGAAGTCTGCCGTCGGGCGGATCGACAATCATCGATGTTCGACGACTGGGCCGGATTGGGGTCTGCCAATTGTCCAAAGCGAACTCTGTCCAGTCGTAATGCACGGTCGCCGGGTCGACAGAGGCGTCCGTGATTACTGCCCGCCTGAAGTTCTCTATTGCCTCCTGACGCGTATACAGAGGCGTGTCAGCCAACTCGTCTGGGCGCTCCAGCGGTGTGTAGGCCGCAAATGACCAGTAGCCCTGCAAGACCGGATCGCCCCATGGCATTCGCGGAGGCTCCGAGTGAGGTAGCGTCGGATCCCAGACTCGCTCGATGGCTTCCGCGATAAAATTTTCAGCGTCCTCTCGGAAGTAGGCGTAGGTCGATTCGGGGGTGTGTGGCGAGGCAGCTCGAGCAGCTTCTAGGGCCTCCTGTGTCCTCTGATTTACGAGTGCTGATGGAGGAGGGCTGGAGTCATCGCTTCGGTATCGACGCAATTCATCTAAACTTTCTTGGGAACTAGATGGGGCGTTGAACTGGGCGTAAGTTGTAGTGGCCGCAAGACCGAACGCGACCACTGTGGCCGTCACCACGACCAGTTCTTTCCTGAACCGAATGTGCGTCAAACGCCCGCCCCCCCCAAAGTTGGTTCGCGCTTCGATACCTCTTCAATCATCTTCTAACTGTATCACGTGAGCGTCCACGACTTTCCAATCTGCGTATTGAAGGGCGTCGTTTCAGACGTTACCAACGTCTGCTATCGGCCAGGCGGTCGTTGTGGAGTCTGCCTCTAGTCTCCCAATTTGGTGCCTGTAATGCGCCACTCTTCGCGAATAGAGCGTCTATGAACGCCGCCTTCCTCGGGTCGATATGAAAGCTGTCCGGGACGATCAGATAGCCCTTCTCGCTAGGGACTTCAATCAAATACATCGTCACGTCATCCCCGGAATCGGTGCCACCGTCAAAGGAGATGGAATCAACGACGCGCACATCGCGGGTGACTATCTCGGGCACCTACTTGTGGGACTCCCAAAGTCGTGCGTGTACCCCCTTGCGATGACCTCAGCCAGAAGCTCTGCAAGATCCCTAGCCATGCATCGGATTACAACACCCGTGTCCGTCTTCAAACAAATGGGACAGATCTGATTTCAGACTAAGCGAGTGTTTTGCTCGTCATTGATGTACCTGAATACCCAGGTAGACCAAAGACGCGATCACAGCGAGCGCGGCAAGTATCTCCCCAATGTAGGCCCATTGCTCTAGAGCCATACGTCGTTCGATAGCGTGGGGATAAGAATTTTAAAACTTGTTTACCAAATTCTATGCAGCACCATGCACATTAACTGTTAACCGACGGCTGCTTACTGCCAGGACATTTACCGGTAGACGGGGCTGACGGTGTCCCGCAGCGTGCACTCGAACGGCCTAACTTCGAGGCCCGGCCTGTAGACCCAGGTGTTTTCCCAGATCGCGGGTTCCACCAGGTTCTCCGGATCCGTAACGATGACGTCATACTGGAGGCGGGTCTCGTCCTCGCTCAATGTATATCGCTCGACCATCGCGACGCTCTCGCTCATGGGCGTACCGTCACCGTCGAGGAGCGGGAAAGCGACCTGCGTCGTGTCGACGACGAGCGTATTACCATCCCAACGGCCGACAGAGTATCCGAGGTAACTCGACGCCTGGGTCTGGCCGCGAGCGTCTTCACTCATATGAAACACGCGCCGTGCATCCCATTCCTCGATCCGTTGGATGATCCGGTCTCCGTCGTCGATGAACTCCATCGGATAGGGATTCAGAACGGCGTTGGGCATACCGGGCGGTCTGCACTTGAGACCCGGGTCGTCGGTTCTCGGATCAAAGGCGTCCCTCGCCGCCAGAGCCGCGGACGTGAGCACGAGCGGACTGCGGATCCGGTACAAGTCACGATAACCCCACACCTTGAAGATTCCGCTTCCGGCCACATCGGCCGCGCTGGCCAGCGCCGTCTCGTCGGTCGAGGGAGAAGTCCACCGCAGCGGAGCCTCACGGTCCGACAAGATCACCTCCTCACCGCTGGGTAAGAGCAAATGGGAGACGAAGATGGCGGGTTCGCCTCGCCGGGACCCTGCCCCGGCCGCCTTGACTCGCTCGCCGATGCTCACGGACTCCGCGGTGAATCCCCGTCGTATCAAAGTGTTCGTCGTGCCGCCTTCCAATTCCCACTCTTCGGTCATGCCTGCGTCATTCACCACTGCGAGCGTGAAGCTGACGTGGGGATTTCTCCAGAAGATATCGGTGACAGTCCCCTCAATCTCCACCGTGGTGTCTCGATCGAAGAACGCCGTGACGGAGTGGTGCGCTAGCGCCGGGGGGACGAACATCAGAAACGCTAACGAAACGGCAATTGATCTCATGACTCCCCCTAGAAACTGTTGAGTTTAATTCTACCTAGACGGGGCGAGAATTTCCCAAAAGGGGCTAGAAGTATGCAGCCGCGTGCATATTAACGGTTAACGGACGGCTGCTATCGGCGTGAAGCGGACACTCGCTACCGGTGATCAAGGTGCGCGCTCGAACGGCCACGCGCCCGAAACGTGGATTTCATTGACCCGGGTTACCTCCCCGTTCTCGGCGACGAAGACGAACGCGATACCGCAGCTGCACTCGAAAGCAGTGTCGGACCGCGGAAAGAGTCGCGAATTCTCAGCCTCGGCAAAGCCAGTCGGTGCATAAGGCGGTGTCCTTAGCAGGAACAGCGCGCCGTCTTCCAGCGTGACTTCGAGCGTGATCAGACTAGCCAACCAGTATCCTCTGTACGTACCGACGTATCTGGCGAGGATCTCCGGAGCGACTTCGACGACCGTTTCTTCGACGTCCGTGATGTCGCTGCTCCAATGGCTGAATGTCTCGGAGGCCTCGTTACATACGGTCTCGAGTAACTCCTCGTCAGCCGCGAATTCCATCTCGACGATCGCCTGTATCGGTGAGTCGAACGTACCGGGATCCTCGTAGGTAACTTCCACCTGCAGATGTCCGAAGTCGGAGCGATGGTAGCGTTCCGTAGTACGCAGTTTCTCGCTGTGTGCCAACCCCCGGCGGTGCAGCCAGGTCTTGTCGTTGTAACCGTTGCTCTCGACGACCAGCGTGTCGCCCTCCCAGCGGCCGACGGAGTAACCCATCCAGGTCGGGAGCGGATCCGGCTCAAGCTCGCGCCCGTCCATGAAAATCTGGCGATACGCCAGATCGTCGTAGAGGAACGCGATCACGGTCGGATTCTGGACGATCCTGCGCATCCCTCCCGACATCCCCTGCGCGGTGAGGTAGGCCGGCCCACTCGGCAGACACAGAAAGCGAGGGCTGCCTACGAAAAAACGCCGCTCGCTCTCAGCCATCAGCGCCCGCGCCCACTCCTGGGCCTTGCTCGGATCGAGCATGTCTCCGCTCACGTCCCAGGGGACCCACAAGCCCGACAGATCGGGGCGACCCTCCGCGGTGCGCGGCACAGGTGCGCTCAGATCCGGCTCGCCGTCAGCCGTGCGCGGGATTCCCGGCGTCTCAAGTGTCAGCCACTGCGCCACCAGTGGTGTGGTTGACGCCAACAAGGCCAACGTCACGACTCGTCGTTTCATATCACACCCCTGCTGCTATGGTGGCAATCGCTCTCATTTTACTCCCGCTGCGATAACAGCAAATCGCCCTGTGTTGAGAATAACGTCTCTCGCGTCGCCCTCGGTGAATGGCAACTTCCGGCCATAAGCGGACATGCGCCCCGGAGTTCTCAGTAAACCTGGCAATCGTAGCGCTGTATCGTCTCTCCAAGAGCGAGCCAGTGGCGCTCATAGACTGCCGGTTCGGAAAACGTCATCGGATCAGTGACCGTCAGCTGGTAATCGAGGCGGGATTGATCCTCGCTGACGGCGAACCTTTCAACCATCTTTACCGCCTCGCTTTGAGGCGTGCCGATATTGTCAAAGTAGGACCAGTTGATATGCGTTGTTGTCACGATCAGGGTCTTCCCATCCCAGCGGCCTGTTGAATAACCTAAAGGCGATGCAGGCTCGTCTAACGGCGACGCCGTGGGGTCCATGCGAATAGTACGAACGAGATCGTATAGCTCTGAGATCATCGCAATCTCGGTTCCGTGGTCGACGAACTCAAACGGATGGGGATTTCGCATGATTCTCGGCATACCTTCTGCTTCACAACGTTCCGCGAAGTTATCGATAGGATTCCACGCAGCGCGCGCAGCAATCGCAGCCTCGGTAAACGGAAAGTGAGTTGTCTGGCCAACTCCGTCAGCAACGCCGCTCCACACTCGGAAGATCCCACGATTCTCGGTGCCGGCATCTATCGGCGCGTTCTCCGCCACTGTGGGATCGTGCCGTTCGATGTACTGTTCCGACCAATACGGTTCCACGTTCCTGCCGAGTACGATTTCCGTTCCATTAGCCAGTAAGAAGTTGGTCGCAAGAAAGTCCTTGGCACGCCGCACCGACACACTACCGGCAGCTCTTACACGCTCACCGATAGCGAACATATCACTAGTTACACCAGCTTTCTGCATCCCGCCGAGACTAGAGACGCCTTCGACTCGCCAGAACTCCTCCTGCCCGCTCTGGCTGATGACTTTCACAGTAAAGCCTACGTGAGGATTAACCCAATGGACCGCAACGAGCTCGCCCTCCAGCTCCCGAACCTCCTCCGAATAATGCGATCGGGAGTGATGAGCGGATGCAGCTACCGGGAACACAAGGAGCAGCAGCGCGATGACTAAAATTCTCATAACTTGCCCTAACTACTAGATAGTTCTTGTGGTCTAACTTCGTTCAGTCCTCGCCGGGCACCAGCATTCGAATCATTCCGTCTTGACGCGATGTGAGGAAAAGTTCGCCGTCCCAGCTTCGGCTCAGATGCAGATCGGCCCGAGTCGTGGCCGCGCCGTTGGTGCGCTCGATGAGCTCGCGAAAAGAGACATACACGCGGTTGCCACTCGCGTCGCGCACGTAGAGCTGAATTTCCTCAACCGGCGCCACTGTGCGGGGAATGCCGTCATCAGCGGCCTTCATCGCGTCGAGGTTTGCAGCGAAGAGTCGCCCCCGTGCGAGGTCGCCGAACACGAACTTGCCGCGCAGCGCCTCGATGCGTCCGTGGTACGCGAAGCCGCCGCTTATCGCCCGTCCTTCGTTGTGGTCATAGATCGCGACCGGATAGGTGAATTCATCTTTGGCCCGTCCGTCGAGCACGTCCGCTGGGAGTTCGTAGAGCTGATTCAGCGCGCCGCCGGGACGGCTCATGCCGTTCTCCCAGTATCCCTCGCGGGCCATCCAGCCGTAGTTGCCGCCCTCGTGGACGATATTGACTTCCTCGATCTGATTCATGCCGATGTCAGTCGCAAACATCGTTCCGTCCGTAAGATCCCACGAAAGCCGGTGCGCGTTGCGAAAACCGTAGGCGTAGATCTCGCCGAGCGTTTCGGGATCGCCATCCGCAGCGAACAGATTGATCGCCGGAATTGTGTAATCGCCGAGTCCCTTGGTTCCGCCCGACTCCGAGGAACTACGCGGATCGATTCGCAGGATCGCCGTGACGACCGAGTCGAGGCGTTGTGTCTGGCCGGGATTCTCGGAGTTCGGTCCCGCACCGTTGCTGAACCCGAGATCGCTGCCGCTCGTGTACAGCAGTCCGTAATCGGGGTCGCCCGGCTCGGATGTCGGATTGAAGCCGACGTAGCCGAAAGGGTGAGACATGTTGGTGGTAACGTGGGCGACGCGCAGCAGTTCGCGTCGTGTGCCATCAAACGTGCTCGCCATCGGATCGTTCGCGCGCCACTCGGTGATAACGTTGTGGTGCGTGACGTCGGCATCCGTGTATTCAGGCGGTATGAAGTCGGGCGTCTTCCGGCTACCGAACGCTCGCTCGCCGTGCACGGTGTAGAACAGGCCATTTTGGGCAAACTCCGGGTGAAAACCGAAGCCGATAAACCCGCTCTCGAGCCGGTTGTAGATTGTTTGCGGGAACGCGGCGGCGACGTCCGCGTAAACTGAAGGCTCAGAGTTACCGTCGAGCAGGTACAAGAAGCCGCGTGAGTCGTTGGCGAATCGGCGACCGTCCGGCGCGTCGCGCACGAAGCTGACGCGCGCCCACCCGGCCGGGTCCACATCCTGATCGGCGTGGAGTAGTCCGAGTGTCTTAGGGAGGCGCACGACGTCCCGGATCTCCACCATCAAGCCTCGTTTATCTATCGACGTCGGCAAAGGGTCAGCGATTTGTGCGTCAACGGCGCGCGCTGGCAAGAGCGTGAGCAGTACGATCACGACGAGCGGGGTCCATATGTGCATGATGAGCCTCTTCTGCTACTGCGGTCCCGAGTACGCTTATACCAGATCCGCCGGCCTCGGAACTTCAAAAGTGGTGGCGCGGGAACGTTAAGGGGTAGCTCCGTGTAGTTCGGATGGTCAGATGTTCGGAATCAGCTGGATTCTCCCAATGGCGGATGCAGATGGAAAGTCGTATGTCCGCTTTTCCCCCAAAGCAGCCGTTAAGGAACACCGATTTAGACCCAGTCTCGATGTCTGCTTTCGGCCATAAGAAGACATTCGCATATTTCTAAAAACGTGCATAAAAACCCCTCCGTTAACCGTTAATACGTCCGCTTTCGGGAGCAAAAGCGGGCATTTAGCCTGGATTCAGGGCGCTTAGACGAGGGGGGTGGTGCTGGCGGACGGATTCGAACCGCCGACCTGCTGATTACAAATCAGCTGCTCTACCAACTGAGCTACGCCAGCGCTCCCGGAATTCTAACGGGTATTGGCAGAGGGTGCCCGAACCCGGAGGCCGATTTCTCCGCCCCCGGCATTCAGCAAGTCTTATTCCGGCTTTCTCGCGCGGATCAACATTCGGTCCGTCGCGTAGCGTATCGAGTCATCCCGAATATTGAGCGTGTGGTCGTCAGCCGAGTTCATCAGCATAACGGACTCCGCCTCAATCTCGAACCCGGCGCGGGTCAGCATCTCGATGGCCGTCGCCTTCTCCATTCGATGCAGGGCCTGGTTGTCCTGGCCCGCGATACCGACATGGTCGACGAAACCCAAGACGCCACCCGGCACAAGCGCTGCGTAGATGCCGTTCAGAAACGCCATACCCGCCTCGTCGCTGCGATTCGCACCATCGTGAAGATTCAGAGCCGTGAACGCGGCGTCGACTTCATTGCTCATCCCGAGACTGGCTACGTCAACAAATCGAACGTCGACATTACCCAAGCGCTCGGCGCGTGCATGCGCCGCATCGCCGACCCGGTCTTCGAAACGCGGCGAGTTCTCCGCGATGACATGACCATCGGCGCCCACGGCCGCGGACAGCACTTCCGTGTACCAGCCGGCACCGGCAGATACCTCCAGAACCGTCATACCGGCACCGATTCCAACGAAATTCAGTACTTCAGCGGGCTTTCTCGATACGTCACGAGCTTTCTCTTCCGCCGGCCGCGCATCTGACGCGAGTGCGGCATCGAAGCCCGGCGCCAACTCAGCAACCGTAACCGTACTCAAGCCCATGCCGAGCACGAGCCCGGTTAAGAGCCCTGCCGTCTTCATAGATCTATTCATCGTGTTTTTCTCCTACGAATCATTGGTCGTGCTCTCGGCGCTGCCCCCGATTTATTTTGTGGCGCTGACCCTCAAGCTAGGGGCTATAGCCTATTCGGCGGGCCCGGCCAAGGGAAGCCCGCTTCATAAAACTTAAGAGATCTCAGTTAGTTAACTTGGCGATAGCGCTGCACAGACGGACTGGAGCGCCGAAATACCGCCATTATTCAGCCGCCAAATTGCCACGATCGCCTGCCAGTCTCTAACCCATAGAGTTATCACGGAGACGACGTGAGCGATCTAATCAAGCGGGCGCAACAGTCGGTCAGCGGCAAAGTGCTCTTCATTGCGGCGCTCGTGCTGCTGCTCCTGATTCCAATGAGCATGATCAAGGGAGTCGTCAGCGAGCGCGTGCATCTGTCGTGGTCCGCCCCGCGCGGATATCGCCAGCGCCTAGGGTAACGCTCAGACGATCGGCGGCCCGATTTTCGTGATGCCGTATCGCTATACGCGCCTGGTAAACGGCGTCGCCGTCACGGCGCAGGACGAACTCTACGTTCTCCCGGAGGCACTCCGCTTCGAGGGCACGGTACGCACCGAGATCCGTTACCGCGGCATCTACGAGGTGCCGGTCTACACCGCAGAACTCTCAATAAGCGGCGTCCTGCCACCACCGGTGTTCGGCATCGACTATCCCGACCGGGAGATTCTTTGGGAGGACGCGCACATCGCCTTGCCACTAAGCGACGCGCGACCGATTAAGCAGGCCGTGCGTCTAACGCTCGGCGATCAGAGCGCGGATTTCTAACCAGGAGGCACGCCCGTTGCCGGTTTCGGCCAGAAACTCAGCGTGCCTTATGCGGCGTTCGGCCTGGAGAGCTTCGACGAAGCCCAGGCTTTTTCTTTCGACCTCACACTCGGCGGCACAGGTGAGCTCAAGTTTCTGCCGCTTGGCGACACGACGGACGTGACGCTGAATTCGCCGTGGCCCTCTCCGGGATTCATAGGCGCTTATCTGCCGGAGACACGAGAAATTGCGGAGTCGGGTTTTTCCGCGACCTGGCATATGCTCGACCTCGGCCGTGGTTATCCGTCGAACTGGCAAAGATCCAGATTCGTACCGGAGACCATCTCACGGTCCGCATTCGGCTCGATCTCATTGTGCCTATCAGCATCTACGAGGCGAGTACACGCGCAGCGAAATACGCCGTGTTGTTCATCGGGCTGAGCTTCCTGATTTATTTTCTGTTCGAGATTTTTGCGCAGTTGCGCTTACACCCGTTGCAGTACCTGTTGCTGGGTCTCGCCAACTGCATGTTCTATCTACTGCTGCTCGCGATCTCCGAACATCTACCCTTCGGCTTCGCCTATTTTGTCAGCGGCGCGAGAGTATCCTCAACGGGCGAGGGTACGACCTCTACGGTCGCGGCAGGCGCACTCGGCAACTCTTCGAGCTCGCTGACCAGCGAGATACCGGGTACGTCGGTGTTCCGCGCTGACCGGCCGTCAGTCGTGGGCTCATTAAACCAGAAATACCTCGCGGCGAACCCTAAGTTCGCCAGTACCAGCAGAAGAAAAAGATTTCGCATCAGTTGCTAAGCGCGACCAGGGCCAACCCCTCTAATACCAGGTGAGGCCGGTATTGAACCGCAGTTTCCAGCCAGGGTAGAAGAGACGGCGCCTCACCTCCCGTCAGCAAGACCAGCGGTTCGACATCCAGCTCTTGGGCGACTGTCGCCAGTGCTCGGTCCACAGCCGCGGCCACGCCCAGCATCGCTCCGTGAGCGACCGCTTCGTCCGTACTATGCCCCAGTATCGCCAACCCGACCGGCGCCTCATCGCTCGCGATTGTCTCGCAGATATCACTCGTCCGCCGGTTGAGCGCTGCTGCAGCTAACCGCGGACTAGCCATGATCAGGCCGCCCAGATGCCGGCCGTTGCGGTCCACGGTATCCAGCGTAACCGCAGTACCGGCATCGACGACGCAGACCGCGCCCGGCGCAAGATTGTGCGCTGCCAGCATGGCGACCCACCGGTCCGCACCCAGACGCCGCGGCTCCGAGTAGCCACAGGTCACTCCCAGCTGCTCAGCCACCGTTTCGATAAACTCCGGCTGCAGGCCCCAACGATCCGCGACGCCCTGTGCAAAAGAATCGCCAATCTTCTTTCCGGCGACGTTCGTTGCAACGACGCGCTCGGCCTCTCCGGGCAGTGCCCCAAACATAGCCTCCAGCGCCTGTTGGGGTTCATGTAGATGCAGCGCCGTCCGGGTCGACGACAGCTCGTCATGCTCCGCCAGCGCCCACTTGATCCGGGCATTGCCGATATCCACGACCACGATCATCCGACCATCTTTACACTGACCTCGCCCGCGAT
>Ga0310122_10000896_pt1 | contig 19037 bp, 13 predicted proteins | sample CB6_Bottom_1051__FD_203503 | JGI IMG/M metagenome (GOLD analysis project Ga0310122, IMG submission 203503) | Marine microbial communities from Western Arctic Ocean, Canada - CB6_Bottom_1051 | ecosystem: Environmental > Aquatic > Marine > Oceanic | place: Canada: Western Arctic Ocean | collected...
TGACATCATCGAGTTGGGAATTCCTTTTTCCGACCCGATGGCAGAGGGCCCGACGATTCAGCGCTCGAGTGCGCGATCACTCGCAGGGGGAACCAATCTCCGCTCGATTCTCGAATTGGTCGGCCGTCTGCGAGGGCGTCTCGATCAACCCCTCGTGTTGATGGGCTATGCCAATCCCCTGCATGCGATGGGCGCTGAGAATTTCGCGAAGACAGCCAGCGATGTGGGAGTCGATGGCGTGATCATTCCGGACCTGACGCCCGAAGACGGCAAGCCGTATCTCGATCCGATCCGCGAAGTCGGCATCGATACGATCCTGCTCGCTGCGCCGACCACGCGTCGCGATCGACTCGAGATGCTCGCGAACACGACACAGGGATTTCTCTACTACGTGTCCGTGCAAGGAGTCACCGGCGCACGTGCCAAGCTCGGCGCCGGCATCGAGGAAAACGTACGTCTGGCGCAATCGCTCGGCCCGGCGCCGGTCTGCGTGGGGTACGGAGTGACGACGCCCGAGCATTGCGAGGAAATTGGAGCCTTTGCGGACGGCGTGGTCGTGGGTAGCGCGATCGTCGACCGGATCGAGGCTGCGTCCAGGAGCGCCCGCGATGCGGAGGGAGCCAAAAGCATTGCCGTCGAGGACGTCGGCGAGTTCATTCGGGCGCTGAAGAAGCCTCTCCGTCGCTGACCCCAGCGCTCTGCTCGCCACCGAGCCTTCCCTTCGTCAACTCGCGAACCAATTCGACGACTTGAAGACGGGTTTCATCGATCGAGCCAGAATTGTCGATTACGTAGTCCGCCATGTCACGTTTTTCATCGATCGGGAGCTGGGCCGCTACGCGTCGTTCGGCTTCTTCGACGTCGCAGTCGTCGCGTTTGCGGGTTCGTTCGATCTGGATCTCACGACCCGCCCAGACGCAGAGCGTCGCATCGAACTTCATGACCGCGCCGCTACCTCGTCCGCTCGTACGGCCCTCAAAGAGCAGGGGAATGTCGAGCACCACCAGCGGAGCCTCTTCGAGCAGCGCGTTCTTCGCACGTCGCGCCATTTCGGCGATGACCGGGGGGTGCGTGATCTTGCCAAGTTTCACGCGGGCCTCTTCGTCTCGGAAGACGATCGCGCCTAGCGCCTCTCGGTCGAGCGATCCATCGTCAGCGAGAATGTCGTCGCCGAAGGCGGCCGCGATTTCGGCGAGCACCGGTTGGCCTACGGCTTGTTGTTCATGAACGATGGCGTCGGCGTCGATCGTGATCGCGCCGAGTTCGGCGAGCATGTCGGTGACCGTGCTCTTTCCCGTTCCGATTCCGCCGGAGAGTCCCAGAATGCATGTCATGGACAGAGCATCGCTCGTGCAGACCGTTCGCTCAAGCGTCTCTTGAACCGTCGGCGCTCGCGATGATCACGCAATTCTTGCCCGCCGCCTTCGCCTTGTAGAGCGCGCGATCCGCCTCACCGAAGAACTCTCGACGATTGCCCTCGAAAACCGCAACGCCGACCGAGATCGTGATTTCGATTGGCTTCATGCTGTCGCCGATGATCAGGCGAGTCGACTCAACCGTTATGCGGATCTTTTCCGCCAGATGGACGGCGCCGGGGAGGTCGGTATTCGGCATCAGGACCACGAATTCTTCACCGCCGTAGCGGGCGATCAGGTCCGACTCCCGTGCCGAATCGGTCATGATCGAAGCCAGACTCATCAACACTTCATCTCCGGCGGTGTGCCCGTGCGTGTCATTGAGGAGCTTGAAGTCGTCGATGTCGAGCAAGAGGAGCGCGAGGGGAGCCTCGGTTCGGCCAACTCGTTTGATCTCGCGCGTGAGATGATCCTGGAAATAGCGATGGTTGTGGAGTTTCGTGAGGCCGTCTGTAATCGAGAGCTGGGAGAGGATCTCATTCGCTTGCTGAAGCTCTTCGTTCTTTTCGGCCAGGCGCCCGCGATCGTGTTCGATCTCGAGTTGACTGCTCCTGAGTTTCCTCATCATGTCATTGAAGGTTTTCGTCAGCAGTCCGAGTTCGTCATGGATATTGGCCGGCGACGGGATCTGGTAATGGGTGTGACCTTGGCTGATCTTCTGAGCCCCCAGCGACAACGCTTCGATCGGTTCGATGATCGCCCGTGTGATCTTGTAGGCGAGGACGCTGAAGAGCAGGATGATGCAGACGTCGACGATGAAGATCTGACTCGAGATCGAGACGGCGGACGCAAACGCATTGGTGTATTCGGTTTCGATCGCGAGAACCCATTCGGTTCCCTGCAGACGAGCCAGCACCGCGACCATACGAATGCCGTCACGGCTTTCGTATTCGGTCAGCTCGCGCGCTCGCAGCATCTCCAGACCCGAGAGGGGGAGTCGGTCGCCCAGCCGGAAGTGACCGCGGACGCCGGCCGCCGCGAGGATGATTCCGTTGCCATCGGTCAGGAGCACTCGCATTCCGGCGAGCGCGGAGTGAACGGGTTCGAAGGCGAGCAACACGTCCACTTCCGAGACGCATGGAGACCGGTCGACCGGCTGATCGGCTTCGGCCTCGGTCGCTTCGTCGACCTGAACGTCGCAACTTGGCGTCGAGCGCTCCTGCCAGTCAGGTCCTAGCACTCGTCCAAGATCTGCGGTCTGCTCCGCGATCAGCGCGAATCCGCGTTCTTCCATTCGTGTGCGCACATCGCCGCGGATCGCTCCGATCGCCAACCAGCTCACCAGACCGGCGGTAAGCAACGTCGAAACGAAAACGCAGAGGATGATCCGAGTCGACACGCTCCGGATCGGAGCATGGCGACGGACTTTCTGCACGGGGTCGAGCGAGTTGGACGTGGACCGGTTCATTGCGCCTCGAAGTGGAGGTTGCGGCCTACGTATCGACCAGGAGGGCGCGACGCTTGACCCGCAAGAAAGACAAATTCGCTTGTAAATGCGGCAACTTAGAAAGCACTTGCAATAACTGTGGGGTTCGGGGAATCGGCCTGAAGACGAATTACGGTAAGCCCTTGCTTTTAGAGGGGAATCGGAATTTTCACATTTGCGGCCCCGCTTTTCGTCCGATATGATGCGCCTGCAAATTCAGGGGGTTAGCCGCTTTTCCCTCCTATTCCGAGTCGTCCGCGCAACCGAATCTAGATTGCTCCGCGTTGAGTCGTCCGAATCGCTCGAAAGCCGAGCGTGTTTGGTGCGACCGGACTTTGCCGCTCGCACGCGAAAGTGTAGGCGCGAGAGATCAGCCGCGATGTCGAAAGATGCGAAAACCGACGACACCACGCGCTCCGGTGGGTCGAATGACTCCAGCGCATCCGGTGACTCCGAAAGCGCGGGCATCGCGAGCGAACTCGATGCACTGCGCGGCGAGATTGATGCGATCGACGCGGAAATTCTCGGCTGTTTGAACCGCCGCGCCAGCCGCGTGCAGCGCGTTGGCGATCTGAAGAAAGGGGGCCTTCGCGGTCCAATCTACGTGGCGGCCCGCGAGCGAGACCTCGTTCGCGAATTGGTCGAGGCCAACCAGGGGCCATTCCCGAACGCCGGGATTCTGCATGTCTTTCGCGAGATCATCTCGGCCACGCGATCTCTCGAGGAGCGCGTCCGAGTCGCCTTCCTCGGGCCGGACGGCACGTTTTCCCATCAGGCCGCCAGTCGCCAATTCGGGGCGCAAGTCGACTTCGTTCCCGTCACGACCATGCGCGACGTATTCACGATGACAGAGAGAGGGGACACCCATTTCGGCGTCGTCGCTGTCGAGAACACCATCGAAGGTCCAATTTCGGCGACCTTTGACGCGCTCGTCGAAACAGACGTGACGATCTGCAGCGAGATCAAGCTCGAGATCTCTCAGCATCTGATGTCACGAACCGGAAAGATGGAAGACATCCAGAAGGTCGCCTCGCATCCCCAACCCTTGGCGCAATGTCGTGGTTGGCTCCAGGCGAATCTTCATGGCATCGAATTGGTCGAAACGACCAGTACGGCCGCAGCGGCGCAATTGGCGCACGCCGACGAGAAGGTCGCGTCGATCGGCTCCGAGGTCACGGCCGAGGTCTACGATCTGCTTGCGATCGCGTCCGGCATCGAAGACCACCGCGGCAACACCACGCGATTTCTCGTTGTCGGTCGAGAAACGCCGGCGCCCTCCGGGCGAGATCTGACGAGTGCGATCTTCACGGTTCGTCGCGATCAGTCCGGTGCGTTGCATGATTTGCTCGGCCCCTTCGCGAAGCATGGCGTGAACCTGACGGCGGTCCAATCGCGACCGATGAAGGGCAAGCATTGGGAATACAACTTCATCGTCGACCTCGAAGGACATCAGGACGAGCCGGCCGTTCGGCAGGCGCTTGAGGAGGCGGCCCAGGTAGCGGCTTCCCACAAGATCCTGGGATCGTTTCCGCGCGCGCTGGACGTTGTGGACTCCAGTGAGTCGGGAGTCGCCTCATGAGCCTGGTCGACCTGATCAAGCCGCATATCCGCAACCTCGCCCCCTATCAGCCGGGCAAGCCGATGGAAGAGCTCGAGCGCGAGCTTGGGATTCGATCCTCGATCAAGCTCGCGTCGAACGAAAATCCGCTGGGGCCGTCGCCCAAGGCCGTCGAAGCGATACGCGACGCGGTCGGCGAGATTCATCGTTACCCAGACGGAGCGAGTTTTTCTCTGCGGGTCACACTTTCCAAGCGTCTCGGTGTCGCAGAGAATCAACTCGTCTTTGGATGCGGGGGGGATGAAATCCTCGAATTGGTGGCAAAGACGCTGATTGGTGCTGGCGATGAGGTCGTCTATGCCTGGCCGTCTTTTGCCATGTATCCGATTGTCGTTCAAGGAGCTGGCGCGAAGGCGATTCAAGTTCCGCTGACTTCTGATTTCGTCCACGATCTCGACGCGATGCTCGCCGCGGTGACCGACAAGACGCGTTACGTGATGGTCTGCAATCCGAACAATCCGACCGGAACCAGCGTAGGGGCCGCCGACTTCGACCGCTTCGTGCAGGCTCTGCCAGAAGACGTCGTGCTCATTGTCGACGAAGCCTATTTCGAGTTCGTTCGGCGCACTGATTTTCCAGACGTCATCGCCCTGACGGCGACGCGACCGGGAACGCTCGTGCTTCGGACCTTCTCGAAGATTTACGGCCTGGCGGGAATGCGGATCGGCTACGGAATCTGCGATGCCGAATTCGCGAGTTATCTCGAACGCGCGCGACATCCGTTCAATGTGAATCGGCTCGCCGAGGTGGCTGCACTGGCCGCTCTCGACGATCTAGAACATGTTCGTCGAACCCTCGAGGTCAACGCGACGGGTGTTGCCTACTTGACTTCCGAGCTGGGCCGTTTAGGGATCGAGACCTGGCCGACTGATGCCAATTACATTTTGGCGAAGACCGGAGAAGAGATCGTCGATGGCCTGTTGGCGAAAGGCGTGATCGTCAGGCCAATGGGCAGTTTCGGGTTGACTGAACACGTGCGGATTTCAATCGGACTGCCCGAAGAGAACGAGCGACTAGTCAAGGCGATTTCCGAAATTCGAAGTGCGGGGGGGAGCGATTCATGAACCCGCCTCCCTTCGAGAAGCTTGCCGTGCTTGGACTCGGACTGCTGGGTGGATCGGTCGCGGCGGCGGCCAAGGAGCGCGGTCTAGCGAACGAAGTCGTCGGCGCCGCTCGTCGCCAGGGTCCCCTGGATCGAGCTCTCGAGGCCGGAATCGTCGACGCCATCGCTTCGCCGAAGGAAGCCGTGATCGGAGCCGATTTCGTTGTCTTGGGGACTCCAGTCGGGACCATGTCATCCGTCCTCGCGGACGTGGCTGCGAATCTCGAGCACGGCTGTATCGTGACCGATGTGGGCAGCGTCAAGGGCACCGTCGTCGATCTGCTTCCCGGGCTGCTCCCGGAAGGTGTTCGATTCGTCGGATCACACCCGATGGCGGGCAGCCATCTTCGTGGACCCGATCATGCACGAGCCGATCTTTTCGAAGGCGCTTCATGTGTCGTGACCCCGCGCGAGGCGGGATCTGAAGCCGACAACGAGCTTGCGACGCGTCGGGTCGAGATTTTCTGGCAAGATCTGGGGGCACGCGTCACCCGGCGAACACCGGCGGCCCATGACGAAGACGTCGCCTGGGTGAGTCACCTGCCTCATCTGCTTTCCTTCGCGTTTGCCGAGTCGCTTCGTGCAGCCCCTCAGGACGTCGGCGAGTTGGCGGGCAGCGGATTTCTCGATTTCACGAGAATCGCCCAGAGCGATGCCGAGCTATGGGGCGAGATATTGAGCCTGAATAGCAAGGCGCTATCGGGTCCCATCAATCATTTCTCGGAGTCGCTGGCGAAATTTGCCAGACTACTCGACGAGGGCGACGGAGAGTCGCTCGAACAATTGCTGAATCAGGCTCGAATGCGGCTGGCAGAGGTCGCAGCGAGTCGCCGCAATCGGCCCGAAGAGTCCGACGCATCAAAGCGAGCAATTGATGTCGACGGCGCTCGGTCCGATGAGGGTTGACGAACAGAATTTACAATACCAGCCAAGGCCCTTCGCAAAGCGCGAATCAGGCCACCAGGAGCAATGGGAAACCACATGACTGAAACAACAGAGCAATCCGGAGGCGGCGAAAGTTTCGCCGATCTTTTTGGAAACAGTGAACGATCCTTCAAAGAAGGAGAGATCGCGAGCGGCACCGTCCTGTCGATCAACAATGATTTTGTACAGATCGATATCGGCTTCAAGTCCGAGGGAATGATCGCGTCGTGGGAATTCATGACCGAAGAGGGTGTGATCACCATCGCCGTCGGCGACCAGGTCGAGGTTCTCGTCGAGGAAGTCGAGAACGAAGAAGGTCAGCTCGTGCTGTCGAAGGAAAAGGCCGAACGTCTCAAGGTATGGGACGAGATCAGCAACGCCTACGACAATGAAGAATCGGTCGAAGGAACGATCGTGGCTCGCGTGAAGGGTGGTCTTTCCGTCGATATCGGCGTCAAGGCATTTCTTCCCGGCTCGCAAGTCGATCTTCGCCCCGTACGGAATCTCGAGGCGCTGCTGGGCCAGAAGGCGAAGTTCAAGATTATCAAGTTCAACAAACGGCGCGGCAATATCGTGCTCTCGCGACGGGCTTTGCTCGAGACCGAACGCAAGATGATGCGCGAGGCGACACTCGCAACTCTCTCGAAAGACCAGATCCTCGACGGTGTCATCAAGAACCTCACGGACTATGGCGCGTTCATCGATCTAGGCGGCATCGACGGGCTACTCCACATCACGGACATGTCCTGGGGTCGCATCGAGCATCCGGGCGAACTCTTCCATGTCGGAGACGAGATCAAGGTCAAGGTTCTGAAATTCGATCCAGAGGCGGAACGCGTTTCGCTCGGCTTGAAACAGATTCAGCCGGATCCGTGGATCGATGCCGGAATGCGCTACCCGATTGGTATGCGAATTCACGGGAAGGTCGTTTCGCTGACGGACTACGGTGCGTTCATCGAACTCGAGCCTGGGATCGAGGGTCTCGTTCATGTGTCCGAAATGTCCTGGACGAAACGCGTGAAGCATCCGTCCAAGGTCGTGAGCATCGGCGACCAAGTCGAAGCTGTGGTTCTCGACGTCGACGAGCGTGATCGAAAGATCTCCCTCGGCATGAAGCAAATCGAAGAGAATCCGTGGACCGTGATCGAGGAGAAATACCCGGTCGGGACAAAGGTCTCCGGCCAGGTTCGAAATATCACGAATTTCGGAATTTTCGTCGGTCTCGAAGAAGGGATCGACGGACTCGTGCATGTCTCGGACATCTCATGGACGGAGCAAGTGAAACATCCATCGGATCGCTTCGAGAAGGGCCACGAAGTTCAAGCAGTCGTGCTCAAGATCGACAAGGAGAACGAGAAATTCTCCCTCGGTATCAAGCAGCTCGAGGCAAATCCTTGGAATGACATCCTGAAGAAGTACTCGGTGGGAAGCGAGGTCACGGGACCGGTCACGAGCGTGACCGATTTTGGTGTCTTCGTGAAACTGGAAGACGGAATCGATGGTCTGGTCTACAGCTCAGAGCTGGCAGCCGAAAGAATCGAGACCCCGTCGGAACACTTCAAAGATGGACAGGAAGTCACTGCACTCGTCGTCAAGGTCGACGCCAACGAGCAGAAAATCTCGTTGTCGATTCGAGCAGTCGGCGACAAGGCTGAACGTGCTGCTTTGAAGGAATTGGCGGCACAAGAATCTGCCACGCAGACCACCACGTTGGGTGATCTACTGGCCGAAAAGCTGCAGGCGCAGCAATCGGATGATTCCGAAAAGAAGTCGGAGTAAATTGGGAATCGGGGCAACACGAGAGTGACTGCCCCGATTCCTCTTTCTCTGCTGAGATTGTCTGGGGAGACCGAATGACGAAGAGCGGTTTGATCGAGGAAGTCGCGAAACGTACTCCGCATATTTCAAAGAAGGACACCGAGGTCGTCGTCAACACGATCTTCGATACGATGATCGAGGCCTTGCGAACCGGAGACCGGATCGAGATCCGTGGCTTCGGGTCCTTTCAAGTCAAGATCCGTGAAGCGCGAGACGGTCGAAATCCGAAGACCGGTGAGCCTGTTCATATCTCTGCCAAGCGGACACCCTTTTTCAAGGTGGGGAAGGAACTCAAGGAGATGGTCGATTGCGTGCCGAAGACCTCGGCCGGATCGGATGCCGACGGCGCCCTCGATGCTGTCAGCGAAGAGTCCGCGACCGCCTAGCTCCATCGATCAACTCGGTCTGGGTGATTCCAGGACTCTCGTGCTGAGAGATCGGGTCGAATGAGCGGAGGTCTGAACGTAGGATCGCCCGGCAAGTGAGGACTGGCCGCGAAGCAGCTCGAGGTTCGCGTTTCTGGGAATGTTGGGGGGGTGAGTGAAGCGAATCGTTCTTGTGCTGCTGACGCTTGGGCTCTTCGTCGCCATGTTGACGACGGGCTGGAAATTGGCGACCGGAAACTCGGGCCTGATCGATCTAGATCTGATCTGGATTCAAATTCCCGAACTCGAATTGTGGCGGGTGATTCTGATCTCGATGGCGCTCGGCGCTCTTTCGACGGCCGTGCTGATGGGGTTCGCCTGGCTGCGCGGTTGGCTCCTAAACGTTCGCTACCGCCGCGCGATCAAGCGACTCGAGTCCGAACTGCACGAAATGCGTAGTCTACCCCTCATCGGTAGCCGAACGGAGCTTCCGCAGGATCCGCTGCTCGAGCCGCCAGGATCGGGTCGCGAAAGCGATATGCACGCTGCGGAGCAGCGCTGAACCGTGCGGTGGGGAATGAAAAAGGCCGCCGCGAAGGCGACCGAGATCGACATGGCCTGGCGGCGAAGCCTTCGCGCTGCCGTCGCCGGAGACTGGCTGGCCGCAGAAACCTGGCTCGAGCGGATCGTCGAAGCGGATAGTCAGAACCTCGAGGCCTATCTGGTCCTGGCGCGACTCTACCGTTCGCAGGGTGCGATCGGTCGTGCGCTGCGAATGCACCAGAATCTCTTGCTGCGCTCCGGACTCCAAGAGTCGACACGTAAAGAAGCCCTGCTCGAACTCGCGCGTGACTTTGAACAAGGTGGCTATCAAGCGCGTGCGGCGGCAGCCTATGAAGAGCTTCTGGATTCTCAGCCGCGCAACGCGGAAATCTTGGAACGTCTCGCAAGCGTGCTCCATGATTTGAGCGAATTTCCACGGGCTTTGACGATGTCGCGCCGTCTTCGTCGCCGCGATCGTGAAACCGGGACGCGTCTCGAAGTCCGGATTCTACTCGCCCAGGCAGAATCACAGAACGCGAGTGGCGATCACGATGGCGCGCGCCAATCGATCAAGCAATGTCTGCGGCGCGACAAGGAATGCGCGATGGCTTGGCTGAGGTTGGGAGAACTCGAAGCCGAGCGCGGACGGGAAAGCAAGGCCTTGGACGCCTGGAAGCGTGGCGCGATGGCCGATGCCGTGGTTGCCGAGACGCTCTATCCGAAACTGGCCGCGACCTTCGCAGCGCGCGGCAAGCCAGGAGAATTCGACCGCTTCCTATTGAAGCTTCTCGATGCTCGCCCGAAAGATCACGGGGCTCGGATCGCATTGGCCCGTGCGCGTTCGAGCCGTGGTGACACGTCGGCGGCGATCGAAGAATTGGCACGCGCCATCGAAGTGACGCCAGACCATCTCGGCTTGCGCTGCGAATTGGGTCGCCTCTTGATCTCGATCGGTCAGGATGCCGAGGCGTTGAAGGCTTACGGAGATCTGCTGAGTGTTGTCGATCGGACGACCGCGGCGACGGATACCGGCGGATCGGAGACGGGCGGTTGAGTCGCTCTGCCCTGGACACGCCGATGATGCGGCAATTCTTGAAAGTGAAGGCGCAATATCCCGATTCCGTGATTTTCTATCGCATGGGTGACTTTTATGAAATGTTCCTGCATGACGCAGAACTGGTTGCACCGCTGCTCGACATCGCACTGACTTCGAGAGACAGGGGAAAGGCTGATGCGGTTCCCATGTGCGGCGTGCCGGTGCATGCCGCGGACGCGCACATCAAACGGCTTGCCGCGCTGGGGCATCGCGTCGCGATCTGTGAACAAGTCGAAGATCCCAAAGACGTCGTCGGCAAGCGATTGGTTCGCCGTGCTGTCGTCGAGGTCGTGACGCCTGGACTGGTCGGTGACCCGGCAGGACTCGAAGCGCACATCGTCATTGCGGTCGCAGCGATCGATTTCGATCCCGAATCCAAGGCTTACGGTCTAGCTGTTCTCGACGCCTCGACGGCTGATTTTCGGGCCACGCGAATCGATGGGCAGGCGGACTCGAAGGATGAAGGCGGGGAACATTCACTGCCCGACTCGCTCGTGCAGGAGTTGGCGAGGATCGGACCTCGTGAACTCCTGGTTCCCGCTGACCTCAGCTCGGCGGCGCAACGCCTCTTGCCAACGGTCATCGAGAATCTTGCCATTCGGGAAATGCCTGACAGTGCTTTCAAGGAGAAGCCGACGATCGAGGGTTGGACTGAAGACTTTCTGGACGCGAGCTGCCCCGGCACGCGGGCGGCGATCGCAGTCGCCAATTATCTCGCCGAGAATCAGCCATTCGCTCTCGAGAATCCGCCGCGACTCGCCCGCTACGAAATCGCGGACACCGTGATACTCGATTCCGCCACGCGCAGGCATCTCGAGTTGCATGAGAACAGTGAGGATCGGGGTCGAGCGGGAACCCTGATCCAGGAACTCGATGCGACTTGTTGTGCGCTGGGTGCCCGGCGACTCTCGCATTGGCTTTCGTACCCGTTGCTATCGATAGGCGAGATCGAGCGTCGGCTCGACGCGGTGGCTCTGTTGGTCTCCAAGGATCGTGTTCGCGCGCGACTGCGTGAAGCGATCCGACCGATTCGGGATCTCGACCGATTGCTCTCGAAGGCGGTTCGGCCCGGCGCCGTTCCCAGGGATCTGGGTGCCCTTAGAAGTTCCCTGGCTGCGCTTCCCGAAGTGATTGCGTCGATCGATGCTCACGGTCGGCGGGATTCCGAGGATGCGACCCTTCTCGACGATGACGCTTTCGAAGAGAGCCAGCCCGGTAGGGCGTTGCAGGACGAAATCCATTTGGAGCTCCCGGTTGCGCGACCCGAACTGACGGCGCTGCTCGAGCAAGGATTGATCGATGAGCCGCCGGTGATCGCGCGGGGTTCACGGGGGGCAAACGAAACCGGTTATATCCGTCAGGGCTATCGCAGCGATCTGGACGCACTGCGCGAGAGCGCGACCAAGGGGCGGGAATGGATCGCGGGTCTCGAAGCGGCCGAGCGCGAGCGGACCGGGATTGCGAGCCTGAAGATCCGCTTCCATCCGGTCCACGGCTATTCGCTCGAAGTGGGAAAGACTCATCTGGCGAAAGTTCCAGAGGATTTCGAGCGAAAGCAGACGCTGGCCAGCGTCGAACGATTTACCACCGAAGCGCTTCGCGAGGTCGAGTCCAAAGTAATGGGCGCTCATGAGCGAGCCGCGAAGCTCGAGCGCGAGATCTTCGAGTCGTTGCGCGAAGCGGTTCGGCTCGAGTCCGCGGCCATTCGCGAAGCCGCCGACCGCGTCGCCACGCTGGATGCGTTGGCCGCTCTTGCAGAAGTGGCGCGCCGCAGTCGTTGGGTCCGGCCCGAGGTCGAAAACGGCGAAGGCTTGGAGATCAAGGGCGGTCGCCACCCGGTTGTCGAGTCGGTTCTCGGACGCCAGGGATCCGACGGATTCGTTCCCAACGACACCAATCTCGATCCGTCGGGCCGGCAGATTCTGCTGCTGACCGGCCCCAATATGTCGGGCAAGAGTACGTACCTTCGACAGGTCGCTCTGATCGTATTGATGGCGCAGATGGGTAGTTTCGTTCCGGCCGATTCGGCCCGCATCGGGGTCGTCGATCGGGTCTTTACCCGCGTGGGTGCTTCGGATCGATTGTCACGCGGTGAGTCCACGTTCATGGTCGAGATGCGAGAGACCGCCGAGATTCTGGCACAGGCAACGCGGCGAAGCCTCGTGATTCTCGACGAAATCGGGCGTGGGACTTCGACCTTCGACGGACTCTCCATCGCCTGGTCGGTGGCCGAGTACCTACACGACACGAAGGGCGTGGAAGCCAGAACCCTCTTCGCGACGCACTACCACGAACTCGTTGCGCTTTCGGATTCCAAGGCGCGCATTCACAACGCTCATTTCGAGGTTCGCGAGTGGAATGACGAGGTCATATTTCTACGTCGGCTCGTCGAGGGTGGAGCCAGTCGATCCTATGGCATTCAGGTAGCCCGGCTGGCGGGGCTGCCGAAGAGTGTGATCGATCGCGCGCGGTCGATACTCATGGATCTCGAGGCTGGAGAGTTGCCCGGCGGGCAGGCTCATCTACCGGACCGTGCCGCGGTCGGACAGCTCACACTGGCTTTGCAGCCACAGCGCTCGCCCAAGGGCGAAGCTGAGGCGGAGCTGCTCCGTTCCTTCCGAGACTTGGATCCCGATTCGATGACGCCAATCGACGCCCTGACCTGGCTCGTGCAATCAAGGGAACGTCTTGTCTTGGCGACGGAGCGCGGCCGAGGGACCGAAGAGGACGAATCATGAGGTGGGCCATGCGGATGGCTCGAGCGTTCCTGATCCTGGGCCTTCTTCCCCTTCTCTTGGGCGTCGATCGCCCTCCAGGACTAGGGGATGTCCGTGAGGTTCGGACCTGGTCCTACAAGGACTACACGCGAGTCGTGCTCGAACTTTCGCGGGAGGTAGAGCTACCCGAAGCAGGCCTGGTTCGATTGGCGGCCAATCGCAGGGCAGGGCGACCCGAACGGCTCTATCTCGATGTGCCCGGAATATGGGTGGGCCTACGCTACGAGGACGGAATCGAGGTCGGAGACGGTCTGCTCCAAGGAGTTCGCGTCGGACAAAACACCCTGCGGCGTTCGCGACTGGTGATCGACCTCGAGCGCTACGACCATCACCGACTCTTTACATTGGCCAGTCCGCCGCGCATCGTCGTGGATGTTTTCGGCGCTCGCAAGAAGCGGCAACGCGATTCGAGCGGGCGACTTCCCGCTGGGCTTCGCCGGGTTCATACCGTCGTCGTCGACCCGGGCCACGGCGGGCGCGATCCCGGCGCGACCGGTATCGGAGGCCTGCGTGAGAAGGATGTCAACCTGTCGATCGCCAAGCGGCTTGCGAAACGCTTGGAGGGTCGCGGGTTCGAAGTCGTGCTCACGCGAGACGATGACCGTTCTCTGAACCTCGAGGAGCGCACGGCGATCGCCGAGTCGGCGGGCGGCGATGTCTTCATCTCGATTCATGCGAATGCTTCACGAAGGGCCAAGACGCGGGGCATCGAGATCTACACGCTGGACGAGAACCATGAACGCCACAGTCTCGATGTCGCTGCACGCGAAAACGGTGTTCCGGCTTCGAAACTCGATCCTCTGCAACGCGCTCTAGCCAGACTGCGTGTGGATGAAGTGGGCTCGCATTCGGAGCGACTGGCCAGTCTGGTTCACGACGAAGTCATCTCCGCGGCGAAGAAGACGAACCGGTCGCAACCCGATCTCGGGGTGAAGAAGGGTCCGTTCTACGTACTCTTCATGTCGAGCATGTCCTCCGTACTCGTTGAAACCGGCTTCTTGACGAACAAGAAGGACGCGGAGCTCTTGCGGAGTGCGAAGTATCAGCGCGTCCTCGCCGAGTCGATCGCGAAGGGCGTCGCGGGATACAGGCAGCAGATGGAACAGGGACTCGTTTCCTACGTCCAGTCGCCTAGCGGTGGAAATTGATGGAGCTGCCCCCGACGATCGATGGTCACCTCGCGAGCTTGCCAACCGAGCCTGAGCAGCGAGGTCGGGCAGTTCCCGCTGCAGTGAAGGCCTACCTCGAAGAGGTGCGTATGCACCTCGAGTTTCTACATGGCTCGCAGAGCCGATCGAGGGTCTCCGCAGAAGAGTCGGGCGCTGTGTCCATCCATTCGCAGGGCGTTGGAAGGCGTGTGAACGAGGCGAATTCGGATCTGATGGATCGGATGATTCGCAGACTCTTCGATCTGGCAGAGGAGATCTATCGCGCGCGCGGCCAAGAGGTCGATACGGACGTCGCGATGATCGCGGTGATCGCGGTGGGTGGATACGCGCGACGAGAAATGTCGATTCACTCGGATGTCGATCTGCTGATCCTTTATCGCGACGAACTCACTCCGTTCGTCGAACACATCTCTGAACGATTGCAATATTGGCTCTGGGACGGCGGGCTGTCGGTTGGATGTGCGACGCGAACGATCGCAGAAACCGTGGCACTCGGTCTGGAGGACGTGACCGTTCGAACGGGCGTATTGACGGCGCGGTTTCTATGCGGAGACGGCGAGTTCTTTCACGTCTTTGCGGATCGAATTCGCGATGAACTGCTTCCCGATCCGGAAGCCTTCGTCGCCGAGCAGCAGGAACTGATGCGTGAACGACAGATCGACTACGGCGATTCGCTCTATCTGCTTCAGCCGAACGTGAAAGAGGGTGCCGGCGCCTTGCGCGACTACCACACAGCGTATTGGGTCGCCCGCGGCACTCAGCCTTCGGTGAGAAACGTCGATGATCTCCTCCATTTTGGACTCCTGACCGAGACGGAAATGAATGACTACCGAGAAGCGCTCGATTTTCTCTGGTGGACTCGAAACGAACTCCATCGACTTTCTCGGCGAGCGAACGATCAGATGAGCTTTGAATTACAAGAGGGGGTGAGTGAGGGGCTGGGTTATGGGTCGATGGCGGAGGCGGAGGCCGAATCCGTCGCTGCGAGTGTTGAGCGTTCCGATGGTCGGCCCGAAAGCCGCGCGGATATCCGATTCGAGCCGGACAATCCGGATCTACCGGTCGAGCGCTTCATGCGGGACTACTATCGACATGCGCGCGCGATCAAGTCCTATTCGGAACTCGTGATCGATCAATGCGCATCACGCGCAAATCCTGAACAGGCCGAGTCGATTTCACGGATCGAGGTCGAGGATGGATTTCATCTGGCGAACAACCAATTGGCGATTCCCCATGCCGCGCACCTGCGCGAAGACCCGATTCGTGTTTTGCGGGCCTTCGCGGTTGCCCAGCGCCATCAGGTCGGTCTGTCACGAATGGCAGAGCGTTTGATCCGCGAGAACCTTCATTTGTTGGATGAGCCCATTCGGTCGTCGAAGGAAGTCGGCGACCTCTTCATGCAGATACTCGACAGCGAGACACGTGTGATGCGCACGTTGATGTCGATGAACGATGTAGGTTTGCTCTCGCAAGTGATGCCGGAATGGGCGCATATTGTCTGTCGGTGGCAGCACGTGATCTACCATACCTATACGGTCGATGTTCACTCGATCTTTCTGGTCGAAGAACTTCGACGCCTCTGGCGGGGGAAGTACGTACGCAACATGCCGGAGCTGACCGAATTGATGCAGGAAGTCGACGATCGAAGCGTGCTCTTTCTCGGATGCCTGCTCCACGATATCGGCAAGGGTTTTGGTGGCGATCATTCGAGCAAGGGGGTGGTGAGGGCGCTACCCGCAGTGGAACGGTTGGGTCTATCCCCTGAGAGAACAGCGCGGGTTCTCTTCGTCGTACAGCATCACCTCTTGATGTCTCATCTGGCCCAGAGCCGCGATCTGTCCGATGCAAAATTGATTCTCGAGCTTGCGCAGATCTGCGGCGATCGACAGAACCTGCGCAACCTCTATCTGGCGACGTTCGCGGACATACGCGCCTCGTCGGTCGAGGCCTGGACGGACTGGAAGGGTCAGCTACTTCGCGAGCTCTATGAGCGCACGGCGGAGATGCTGGAGACCGGCGCCGAGCGTCCGGACCAGGCCGTCGCCTTGCTCGAAGCGCGTGTCGAGCGGCGGCGAGAAGGCGCCCGTGAGGAATTGATGCGCCTGGGCGTCGGCGAAGCGAAGATCTCGTCGCTCTTCGCAGAGCTGCCGAGGCGATATTTTCTTTCCCACACGCCGCGTCAGATCGCGCGCCATGCTCAAGTCGTTTTGCGTTTTGGCGACGGCTCCCGTCTCGCCACAGCGAACCGGGACATGAAGGGAGATTCTACCGAGTTCATTCTCTGCACGAGCGATGTTCATGGCCTCTACAGCGACGTTGCCGGAGTCATGACGGCATGTGGCCTCAACATCCTCGGCTCGCATGTCTATACGACAAGTGGAGGTCTTGCACTCGAGATCTATCGGACGCGAACGCCTCGGGGTGGACCCGAGGAGCGGGCCATGGTCTGGGCTGAGGTCGAATCCTCTCTCGAATCCGTCTTGATCGGTGCAGCGGAGGTCGGCGATCTCGTGCGCCGGCGTCGTCGGCCGGTTGGGACTGCGCGCCCACCGAGTCGGAAGGAGCCTCGCGTGCTGGTGTCAAATACAGAATCAGAGTTCTACACGCTGGTCGATGTCATCGCCGACGACCGACTGGGTCTGCTCTACGACGCCACGCGCACAATCGGCGAACACGGCTTCGAGATCTATATCTCGAAGGCCGCGACCATCAAGGACCAGGTGACAGACACCTTTTACCTGAAGGATCAAAACGGGAAGAAGATCAAAGATTCCCACCGCTTGGACCGTCTTCGCGAGGGGTTGCTCGAGGCTTTGGGCGCGGGCCTCGAGGGGCGATCTCGTGGTTGAGCGATCGCGAGTCGGCGCGACACCACTCGAGGAAATCAGCGATGCATTCCTGACTCGCCTGGCCGTCGAAGAAGGCCTCTCGCCCCGTACCATCGAAGCCTATGCCGGGGATCTCCGCCATTTGCGAACCCATCTGGCAAATCATGGCGTTGATCACGTGGCTGACATCAAGAGTCAGGATCTATCGCGCTTCGCCTCCTACCTCAATGATCGCGGAATGGCGGCGACTTCTCGCGCTCGGGTGCTCGTCTCCGTCAGGCGGCTATTGCGCTATGCGCGCGAGCGTCGAGAGATCGTCGCGGATCCTTTCGAAGGCATTCAGTCGCCGAAGCGGCCCCGTACGCTTCCGCGAATCCTTCGCTTGGAAGAAACGGTGGCCTTGATCGACGCGGCGCGCAGCGATGATCCGCTCGGCCTGCGCGACGTCGCGATGCTCGAGATCCTCTACGGTGCCGGCCTTCGAGCTTCCGAACTCGTTGAGCTTCCGATCGAGGCGATCGATTTTCGTGGACTCCTGCTACGCGTCGTGGGCAAGGGCAAAAAAGAGCGCATCGTTCCGATGGGGGAAGTCGCGGCGAACGCTCTTGACGAGTACATGAAGCGTGGACGTCCGCTCTTGCTCGCGGATCGAGACGATCGTGGTCACGTCGTCTTCTTGACGCGTCGTGGAAAGGGCATGACTCGCCAGAACTTCTTCCTACGCATTCGCCAACATGCGCAAAAGGCGGGAATCGAAAGAGACCGGGTCTCGCCTCACGTCCTTCGCCATGCCTTCGCGACGGACCTGCTCGAGGGGGGCGCGGATCTTCGCGCGATCCAATCCATGCTCGGTCATGCCGATCTATCCACAACCGAGATCTATACCCATGTAAGTCGTTCGAAACTCCGACAGACGGTCGAATCGAGACATCCTCGTGGGTCGGGCGCGAATCGATGAAACGGAGTCTCAGTTTCGAAGAGGTTCTCGCGTCGCTTCCGGAGGCGACCGGCGAGTTGCTTGCGGAAGTTGTCACGATCGCCAACGAGCAAAAGCTTGGCATTCATCTGGTTGGAGGACCTGTCCGCGATCTGCTTCTCGGTCGCTCCGTCGCCGACGTCGACGTCGTGGTCGAATCGGATGTTCGAGAACTCGGAGAGCAGGTCGCACAGCAGTGGGATCACGGGGAAATCGAAATCGAGGCGCACGATCGCTTTGGCACGCTGCGACTGGTGACGGCTGATGCACAGGTCGATCTCGCGAGACTGCGCAGTGAAACCTATGCCCATTCCGGCGCGCTTCCCGACGTCGTAGCCGGCAGTCTCGAACAAGATCTTCGACGGAGAGACTTCAGCGTCAACGCGCTGACCTGTCTTCTCGATGCGGGCCGCGCCGACAAGGAGATGCCAGTCGTCGATCTCAACGGGGGTCTCGAAGACCTCGCCGCGCGACGTCTTCGCGTGCTGCATCCGCGAAGCTTTCACGACGATCCGACGCGCGCCTTTCGAGCAGCGCGCTTCGCCGCGCGACTCGGATTTTCTCTCGAACGCTCCTCCCGTGCCGCTCTTCGCGACGCTCTTCGCGACGGAGCATTCGGTGCGGTCAGCGGCGAACGCTGGCGCAGGGAATTGCAGCTGGCCTTCGACGAGGCGCGGCGAGGGGTTCACGTCGGCCATATTCTTCGCTCGCTATCGGGCTGGCACGTTCTCTCCGCACTCGAGCCCGGTCTGCAATTCGGTGGTGATCGCATGGCGCCCCTGCGTCGACTTTCTCGCGCAATCGAAAATCCGGAGTGGGTGGCGCCCCGTTCTCGAGCCTGGGTCGCGGGACTCTCGATCTGGCTCGCGCCTTTGCCCACTGCCCTGCGGCGGCGAACGCTCGATCGATTCTCCATTCGCGGGGAGCAGGCGAAGAGGATCATTCGATTCGCCGGCGACGCAGAACGTCTGCTGCGATCT
>Ga0310122_10000897_pt1 | contig 19031 bp, 11 predicted proteins | sample CB6_Bottom_1051__FD_203503 | JGI IMG/M metagenome (GOLD analysis project Ga0310122, IMG submission 203503) | Marine microbial communities from Western Arctic Ocean, Canada - CB6_Bottom_1051 | ecosystem: Environmental > Aquatic > Marine > Oceanic | place: Canada: Western Arctic Ocean | collected...
TGATTTCGGTTGGGCAATTGGGGAGGGAATCGATGAAGATTTGGCCGTAGCGCTTGGTCAATACTCGGCTGTCGAGTACCACGACGATGCCCTCGTCGCTCTTGGTGCGGATGAGTCGGCCGACGCCCTGCCGGAATTTCAGCACCGCCACCGGCAGGGAAAACTCCATGAACGCATTGCCGTTTCGGGCCTCGATCGCCTCGATTTTCGCCTCGACCAACGGATGATCCGGCACGGCAAACGGCAGCCGCGTGATGATGACATTTTGCAGCGCGTCGCCCGGCACATCGACGCCCTGCCAAAAGCTGTCCGTGCCGAACAACACCGAGTGCTCGTCGCGCTTGAACCGCTCGAGCATCGTCGAGCGCGGCACACCGGCGCCCTGCACCAAACAGTCCCAGCCGTGATCGGCGAAGAAGCCCTCGAGTTCCTCCGCCACCTCGCGCATCAGTTTGAAGTTGGTGAACAGCACAAAGGCGCGGCCTTCGCTCAACTCGATAAAGTGTCGTAGCTGCTTGGCCAAGGCGTCGCGGTACTCCGGTTCGCGCGGGTCGGGCATCTTGCCGGCGATGAACAGTTTCATCTGCCGCTCGTAGTCGAACGGCGAACCGACCTGCAACGCGTTTACTTTTTCCGCACCGACTTGGGTGGCGAAATAGTCGAGCCCGCCCTTGGCCTTGGCCGAGGTGGAATCGCTCAAGGCGAGCGTGGCGCTGGTGAGCACCACCGGCGAGTTGCAGCGGAACAAACGCCGACGCAAATGCACCGCGACGTCCACCGGCGCGGCGTTCAACGACAAGTTCGTCCCGGCCTTGCCGGACTTCTCCACCCAGTAAACATGGTCGTCCGACTCCTGCGAGAGGAATAGCTTCACCCCCTCGCGAAGCTCGCCGACGCGCCGGTTGAACTCCGCCAACTCCTGCCCGGTGTCGGCATCGTCGGTGTCGTCGCGCACCTGCACCAGCGCCTCGCGCACACGCTGCAGCGGCAGTGTCAGCGTGTCGTCGATCAGGCCGGCGTTGCGCACGCGCAGTTCCTTCCAAGCGCGGACTTTGTTCCCGCCGAATTTCCTCGTTTTGGCCTGCTCTTCGTTGAGCTCGTCACAGGCCGCCTCGAGTTCGCCGAAGAATTGCTCCATCGCCGCCGAGGCGTCCTCCACGTTCCGGGTCGCCTTGCCTTCGCGCAGCAGGCCGAGCAATCCTTTCCCTGTTTTTGGATTCCAAAGCCGCTGCAGGTTGAACTGCACCTGGCCACTCGAAACGCTCAAGCCCATATGCCTCGACGCCACCGGTCCAATGTTGTGCGCCTCATCGAGAATCACGAAGTCGTTTTTGAACAGCACACCCTCGTCCTTGTTCGGTTCATCGTCATCACCGCCGTTGTCTTCGAGCAAACTGAAAAACAGGGAGTGATTCAGCACCAGCACATCGGCGGAAAGAACCCGGCTTCGGGCACGCTGGAAAAAACAGGTCTGGCCCATCTTGGCGATGTCGGAGCTATGGCCGCAGAGCTTCGTCGAGCAAAGCCCTCGCTCCGAGTTGACCAAGTCCCACACCTTCGGGTCGGGCGTGATGTCGAAATCCGAAAGGCTGCCGTCGGTCGTCTCCTTCGCCCACTCGGTGATGCGCTTGAGTTCCTCCATCTCGGAGGAGGTCAGCAGCGTCGCCGCCTGTTGCCGCGCGCGCTGGAGTCGCCGCGTGCAAAGGTAGTTGCCACGGCCCTTGAGCATTGTGAACGAAAACTCGACCGGCAACACCTGCTTGAGCATCGGCAGATCCTTCTCGGTCAACTGTTCCTGCAAATTGATCGTGTGCGTGGAGATGACGGCTTTTTTGTTTTGGCCGACCGCGTGAAGGATGGCCGGGGTGAGATAGGCCAGGCTTTTACCGACGCCGGTGCCGGCCTCGACGATGAGATGCTCGCTGCCCTTCAACGCCTTGGCCACGGCCACGGCCATCTGCTGTTGCTCGGGGCGGAACTCGAAATTCCTGGCCTTCGACAACAGGCCGCTGTCGGAAAAAAACGTCTCGGTCGCGGCGACCAAGTCCAAGCCGGTGCCCTGTTCCTCGTCCACGAAGCTGATCACTCGTCGACCTCCCGTTTTTCGATGACGGCCAGCTCGGTTTTGTTTTTGACCAAGCGCCTGGCCGGCAGCACGCCGGTGAAGTTGACGTTCGGGTACAGCACGCAGTCACGGCCAATGATCGCGCCGGGGTTGAGAACCGTGTTGCAGCCGATCTCGGTTCGGTCGCCGATCAACGCGCCGAACTTGGCCAAGCCGCTGTCCACCGGCCCGGAAGCCAGGCGGACGTTGACGTTGCCGCGGATGAGCCGGTAGTTGGAGAGCATCACTCCGGCGCCAAGATGGACGCGGTGGCCCAGCACCGAGTCGCCGACGTAGTTGAAGTGCGGCACGTCGCAGCCGTTGAAGAGCAGCGAGTTTTTCAGCTCGGCGGCGTGGCCGACGACGCAGCCGTCGCCGACGATGACGTTGCCGCGCAGCGTTGCGCCGTGGCCGATGAGGCAGTTGCGCCCGATCCAAACCGGGCCGCAGATCAGCGCACTGGCCTCGATCAACGTGCCTTCGCCGATGAACACGTCGCCCTCGATCACCGCCTGGCTGTGCGCCTGGCCAAGCTGCCGTGGCTCGAGCGTGTCGCGCAGATAGCCGCCGATGCGCGGCAGCACCTCCCACGGTTGGCCAAGCGAGTCGAACAGGCTCGCGTGCTCCGTTTGGCCAAGGTCAAACAGGTCTTCGGATCGGGGGATGTCGGTTACGTTCTCCACGTGCGCTTGGCCAAGGGGAAACAAAAAAGCCCTTCCAGGGGAAGGGCTTTTTGTAATTTCAGCCTATGTGGCGAGAAACTCTTCCCGCTCGAGAAAGCCGGACAACTGCCGGATACGCGTCGGGTGGCGCATTTTTCGCAGGGCCTTGGCCTCGATTTGCCGAATGCGCTCGCGGGTGACCTTGAACTGTTTGCCCACCTCCTCGAGGGTGCGGGAGTAGCCGTCGGCCAGGCCGAAGCGCAGCTCGAGCACTTTGCGCTCGCGCTCGGTGAGCGAGGTCAGCACGTCGCCAAGCCGATCCTTTAGCAGGGCGTAGCTCGCCATGTCGGTCGGGTTCTCGGCGCTCTTGTCCTCGATGAAGTCGCCGAAGCTCGTGTCCTCGCTGTCGCCGACCGGCGCCTGCAGCGAGATGGGCTGCTGCGCCATTTTCATGATCTGACGCACGCGCTCGACGGTCAGTTCCATCTCGTCGGCGATTTCCTCCGGGGTGGCTTCGCGGCCGAATTGCTGCACGAGCTGCTTCTGCACGCGCATCAGCTTGTTGATCGTCTCGATCATGTGCACCGGGATGCGGATGGTGCGCGCCTGGTCGGCGATCGAGCGGGTGATCGCCTGCCGGATCCACCACGTGGCGTAGGTGGAGAACTTGTAGCCGCGGCGGTATTCGAACTTCTCGACCGCCTTCATCAAGCCGACGTTGCCCTCCTGGATGAGATCGAGGAAGGACAGTCCGCGGTTGGTGTATTTCTTGGCGATGGAAATGACGAGGCGCAGGTTGGCCTCGATCATTTCGCTCTTGGCCTGATGCGCCTTGCGGGCGAAGTGCTGGAGTTCCTCGTAGGTCGTGAGGTAGTCCTCGGCCGGCTTCCGGACGAATGCCTCGAGGGCGGTGAGCTTGCCTTCCTCGCCCCTGAGCATCATGTCGGTTTGGGACGACTTTGAAGCCTTTTGCAACTGCTCGATGGCTCGGAGGTTCTGCTGCATTTTGTCGTGGATGTTGTCCGCGACCAGTCCCATTTCATCGATGACCTTTTGTTTGAATAAAAACTTCGGGAAGTGTTTCTGCAACTTGTCGTTCAGTTGCTCGAAGGCTGCGCAGGCCTTCTTCGACTTGGCCTTGGCGGCGCGGCGCCAAGCCAGATATTTTTTGTCCACCTCGGCGTCCTCCTCCCTCACCTTTTTGATGAGACGATGAAGCGCCTTGATGTGTTTCTCGCGGGTCTCGATGACCTTGTCGATCGTAACCCGGTCGAACCGCTCCTTGGGGGGATCGGCTGTCAGCTTTTCGGCCAGGGCAATATGCTCCTTGGCGGTGAAGCCCAAGCTGTACAGGATGCGCTTGACCTCAAGTTCGGCAGCCTCGATTCGCTTGGAAATCTCCACCTCCTGCTCACGGGTCAACAGCGGCACCTGCCCCATCTGCTTGAGGTACATGCGAACCGGATCGTCCAGAATGTCCAGCCGGCTTTTTTCGGCCTCGCTCGCCGACTCGACCGGCTTTTGGCGGGGTGCCGAGTCCAACTGCTCGACAATCTCCACTTCAAGACTTTTCAACTTGGCTAAAACCTCATCCAGTTTCTCGGGAGTCACCAACTCCTTGGGTAGAGCCTCGTTGACGTCGGAAATGGTCAGGTGACCCTGGTTCTGGGCCAAGCGCACCAACTCCTTGATTTTTTCCTTTAAGTTGAATTCCTCGTCCTTGGAGAAATCCGGCTCCGGAGGCAGCCCATCGACCAACCCTGCTCCGTTGACACCCTCCTTCTTTTCACCAGCGGGCGGCGGAGTTACCTTTTTCCTGGCCTTGGTTTCCTTGGCCTTGGTTTCCTTGGCCTTGGGTTTCCTGGCCTTGGTTTCCTTGGCCTTGGGTTTCCTGGCCTTGGGTTTCTTGGGCGTGGGTTTCTTGGGCGTGGGTTTCTTGGGCGTGGGTTTCTTGGGCGTGGGTTTCTTGGGCGTGGGTTTCTTGGGCGTGGGTTTCTTGGGCGTGGGTTTCTTGGGCGTGGGTTTCTTGGGCACTTTCTTGGGCGTGGGTTTCTTGGGCACTTTCTTGGGCGCGGTTTTTTTCGACGGAGCCTTGGAAGCCGGCTTGGCCGTTTTTTTGGCCACCGGTTTCTTGGCGGGAGCCTTTTTGGCTACTGCTTTCTTGGCCGGTGCCTTCTTTTTTGTGGTCGCTTTTGCAGCGGTTTTTTTAGGCGATGCCTTTTTGGCTGCCGGTTTTTTGACTACCTTGCTGACCGGTTTTTTGGCCGGTGGTTTTGCTGTTTTTTTGGCGGCTGTTTTTTTCTTCGCGCCAGTCGCCTTGGATTGCGCGGGGTTTTTGGCCTTTTTGGCCGGTGCCTTTTTTGTGGCTGTTTTTTTGACTACGTTTTTTTTGGTTTGTGCTTTTGCCATTCCGTTAATCTCGATCAGGTGAAGATGCACTCCACCTCATGACTCTAGAAGGAGTCCTGCAGGATACGCAAGACAGCCCTTAATTGTTTCACAATTAAATTCGCCTGTCAATCGACTATTCGTCTTTTAGTGTAACGCCGCCGTTTGTTCATTATTTAATTAGGCTTAACCCAATGGAAGCCAATGGCTTGAAATTTTTATTCCAGGAGCCAGGCAATCGCTGCCACCTGACCCAGGCCCAGCAGGAGCAAGGCGACCCAAATCAAGGCTTCAGACGCTGAGCGGTCGGCTTGGCCAAGCGGCGCGAGCCAGAATCGGAGCTTGGCCGCGCCCAATCCTACTAGGTCGCCGTGTTTCAATCGAACAGTTTTGCCTTGAGAGACGCCGTTGATGATAATCAATGCGTCGGAGCAGGGGGTGGCTGTAATCCCTTTTTCGCCGGCATTGTCCAGTATCAGGTGTGTGTCCCAAACGCCCTTGGCTACGATCTGGAGATCGCAACTCTTCGCTTGGCCAAGCGTAAAAGGAAAACGGCGGGCCTCTATTGGGTCGCCCGCCGCGGTGCCGTCAACTCTCTCAAGTCGAATCTTCAAAAAAGCCTTCGTCCCACGACGATGTTATCACCCGGATAAACGGGCAGATCCCTTGTTGGGTCATCCAGAGCCGCCTTGCAGTCGATGATGTCCACTATGCCGGTGGCCCGTATCACTCGCACCTCCCGTTGATCCGCGAAATCGGTGAAGTCGCCCGCGGATTGAATCGCCTGGGTAACCGTAATCCGGCCGATGAAAATCTGGCGACTGGGCTGCCGAACCTCCCCTCCCACGTAAAAGAACCGGTCGGCTGTCCTGATGGTAACGTTGATGGTCTTGTAGATGGCGGGCACGTACTCCTTCTCGAGTTCCCGCTCGAGTTCACCGATTGTTTTCCCGGCGGCAATGATGGGTTCTTTCAGGTATGGCGGACTGATGGTGCCATCCTCACGGATGCGGCAACTGTAGGGAATCGGGATCGTACTCAGGCCGCTGAAAGTGATGGTGATTTGATTTCCGGGCTCAAGGCTGTCAGTGGAGTTGACAGTAAGCGGCACGCCATTCGTCCCGGCGACCGGATTCACGGGCCGTGGGCGTGTTGTCTCGCAACCGGCGGCCATCAGCACGGTCGCAACCAATAAACCTCTGCAAACATATTTCATCAAGCTATCAACAAAACCCATTTTATATTAACCCTCGAACTGAGTTCTCCCGCCCAATCAGTACTTGGGCTTCTCATCTTCCCCGCCAGTTTTGGCACTCGCCAGCAGCTTGGTTTTCTTCCTGCTCCTGGCATCATCCTCGGCGGACTCCTCGGCGGACTCCTCCTTTTCACGGCTCTTGTAATAGTTATCGTAATAATAACCGCTGTAATAGTAGTAGTAGGAATCCTGGGAAATATTGATGTTGTTGAGAACGACACCCACAAGTTCGCCGCCAACCTTGGTCACCATTTCCTTGGCCCGCTGGGTCATCATTTGCGGGTATTTGCGGTACTGCACCACCAGCACACACATGTCCACCATGCTGGCCAGAACCGAGGCATCACTCACTCCCATGATGGGTGGAGCGTCCAAAAACACGTAGTCGTACCGGCTCTTCATTTCGGCCACGAACTCCTTCATCTTGGCCGAACTAAGGATGCCCATTGAACTGCTGGGCAGCTTGCCGCTGGGGATGAAATGGAGCGACGGTATTTCCGTGGTCTGGATGACCTCGTCGATGGTGGCCTGTCCCAGCAGGTAGTTGGTCAGGCCAATGTTGTTGGACACATTCATGTAACGGTGCATCGAGGGACGACGCAGGTCGGAATCCACAATCAGAATTCTATCCCCCATCTGCGCAAAGACCACTGCGAGATTGAACATGGTCGTTGTCTTGCCCTCGCCCGCACCGCCACTCACCACGCTGAACGTGGTTTGGCTCTCGTCCTTGCGCCCAGCAAAAAGAATGTTGGTGCGCAGCACCCGGTACGCCTCCGCGTGGGGGCTTTCGTCCCCTTCGTCCAGGAGGGATCCGACGTTTTGAGGGATGACACCGAGGACGGCCGCCCCAAGGGCGCGCTCAACGTCGTCAATGGTCTTCACGCTGGTGTCGAGATACTCGATAAAAAATGCCAAGCCCACACCCAGAATCAAGCCGACCACAACTCCCAGCGCGATGTTCAGGGGTATATTCGGTCGAATTGCCTTCAAGGGCATGTCCGCCTCGTCGGTGATTTCCACGGTGGATTCCTTGGGCAGCACCAAGTCCACTTGCTCCTGCATGATCCGGAACAAGATGGTGTCACGAATGCGCGTTGTATTGGACAACTTCCGCTTGGCGTCAAAGTATTCCCGACCTGTCTCTCGCATGTCGGACTCCCGTTTTTTTGCATCGGTGACATCCCTGTGTAGCTGTTCCACCTGAGCGAAAGCAGAGCGAACCTTCAGTTCCAGTCCCGCAAGAACGCCTTGAATTCGATTATCAATCTGTTGCTCAAGCGTGGCCACCACCTTTTTCAGTCCTTTTATCCTCGGGTGCAACTCCCCAAGGTCGATGCTATAATTGGCCAACGTTTGCTGGCCGGTATGTAATTCACGGATCAAGACATCCAACTGGCCGTCGGGGTAGGCCGTCGAGATGGAATCCCGCAGTTCCTCGAGGGACTGTAACTTGAGCCCATCAAGTAATGTGGACATTGATGTGTGAACCCCCCTTGCGTCGATCAACCCGGATTCATAACGACGTACGATTTCCGGCTCGATAATCGAGTAGCTTTCCTCGCCGGCGGCATCGGAAATGCCCAAGTCTACCCGCAGTTTATCGACGTTGGCCTGCATTACGGCAATATTTTCGTTATATTTATCCATCTTGCCTGTGAGCGCCTTGATTCCCATTTCCACTCGATTTTTCTGCGCATCTGTCCTGTGGGTTTGGTATTCCTCAGCAAGGGCGTTGGCGATTTTTTGAGCCGTCGCTCGTTTCCGATCATACGCCCGAAGCTCAATGATGCTGGTATTCCTGAACTGGCGAATATCTATTATTTTTTTGAGGCGTTTCCGGGCCGCAATGGAATCCAACAGAATGCCGCCGTTGAGGTGTTTCCATTCTTCAGTCAAATTGCACTTGGTAACCACCTTGTCCAGGACCTTTTGTGACTGAATTTTCTCGAACTCGGTCTGGATGAAGTAAGGGTCGAATGCCGTTGGCCCAGATTGCATGCCAAGCAACGGTGCAATATCCGATGTATCCTTCTCGATGGATATTCGGGAGAGGCTCATGTAGGTCTTGGGCATGAAGAATGTCACCACGGTGGTCGTCACAGCGGTAAGCAAAAAGACGAGCAGGATGGTTACGAACCGAACGCGAATGATCCGCCAATAATCCAGAATATGGAGCTTGTCGGAGGACTGATCTGTACTTGGAATTTTATCCATTTTCTACAACCTAAAAAAAAGGGAGGCCAGATAAGCACTTCTGGCCTCCCAAGAAAAGTTTTAGTTCGAGGAAATCAATAACTCGTGCCGATGCCGATGGACAAGTAGTTCCGCTCAAAACTACGGCGCGGGATGTCCGAGTCGAGCTCGTCGTAGTTGTAGGCCAACTCGGTCCAGATGTTGTCGGCAATGGCGTAGGTGAGGCTGGCTCCCAGCAACATTAGGGACTCCGTCTTGCCGTCCACTTGCACACCACCACCGCTAATCTCCGAATCCTGATATCGAGCGGTCAAAGTCCCGTGAACTTTGGCTGTGATTTTGTGGAGAAACTGAGCATAGACCGCGCTGATTTCCTGATCAGCAGCCTGCAAATCGGTGGCACCGCGCGCCAAACTTACCCCCGCCACCAATTGACTCCCCTCGGCATATCCCCATTCCATAGAGGCATTCACATACGGGCTGGTCTCATCCTCCGGTATCAAGCCGGGCATCAAGTCGAAATTATAATAGTCGACGTACTGGGCACCCACCTGGGCGCTGGCGACAAACTCCTTGTTCAGTTGGTGGCGAACGCCAACATACCCATAATGGGAGTCGTTATCGCGGGCATCCGACTTGAAATCCAAACCGGGCACCTTCAACTCGCCACCGTCAAAATCGGTCGAAGCAAACTTGTAACCTACGAAGTATTCAGTCTGCTCCATGTCGTAAATCACATCAAGGTTCACTTGGTTGTGGGATCTATCCAGCAGCGCAGAGTGATACGCCTCCTCATAATCAAAGATGGAGTTTCCGTATCCGAGTTCCCCCAAAATGTTCCCTGCAAGAACCTGACGGTAACTGGCTGAAATCGTGTTGCGCAGGTTGTCACCCTCGGTACGCATCGGGGTGCCCCCGTTCAGTATTTCAGGTTCCTGGGCAATCACAAAACTATCCGACAATTGCAAAAGCGAGGTGTTGGAGAACGCCTTGTTGAGGCTGATGCCCAACTCATGACCGTAGTCCTCGTTGTCTGTTTCCCGGTCTTCGTAGTACCGCATGCCGAACGCGTACCCGGCGCTGAACTCCAGGTCCGTTCCCTCACCGATGGTAAGATTGATTCCGGGGCTGACCTCGATACCCCAGCTCTCCTCGGCGAGATCCTCGGGCGAGGTTGTATAGTTGTCGTCGTAAAATCCTCGCAGCGAACCCGTCACTTCCCAGACTTTACCGGCATCAGCAGCCTGCAATCCAACAACGCCAAACGCGGCGACTCCCAAGGTAACAATTTTTCTGTTCATAATCTTATTTAAAAATCCACACTCAGCATCCCGAACGGTCAGCAGGGCTGAATGGAGGGGCATTGTCGATGCTCATCCGACCCTGTCAACCCCAATTGCAAAAAAAATTTGACTTTTTTCATCGTCTCAAGCTTGTCGCCATCAAGCACCTATAGCTGTTCTACCGGGTCAGCAAAAAGCAGCCATTGACCAGGCGAGAAATCGTTCAAAACCCCCTGTAACGGGAATTCATCGGGTAAATCCCCCTCAAGTTGCATGGCCAGCACAAATCGCTCCCAATTCGACTCAATCGGGGAAAACACCCGGCTCAAATACCGTTGATCGGTGGTGGCTTCTGTAAAATAAAGGGCGCTGACAGGCCGAAACTGGTCGTTGAGGGTGTAAAAATCCGGTTGGACGTTGCGCGTCAGCCATACGCAATCCTGATTGCCATACCACGCCACGGCCCATGGAATGTCGCTCATGAACAAGTCCCCCGCGCCGATGGTGTCCTCCCCCGATTCTCTGGGCATCGAACTGACGTACTGCACACGTGGTGGATGGTACGGCGGATTGGCCATGGGATACGGATGCGGCAGCAGGAAGCTCAAGGCCATCGGAAGCGTGGCGGCCACGACCAAGCCGGTGGAAGCGGCCAGACGCATTTCCGGCAGGTCCACTTTCCACCGGTCCAGCAGCGAGAAAAACAACCCCGCGCCGAACAGGAAAGAGACCGGCCCAAGAATGGCCAAAAGGTTTTCGCCATTCACGCCCGACGCAGCGGTCACCGGTGCACCTTGGCCAAGCGACCTCGCCAGCAGCTCAGCCAGCGTGCCGTTGGCTGCCGAGAGGTGTGTGCGGCCAAGCGCTTGGCCAAGCGCAAACACCGCGAGTGTCATCAACAAAAAAACCCGCAGCCGACGCAGCGAGCGGTTCCGAAACGGCACGACCAAACCGACGAGGCAAACCACCGCGAACCAACTGCCGGAAAATTGCGGCAACTCATGAACCAGCAGATGGCGGAGGTTGCGTTTCAGCTTGTTCGCGATCTCCCACAACCCGACATGATCCGCCACCTTAACCTTGATTTCATCCTGACCGTTCACCGGTGCGTCGCTTGGCTCGTAAAACAAAGTCCGCTCGAGCGTGTCCCCGGGGAAGGTATCTGTCTGCGAGTACAGGGCCAAGCCGGCCGTGCCGAACAGGTTGCCGCTCAATTGCGCGTTCCGCACCAGCCAGGGCGACATCACGAGCAGAAACCCAAGCAGCGCCATCGCCACCGTCCGGCCCCGATGCCGGCCCATAAACCAGCCGAGATAAACCAACACCGGCAGGATCACCCAGGCAAAGCCGTAACGGGTCAACCCGCCCAAGCCAACTAGAGTCCCGGCCCAAAGCGCCATCCCGGCAAACCAACCGCCACCGAGCGCCACACCGCCATTCCCCTGCTCCTCCAGCCTCACGAGCGTCCTGGCCAAAGCCAAAAACAGAACCAGCAACAGCATCGTCGGGAGACCGGAAGTGCTGAACTTCCAGTAAAGTTCCGTCCCTAAAAACACCAGTGCCGCGCACCAGGCCACCGGCTGGTCGAACAGCTTTTCGCCCAGCCGGAAGACTTGAATCAGCGCCACAAAAAACAACGCCTGATTTAGCAGCCAGATGAGAAATTCCGGTTGATATCCCTTAAACTCGTTTGCCTTTTGGAGATCGATTTCAAACTGAAACGGCAACACTTTCATCAACCCGGCCAACAGCATAGGGTACACCGGCGGGTTGGTGATGTCGGGGAATTTACTGCGAAGCTCCACATCGGAGACAGCGCCTTGCTGCCGCAAAATATCGAGGCTCAGCGGCCGGATGAACTGCGTGGTGTAGCCGCGTCCCTCGGCGATGTTGCGGGCCAGTTGCGCGGCGTCCATCGCCTCGGGTGCGGTGAAGTTGCGCGTGAGGTTAAGGTAGTAAACCAGCCCCAGGCTCCCGATCAGCAACAGCAAAACCAAGCCGCGAATGCGCTTGGCCCATTTGCCCTCCTCGAGGCTGTGTATGATTTCCTGAACCCGTATCATCCGTTGTTACGCCGACGCTTGGTCATCCTTGGATGCGCTGATGCCCCGTCGCGTTCAAATTCCCTCCAAGCCGTAGCGGTTGAGCTTGCGATGAAGCGTCCGCCGGCTGATGCCGATTTTCCGGGCCGCCGTCGTCCGGTTGCCGCGGCATTCCTTGAGCGTGCGGATGATCAACTGCTTCTCCGCCTCCTCCAGCGTCACGCCCTTGTCGACGAGCGGTTGGGTCAATTGTTTTTCGTGTTGGATGACGCCACGGCTTTGCACCGACTGCGGGAGGCCGGCCAACTCGATCATGTCGCCCCTGCCCAGGACCACGGCGTGCTCCACGGCGGTGCGCAACTCCCGCACGTTCCCCGGCCAGGCGTAACGGATGATCGCCTCCAGCGCCTCGGCGGTGAAGTCGCTCACCGGCTTGGCGTTCTCCTCGGCGAACTCGCGCAGAAAACTCAGCGCCAACATCGGGATGTCCGACGCGCGCTCACGCAGGGGCGGCGCCCAAAGCTCCACCACGCTCAACCGAAAATAGAGATCCTCGCGAAACTCGCCGTTGCCGACCATCTCCTTCAGGTTTTTGTTCGTCGCCGCGACGACTCGCACGTCCGCCGTCAACGTCTTGTTGCCGCCGACCCGCTCGAAGGTGCGCTCGCCGAGAAACCGCAGCAACTTGACCTGCGTCGTCTCGTCGATATCGCCGATCTCGTCGAGGAACAACGTGCCGCCCTCGGCCTGCTCGAACCGCCCGACGCGACGCTCGTGCGCGCCGGTGAATGCCCCCTTCTCGTGGCCGAACAACTCGCTCTCAAGCAGCGTCGGCGACAGCGCAGCGCAGTGCAAAGTGACCATCGGACGCCTCGAGCGCGGGCTAAGCTGGTGGATCGCCTTGGCCAAAAGCTCCTTGCCGGTGCCGCTCTCGCCTTGGATCAAGACAGTCGCCCGCGACGGCGCCACCTGCCGGACGATGTCCATCACCTTTTGCATCGGCTCCGACTCGCCGATGATGTTCTCGAGCCCGAACTTTTTGTTGAGTTGCTGCTTGAGCGTCTTGTTTTCGCTCTCGAGGGTGCGCAGCTTGAGCGCGCGGGCGATGCGGGTCTCGAGCTCGTCAATCTGCATCCGCCCCTTGGCCAAGTAGTCGTCAGCACCCTGCTTGAGCGCCTCGACCGCCAGCTCCTCCGAGCCGTAGGCGGTCATCAGGATGCAGATCGGCGGCTTGGCCAGCGACTTGGCCCGGGCGATCAGCTTCATCCCGTCCTCGTTGTTCGGCAGCCGAAAGTCAGTCAGCAACACCTCGAACGACTCCGCCTCGAGCAGGTTCGCCGCCGAGGCGGCATCCTCGGCCACGTACACCTCGTAACGATCCTCCAGCGCGGCCCGCAGTCCGTCGCGGGTCGGCTTCTCGTCGTCAACAATGAGCAGGTTCGGATTCATGCCTCGTTGGCTGCCGTCTCGAGCAAGTGCTGCCGGCGCTCCTCCTGCGGCAGCCAAATCCGGAAGGTCGTCCCCTTGCCGCCGTGGCTCATAAGCTCCAGCCGCCCGTCGTGGTCGCGCACGATTCGCTGCACAATCATCAGGCCAAGCCCGGAGCCTTTTTCCTTCGTCGTGTAGTACGGCTCAAAAATCCTCTTGATCTGTTCCTGCGGAATCCCGCCGCCGGTATCGGTCAGGCTCACCCAGACTCCGCCGCCGGCTTCGCCGGTCTTGATGACCAACTCGCCGCCGGTGCTCATCGCGTGCATCGAGTTTTTCATCAGGTTGATCAGCGATTGCTTGATCTGCGCGGCGTCAAACACGGCCAAGGGCAGCGACTTCGCGAACTCCAGCTTGATCGCCTGGCCTCGGTTGTCGAACTCCGGGCGCAGCAGCTCGATCGTCTCCTGGACCGTGTCATTGAGGGAATTTTTTTTAAGCTTCGGCTTGCTCGGGCGGATGGCCTGCAAAAACTGGGTCACGATGTAGTCGAGCCGGTTGACCTCGCCCTTGGCCACGCCGATGTATTTTTCCAGCTTGGCCGCGATGTCGCTCACTTCGTCTGGGTCGCCCTCGCGCTTGGCCAAGCCGCCCTCGACGCCCACCGCCGGTTGGCCAAGCTTGCGGATTTCGCGCTCCATCAACTGCAGATGAATGCTCAGGGCGTTCAGCGGGTTGCCAAGCTCGTGCGCCACGCTGGCCGCCAGCAGGGTCAGGGCCTGGATGCGCTCGCTCTCGATCGCCTCGTGGGTTTGCTCCCGCGCCTCGGTGGCGTCGTGCAGAATCAGCGCCATGCCGGTGCTGCCCTTGGCCTCGCCATCGAGCGGCGCGGCGTAAAGCCGGATGAAGCGTTTCCGGGGATAATCCAGCTCGAACTCCCGCCGCATGACACTCCGGCCGCCTTCGTGATCCGCCGCCTGCAGGGAGGCCCAGTCGAGCTCGGGGAGCAGTCGCGTCACGGGCTGATCCATCGCCGCATCCTCGTCAAAGCCGGTCAACTGACTCGCAGCGGCGTTTAGGTAAGTGACCTTCCCCTCCCGGTCGGCGACGAGCACACCGTCCTCGATCGTGTTGAACAGCGTTTCCAGAAACGACCGATCCCGAGCAAGCCGCTCGACAAACGACTGCAAGTTCTCCGGGTTCAAGACGTCAATGCGTCCGAGAACTTTTTCAATAAAACTGGACTTGGTCGAGGGCATGCGGCTTAGAGCCACTTTTTGATTTTGAAATACACAATGGTCGCCAGCGTGGACACACCTGTCACCGCCAAAGCCACAAAGTACCCGGTTTTGCCCGATGCAATCACAGGCATGTTGTCTTGAAAATTCATCCCGTACCAGGTGCCCACCAACATCATCGGCGTCGTTATCACGGTGAATACCGTCAACAACTTTACGATTTCGCCGGTCTTGTTCGACGACATGTTGAGGTAAACCTGCAGCACACCGGTCAGCGACTCCGCATACCGCGCCGCCAACTCGCCGATGTTGTAAAGCCCGTCGTACACGTCACGGTAGTATGGGATCAAGTGGGATTGAATGAGCTTGAACTCGCCGCGGACAAACCGGCTCAGCACTTCCTTTTGCGGCCCGATGATCTGCCTCAGTTGCAGCACTTCCTTCTTGATCTGCAAAATCGTGTTGAGTGTCTCCTTGCCGGGATCAGCCAACGCCTTCTGCTCCACCTCCGCCACCTCCATCGCCAACTCGTCGAGGGCCGGCTTGTAGTTCTCGACGATCAAATCCAGCAGCGTGTGGGCCACCCGGCCCGGTTCCGTGGCGATGTCCGCCGTGTTGCGCAGGCACATCTCCCCGGCCAACTCAACCGGCCGCATCGGCTTGCTGTGAAAAGTCACCAGGAAATTTTTGCCGAGATAAAAACTCAGCTCCGACGTCGCAAACACCCCGTCCTTGCGGCTGTAATCCACCGCGTGAATCACCATGAAAAGATACGGCGAAAACTCGTCCTTCTCCTTCGGCAGATATTCCTCGACCTTCGGCGACGGACTCTCCGTCACGCTGTCCTCGATGGACAAGGGGTGAAAATGGAAAACGTTTTTAAGAAGAAAATCGGTTTCCTGAGGCGTGGGATCCTCGAGGTCAACCCACAGAAACAGCTTGGTATCCGCCAACAGCGTGGGCATCAGGAACAACTCGATGTCCTTGCTGTGCAACTTGCCTTCGGTCGTAAATGCGAATGACCTCACCATAAGCCTGCTGTTCTTTAGCGTTCAAATCCAAGCCCCCATAGGGACAAACTGGCGCGATTATACCCCCACTTATTCACAAAGCAACTCAAATCCACGAAACTAGGTCAAAATGTCCCACTTCCTTGTTTTTTTCAGCACGACAGCCAGTTCTTAACCAACTTTTTTCGTGTCATTTAAGTACGCAATTGGCCAAGCTGGAATCACGCTGGCTTGCACAATCTTTGTTCGCGAATAAGCTTTGCGCGGCTTGGCCCCGCTCGGCCAAGCGCTGTTTTCCAAAATAAACAATGTCCGAAAGCTACATTCAGAATCTGTTCGCGGAACGAATCGGCGGCGTCGACTACGGAAAAGACACGGCCATCTACAAGTTTGAAAAGATCAAGCGCGCCAAAAATGCCGTGCTTGAGGCCAACCCCGGCGCCGAGATCATCGACATGGGCGTCGGCGAGCCGGACGAAATGGCTTTTCCGAAGGTCGTCGCCAAACTCCACGAGGAGGCCCAAAACCCGGCCAACCGCGGTTACGCCGATAACGGCGGCCAAGCGCTCAAGGAAGCCGCCGCCCGGTTCCTCGACAACGTCTGCGGCGTCAGCGGCATCGACCCCGACACGGAAGTGCTCCACTCCATTGGCAGCAAGGCGGCGCTCTCCATTTTGCCGGCCGCCTTCATCAACCCCGGCGACACTGTCTTCATGACCATCCCGGGTTATCCGGTGTTCGGCACGCACGCCAAGTACTACGGAGGCCAAGTGCACAACCTCGCATTGACGGCGGAGAACAATTATCTGCCGGACCTCGACAGCATCCCGGCCGACGTGTTGGCCAAGGCCAAGGTGCTCGTGCTGAACTATCCGAACAACCCGACCGGCGCCAGCGCCACTCCGGAGTTCTTCGCCAAGGTCGTCGACTTCGCCAAGGCCAACAACCTCATCGTCATCCACGACGCCGCCTACATCGGCTTGGTTTACGACGGCAACAAACCGCTGAGCTTCCTCGCCACTCCGGGCGCGAAAGACGTCGGCATGGAGTTGCACTCGACCAGCAAGAATTTCAACATGACCGGCTGGCGCTGCGGCTTCGTGGTCGGCAACCCGTTGCTCGTCAAGGCTTACGGCGATGTGAAGGACAACAGCGATTCCGGCCAGTTCCTCGCCATCCAAAACGCCGCCGCCTACTGCTACAATCATCCCGAGATCACCGAAGCCATCGCCGCCAAGTACTCGCGCCGCATGGACAAGCTCGTCGGCGTGCTGCAAAACGCCGGCTTCCAGATCAGCAAATCCGGCGGCTCATTCTTCCTCTACATGAGCGCGGCCAAGGCGGCGGTCAAGGCCGACGGCAAGCGTGAAGACTTCGAAAACGGCGAAGCCCTTTCGCAGTGGCTCATCCGCGAAAAACTTATCTCCACCGTGCCGTGGGACGACGCCGAGTCGGCGATCCGCTTCAGTGTCACGTTCGACGCGAAGGACGAAGCCGATGAGGATCGCGTGATCAACGAAATCGCCTCCCGCTTGGGTGACGTAAAATTCGAATTTTGATCTCCTCTCCGCGCTTGGCCAAGCTGGATTTGAATTGTACTTTACCCGCCGATGGTTCTCGTCCTCGACAACTACGATTCGTTCACCTTCAACCTCGTCCAGTATCTTGGCGAGTTGAAGGCCAACGTACTCGTGCACCGGAACGACGAGGTGACCATCGAGCAGGTCGAGGCCGACAGCCCCGAGCGCATCCTCATCTCCCCCGGCCCGTGCACCCCGCGCGAAGCCGGCATGTCCAACGACGTCATCAAACACTTTGCCGGCAAGCTGCCGATCATGGGCGTTTGCCTCGGGCACCAATGCATCGGCCACGTCTTCGGCGGTGAGGTCGTCGTGAACTACCGGATGATGCACGGCAAAACCTCGTCCATCACCCACAACGGCAAGGATTTATTCAAAGGCATCCCCTCCCCCTACGTCACCACGCGTTACCACTCGCTCGTCGTGAAACGCGAGACGTTGCCGGATTGCCTGGAGGTCACTGCGGAAACGGAGGAAGGCGAAATCATGGGGCTGCGGCACAAGGAACTCCCCATCTGGGGCGTGCAGTTCCACCCCGAAAGCATCCTCACCGAGCACGGCCACACGATGATGCAGAATTTTTTGGATCTCACGGTGTAAGCCAAGCGCTTGGCCAAGCGTTACCCGGACATCGGGAAAAGCCACGCTAGCAGCATCACGGCGACCAAGCCGTCAATCGCCATCACCGTCATTAAAAACGACACGCTGCGGATCGTTTCGCCGATTGTCATCCCGCTCATTCGGTTGATCACCCAAAAACCGCTGTCGTTCATCCACGGAAACGGCTTTGAGCCGCAGCCAATCGCCATCGCCAAATAGACCGGATGGAACGGCAGTGTCGCCGCCATCCCGGCGAAAATGCCCACCGAGGTGATCATCGAAACCGTCGCCGAGCCCTGCGCCGTGCGCACCACCGCCGTCACAAAAAACGCCAGCGGCAAAACAAGCAGTCCGGTGATTTCAAAATCCGCCGCCAAGCCGCCGATGCGCGCCGCGATGTTCGTCTGCTGCAGCATCGCCCCGAACGACGCGCCGGCCGCCGTGATCAAAATCACCACCCCGCCGCTGGCCAAGGCCGATTGCACCGAGTCGAAGAGCGCCTGCTTGTCACCCCGTTTTTGCATCGCCAACAAGCCAAGCGCCACCGCCGCCGAAATAATCAGCGCGATGTTTTTGTCGCCGACCAAGCCCAGGAAATTGGCCAAGCCGACCGGCGGGTCGGCGATGAGCTTTTGAAGAATGGTGTTGCCGGCGATTAGCACGATCGGCAGTAGCACCGGCAATAACGACAGGCCAAGCGGCGGCAGCGATTTGTTGTCGCGCTGTGCTATCTCCTCCAGCTTGGCCAAGGGCAAATCAGCCGAGTCGCGCAACGGCACCCGCCACTTGTCGTGCCCGTTGACGAACTTGGCATAAACATAACCAGTCGCGCACGCCACCGAACCGACCACCAGCCCCATCAGGATCATCAGCCCTAGATCGACATCGAGTTGAACGGCCACGAACAACGGCCCCGGCGTCGGCGGTACCAGCGAATGCGCCATAGTCGCACCGGCCACGATTGTCATGATGTATAGCCCGTAGTTTTCGCGATACCGCATCGCCAGCGCTTTGCCAAGCGGGATCATCAAATAAAAAACGGTGTCGAAGAAAACCGGTGTGCCGAGCAGAAAGCCACTTCCGGTGAAAGCCAGCGGCGCGCGTTTCTCGCCGAGCAGCCCCAACGCCGACCGAATGATCCGCTCCGCACCGCCGCTCTCCAGCAGGCATTTGCCAATGATCGCCGCCATCGCGATGAGAATCCCCAAACTACCGCATGCCGAACCGAACGCGCCCGTCACCCGG
>Ga0310122_10000898_pt1 | contig 19024 bp, 16 predicted proteins | sample CB6_Bottom_1051__FD_203503 | JGI IMG/M metagenome (GOLD analysis project Ga0310122, IMG submission 203503) | Marine microbial communities from Western Arctic Ocean, Canada - CB6_Bottom_1051 | ecosystem: Environmental > Aquatic > Marine > Oceanic | place: Canada: Western Arctic Ocean | collected...
TTGGTGCGGGTGCGGACGAACAGGCTGTTGTTGCCGTCGTGGTTGAAATCGATCACGCCGAACGGCCCGATGAATTTGTCGGCGTTGCCGGCGAAGGCCTTGGCGGTGTCATCGACGAACTGGACCGCGATGCCGGAGGCGTCCGGTTGTGCCAGCTTGAACGGGATGCGCACCTCGGTGTGGCTGCACTTTTCCCACTCGCCCGGTTCGCTGGGCATTTTTTTGCCGGCGATGCGTTGTTGATGCTGCTCGAGCGCGGCCTTGGCTTCGTCCGTGCGGCCGAGCGCCGTGAGCGCCTGGCTCAGAGCGTAGGCTGCGCCGAGGTGATCTGTCTCGAATGCGGCCACCTCCTCGAACAGCATGGCGGCTTCCTCGGCATTGCCGGCAGCCAACTGCGCCTTGCCGAGCAGATAGCCCACTGCGCCGACAGTGTTGTCGATGTCGTAGGCTTGTTGCAGCGCCTTGGTGGCCTCGGTCGCTTGGTCGAGTCGCAGGTGCGCGCAGCCGATCAGGAAATGCCCGGCGGCGAGGTTGGCGTCGATGGCCAGCGCTTCCTTTGCGTACTTGATGACTTCCACCGGGTGGTTGGCCAAGCGATGGGCGTTGGCCAAGTTCAGCAGGAGGTCGGTCTCGGTGGGTTTGGATTTCAGCGCCCGGGTGAAGGCGTCGATGGATTCCTGCGCCTCGCCGGCTTCGTAGTGTGTTTTCCCGGCGTTGATCGATAGGTCGAAGTCGACATCACTTTGTGCTGGGGAACTGGTGAGCCAGGTAAAGACCACTGGGGCCAGCACCACCGCGACGAGCAGCAACAGGTATTTTGCCTGAGATGGCGCTTGGCCGGTGCCGGAGTCTTCGGTCATGCGCGGCAGGATAACGGCCGGTGCCGACTTGACCAAGGTGAAACCGGCACCTAGTCTGAACGCGTTCACCTGCCCATGAAAATGCTATCCCTGACGAACTCGCCCCGCTTGGCCAAGGCCTTTACGCTGATCGAGTTGCTGGTGGTGATCGCCATTATCGCGATACTCGCCGGGCTGTTGTTGCCGGCTCTGGCCAAGGCGAAGGCCAAGGCCGGCCAGTCGGCCTGCCTGAACAACTGCAAACAGATCGGCCTGGCCGTGACGATGTACGTTTCCGAGTACGACAACCGGATTCCGCTTTGCCGGAATTGGGGCCGGGCCTGGGGAGACGGTTATGCGCTTCGCGGTGACTTGGTTTGGATGCCACAGTTGCTCGAGCCTTACATCGGGAAAAACACCGGTGCTCCCGATCCCAAGCAACGCGGCAAGCCGAAGATGCCCCACTCCGTTTTCGCCTGCCCGATTGGCGTCAAGACAGAGGATCCGCGGGTGAGCTGGACAAAAGATTTCAAAGTGCGAAACAATCACGTGACCTACGTGTGGAACCACATCTACCTGAAAAAAGATAAAAGCACCTACGAAGTGAACCGGCCGGTCAGCGGCCGCAAGGCTAGCGACTGCGTCAATCCGACCCTCGCGGTGCTGACTTGGGAAATGCCGTACTGGAACTACGAATCCATGCCGCACAAGAGGGGCATTGTGTTGAGTTACGTCGATGGCCACGCGGCCCGCATGAATGGCTCGCCCAAGGAATACGACTGGTGGGCCTACCACAGCCGCGACGGCTGGGAGGAGGGCGACTACACCTGCGGCAACCGGCACTGAAGCCGCCGGTGGCGGGAGTGGGAGCCGGTCTTATTCGGACTCCGGGTGAACCAGCGGGGAGCGCGGCGGCAGAACCTTCTCGACCGGTACGCGGGTCAACTCGGCGAACTTGGGCAGGCCGCCCTTGGTGGGCAGATCCAATCGACCGGCTACCAGCGGGGCCACATATTTGATGAGCTTTTCGTTGGGCAACCAGCCGTCCTCGCTGATCCAGTCACGCGGGATGGTGCGCTCCACCAGAGCGATGTCGCCCAGCGGATGCAGGCCGGTGGTGAACTCGTACGGCTCATCAGACTGGCGCTCGATCGTGATCATGAATCCGCTCTTGCCATCGATGGCGGCGCGGACGGCGGCAACGCCGCAGGCGACTGCCTCATCGACATCCTGCTGGCTGGCGAAATGCGCGGCGGCGCGTTGGGCGTAGCCGAGTTTCACGGTGCGTGTCTTGAGGTCGAGTTTGCCGTGGACAAGCTCGCCGAGCGCCTCGGCAGCGCCGGAGAGTACCGGGTGGCCGAACGAATCGAGCCGCGTCTTGTCCGCCCCGAGTTCGTGTCCCTCTGTGTTTTTCACGCCCTCGCCGGTGACGACGATGCAGTAGCCGAGTTGAACGACGATTTCCTTGACCTTGGTCAAAAACTTATCCTCATCGAGCGGGATTTCCGGTATCAAAATGAGGTGTGGCCCGTCGGTGGGTTTGCGCTTGGCCAGCACGGTGCCGGCGGCGAGCCAGCCGGCGGCGCGGCCCATGACCTCAATGATGCAGCAGGAGCCGTCATCGGTGGCCATGCTGGCGACGTCCTCCGCGGTCTCCATCACCGTCGTGGCATTGTACTTGACCGCGCTGCCGTAGCCCGGCGTGTGGTCGGTGTGAGGCAGGTCGTTGTCGATTGTTTTCGGCACGCCGATGCAGCGCAGCGGGTAGCCGCGTTTCTCGGCCTCGAGATGCACCTTGTTGTTGGTGTCCTGCGAGTCGTTGCCGCCGGCGTAAAAGAAATAGCGAATGTTGTGCGCCTCGAAGACCTCGAACAGCCGGTTCATGTCGAGGGCAGCCTGTTCGGGGTCTTTATTGAAACGAATCTTGTAGCGGCAGGTGCCCAGCGCGGCGCCAGGAGTGTGCTTGAGTTCCTCGATGGAGCGGGCCTTCTCCTCGTTCAAGTCGATCAGGTTTTCTTGCAGGATGCCAAAGATGCCGTTGAGCCCGCCGTAAATCTCCACGATTTGATCCGGGTATTTGCCGGCTTCCTGGATGACGCCGGCCACGCTGGCGTTGATGACTGCCGTGGGGCCGCCGGACTGGCCCACCAACATGTTGCCCACCAGTTTGCCATCGACCACGATGATCGGGGTTTCCGGTTCGGCGTTCAGGTCGTGAATCAGCGGGTTTCTGGCTTCAGTCTGGCTGTTTGTTGTCGGGTTATTGTCTTCCAAGTCTGACATTTGCAAAAATTGTGTTTGTGGCTCTCCTCCAAAAAGGGCGCGGGACTTTGCCTGTCGCCCCTTGGCCTGTCAAAGCCAATTGGCGCCACGGGTTAATATGAATTGGCCCGGCTTGGCCTATTTTGCGGTGAGTTGAGTGAGGGGATTGTCGCGATTGGCCAAGGGGAAATCGACCCGCGCGCCGCCCTGCCGATGCGACTCGAACAGCGCCACGATCATCTCGACCGCCGTGCGCGCGTCCCGAATGCTGGCCTCCGGATCGCGATCCTGCTCCACGGCGGCAATGAGGTCGCGGATCGCCAACACATTGCCGGCGTGCAGGCCGCCGTCCTTGAGCGTCTCCGCTTGGCCAACGCCGTTCGAGCTGATGGAAATCCACTTTTTGCCGGTGCGCGCCGGTGTCCACGAGCCGTCCGGCAGGAAACTGGCGCTTGGCAGATAGCCTGTGGTCATCTTGATGACGCCTTCGCTGCCAAAAATCGACAGGCCAAAACGATTGGGATTACCGGCGGTGCGGCGGACGGACCGGAAGTGGGCCGAAACCTCGCTGGGCAGGGCGTAGGTTGCGCCGACGTTGTCGCCGGCAAGAGGGCCGATGCCTTCGTTGCCCGGCTGGACGTGCCTGGCCGTCACCGACTCGCCGCCCTGCCGGGCGTAGCCCTGGCACCAAAGCGGGTAACCGGCGAGGTGATGGGTCAGGTCAAACACATGCGTGCCGAGCACCCACAAATCCTCGCCACCGCCGCGGTTGTCCTCCTTGCCGTGGAGCTGGTACTCGAGTATGCGGCCGATCTTCCCGTCGGCGATGAGTTGCTCGACCTGTTCGAGAATTGGGCTGTACCGTGTCTGGTGCGAGACAGCGCATTTGACGTTGTTTCGCTCGCAGGCGGCGATCATTTCGTCAGCCTCGCGCAATGTGCGGCAGAGCGGTTTCTCCTCGTAAATACCCCGCACGCCCGACCCGGCCACGGCCAGCATGATGTCGCGATGCTGGTCGAGCCAGCGCGGGCAAATGCTCACGAAATCAAACTTTTCCTTCTCGAGCATTTTGCGGTAGTCGGCGTAACCGCGCGGGTTGCCGAGCCGCTTGACCGCCTTGGCCAAGCCGTCGGCGTTGTCGTCCGCCACGGCGGTGACTTCCGTGTTCGAGAACTCTCGCCAAACCGTGTCCAGCCCGTGACCGTAATTGCCGCGCCCCGTACTCCCGATCACTCCGACTCGATATTTTGTTGCCATAATTCAGTTCAGATTGCTTGGCCGCGAATATGCTCTCCGCTTGGCCAACCGGCAAGGCAATTGGCCAAGGTGGGGCTTCGACCTTTCCCGCCGCTTGGCCTTCGGGTAGCCTGCCGCCCGCTGTATGAAGCTGCCGTTTGAATTGGCGTTGGCGCTGCGATATTTGCGGCCCAAGCGCACGTTTGTCTCCGCGATCACGCTGATCTCGATCATCGGAGTGACGCTTGGCGTGGCGGTGCTGATCATCGTGATGAGCGTGATGAGCGGCTTCGACCGGCAGTTGCGCGAGCGGTTGCTCGACTTCAACGCCCACCTCAAAGTCACCGAGAGCGGCAAGCCTTTGGCCGGCTATCGCTCGGTGCGCGACGAGGTCGTTGCCAACAAAAAAGTATCGGGTGCCGCGCCGTTCATCATCGGCCCGGTGCTCGTCGAGACGCAGCCGGACGGCGATGAAAGCCCGCAGATTTTCACGCCGTGGGTTCGCGGGGTGGATACCGAATTGGAGCCGACGGTCAGTTCGCTGCTGTCCACGAACAACCTCGTCGCCGGGAAGGCCGACGTGAGTCTGAACGGGTTGGTGGTTGGCGCGGAGTTTGCGCGAATGCTGAACCTGCGTCCCGGCGATTTTTTGGCGGTACACTCGGCGCGGAGCTTTCATCGCATTCGCCAAGCCAAGGAGGACGGCAAAGTGACGGTGCTGTTGCCGGACGACTTCGAAGTGCGCGGCGTGTTCGATGCCGGTTACTACGAGTACAATGCATCGTTCGTGTTGGCGTCGATCGAGGATGCCCAGGCACTGTACGACCTCGGCGACGCGGTGCACGGGTTGTGGGTGAAACTGCACGACGCCACCGAGGCCGAGTCGGTTCGGCAGGAGTTGCTGAAAACGCTGCCGGCGGGATTGGTGGTGACGACTTGGGAAGACGAGAACACACAGATTCTCGAGGCGCTGATGGTGGAGCGCAACGTGATGTTTTTCCTGCTGTTTTTCGTGATGATCGTCGCCGCGTTTGGCATCACCAGTTCGCAGATCACGTTCGTGGTTCAGCGCACGCCGGAGATCGGGACGCTCAAGGCGCTCGGCGCGACCGGGTGGCAAATCATGCAGGTGTTTTTCGCGCAAAGCCTCGTCGTGGCGGCGCTGGGGCTGACGATTGGTTTCGGGCTTGGCCTGCTCGCGCTCGAGTATCGCAATGAGTTTTTGGAACTGATGAGAACGACGACCGGCTTCGAGTTATTCCCGGCGAGCATTTACGGTTTTCAGGCGTTGCCGTCGAAAATTGTGCCGGGCGACCTTATCAGCATCGGCGTCGGGTCGTTCTTTATTTGTCTGCTGGCCGGCGTGATCCCGGCGTGGAATGCCAGCCGGCTCAAGCCCGTGGAGGCCTTTCGCCATGAGTGACGCGATTCTTTCAGCACGCGGACTGCACAAGTCGTACGACCTTGGTCGGCGCAAGGTGGAGGTGCTGCACGGCGTGAGTCTTGAGATCGCGAGCGGCGACTTCCTTTCGCTGCAAGGCGCGTCCGGCGCGGGCAAAAGCACGCTGCTGCATCTGCTCGGCGGGCTCGACGAGCCAAATGCCGGAGAGGTGTTCGCCGACGGACAGTCGTTGTTAGGCATGGGAGCGGCGCGCTTGGCCAAGTGGCGAAACCGCGAGGTCGGTTTTGTGTTTCAAGCGTACCATTTGCTGCCGGAGTTCGACGCGCTGGAGAACGTCCTCATCCCGGCGCGAATCGCGCACACGAGCGTCGCCATTGCGGAGCGGCGGGGCAGGGAGTTGCTGGAGCGGGTCGGCTTGGCCAAGCGCATGAATCACTTGCCGACTGAGTTGTCCGGCGGTGAGCAACAGCGCGTCGCCCTGGCCCGGGCGCTGATCAATCAGCCGCGAATACTGTTCGCCGACGAGCCGACCGGCAACCTTGATTCCAAGACCGGCGGCGAAGTGCTCGACCTGTTGTGTGAGTTGCAGCAGGAGGCCAAGTTGACGATGATCATTGCGACTCACGACGACTCCGTCGCCGCCCGTGCCCACGCCACCCTCCGCTTGGCCGATGGCCTGATCGCCTAAAGCAGCCCAAGCGACTCGTCGAGCAGGCCGTAAAGCGACTGCATCGTCTCCTCTGTTTCGTCGCCCATGCTTGAGAGGCGGAAGGTTTTGCCCTTGATTTTGCCGTAGCCGCTGTCGATCAAAATGCCGCGTTCCTTCATCAGGCCCTGCAGCTTGGCCACGTCGATTTCGCGGCCGCCCGGCTTGGCCCCGTTGTTCACGCAGGTCAGCGTTTGCGACTCGTAACCGGCCTCGGGGAACAGCGTGAAGCCGTGACCGGTGGCCCAGTCGCGGGTCATTTGCGCCAGCTTGGCGTGGCGCGCAAAACGGGCGTCCAGCCCCTCGGCCATCATGTCCTCGAGCTTTGACTTGAGCGCGTAAATATGCCCGATGCTCGGCGTGCTCGGCGTCATGCGCTTCTCGGCGTTTTTCTGAAACTCGTGTAAATCAAAATAGTAGCCTCGGTCGTTGATCGTCGCGGCGCGGTCGAGCGCGGCCTGCGATGCAGTGAACACACTCAGCCCCGGCGGCAGCGCGAACGCCTTTTGCGTGCCGGCCAGCAGTAGGTCGATGCCGAGTTTGTCGAACTCAATCTTCACGCCGGAGAGCGAGCTGACGCTATCAACGATAAACATCACGTCCGGGTACTTTGCCTTGAGTTTGGCGATCTCGGAGAGAGGACTCATCACGCCGGTGGACGTTTCATTGTGAACGAGAGTGATCGCGTCGAACGCGCCGGTGGCCAAGCGCTCGTCGATTTGTTCCGGCAAAATCGGCGAGCCCCAATCGACTTGCAGCGCCTCGGCCTCTTTGCCGCAGCGCTTGGCCACGTCGAGCCACTTGTCGGAGAACGCGCCTTTCATGCAGTTGAGCACGCGCTTGGCCACGAGGTTGCGGATGGCGCCCTCCATGATGCCCCAAGCCGACGACGTGCCGAGATAGACCAGTCGCTCGGTGTAAAGCAGCGCCTGCAGATTTGGCATTACGGCGGTGTACAGGTCTTTGAAATCCTGACTGCGATGCCCGATCATCGGCGTGCGAAACGCCTCAAACGTCTTTTCACTGACCTCGATCGGTCCCGGAATGTGCAACTTCAAGTGCCCCATAAAGCGCGGTAACTATTCACAAGCCCCCGCCGCTGGCAAGCGGTCAGTTTGCTCGCGCAACGAAAATGATGGTTGCCCTTCAATTAACTTGCCGCTTGGCCAAGCTTTTCACACAATGCGCGCCCGCTTGCTGGAGAGGTGGCTGAGCGGTTGAAGGCGCACGCCTGGAAAGCGTGATTACTTGAAAAGGTAACGGGGGTTCGAATCCCTCCCTCTCCGCCATTTTTAAACGGGTTTTCAAAAACCCCCGCATCCGCCTAGCGCTCACCCATCACCTTTGCCACGTTGGCCGTTGTCAGTGCGCGGTTGTACAGGCGCACGTCGCGCATTTTGCCGTTGAAATAATCGTGCTGGCCAAAGCCGATTTTGAGGGGCTGTTTTGTGGTGAGGTTGTATGCACCGGGCTTGAACGGGGTGCTCTCGGCGATGCGCTTGCCGTCGAGGTAGATTTGCAGGCGATCCTTTGTCTTCACTGCGGCGAGATGATGCCAGCCGAAGGGCAGCTCGTGGTCGTAAGTCGCGCATTTGCCAGCTTCGAGCGAAAGGACGTGACCGGAGGGCAGCGTGCCGCAGAAAAGTTTGCCGTCATACACCGCCATCGTCCATGCGCGGCGATAGCGCACCTTGGGCGTTTTGTCGAGTTGGCCGACGGACGTCCATTTCGCCGCGCCGTCGAGGCGGTACACATCGGCCATCGGTAGCGTGCCGGCATAGAGCTTGCCGTTGTACACCGCCATGCCCATCACCTCCTTCTCCTCGCCCAGTCGGCCGGAGTTCGTCCACTGTTGTGGGCCGTCTTGGGTGAACACTGTTCCCGTTGGCCAAGTGCCCACGCGCAGGCGGCCTTGGTGGATGGCCATCGAGTATGCCTGCGTGCTGGCCGGCACGGGGCCAAGTCGCTCCCAGTTTTTGTCGCCCTTGTATTTGAAAAAACCACCCGCGTCGTAGCTCAACCCGAAGAGGTTGCCGTTGTGAACGCCCAAGTGCACGACGCGCAGATCCGGGCAGCCGCAGTCGGTCCACTTGCCGATGCCGTCGAAGCGATACATCCCGCGATGCCGCGGCGTGTCGCGCCAAGCGCCGGTGGTGCCGGTGCCGGCGTAGAGTTTGCCTTTGAACGAAACGAGCCCGCTTACGCTCCTCACGTCGGCCACTTTGCCGCAATTTGTCCAACGCTTGCCTCCATCGTAGCGAAACACGTGTCCGCCGGGTTTTGTGTTCGGCGAAAGCGGCAGTGACGATCCGCCGCCGCTGTAAAGCTCCGAGCCCGCATAGAGCTTTCCGTCATGCACCGCCAACGAGCAAATAGCGTTGCAAACGTCCGGCGCGCCGCAGTCAATCCAGCGCTGCCCGCCTGCGTAGCGATACACATGCCCGCGGTCATTCGCGCCCGGCTCCCACGTCGCCGCGTATAGCCCGCCCTTAAACACCGTCAGTGCTTTGATTTGCTGATTGTCCCCCGGCCGACCGCAGTCCGTCCATTGCGCATCCAGTCGGCCGGCGTCGATGCCATAAAGAATGTTTCGCGTGTTCGACTGCGCCGAGGTAACGCCTGAGAAATTCATCAGCGTCAAGTTCATCCCAGTGCGCGAATCAGGATCGTACCACCCGAGCACATCACCCAGCACATCATCGAGATCCTTCGCCGTGTGCACCCAAGCCGCCACACTGAACGCCCCCTTGCCCAGCGTCGGCAATTTTTCTGCCGGCACCTCCAGCCACGCGTTCCGCCCGTTAAACACCGCCCCCTCGCCGGGCAAAAAGTTCACCCCATGATTCACCGCATGCCGCCCAGCTCCTGAACTGTCCCGCGCATCCCCCGCCAGTCGCCAGTGGCCGATCAACCCATCAGCAGCATGCACATCCCCCGCAACCAAGATTAGCGCGGCCAAAAAAATTAACTGTTTTGTTCTCATCGAAAAGCGAGGGGAATGTGGCTCGCGCCCGCTTCGGGCGCAAGTAACTGGGTTTCCGGCTGAGGCAGAATGCCCGCCTAGCGCAGGACGTTAAGGATCATCGGCTTTGGGGGCACGCCCGGTGCGCCGTCGTAGAGGCGTCAGCCGGGGGCGAAGTCCGTACGGGCGATCGCATCCCCGCCAGCCATAAGTGAGCAATCAACCTAGGACGAATCCCTCTCTTTCGCTCATTTTTATCCTGCATTTTCCCCGATTTGGGCCTGAAAAGAGGCTTGCTCCCCGAATTTGGCCGGGGCGAGATTTGGGGGTTGACATAACCCGGCCAGAGGCGAAACATCTCCAACTGATTCGGGCAGCGGCACGTTCCTTCTGCGGTGTTCCCCACACCCACCTCCTTGGCGTCTGTTGCCCGGATCATTTATTTCTTATCTCACTTGACCGGCAACAATCTTCTGATAAGTTCTCCCGCCCCTTGTCGGGGGTGTAGCTCAATCGGTTAGAGCGCCTGCCTGTCACGCAGGAGGCTGCGGGTTCAAGTCCCGTCACTCCCGCCATTTTCTTTTTCACCCCTTCATTTATTCCAAAAGCAGAAATGCGAGCTTGGTTGGCGCAATAAATTAGCCGCCATTTTTCTTGACGCGATTCAGGATGATAAATAATTTCCGACCGTTCGCTTTGAAATCACAAGATCTGAAAAACCAATGAAGCATTTCATCAAGCCAATGATTGTCTGTATGTTGCTATCGGTGTTGTCGGGTTGCATCACGGTTGTTCCGGAAGTTGCGACTGACGTGTTGTCTGTCAATTCTGATCCGTCCGGGGCACATGTGGCGCTATCCACCGGAGCAGAAGGCAGCACGCCTTGCCAGTTTGTACTGCCTCGAAGCGGGAAATTAATGGTCGTGATTTCAAAGGAGGGTTTTGAGCAAGTAGAGGTTATGGTACAGGGTAAACCAACTTTGAAAAGGGTGATGAGTAATCTGACGGGATCGTTTTTTGGCCCGAGCGATGTGGGTCGCATAGGAGGGGTCGCGGCCAATCAAGTAGGAGCTGAATTTGAACTGGTACCCAATCCGATAGAAGTGAAACTGAAACCCAAAAAGGAAACGGCGAAATGAATTACGCGATAAAAATAGTGACGGTTGCCTTGGTTGTTTTTTGCACGGGATGTGGAACAACAAAGGAAACTCTATTCATTAACTCAGACCCTACGGGAGCCCGGGTGACGTTATCCAACGGGATGGTTGGGGCAACACCGTGTTCATTTGTTGTGCCGCTAAAGGAGAAAACCGTGGTGACCATTGAGAAAGATGGGTATGAACCGGCGCTGGTGACGGTTGCGAAAAAGGTTTCAAAAAAAATGGTCGCTGGCCGTGCAGCCGCGTTTTTGATCGTCGCTCCAATTGCCGTCATTGGTGGGTCTGGAGGCGGGATGGGTGGTGGTGTGATCGGTCCAGTCAGCAAACTTGCCCCGAACCCTGTCAGTGTAAAGTTGCTTCCTCTCCCCAAAAAACTGCCGCCTCAAAAGAAACCAGCGGATTAAAAGAAGCTCCGTGTTGTAAGCGGGGGTTCAGCCTCTTGGGTGGAATTGCTGGTGGATTGCTTTCAGCCGTTTGCCGGCGACGTGGGTGTACACTTCGGTGGTCGCGATGCTTGAGTGGCCAAGCAGTTCCTGAATGACCCGCAGGTCGGCGCCGTGCTCGAGCAGGTGTGTGGCGAAACTGTGCCGCAGCATGTGCGGCGTGATGTTGCGATTGATGCCGGCCAAGCTGCATCGTTTTTTGATGCGCCCCCACAGTGTCACCGCCGCAAACGCCGTGCCGCGACTCGTGAGAAAAACATTGCTCGGACTCTTGCCGGGCTTGGCTAATTTGTCGCGACCGTTGCTCAGGTAGCGTTCGATCGCCTCGACGGCTCGGCGGCCCACCGGCACGATGCGCTCCTTGTTTCCCTTGCCGATGACGTGGATGAAACCGGCGTCGAGCCGAAGTTGCTCGAGCCGCAATCCGCGCAACTCGGCCAAGCGCAAGCCGGAGGCGTAGCCAAGCTCAAGCATCGCGTGGTCGCAAAGTGTCGCCGGCGTCACCGACTCGATCGGCCGCAGCAGTTTCTCGATTTCCGAATTGGTCAACGCCTTGGGCAGCCGTTTCCAGCGGCGGGGCAGAGTGAGATTCTCGGCGATGTTCAACGGCAAAAACTGTTCCTGCACACAGAAACGGTAGAATGCCTTGAGCGCGGCGATCTCGAGATAAAGGCTTTCGGTGCTGAGCTTGGCCGAGTCGCTGCGGGGGCGGCCGCGTTTTTTTGGTGCGTCGTCGCCGCTCGGAGTCTCGCTGGTGCGCTGATGCTTGAGGTAGCCGAGCAGGTGCGACAGTTCGACGGAATTCCAGCGGGAGAGTTGCCGCCCGGCGGCCCAGTCGGCGAAGCGGTTGAGAACGTTGCTGTACGCCTTTTGGGTGTGCTCGGACTGCCCCCGCTCGTGGCGGAGGTACTGCCCGAATTCCTCGATCAACGCCTGCATCTCCCGGCCGCCGATGTTACGGGCGATTTGGCCTTGCGGTCAACGGGGATACCATTATCGTTCCGCGCACGTTGAAATTGCGTTTACCCATTTTGTTTGCCGGAATACTGGCGGCGACTATCGCCGGCCAAGCCTGTCGTTACACGGTTCGCGATGTTGGCTTTGCGGACTTGGGCAACGAGCGTTACACGTTTTACTGTTTCGTCGATGACCAAGTGTCCGGCGCCCGAGTGGATCAACTTGGCCAAGCGGCGGCGGTGCTGTTCGGTGATGCCAATGTTCAGTTCCAGTTGGTCAACTTGGCCAAGGGCGACCACCCGCAAGCCAAGCGCCTGACCAAGCGGACGCCGGGAGTGCCTGCCGGTCTGCTGCTGTCGCCCGACGGCGAGTTGGCTTGGGCGGTCAACTTTCCCGCCGCAAAGCCGGACAATCCCGAGTGGGACTTTTTGTCGTCCGTCGTCTCGTCGCCGACCCGGGATGAACTCATCGAAAAACTCATTCCCGCTTACGCTGTTATTTTATTTGTCGAGGGAACCGACGCAGCGCAAACCAAGCGCGCCCGCACCGCCGTGGATGATGCGATCAAAGCGATCACGCCGCTGATGCCGCAAATGCCCAAGCCGGTCGATCATCCGCCGGTGGTCGTCGTTGTGCCGGCCAAGCGCGTCGCCGATGAGTCGGTGTTGCTGTGGAGTCTCGGCCTCGATGCCGCGCCGGTGCCGGAGCCGCAAGCCGTGGTGTTGATGGGGCGCGGCCGCCGGGTCGGCCAATCGCTGCGCGGCGGCTTGGTGACGCGATCCGAATTGCAGGAGGCCATGGCGGTCGTGGGGCAGGATTGCGAGTGCGGACTCGACCGCGTGTGGATGCAGGGGGAGCGGTTCCCTTTGTCGTGGGGTCGCGCCGAGCGAACGGCGGCTTACGCCGAGCTTGGTTTTGATCCGGACAACCCGCAGGTGAAAGCCGAAATCAGCCGCATCATTTCGCGCGGCCCGAACTCGCGCCCAAGCGGGACGCCGTCGTCGAACCATTTCGAGCAACTTTCGCTTGGCTACAGTGAAGAGTTGATTGAGTTCAACATCGAGTCGGAGGAATTGCCCGAAGCCGAACCGGAACCGGTTGTGGAGGCCAAGCCGGAACCGGCGGCGCTTGGCCAAGCGCACACGATGTGGTGGGTGCTGGGCATCATCGCCGTGGCGACCTTGGCCGGCGGCGGACTGCTCTTGCTGCGGAGGGCAGGGAACCTCTAATCCTGCGATCAGACTGTGACGTTTATCGAAAAAACATCCGAGGGGTTTCACCCTCATCCGGCCTCCGGCCACCTTCTCCCTAAGGGAGAAGGAATGCTTCGTTTCATTCGCGTCACTTCGCGTCCATTCGCGGTTAAAAAACAAGCGCTTGGCCAAGCGGTGTGGGGAGAGGGAGAGCGCGATAAGTTGCAATAGAATGAAGTACATTTTTTTAACGCCGGATTACTGATGTCCGTTTTGTCGCATATTCTTCGGGAGATGGGCTTTCGGAAGCTCAACACCCTTTTTTCGCTGCTGGGCCTTTCGCTGGCGGTGACGGTGGTTGTCGCGTCGCAACTGCTCGCCGAGGCCGACGAGCGCGAAACACGCCGGGTGACCCGCGACATGGGTTTCAATTTGCGGCTGATTCCTGCCAAGACCGACTTGACCCAGTTTTATCGCGACGGTTTTTCGCGGCACGCGATGGACGTCTCGATGCTCGACCGCTTGGCCACGCAACTGACCAACAACGTTTCGTTCAATCACCTCGTCGGCTCGCTGCGCCGCGAATACACCATCAACAGCCAGGACGTTTTGCTGGTTGGCCTGTCGGAAACTTACGTCGCGCCGGGGCAGGGCAAAAAACCGATGGGCTTCGTCATCAAAAAAGGAACGATTCACATCGGCTCCCAAGTTGCGCTCGTGCAGAAAAAAAAGAAGGGTGAAAAGATGCACATCGGCGTGCGGGAGTTCACCGTCGCGAACGATACGATCGAGACCGGCACGCCGGATGACATCACGATTTTTGCGCGACTCGATGACGTGCAATCGGTTCTCGGCTTGGCGGGGAAAATCAACGAGATTGAAGCGATCGACTGTCTCTGCCTCACAGCCGATCAAGATCCGCTGGCTATTTTGCGGAAGGAGATTGGCGGTATTTTGCCGGAAGTGCAGGTGGTGCAAAAACGGACGCTCGCCGATGCCCGCGCCAAGCAGCGGCAGACTCGCGAGAAAGTCAACGGAGTGGTGCTGCCGTCTGTGTTGCTGGCCAGCGCGGTTTGGATTGCGTTGCTCGCGGTGTTCAACGTGCGCGATCGGCGGCAGGAAATTGGAATCCTGCGCGCGCTTGGTAAAGGCGGCGGACGCATCGCCGGGTTGTTTCTTGGCAAGGCGGTGATGGTCGGATTGGTGGCGGCGTTGATCGGCGCGGCGCTGGGCACATGGGTTGTGCTGGAGTTTGGGCCGTCGCTTTTTCCGGTGACGAAAAAGGCGATTCACGCGAACTGGCCGCTCGCTGCGCAGTTGATCGTGGCGACGCCGTTGTTCGCTGCGCTGGCCAGTTTCATTCCGGCGATGCTGGCGGTGTCGCATGACCCGGCGGAAACTTTGCGGGAGGATTGACGATGATACGCTGCGTCGAGGTCACAAAAATTTTTCGCAAAAACGGCTCCGAAGTAACGAGCCTCGACCGTTTCACGGCGGAGGTTGCCGAAGGCGAGTTCGTCGCCGTGCGCGGGCCAAGCGGCTCCGGTAAAACCACGCTGCTGCTCACGCTCGGCGGCATGCAACGGCCAAGCGCGGGGACGGTGCAACTGGGCGGGCGCGATCTTTACGCGCTGTCGCCGTCGGAGCGGGCCAAGCTGCGATCGAGCGAGATTGGTTTTGTGTTTCAAATGTTTCACCTCGTGCCGTATCTCGATTTGCTCGGCAACGTGTTGTTGGCCTACCCCGGCAAACCAAGCGAGGCGGTGCGCCAGAGGGCCGCCGGGTTGCTGGACGAACTCGGCTTGGCCAAGCGCGGCAGTCATCGCCCCGGCGAACTCAGCGCCGGGGAGCGCCAGCGTTTGGCCGTGGCCCGGGCGTTGCTGAACCGGCCGAAAGTGATTCTCGCCGACGAGCCGACCGGCAATCTCGACCCGGAAAACGCGGCGGAAGTGATTCGGCACTTGGCCGAGTTTCATCGCGGCGGCGGCACGGTGGTGCTGGTCACCCACGGCACGGCGGCGGAGACCCACGCCGACCGGATTTTGCGGCTCGTACAGGGCCGCCTGCTCGCGGATTGATGGGTTGTTTGCAGCCCGCGCGATTGGTAGCATCGCCGGATGGAAGAGGTCATGTCTGTTTTGATCGGCATTGCCCTGAGCGCGACGTGTGGGTTTCGTGTCTTTGTGCCGTTGCTGGCGGTGAATATTGGCACCCGCGCTCAAAACGCCGATGGGGAGCCGTTGATCGAGTTGGCTGCCGGGTTCGACTGGTTGAGCAGCGACATCGCCATGATGGTTTTTCTCGTGGCGACTCTTTTCGAAATCGGCGGCTACTACATTCCGTGGATTGACAATCTGCTCGATACCGTCGCCAGCCCGGCGGCGATCGTGGCCGGAACCGTTATCACTGCATCCTTCATCACTGGCATGGATCCGTGGCTGCAATGGCTGCTCGGCCTGATCGCCGGGGGCAGCGCGGCCGGTGCGGTGCAGGCGACAACGGTCGTGACGCGCGCTTCATCGACCGTGACAACCGGCGGTCTGGGCAATCCCATCGTGGCATCGGTCGAGACAAGCGGTGCCTTCCTCGGTTCGGCGCTGGCGATCCTTGCGGCGCCGTTTGCCATCGCTGTGTTTGTGCTGCTGCTCGGGTGTGGCGGGTGGATTTGGTGGCGTCGTCGGCGTCACAAATTGGCCGAGGCGGCCTGACTGATGGACTTGCACCGCATCAGACTGGCGTTCGCAGCGGCCTGTGTTGTTGCCACGGGGGCGGAGGCATCCGATCACTGGGCATACCAGCCGGTTACCCGCCCAAGCGTGCCGCCGGTGGAAAACTCCGCCTGGCCAAGCGGCGCGATGGATCACTTCATCCTGGCCAAGCTCCGCGAAAACGGGATGCAGCCGGCCCGGCGCGCCGACCGCCGGACGCTGATTCGCCGGGTGACATTCGACCTGACCGGCCTGCCGCCGACGCCGGGGGAGGTGGATGCCTTTGTGGCCGACGACTCGCCGGGGGCGTATTTGCGCGTCGTGGAGCGATTGCTGGCTTCACCGCGTTTTGGTGAGCGCTGGGGACGCCATTGGCTTGACGTGGCGCGTTACGCCGACACCAAGGGCTACCTCGCCGGGGATCAGGCGCGGCTCTTCACCCACTCGTACACTTACCGGGACTATGTGATCGATTCCTTCAACGCCGACCTGCCGTATGACCGTTTTATCCTTGAGCAGTTGGCTGCCGACAAACTGGAGTTGGGTGCCGACAAACGGCCGCTCGCTGCGATGGGGTTTCTCACGCTGGGCCGGCGGTTTCTCAACAACCCGCACGACATCATCGACGACCGCATCGACGTCGTGACCCGTGGCATGATGGGGTTGACCGTCAGTTGCGCGCGCTGTCACGACCACAAATACGACCCGATCCCGATGGCGGATTACTATTCGCTTTATGGCGTGTTCGCCAGCAGCCATGAACCCGGCGACAAGCCGTTTATCAGCGACGCGATGGATCCGGCGCAGCGGGCGGCGTTCGGCAAAGAGCGCAAGCGGCGCGAGGACAAGTTGAACAATTATCAGCGTGAGCAGTACGCCCGCATTCGCGAGCAGGTGAAACGGCAGACTGGCGACTACATTTGGGCGGCGCACCGGGCGGCCAAGGTGGAGGCAGGCAAGGTCGATGAGCTGGCCCGCAAGGCCAAGCTCGACCCCGACGTGACGCGCCGGTGGATGCGTCACTTGGCCAAGCGGCGGGAGAGCGGCGACCCGGTTTTTGCCGCTTGGTTTGCGTTGGCCAAACTTGATGCCGAGTCGTTTGACGAACAGGCCAAGGCGGTACTGGAAGGTGAGGCGTTGGCCAAGGCGCACCCGGCAGTGCGGGCGGCGTTCAACGATACCGAGTCGCTGGAGTCGGCCGCCAAGTCGCTTGGCCAACTGCTGTACAAGGCCGGGGAGGATCAGCCCAAGTTGCACGAGGTGGTGTACTCCGACGCCTCGCCGGCCAAGCTCTCCGACGGTGATGTGATGCGTGTGATGGACGTGGAGGGGAGGCAGGGCATCCGCTCGCGCCGCAGAAAGTTTGACGAGTTGGAGGGCGAACACCCCGGCGCGCCGAACCGCGCGATGGTGCTGCTCGACAACGCCTCGCCGCACAACCCGCGAATTTTTCGGCGAGGTAATCCGGGCATGAAAGGGGACGCCGTGCCGAGGCGATTTATCGCCGTGCTGTCGGATGGAGAGCGTAAGCCGTTTGCGGAGGGCAGCGGCCGGCTCGAGATGGCCCGGGCGATTGCTGACCCGAAGAATCCGCTTACGGCGCGGGTGATGGTCAACCGCGTTTGGCAACGATTATTCGGGAGTGGGTTTGTCGTCACGCCGAGTGATTTTGGCGTCCGCGCCGAGCCGCCCTCTCACCCAAGGTTGCTCGATTTTCTTGCGGCAGAGTTCGTGGACAATGGCTGGTCGGTCAAGGCGCTGGTCTGCGGCATCGTGACATCGAGCACGTATCAGCAAGGCGAATCGATTCACCCGGAATTCGCCGGGCGCGATCCCGGCAACCGGCTGCTGTGGCAGATGAACCGCAAGCGGCTGGACTTCGAGGCGATGCGCGACTCGGTGTTGAGGGTGTCCGGCGGTCTCAGCCTCCAGCAGGGCGGCCGGTCGGTTCGCATTGACGACAAGCCGGATGCCAACCGCCGGACGGTGTACGCCTTTGTCAATCGGCAGAACCTGCCGAACCTGTTTCGCACCTTCGACTTTGCCGGGCCGGACACGACCTGCCCGCAGCGCTTCACGACCACCGTGCCGCAGCAGGCGTTGTACCTACTGAACAGCCCGTTCATCGAGGCGCAGGCCAGACGCTTGGCCAAGCGCGTGGAGGTCCGGGCGGTCGCGGATGAAAGCCGCATCCGCGTGATGTACCGTTTGGCCTACCAGCGCGAGCCGTCGGCGGAGGAACTGGGCCTGGCCAAGCGCTTTGTCGATGACTTCGTTCCCAGCGCCGTCGTCTGGGAGCGGTTCGGTCAGGCGCTGCTGGTATCCAACGAAATGATGTTTGTCGATTAGCCGGTGAAAAAAGTGGCGCGAACAGAAATCCCCCGAAAGGCGATCTATCGTTTATCGGTCTATTCGCGCTGCCTGCATCGGCTGGAAAACAACGGAATCCGCACGGTATCGAGCGAGATCCTGGCCAAGGCGGCCGGCGTCAAGCCCACGCAGCTGCGCAAAGACCTGACCTACTTCGGGCAGTTTGGCACGCGGGGGCTGGGCTACGACGTGGGGCAGCTCATCGAGATGATCTCCGAGCGGCTCGGCACCAAGAGCCTGCAGCCGGTGGTGATCGTGGGCATCGGCAACCTCGGGCGCGCGCTGTTGAGCTATCGCGGGTTCGAGCAGGAGGGGTTTGAAATTGTCGGCGCGTTCGATGTGTCGCCAAGCCGTTGTTTGCCGGGGAACTCCTCGATTAAAGTGCAGTCGATGGAGAAACTGCCCAAGATCATCGACGAGCATTTCGTGAAGATGGCGGTGCTCTGCGTGCCGCTAACCACCGCGCAGGAGGTGGCCAATCAACTGATCGAGTACGGCGTGGTGGCGATCCTCAACTTCGCGCCGATCGTGTTGTCGATCCCCGACGAGGTGACCGTCAACGATGTCAACCTCGCAATGGAACTCGAGAACCTGAGCTACTTTGTCAACGAGTGAGTGTCGTCACTCCGGCTTGGGGACGCGGAGGTTGATGTGCAGGTCGCGCAGTTGCTTGGGCTCGGCGGAGCTGGGGGCGTCGCTCATCAGGTCAGCGCCCTTGGCCGTTTTCGGGAAGGCGATCACTTCGCGGATGCTTTCGGCGCCGCAAAGCATGGCGATGAGGCGGTC
>Ga0310122_10000899_pt1 | contig 19020 bp, 23 predicted proteins | sample CB6_Bottom_1051__FD_203503 | JGI IMG/M metagenome (GOLD analysis project Ga0310122, IMG submission 203503) | Marine microbial communities from Western Arctic Ocean, Canada - CB6_Bottom_1051 | ecosystem: Environmental > Aquatic > Marine > Oceanic | place: Canada: Western Arctic Ocean | collected...
TATATAAATAAGCAATACTACTCGCAAAATCCCATTCTCTATCTATGTATGACATAACTCTCCTCCTTATCTGTGTTCTCAAATCTACCCATTATCCCTATCCCACAAACAAAAAAACTCACGAATGTGGGGTTTGCAAAAATGTGGTGTGATTAATCATTTATTGCTTTGTGATGATTATTGATAATCGGATATTATAATTCCTGCATTAACGTAATGTTCTAGCTTCCTTTTGGCTTTAATTTTTAATTCAGTTCCTCGTTGTAGTCTCTCAGCGGTATGTTCTTTTTTTGTTATACGACATTCAGCCCACAACCATAAATTGTTTTCCAACCAATTATTGCATAACTCGTTAATTCTCGCTTTAATCCAATCTTCATCTTTCCAAGTGTTCTCATTACTTCTCTTCCCATTCAAAAAGGTTTTTTTAATATATTCAGAACATGTTGTGACACCAATAACATGGTCATTAACCCGATTATCTTTATTTTTTGGGCTATTTGCTTCTTTACTACTCATGTTACATCTTTTAGGAGTTATCGAACCAGCTATACCATAATAGCCCAGTAATATACGGTGAAATCTTTTAGCTCGGGATGAAGTACGATTTATTCCTCTATATGTATTTATTATTGCTAAACGATCATCCTCATTCAAAGGAAGAATTTCAGATGTACAATCAAAATATTTCTCATAAGCATATTGATGTAATCGTAGCCCAAAATTATACTTTAATACTTCATGATTAGCCTCCCAATATTCCTTAAGAGACTTCTTTGTAATCTTTTTTAAATCACCTTTTTTCATTATTGAACCTTTCTTTTAGTTGTAATCGTTCCCAAATCTACCCATCATCCCACAAACAAAAAATATCAGGAGTGGGGGGCTTGATGGTCATTATATTTACTTACAATCAGTATCTATTTCAATTATTTCAATTTCGTTACCTATATCAGGCCATTTTTCCAATTCTTCTTTTATACTTTTTAAACTTGGGAAGATTCCAACTGGACAAAAATTATCTGCGACTGCCATAGTGGCCTTCTTTCTTTTTTGTTTGTTAATTTATCCAATCACATTAGGTGAATACTCCACCATAGCCAATTGGTTTGTTAAGTCTCTTGTGGAAAATGCTGTTTTCATTGCATGACACCCTTTGCATAAAGGTAGAATATTATCCTCGACCGTTAATCCACCTTTCACCGAAAATTCTAATATGTGATCATAATCAGGTTTATGCTCACCTTCTCTGAAATTAATATCACACCTAAAAACAGGAAGTTCTTCTTTTAAAGTGCCACCCATAATTTTGTTACTGCCTTGGCATTTATAATCATATTTTTCTAAAATACTGTTTTTAACTGCTTTAGGAATATATCGTGTCTTTTCTTTTGATGGTTTGTCGTCTTTGGCAATTATTTTGTATCTTGCTGTGTATTTTTGTACTGCCCATTTTTTGTCCATTTCTTTTTCTACTTGGGTTAATTCTCTGCCGTTCTCCAATAATTGAATTAGATAATCAATTCCAAGTTTAGAATCTCTTACAAGGATGATATTACCATTGTAAAAATGTTTCATTTTTTTCCAATGATAGATATTTTCGTCCAAACCAACTTTCATATCCAATGCCTCTTCAAATGCCGGCGTTGATGTATAATAATCTATATGGTATTTGCTGTAATCAATCATTTTATTCTTTATCTATCATTACCCAAATCTACCCATCATCTCACAAACAAGAAACCCCACGAATGTGGGGCTTGATGGTGTAATGTGATTCGGTTAATCATTTAAGCACAGGGTGTAAAATGGCAATTTTTGTAAATTATATATAATATCTTTTTTATTTAAGCATTACTCATTTATACCTGGAAGCCATTCGCTAAGTGGCAATTTATGCTCTTGATCAATAGAACATTGTTTTATACTGAATATCCGTTTTCCATTCTTAAAAGGATATCGAGGATTATTAGCCTTAGTGAAAACAACATAGTCTGTTGCAATCCTTAACATTTCGCAATTTGTTGCAGCACCTATTTCATTAACCTGTTCTCTAGTAGCTAATATCCTATCCTTTATATCAGCATCAGCATCTTTTTTTAGACTATTATAATAATATTCCAAAAAATCATCTGTGTAATATTCTGGGTGATTAATATTCAGACAAGGCCAGCATTGCGACTCATCATTCCTTACATCTTTATTTGTTTGTCTTTCATATTTTTTTATCAGTTGTCTCTTTTTTTTTCGTTTTTTCTTTTGATGTTCATCGTTAAACCCCATAAAAACAAAAAGAGGGTATTTAGTACTCTTAATGGCTAGGGAACGTTTCTTATCAAAACGTTTGAAATGCTTAAAATTTTCCAGTTGTTTTGCTGCTACTTTTGCTGCTTTTGCCTTTCGTTCTAATTGACGTTGATTTTCAATTTGTTTTTGTATTAACCCTTTTCGGTGACTAAAAGTATTATAATAACTTAATGGAACGAGGTCATTAATCATCATCTCAATTGTGTTGAGATAGGGTTTGCTTAACTCAACAATTTTGTTATTTATGTCAATCACAGACTTGATGAACACATCCTGTTTACTTTGAACCAATTCTTGGTCTGTAAATGTAAATTCTATTTTAGGGCTGTTATCTCTATCGGATTTGGAAATGTAATACAAGTCAGTAATCGTGAAATCATCAAGTTGATAAGTACCGAAAATCATTTGTTGTGTCCTTTCTAAATCATAGAACTTCAGACCGTAATCTTTTTCTCCGTTTGTTTCGATTATTGCAACACATCGGTTCCCATCTGCAATCTCCACTCGCTTCAGCTCCTTATTGACTCTAAACCGTTGCAGATCTTCTTTTTTTATCCCAACACCGGTTAGTTCACTATAACCTCCGTAATACTCAACAATATCCGACCATTCAGGAATTTGTGCGGATAATCGCACATTAAGATCAAAGCCTCTGGTTTTGATTGCATCACGAGTGTATTTCCTGATTTTGGTAGCATGCATTTCTGCAGCCATTTCATTCATCCCTCCTTTCCTTAAACGCCAATATTCGTCTTTATCCAATGTTGATGATGTCGAAACGACTTCCTTGACTGTAGTCTGTGTAAAAATATTTTTTTCTTTCACTTCATTATTAAATTTTTCCAATATCTTTGATAGCTCGCTTTTAATGATTTTTGACTTGTCCTCATCCAATTTATCAATGTTGTCAGGATTCGTTAACAGCCATGAAAGTCTATCATCAACTAAGTCTTCACTTTGGCAGAAGACAATACTCACAGAAAAAATTATTGCTATAATTTTCATATCTAACTCCTTAACCAAATCTACCCATCATCCCACAAACAAAAAACCTTGTTAATGGATGAAGCTCTTGTTAAAACCTATTTCTTTGGGTGGGGGTTATTTCACCAGCATCATCTTCCTGGTCTGTATAAAACTTCCATTTCTCTTCACCGGTTTTAGCATCTAATGCATAGAGATAGCCATCCAATAAGTGATCAACGGCACCATAATAGACCACGCCATTTAAAACTGCTGGAGATGAATAAATAATATCTCCAGTTTCAAACTTCCATTTCTCTTCACCGGTTTTAGTATCTACGGCATATAAATGGCTGTCCTCACTACCAAAATAGGCTACTCCATCTGATACTGTTGGAGATGAACTAATAGAATCTCCAGCTTCAAACTTCCATTTCTCTTCACCGGTTTTAGCATCTAATGCATAGAGATAGTTGTCCCTACTGCCAAAATAGACCACTCCATCTGAAACTGCTGGAGATGAAGAAACTGCTGCTCCAGTCTCAAACTTCCATTTTTCTTTACCGGTTTTAGCATCTAATGCATAGAGATGGTTATCATAACTGCCAAAATAGACCATTCCATCTGATACTGCTGCTGAATCAACAATGCTACCTCCAAAAATTTTATCTTCAAAAGAAGTTTTAAACTTCCATTTTAGTGGTGTTTTTTCTTTAGTCATTTTATTTCACAATAGTTTTCATATCCAAATATACCCATCCTCCCAGTAACAAAAAACTCCACGAATGTGGGGTTTGAAAATCAATCTTTTTTTAGGTGCCACATTTTCGTTACAAAGGATAAAGTAGTTTTCTCCAACCTTTATTCATTAATAGAAATATAATTTCCGTTGCCTTGATTCATTAAAGTTTCTAAAAGCTTGGTGTAATCACTCGAAGTGAATTTTTCATTTGATGACAAAACATCATCAAGGGAGCTAATAATTGCTGCTTTTTCTTCCTCTGTGTTAGAAAGATATATTGCCTTTTTGAAGAGTCTAATTATCCAATCTATATCATTATATAAATTAGTATTTTTCAAGGATGAAATAACATTTAGACATTTAGTTACTTCATTCTTTTCTCTTTCTGGAGCTACATAATTCTTTCCTTCACCAAGAGTGATATTTTGAGGGACTAGCTTTCCATCAATATTTAACAAATTAATGGATCGGTTAAATTCTTTTAAATAATCAACAAGTTCCTTGATTGTTACATGTTTATTGACAACCAGTGAACGTAAATGCTTCCTTTCTGATAATAAAATAGAATTATTGCTATTATAATTTTTGATAATACACCTTATGGAATATTCATCCCTAAGGTGTTTCATAAGGTCAACTATGCTGCAGCCTTCTTGTAGAATCAAGCCTAATCTTTGCTTGGAGTCGCTGTAGCTTCTCCGGTGAATGTTCCAATCGGAACAAAAATAGAAGCACTTAGGGTAATCTCAGCATTTTTTATTTTACCAGGTTTTACGCCCCAAAAACTCGGTTCACATAACCATGAACTTTTCGATGGCAATGATTCATATCTCATATCTGATGCGATCTCAGCATCTCGTTGGTCCAAAAGCCTAGCATCTAATTGTGCCCTGTCAATGTAAGTGTCGCTAATGTTTCGGAAGCCTGCTCTAATTTCTAATTGAACATCACCTTCATCATCATTTTTTTTCCTTAAAACACTAATCCCTCTAATCTCAACCATTCCACCGATAGATACATCTTTTTTTAGCATATTTAAAGTATTTTGACTGGCAGGAACTTCAATTGAGCCTATTTTCATAAACTCTCTTTTGTACATTGTTACTTCAACCAACGCCTTCATTTTTTTGGGCTTTCCATCAAAAAAATCTTTATGGAAACCCCAGCCCAGATTCAGATCCACTTCACCGCTTGATTTAGCGCTGATAAATTCAGTATCTTCTTCTTGTCTGCTCCCACCCACAGTAACACCTGCATGGTTTAAAACAGTACTGCTAACAGTAACAAACTCGACATCAAAATCAGTCTTATTTTCTAGCAAAACTGATCCTTCTAGTCGAATATCACCATCCGAGTCGGGGTTCTTATAAGTAAATTCAGTGATTTTCATATTATCTCCTATTTTTGTAATTATAATTGTGTAATTATCTGAATGTAGTAAGGTAGTTTATCAAATACAACTAGAATCTCTTTGACAAACTATGAATCCGTCATAGGTTTCTTTTTTGGACATAGGTGGGTTTTGTTTCATGTTTATCTCCTATTTCTACAAGAAGTTATATATGTAATAAGTCAGATGGTGTCGTTATAAACAATTTTTCAAATTATTATTTCATTATTTTTATTTTCTTTCAGTTCAGTCTTGGTCATTTCATTGACTTCCTGCTCTCTTGCTCTTTAATTTTCATTCATCTTTCTACGATAAACTCCTCCATCTTTTCCAATAAAATACATGAAACCTTTTTCTCTTTTAATTCCTAGCCTTATTACCTTTTCAGGTTTCGCATATTTGGCAGGATCAACTTGAATTAAAGCACCCATCTTACCGCGACAAATGTCTCCGTCCTTATCAAGAAAATAGAGCCAGCCAATTTCTCTTTTAAGATTTGTTTTCTGAACTAATTCCTTACCCATTAATCATCCGTCTACATGGTTACATTTATTTCAAATTCAAGTCCCGGCTGTTCCTTGCAAGGGTGCACATCGTTACTGTTGATCCCTGCAGGACAGCCAGTGCTCATAGATCATCACCATGGCCAGTGTATCCAGTTCGCAATACCGAAGTAATCCTTTGGTAATGGCTTCCCTTCTATCATCATCCAAATCAGAAAATTGTAAATAGGAATAAGCCATCAAAGCAGCACCTCCATCTCTGATGTTCCCTTTTTCATCGAGATACGAATCTTGTGTTTGGTCAATATCTTCATATATGGGTGGTAATTGTTTATAGGGATCCTGGACTTTTCCTTCTTTTTTCTGCCACATGGTTTTCCCAATTAGATTTATCCCAAACTCTAACGGTTTACTGTATTTATCTTTGAGAAATGTACTATGGATCAATACCGTTGGTAATACTTGTTTGATGGAGTTGGAACCACCCATATCTTTTTGGTAGTAATGTTTTTGAACCAATTTTAACATATCTACCATATTTCTCTCTGGGGGCGGCTCATCTTTATCAACAACAGCTATAGTCGGAACCCAATCTATGAGTTCTTGAAGACTATCATCATTTTCATCTATCATTTGATTACGCACTTGATTCAATACGGTATTCTCATGATCGGCAAAACGAAAAACATTACCTTCATCCTTATCTAATACAGATTTTAATGCTCTCACAAACTCATAATTTGGGAATTTCCCTTGTTCGGTATTGACCCATTCATCATGCGCAATGGTTCCGTCCTCATAATAAGTATGACTTGAAAACTGAAAAGCAATCTGCTCGTAAGGCTTCCTTCCAGTATTAAATGGGATAGCCATCATATTGGTTTCAAAGTCGATAAAGTGTAGTGGGAATTTCCAATCTACCATTTTATCAAATAGCTCATCTTGAATATCCTCTCGAACGTCATTATTCTGAACTTTTTCGATCTGAAGTGCTTGCCGTGAACTTCTTGTTCCGGAATACTCCAATTGACCCGACTTCAATCTTTTCATTAAATATTTTTCTATATCCACATCCTTCTGATAATAAATATTATCCAGTAAGAGTTCTTTTACTTTTGGCTTAAACCAAATATCAAAAATGTGCGGTACCTTTTCATCAAAGCTTTCCCCCTTTTCACGTTTCCAGCATTCTTCAAAACCGCTTTTTTTATCAGGGTGTTTTTCATCTTTATGGAATTCGCAATCTTTACATTGCTTTCCGATTCCCTGTAGATAGACGTCGCCAGGATTATTATAATAGTTCACATATTCATAAATACGTGATTCAAATTCTTTTACATCTTCTCCTGTTCTTTTGTCGGGGGGAACCGCTTCTCCTGCCCAAATTTGATTCACCAAATTTTGTACCTTTATTTTGCTCAGTATTTCATCACCCACATCAATATCGGTACCTACAGGATAAGTATAACATTCTTTTCTTTTTTTATGTTTTTTATTTCTACGAATACGAAAATTCTGGTTTAAATTTTCAACAGTTGTCTTTTTATTTTTATCGGCCATCATGAGATAAGGCTTTATTTGCCATTCGGGAAAGACATGTTCCATTACCCACGTTTGAAATGCCACATCAAACAAATAAGGTCGCCAACCTGGTCGGATATAATCACTTATTTTTTCACTTTTATAATAGAAATCAGGATTGTTGGCGTTATACGATTTGGCCTTTACTTCGATTAACTCAACTTTATTCCCTATCTTATTTAAAATATCAACACGAATAAAAAAACGATTGTCATAAAGTATGGCAGCTTCAAATATGGTAACATTCTCTCTCTCGAGTAACTTATTTGTTTTTAAGAGAGACTTTTCATAATCCAACTCATCCACAGTAATACCATCAGGATAATATTGCTTTGCTAATTCACCAACCTGAAAGCCACCCTCTGCCAATGCTTGTAAAAATTCGTTATCCTGTTTATTGCTGGCATAATTATTATTACCGGTATATCGTAATTTTGTTGGGCATTCTAAGGCAATACCAAATCTGGACTTAGTGAGTGTTTTCATTCTTCTATTTCTTTTATGAACTGAGATATCTCGTTTAAACAAATCTTTTGAGTTTTTAATATATTATCAAAATTGTTTATTTCCATCTAATACTCCTCTCTTTCTTCTTTAACAAATTCTTTTTCCCAGTCATACTTTGCTGCTTCTGGATGATCCTTAAGGTAATTTCGCCAAGATGAACAGCCACCTTCTTCTCTGCGTTTTCTTAATGATTCTTTTATTTCCTGATGTGATTTTTTAGAGCCGAACCTGTGCCACAAAGGAAAGTGCACATAATCCCACCACCAAAGACTTATTCTTGTTCTCCAGTTCATTATTTTGATTCGTAATACTCAGTATTATAATACTCTCCTTCAAAATCATCTACATCTTCCCAATCGCAATCCATCTCATCGTATTTTAAATCAACTATATACTTATTTGGAAAAAACTCATTGTTTTCAATAGATAAAGTAAGTTTCGAAGCGTCAAAATCGTCAGCATCAAACTCAAATTCCATTTCCAATATATCATCAGATTCATAACCAAACGAATATGCGATAGTATCCTTCCCTTTATTGTTTTCCTTCCATTCGTCTATCAATGTTTTATCTTCTTCTATATTTATGTCATCAATAGAAATGTTTTTCTCCTCACCATTCTCCTCTACAATTATTTTGCATCCATCAAATATTGGATATGGATATTCCATTGGACTGGAAGAACCATAGTAAGAAAACACATCAAAATCTTCATTTACAACTTCTTGTACCATTCCTTAACTTCAGTTTCGTCTAAATCATCCACACCGATATAACCTCCTTCAACCTGTTCTTTATATTCTTCAAAGTCAGAACAAAGGTATAATACATCCTCATCATCCATCGTATGTGAATAATAATTATCTGATACAGATATCTCAACCTCTGCAAACCTTTTTTTCAAATATTCCTCTACCTTTTCAATATAATCATCATCTCCCGAATCCAACATTACTTGTCTTGTTGTGATTTGGATTACTGCATTATCTTCGTCTTCTTCTAAAACATTTACATATAAAGTTAACGCTTCAAATTCTGGGCGTATTATTTCAATGATTTCAATAATATTTTCTAACCAATCAATCTTTTTGCCATATGATAAATCATCACCTTCTTCTAGACCTTCAAAGGATTTATCCTTTGGTATTGGCGAAAAATCAATATTTATATCTGCCAACATATCCCAAGCCATTTTATTCCCCTTTCAGTTCAGTTTTGGTCATTTCATTGATTTTTTAATTTCTTCCTGGTAGGTAAGTACTATCACCAAGATACGTTTCCTGTTTCGCCAATAATATCTTTAAAATCATTATAATTGCCAATTGAGTTGAGAAGTATGTCTTCATTATGCAAACACCAATATATTGACCAATCAAACTGTATTTCAGCCTCGAATGCTTTCAAAATCATTGGGATTATTTCAAGAGCACCATGCTCAAATCTAAATCCAATTATATTTGTATCATCCATAATATATTGAAAACATAGATATCTCTTTTGCTCAGATTGTTCTTCAATTTGGAAAAGGAATTTATTATTTCTTATGTCTAATGAATCATCATAACCAACACCAATAACATTACTTTCATCATCATAAAACCACTCATCTAAATCTTCCCAAATGATATTGATATTGCCATCTTGATTTATTTCTGGTATAGTATATCCTAAACTTTTATAAACATCTTTTAGCTCAGCAGAGTTTTGCAATGACCATTTTAAATCATCAGAATTAAAAATTGGGAAAAAACTTGAAAAAGATAATTTCATTTTATTAAACATTATTTTTATTGGATTCATTATGCCGGTTGATGCATCTAATCCTTGATCTTTATAACTGGAATCTTCATCTTCAACAATTCGAATATCAGATTCATTTAAGTCTAACTTTTGGATTAATACATCGTAGAGTGATTGAACTAATTCAGGATTTTTAGGTAATGGTCTGAAAAATACAATATTATTATAATCTTCACTTAGCAGGTATGAACCGTCAATATTACCACTTTGATTTGAAATATCATCTTCTTTAAAACCTTTTAACCATTTGTTGTATGGTGGCATTGCACTTCCTTCAATCTGTGAAAGAACGTTATGAAAGTTCTCAATTTTTATATTTTGTTTGAATAAAAGCTTATCAGCCATCTTATTTCTCCATTTTATTTCTGTTTCAGTTCAGTTTTGGTCATTTCATTGACTTCCTGGTTTTTCTTTTATAGAAGATAATCCAGGACTGACTGCCAGTCCGGAAAGCCGCCTTTTTCACCAAAGCGCAGCCATTCACCCTGGAACTGTTTGGCACCGTTATTGGGCCGGTCATCAATTAAATAGTCTCCCCTGTTCAGGTGTTTATGGTGCGACAGGATGAGTCTTTTCCGTGCCTTGGGACCCAGGTGTTTTTTCACCCATTCCAGCTTATCCGACCAGGCACTGGGGTTTTTCCAAGGTGCTTCACAATATATTCCCACCCACTTTATAAAATTAGTTGACTAATAATATCCCCATCCTCATTGATTCTGTAAAGAAACCCTTTTTCTCGTTTGATGCCTAACCGTTTCACTTTCTCCGGCTTGGCATATCGTGCCGGATTAACGCTTATTAAGGCTCCCATTTTCCCGCGACTGATATCTCCATCTTTATCCAAAAAATATAGCCAAGGGCTCTCTTTTTTGATATTTGTTTTTAAAACCAACTCCTCTTCACCCAGTTTTATATCTTTAGATCTCATTGTGAAACCTTTGGCATTTTAGAAACCAATTTCATTTCATCTTTCTTACCGTAATAGTAGAGCTTTGTGGGACATTCTAAAGCAATTCCAAACCTGGATTCAGTTAATGTTTTCATATAGTTAGTTCGATCTGGTGCCCTTCCAACAATTTAGCATGGCTTGGATGGCAGGTAAAAAGGATCACCTGTTTACCTTCAGCAAATTCCCGGATCACCGCTGCAGTCCGTTCCTGCCGCTGCGGGTCCAAATCCACAAAGGGATCATCCATGATGATGAATCCTTCCCGGTCTTCCAGGTATTTGTCCGCCATGGCCAGTTTCAGGGCAATGGCCAGCACGTCCTGGGTCCCTTCCGATAACCGGTCATAAGCAATCACTTCACCGTCTGCACGCTGCAGTCCCGCCGGCAGGCTTTCATCCATTTCGATCTCCGCATAGCGGTTGTCGGTCATGCGAGCTGTATAGCGGGCCACATCATCCTGCAGGCCCTGGTACGTGCCGCTGTCCATTTCCTCCAGTAAGTCGTCCATCACGTCTTGGATACGGGCGATATTTCTGCCTTTTTTCAGCTCCAGGGCAAAGGCGTCTTTTGCTTCTATCAGCTCTTTTTGATATTCCTCTACCGAACTCTCCGGTGCTTCCGCTTCCAATTGTGATTTTTCCAGAATCAACCGGTTCTTTTCATCTTTGGCATCATCATAATCTTCTTCGGCTAAATCATATTTTTCAATAAAGTCATCTGCATCTACGCCGTCAGGCAATGGAGCCAATCCTTCAATTTCTGTGGTCTTTTTCTTTTTTCCCCCGGTAAGCTCAGCCAGTGCCAAAAGCAGTTCATCCGCATCTGTGTATTCTTCTTTCCAGCCTGTGATCTTTTCTTTGTATTCATCCCGGTCTTCTTTCAGTTCATTGATCTCATTTTCGGTGCGCATCAGGTCTTCCACCACAGCGGCTGCTTTCCGAATCTTGTCCGGAACGTCAATTTTTTTGACGTGTTTTTCCAGGTCGGCAAAAGATTCTTCGTCAAGCTCTGCTTGCAAGTTATCTTGGGCAGTCTCCATATCCTGACGTTGACGGGTATACGCTTCGTAAACCATTTCCGCCTGTTCCATCGAATCTACTTTAAGTTTTTTTAACTGCTTCTCCAGAGACTGCTTTACTTCTTCATGTTGCGCCATCAAATCTTTATAATTATCTTCACCGGAACTGGCTTCCAATGTCCAGTCTCCATGCTCTAACTTGAGCCGACCTTCCGCATCCCACTCCAGGGTTTCGCCTTTCTTGACTTTTTGGGCAGATTCATCAGAAAACCCTTCCTGACTCTTCAGCGACAATGCCTTTTTTGCACGCAATTTCACATAAAGCTTTCCCGCACTCAAAGATGTTTTTAGACGGGTGATTTCTGCCGCTATTTCCCGAATAGTCTGCAAATCATCCGTGGTTAGTTTTTTTGTTTCTTTCAGGTTTTTTTCTGCTGCTTCTAATATCTCTTTTTTAGCTTTTGCCCGTTCATACTGGGATAATAGATCACGACTGTCTTCAGTTTTTTGGGCAATATCTCTTTCCTTTGTGAATTCAATTTCTTTCTTCTCCAGTTTGGGAAGCTGACTCTCAATATCCTTTATTTTTTGTTCAGCAACCGGCCAATCTTTATTGACCTGTTTCAATTTTTCTATTTTCAGTTCAAATGTATTGAGTTCCGCACCTAATCTGGATCGCTTTTCTGCGTCACCGCGGGCTTTTTTATGTTCCTTTAAAAATGCATCATTCTTATTCAGCGCTTTAACGGCTTCCCGGATATGCCCGTTCACTTTATCCATATCCCGCTCAAATGATTCTGCATCTTCTAGATCTTTTTTGAGTTCTTCCTTGGCATAAAATGTTTTTACAATTGTTCCGGTATCTATTTTGTATTGATTATTGACCCCCCGATTCTTTTCTGGATATTCTGCATCAAAATCCCAGCGCCTGGTAAAAGCCTTGTGCTGCTCTTCAACAGCCGCCTTAAAGGCATCTACGGATACGCCGTCCATTTCCATTACTACAGTGCGCATTAAATCGCCAAAAGACTGCTGGGTATCTGTATCTTCACGCAAATTGTCAAGGGTTTGGGTCAGGCCGGATTGGTAGGTCATCATGACGTTTTTACAGGTGCCTTCCGGGACCTGGATACAGGACTCAATCTCCAGCTGGATCTTTTCATCATCGGTGATGACCGCTCCGCCGGGCAATGTCAATTTTGATGATGCAGTGGCGCCCCAGGAGCGCTGCAGTTCATAGGTTTCGCCGCTGTGGCTGAAATGGATCATTGCTTCAATGGTATCTCCGCCGCCGATGGGCAGATAATGGCCCATGAGTCTCTGGAACCGGGACGGCGTTAAGTCTGCCGGTGTAAACAGAGTATTCTCCAGGGCGCGAAATATGGTGGATTTCCCAGCCTCATTAGGCCCCAGAACTACGTTTATGCCCTGCTCAAATTCAATATCCTTGCCGCTGAGTCCGGCAAAAATGGTAATATGGACACTGTTAATGATCAACTTCGCACCTTACGGATGATATCGTACGCTTCCTGGAGCGTTTCGGTCTCATTGGCCGATACCAGGCGAGTCAGCAACTGGTATGGAAAGGACCCTTGGGTAAACTCCCGGTCAATAACATCTGCAGTGATTTTCACGGTCATTTCCGTATCATCGATCTGCAGGTAGGCCAGGTGCTTCTGCAGTGCCTCCCGGAACTGGGGCAGTTTACTGTAATCTTCTTCCGGCAGTCTGCCGAAAAGCTTCAGTTTCAGCAGTGTTTTTTCGTGCCCATCCGCTGTATAGGTATCCTGCACTTTTTTAATATCACTCCAGTCCTTGATGCGTATATCATCGTGATGAAAACGATATTCCCCTGTGGAAATGGAACGGGGCGTTATTTTTTTATTTTCGTCAATGTCCAGGATCAGCGCCTTACCTTCATGATGGCAGTCAAAACCGTCAGGTTCAGGAGTTGCTGGAAAAAAGACCTGGTCACGGATATCGGGCTTATTTGGAAAGGGAATATGGGTGTGGCCCATGAGCCAAATATCCAGGCCGCAGTGCACCAGTTCTGTTTCGGTCATGGGGAAATAATCTCTGTTAAAATCCGGGGACAGGCCTTCTAAAGAACCGTGAGCAATACCCACATGGAATTTTATATCTTGATCCTTGGGGGATTCTTCGATCCAAGCAATATAATTTTCAGATGAATGTTTTGCGTCACAGGGCGCGGGATAGATATTTACATCCAGATCGTAATGGTCTAAAGAATAGATCTTTTTCTCTTCCAAGACTAAAACATAATCCCCTGCCGCCTTCTTAAAACCTTGCCACAAGTCATCTTGACCTATGGATATGAAATCATGGTTCCCGGGCAACACGGCTACCACATTTCCCTGAAATTCACTCAAAATTTGTGCTGCCCTCGTCACATCGTGTTTAGCCACAGTGACCTTGTCAAACATGTCCCCGCCCACTGCAAATATATGGCATTTTTCTTCATTGGCTTTTTCCACACACTGCTTGAGTGTATTGAAACGGGCTTCTGCCAATTCTTTCTGTATTTCTGGATAACCGCCAAACTTCAGACCCAGGTGAATATCCGATGTTAAAAATATGCGTAAGTTTTTCATATTATTTCAAATATTAATCTTGAATCTTTCCATAAGATATACTTGCGAGTACAATCAATTTATCATCTGAGCTAAATTTTACTTTTTTGTGTTTATCAGGATTTAGATTAATACCGTAATTCGACTTTGGTTCATTAAATAAACGGTTGATTTTATATCCAATCACCGTTTCTCCTTTCATACTTGCAGCTTTAATAAGTGTGTACACATTTATTTCATTATCGATATTGATATAATTCGCGATTGGCCTAAAATATATTTCAGTACCTTCAGCGCTGAATAACTCCATAAATAGAGTGTATAAATGTTTATTTTCTGAAATCTGCGTAAGGCACTGCCCAACCAATTTTTCACTTACAACAAAATCATCTGCTTTTGAGTGTAGAGCTGCTTGACGATTTTTTTCATCCAATATTTGACTTATAATGGTGGGATAATATTTTTTATTTACACAAATATCTCTTAAATGTAATAAAGTAATTAGAGTCCTTGAATCTGCTTGCTCTTCAATGAAATTATCTAAATCAGCCAACACAATGATATTCTCATACTTATGGATACCAATATTTTCTAAAATGGCACGATTTGTCGGATCTCCTTCTACCAAATCAATTTGACAATTTTTCAAATCAACTGTTTTAATAGTCTCATGATTTTTACCCATCGTTAAAACAGTTATTCTTGAACCTGGCATAATGTAATTATCTAACTCTTTAATGACAGTAGATGTATATCGATTACAGTTTATAATCAAAATGTGTTCTTTCTCCCGATTCAAAGTTTCATTTACAATAATATCGGAATCAATTTCATAATCACTATTTGAAACGTATTGAATTTTTTCACGATCTTCAGCTATACAAATAATTTTGTCGGTGGGTTTAATGATATAGTTCATATTTGGATTTACTAATACTTCATCATTTTCTGTAAAAATACCCAACACACTTGCAGATGGGTAGCCGATTACTGCATCAAAATATGTATGATCAGCTAATTGTTTTTCTAAATGAAAATATATTTCATCACCAGAAGAGTCTTTATACCAAGGTCCCTTGATGTCTTTGTAATGGAATTTTCCGTTAAAACTTAAGAGTTCAGAATAAACAACAGATAGCCCTGGCTGACGGCAGGTTTGTGCAATTACCTTCGATATAATATCATTAGATAATACAACTTCAACTTGATTTTGGCCGACCATATTTATTAAATCGCAGTTTTCTTGATATCGTGCTTCCGTAACAATATGAAGTGATCCATTATCATTATCAATTATGCTAAATAACGCTAAAATCGTTTTAATAATACTTATATCAGCATAAGTCCCTTCGGGTGGTAAAATTATTATGGATTTAGCAGACTTTGGATTAATGATTTTTAAATCTGTCGTTTCTGTAGTATTTCCTGATCTGCATATAACTTTTGTATTTCCTGTCGATCCTAATTTTTCTCTTATGGTATCTTCCATATCCATCTTATCTTTTTTAGCAAGAATGACTATAGTATATTTCGATTTATATTGATTGTTAGATATAATTAATTCATACAGTATGGAAAAGATCTTACCATTCCACCCAAGGATTACCGTATGATTTTTTTCCAAAACATTCGATCGCCCTTTTCTTAATGATACAATTGAGCTTTCAATCCCTGTGGTTATGATTCCAATCAAAACACTAAGAACAAATATTCCTATCACAGAAATAAAGAGCATACTTAAAAGAAACGGCCAACTACCTTCATCGCCACCCATTGTACCAGGATCAAGCGTGCGCATTAGGGACATCCAAATGATTTCAATAACAGGAATACCACTACCATCAACGGTCACTTTAACAAGAACCGTGGTAATGATAATAAAAACTAATGAAATAATTCCCAACAAACCCAAAAGCGCAGGTGTGCCCTTTGAAAGAGTATTCTGAAATCTATATTTAAGGTGATCTGCAAATGTTGTTTTCATTTTATTTTAACTCAATTTTTCTGTTTTAATCCATTCCTTCTTATCAGGATTCCATACTTCTATACTATAATCCCTTTTCTCTTTTGATTTAAAATATCCTATGCAATCTAAATAATCAGAGAAATCACTGTCATAATCTGGGTGATTTTCATTATTTTGACAAAGACCATCGTCATTGCATATTTCACAATTTAGAATTGGTTCTTTCATAATAAAAAGAGATGCCGCTGTTTAAAATTTTCCCGGAATAAATTCTAATATAACCTCTAAATAAAACAACTTTAACTTATTCATGAAGTATAATTCCTGACCAGTTTTCTAAATTATCAAAACTAAATCCCATTATTAAAGCCATTTCTGTTATCCAGTCTTTTTCATTTTCATGAAAATGGCCATCTGCACGGGCTATCCTGATTAGGTCATCTGCAAGTCCAATACAATCGTCCAGGTTCAAATTTTTCCTGGAAACTTTGGCAACACAACTACAGGCTCCTCTGACAACATCTTCACCTTCTTCATTAATATCTGTATGAAACCAATCAAGTGTCTTATCTATCAGGCTGGATACTTCATCATTATTTAAATCATAACCATTGCCATCATCATCATGATATTTATTTCCGGTTAACCACTCAGATAAACATACTGACATTTCTTCTCTTTCTTCCTTGGTTATTTTACCATCGGTAAGCCCTGCAAATGCATTATATAAATAAGATATACTATTCGCGAAATCCCACTTCCTATCCATGTATGACAAAATCTACTCCTTTTCTTTTTTTTTTCAATGAACCATCTCCTTCAAATTTAATCCACTTTCACATCTACATTCCAGGCTTTTGCCGGTGCGTTTATGAGATATTTTTCCGTATCGTCGAAATTCCCGTCAGATTTAGTTTCATTTCTTAACCACTTTATAATTGCCACAGAACCAATTGATACCTTGGATTCATCCCCTATTTCTTCAACAATTTTATTATATCTATTTATAATATTCAAATTTATATCAGTCCCTTATTAATGTAACAAAGGTGAAATTATTATATAATAATATAGCAAATGTTGTTTCCTTATAATCTTCGCAATCAAAATAGACTTTTTTTAGATTTTTTGTCTCTTCTTCGCCAACAATAGATGAAAGTCCGTCCCAGTCACCATATTCAACGGAACCTATTTCCTTAAAGCTGAAATTTTCAAATATTTTATATGCTTCAGTTTCGATTTTGGTTCAGAAAGCAGGTGAGATATCTAATAGTTCTCTGATTTTATTTTTTTCTTCTGATGAAAAACTATTATTCTGTAAACCCAGTCCCATTAAAGACTTTAGTTGAGTAATCTCATCAGGCAATGTTGTTAGTTTATTATTGCCAAAGGCTTCTTTTTTGGAAAGAGATGGTTTAGTTTTCTGACGTGCTTCAAGACTGAAGGCATAGGTTCTCTGTTTTTTACTTCTTGTTTCTACTAGAAGTTGTATGTCTAATAAGTCAAATGGTGTCGTTATAAACAATTATTCAAATTATTATTTCATTATTTTAATGATCGGTTAATTTCCTCCACATACTTATCCCAATCATTTTCTAATTCAGCGGTAATTGTTTGTCGTCTGCTATCACTTAAGCAAAACACTCCATAGTCTTTCCCAATAACATCCTTATTTTTTTTAAGATAATCAATAGAACCAGCTCGTTTTGGGTTGGTAACCTCACTAAAAGTAAGGTAAACAAAATTAATATGGGAATGCTCCTTTTTAACTATGTCAAAGGTATTTTTCACTTTTTGATTATTTTTTTCCAAATCCTTTCTACTTCCATAGATCCCATTCATTTTTAGCTCCATCCCAAGGCGAACATCCTTTGGATCAAATGAGCGGGTATACTTTTCAGGTTTGGAGCCTTTCATAATGATTAATAGATCATATTCAACTGGGAAGCCAGTGATATAAGAGTTTGGCTCTGTCACCTGGTAGCTCTTTGGAATCTCTTTACTCAAAAATTCTATAATGACTCTTACAAAATAATCACCAATGAATTTCTTCCAAGATACTGTATTATCTTTCTTATCTAACTCATCAGTTTTATTTTGGATTATCTCGAAAATGGTTTGTTGAGTATTAGCCATTTTAGTTCTCCTTTAGTTCAGTCTTGGTCATTTCATTGACTTCTTGATATTCTATAAGTCTGCTTCTCCTATTTCAACTATAAATTCTTCATATTTATCATTAGTTACAGAACCCAATTCCATCCATTTTCTTTCACCATTTTCATTTTAGTACCAATGTTTTAACCCACCTGTTCAATTAAATATTTTGTTATGTCTGTTTTAGTGACACGGTAAGGATAGTGAAGTGCAGTATACCCCTCCATGCCTTTCCTGGAATCTTTTGCATTTATTTATTTATTCTGTTGTTCATAGAGTCTCTCAATAAGAGCACCATCAGTTCTGTAGTCTTCTTCAATTTGTTCACGAGTCAGAGAAAATTGAAGGTGGTCATCGGAAATATTTTCAAAGGGCGGATAGTCAAAATCCGAATAACCTTCTGAACAATATGTCAAAAAGGTCTCAATAGCTTCTTCAAGGGTCTCATAGTGTTCAAATTCACCCTCACCTGTCTTGATCTCATACGGATAATCAGAATCTTCCTCACCATCAGCAATATTCTGCCTTAGCTGAGCAAAAGAACAGAGTT
>Ga0310122_10000902_pt1 | contig 19011 bp, 11 predicted proteins | sample CB6_Bottom_1051__FD_203503 | JGI IMG/M metagenome (GOLD analysis project Ga0310122, IMG submission 203503) | Marine microbial communities from Western Arctic Ocean, Canada - CB6_Bottom_1051 | ecosystem: Environmental > Aquatic > Marine > Oceanic | place: Canada: Western Arctic Ocean | collected...
TGGAAATGGTTCGGCCACAAACTCAGCGACTACATCGGCCACCGCGTGCATGTGGAGTTCACGCCGCGCGGCGCGTTCGCGCTCGAGCGCGTGCAGTTCGGCGGCGGCGAACCGTCGATCGTGCGGCCAGCCAACTCGCGCTTGGCCAAGTTGCTCAAGGGCGATGCCGACTTGGCCAACGGCTTGGCCAAGCTGCTGACGAGCGCCGCCAACGATTGCGCCGCCGGCCGGGCAGACCGCGAAACCGCCGAGTTGCTCAACTGGGTGATTGGCCACGATGACCTTCTCGAAAAACCGGCCGACCTTGGCCAAGCGAGCGCCAAATTTGCCGAGTTTCACAAGGCCAAAACAGCAATTGAACGGACGATCCCGCCGGCTGTTTGGGCGCTGTCGCTGCTCGACGGCAGTGGCGAGGACGAGCCGGTGCTTTTGCGCGGCAATCACCTCACACCGGCGCAGGAGTTGGTGCCACGCTCGTTCCTTAAGGCACTTGGCCCGAGTGACTTGGCCAATAGAGGCAGTGGCCGGATGGACTTGGCCAGGCGGATGATCGATCCCAGCAACCCGTTTGTTTCTCGCGTGCCGGTGAACCGGATTTGGCATCACCTTTTCGGCCGGGGCATTGTCGAGACGGTCGACAATTTCGGCGTCACCGGCCAGGCGCCGACGCATCCCGGGTTGCTCGATTATCTCGCGTCGCAAATCATGGATCGCGGCTGGTCGGCCAAGGACTTGATCCGGCAGGTGGTTCTCTCACGCACGTACCGGCAGTCGAGCAAGCCGAACTTGGCCAGCGCAAAAGTGGACCCGAACAACAACCTGCTGCACCGCATGCCGATACGCAGACTGCAGGCCGAAGCGATTCGCGATCAACTGCTGGTGATCTCGGGCCGCATCGACAGGCAGCAGTTCGGCAGGGGGCCGAAGGTGCACATCACGCCGTTCATGCGAAGCAACCGCAGCCCAAGCGGCAGCGGCCCGATGGACGGCGCCGGTCGCCGCAGTATTTACGTCGAGGTGCGCCGCAACCATCTTGAGTCGATGCTGATGGCGTTCGACAAGCCGACGCCGTTCACCACCATGGGTAGGCGGACGGTGTCGAACTCGCCGGCCCAGCCGCTCATTATGCTCAACAATGAGTTTGTGCATCAACAGGCTGCCCTGTGGGCTGACACGCTGCTAAAAACCACCAACGCCAACGCCGCCGAACTGGTGAGCCTCGCGTACCGGCAGGCGTTCGGCCGCGAGCCGGAGCCGTGGGAGTCGGGGGTGGCCGTCGAGTTTCTCGAGCAACAACAGAAGGCAGCCGGCGGCGAATCGCTCAAGCAACCGCTGGCTGATCTCTGCCACACGCTGTTCAACGTGAAGGAATTTGTTTTTATAAACTAAGCCATGGACAACCCAACAATCGCTCAACGCAAGCCGATCATACAAAAGATTGAGCCCGGCACTTACTGGTGGTGCACTTGTGGCAAGTCAGCCGGTCAGCCTTTCTGTGACGGTTCGCACAAGGGGACATCTTTCGGTCCCGAGAAAGTCGAGATCACCGAGGCTAAAACCGTCGCGTGGTGCGCCTGCAAGCACACCTGCAACAAGCCGTTTTGTGACGGGTCGCACTCTGGGCTGGATGCGGAGTAGTGCCGTTTGTTTTTTTTGAGGCTATAACTCTACCAGTCAAATTGAAATGAGACCGTTTAGTGAAGGATGCGGGAATTTCCTGCCGCGGCCGATCAGCCGGCGGGAGATGTTGGGGCGTTGCGCCAGCGGCTTCGGCGCTGTGGCGTTGAGCAGCCTTTTGGCCGATCCGGCCTACGGCAAGTCGAAGTCGCCGTTCGCGCCGCGCAAACCGCATTACGCGCCGCGCGCCAAGAGTGTCATCTTTCTCTACATGGACGGCGGCGTGTCGCAGGTGGACTCGTTCGACCCCAAGCCGCTGCTCGATCGCGAACACGGCAAGCCGTTCGCCGCGAAGATCAGCCCGACGCAGTTCGACAACATCGGCACGACGTTCAAGTCGCCGTGGGCGTTCAAGCGATACGGCCAGTGCGGCCTGACAGTCAGCGATATTTTCCCCCACATCGGCGCGATGGCGGACGAGTTGTGCGTTGTGCGCTCGATGACGTCGGAGTTTTCCGTGCACAACAGCGCGAATTTTTTTCTGCACACCGGCACCGGGGTGCAGGGGCGGCCGAGCATGGGTGCGTGGATGAGCTACGGCTTGGGCACACAGGCGACGGATCTGCCGGGCTTCGTGGTGCTCAACGGCGGCCTCGTGCCGTCCGGCGGCTGGGATAATTTCGGCAACGGCTTCCTGCCGGCGAGTCACCAGGCCACCGTGTTCAAGGCGGGCAGGGAGCCGTTGGCCGACATCCGGCCGCGCGAAACTCGGCCCGGCGCGCAGCAGGCCAAGCTGGAGTTGCTGCACAAGCTCGACCGGGGCGTGCTCGACCGGTTCGGCCACGTCGATGAACTCGAGTCGGCGATCGCCAACTACGAGATGGCGTACCGTATGCAGTCCGCCGTGCCGGAGTTGATCGACATCAAGGGCGAGACTGCGGCGACCCGCAGGCTTTACGGACTCGAGGCCAAGTACGAGCACACCCGCACGTACGGCCTGCAATGCCTCATGGCGCGGCGATTGGTGGAGAAGGGTGTGCGCTTCATCGAGTTGACCTGTCCGCGCATCAGCGGCAATGACCGCTGGGATGCCCACGGTGGCCTTTACAAAAATCACGGCGACAACGCCCGTGCAACCGACCTGCCGATTGCCGGTTTGCTGCGCGACCTCAAGTCGCGCGGGATGCTGGACGAGACGCTCGTCGTCTGGGCCGGCGAGTTTGGCCGCACGCCATTCGCGCAGGGCAGCAACGGCCGCGATCACAATCCGTTTGGTTACACGATTTGGATGGCTGGCGGCGGGGCCAAGCCGGGCATCACCTACGGCGCGACCGATGAGTTCGGTTATCACGCAGTGGAAAACAAACTGGAGATGCACGACATGCACGCGACGATGCTGCATCTGCTCGGGATGGATCACGAAAAAATGACCTACTTATTCGACGGCTTCGACCAGCGCCTGACCGGTGTCAAAGGCCACGTCGTGGACGAACTCGTCGCCTGAGCCATGCCGGGAGTGTCCATCGTCATCGTCGCCGCTGGACGAGGCACGCGAATGGGGCAGGGCGACAAACTCTTCCTCGACGTCGCCGGTTTGCCGCTGGTCGGTCACACGTGGCAGCGCTTTGATCGGCTCCCCGAGGCCGGCGAAATCATCATCGTCACCCGCGATGACGCGAGGCCGTTGTTCGAGGACTTGGCCAAGCGCATCGGCGCGAAGAAACCGTGGCGGCTCGTCGCCGGTGGCGCGGCTCGGCAGGACTCGGTCTGGAACGGCGTCAACGCCACCGCCGCCGAGTCGGAGTTGGTGGCGATACAGGACGGCGCGAGGCCGTGCACGCAGCGCTCGGCGATTCAAGCCGCCTTGGCCGCCGCGCGCGAAACCGGCGCGGCCGTGTTGGCCAAGCGGGTGAGCGACACGCTGAAGCGCGGCGACGGCCAGGCGCAAATCGCCGGGACGATCGATCGCGAAAACGTGTGGGCCGTGCAGACGCCGCAGGTGTTTCGGCGGGAGATCATTCTCGCCGCCTTGGCCAAGGTGCGCGATGAGGGCCTGTCGATCACCGACGACACCGCCGCCTGCGAGGCGCTTGGCCAGGCGGTGAAACTGATCGAGTGCGACACGCCAAACCCCAAGGCCACCACGCCTGCCGACTTGCCGTACATCGAGTCGCTGCTGGCAGGCGAGTGATCAACTCCCCGCGCCGAGCAGCTTGAGCAGCGCGGCGTTTTTCTCCGGGCCGGACTGGAAGTCGAGCGCGCGTATGTAGCGCGGCTTGTCGGCCTCCTTGGTTTTCTTGTCGAGGAGAATTTTCACCAGCAAGTCGGGCGTCTTTTTCGAGCGCGAACGCCAGACGATGTCGCGACCGGCCGGCGTGTCCCAGTTGCTGCCGACCGCCTCGAGCCATGCGCCTAAAAACTTGTCCTGCTGCCGGTCCAGCGCGAGGCCAAGCGCCTCGAGGTACCAGCGATCGGCGCCGTCGTGCTGTTGGGCGAGCTTGGCCCAGAGCGCCGGGGCGGCGGGGGAGTCGTTGTGCCGCAACGCGATAGCGCACTCGCGGCGAACAGCGGCGGAGGGGTCGTCGGCGAGTTGCTTCACCAGCGGGATGACGTCGTGGCCGCGCTCGCGGGCGATGCGAAGACCGGTGATGCGGATGTCCGCGTTGTCGTCGCCGAGCGCCGCGCCGATGTATTTTTTCTCCAGCCCGTCGATCCGCGCGAGCAGGTGCAGCGCCCGGGCGCGCAGGCGTTGGTCGTCGCCCTGCCAGAGCTTGGCCAGCGTGCCTTCGGCCTTCGCGCCGACTGCGTTTAATTGCTGCCAAGCGATGTAGCGCTCGCCCATGTTGGGCGAGGCCAGCATCGAGAGGGCGGTGCGATTTTTCGGCAGCGTGTATTTGCCACTGCCGCCCTTGGGCGTGAGGCGGTAGATGCGGCCGGTCATCTGGCCCGGCTTGTGGTCGGTCATGTGGTGTCCGCCGACGTGGCCGTCGTGCCAGTCGGCGACGAACACCGAGCCGTCCGGCGCGGTGCAGACGTCCGACGGGCGGTACCACGGATCTTTGCTCTCGAGCATGCTGACGGTTTTGCCGGTGTAGCCCGCGCCGCTTTTCTCGACCGGAAAGGCGCGGACGATCCGCGGCCCGGCGTCGCAGTGCATCATTTGGCCGCGGAAAACTTTCGGAAGCAAATCGCCCTCGTAAATCGCGATGCCGGTCGGCGAGCCTTGGCCGGTTTGCAGCAGGTTCGGGATGACGCCGGGATCGTTTTGGTGCCAGTGCCGCGAGGGGATGTCGGCCTCCTGGTTGGTGCGCTTGGTGCGCCAGCCCGCGCCGGTCAGCTCGTCGGTGTAGCCGTAGTTGCCGAACTCCATCACGAAGTTGATGCGCACGCCGCGATTGCCGTCGTCGTCGTTGTCCGACTGCCAAACGGTGCCGAATGAGTCCACCGCCACCTCGAAGTTGTTGCGGAAATTAAAACCAAGCGTCTCCACCCCGCTGCCGTCGAGGTTGCATCGGAAGACGAGGCCCTGACGATACGGCTTGCCGTTGCCGTTCACTTCGTTGCCGGCTTTGTCGATGATGAACTTTTTGCCGTCCGGCGTCTTCAACTGCCGCCCGTTGTTGCCGACGTTGAAATACAGTTTGCCGTCCGGCCCGAACACAAACGCGTGCGCGCCGTGGTCGTGGTCCACGCCGCCGATGCCGCTGAACAACACCGTCGGCGGGCCGTCGGCCTTGTCGTCGCCGTTCTCGTCGGTGAAGAGCAGAATCTTGGGCGAGCAGGAAACGATCACCTTCGTGCCGAGCACGGCGATGCCCAGCGCGGCATTCACGTCGTTCCCCTGATAAAATGTCTTGGCCGTGTCGGCCCGGCCGTCGCCGTCGGTGTCCTCGAGGATGCGGATGCGGTCGCCCTCCGGCTGAATCTTGCCCCACGGCTGGAACAGCCGGTAGTTGACGCCCTCGGTCACCCACACGCGGCCCTCGGCGTCGATGTCCATATTGGCCGGGTTCAGCAGCATTGGCTCGGAGGCAAACAGCGCGGCCTCCAACTCCGGGTGGGGGATGAGCAGCTTGGCCTGCTCGGCGGCGGCGGCCGGGCCGTGGCGTTGGGCGGAAAGGGTCATTGTCAGCGACAGGGCTGCGATGGCGGTCAGGGCGGGTTTTATCCGGTGAAGTTTCATTTGTAAAACAGGTGTTGCGGCGTGCGGTGCGAATGAAGCCACAAAACGGCTTGGCATTCAACCCATAGCTCGCCGCTCGACTCCGCTTGGCCAGGCGGAGTACACTGCCGCGCTGATGCCGCCTGCCGAAGCCCCGTTTTCGCACCTGAAGAATCTCGACTACTCAGTCGTGCAACAGTGCATGCACTGCGGCATGTGCCTGCCCACCTGCCCGACGTACGACGAGACCAAGCTTGAGCGAAACAGCCCGCGCGGCCGTATCGCGCTCATGCGCTCCATCGCCGATGGCGAACTCGAGGCCACAAAAGCATTCGCCGATGAAATGTATTTTTGCCTCGGCTGCCTCGCCTGCATGACCTCCTGCCCGGCCGGCGTGAACTACGCCGAGTTGTTCGAGCACGCCCGCGCCGAGGTGGAGGAAAAAGGGGTGCTCGACTCCGCATGGCGTAGATTGATCCGGCACGTCACTCTCAAGTGGCTCTTCACCAAGCACACTCGGCTGAAGATGCTCGGCCGGTTGATTCGGCTGTACAGCTCGCTTGGCCTCAAGTCGCTCGTGCGCGGCAGCCGCGTGCTCAAGTTGTTGCCGAAGCGCTTGGGCGAACTCGAGGCGATGACGCCGGAGATACAGCCCAAGTTCTCCGACGAACTCATCCGGCTCGAGACGCCGGCTGGAGGTGAGAAGCGTTATCGCGTCGCCATGCTCACCGGCTGTGCACAGGACTTGATTTTTAGCGACGTCAACCGCGACACCGTCGAGGTGCTGTCCGGGAACAGCTGCGAGGTTTACACGCCGCGCAACCAAGGCTGCTGCGGCTCGCTGCACGCGCACAACGGCGAGTGGACGATGGCCCAGCAGCAGGCGCGCGGGATGATCGACCTGTTCCCGCCAAGTGAGTTCGACGCCATCATCAGCAATGCCGCCGGTTGCGGCTCGCATCTCAAGCATTACCACAGCCTGCTGAAAGACGACGAAAAATACGCTGGCTCGGCCAAGGAGTGGGACGCGAAGTTGAAAGATGTTCACGAGTGGCTGGCGGAGATCGGCGTGCGCGAGCCAAGCGGCCAAGCGCTTGGCCAAGCGCAAAAAGTGACGTACCACGAAGCCTGCCACCTGTGTCACGGCCAACAGATCACCGCGCAGCCAAGGGAGATTCTCAAGGCGATTCCGGGACTGGAGTTGACCGAGTTGCCGGAGAGCACGTGGTGCTGCGGCAGCGCCGGTGTTTACAACATCACCCAGCCGGAAATGGCCAACAAGCTGCTCGACCGCAAGGTCGGCCACATCCGCTCGACCGGCGCTGAAGTCGTCGCGATGGGCAACCCCGGCTGTTCGCTCCACATCACCAACGGCTTGGCCAAGTGCCAGTCCAACATCCGCGTCGCGCACCCCATCACCCTCCTAGCCGAGGCTTATCGCCGGGAGAGCGGCTAGTTTTTTGCAATGAAATCTTTTTTTCTGCAGTCCGTTTGTTTGGCCGGTGCGGTTGCGCTTGGCCAAGCGCAGGCGGGGCCAATTTCGCCCGCTGAGTCGCTCAAGCAGTTCACGGTGTTCGACGGCTTGGTGATTGATCAACTGCTGGCGGAGCCGCTGGTGAAGCAGCCTTTGTTTGTGAACTTCGACGAGCGCGGCCGGATGTGGGTGGTGCAGTATCAGCAATACCCGCACCCGGCCGGGCTGAAGATGACCAGCCGCGATAATTATTGGCGCGCGATCTACGACAAGGTGCCGGCCGCGCCGCCCAACCACGTCCGCGGGCGCGACAAGATCACCATCCACGAAGACACCGATGGCGACGGGGTTTTGGATCGGCACAAGACGTTTGTCGATGGACTCAACATCGTCACTTCGCTCGCGCACGGGCGCGGCGGTGTGTGGGTGCTCAATCCGCCGTACCTGCTTTTTTATCCGGACAAAAACCGCGACGACATCCCGGACGGCGACCCGGTGGTGCATCTCGCCGGCTTCGGGCTGGAGGACACGCACTCGGTGGTGAACAGCCTGCGCTGGGGGCCGGACGGCTGGCTCTATGCGGCGCAAGGCAGCACGGTCTCGGCGAAAGTGCGGCGGCCCGGTTTCGATGAGAACGAGATTCTTTCGATGGGCCAAAACATCTGGCGTTATCATCCGGGGACGCGCCGGTACGAGGTGTTCGCCGAGGGTGGCGGCAATGCGTTCGGGGTGGAGTTCGACGCGCAGGGCCGGGTGTTTTCCGGGCACAACGGCGGTGATACACGGGGCTTCCACTACGTGCAGGGCGGTTACCTGCGCAAGGGCTTCACCAAGCACGGGCCGCTCAGCAATCCGTATGCGTTTGGTTACTTCAACTCGATGCCGCACAATAAGGTGCCGCGTTTCACGCACAACTTCATCGTGTACGAGGGAGTTGGTTTGCCGGAAAAGTTTCTCGGCAAAATCCTCGGCGTGGAGCCGTTGCAAGGCCGCGTGGTGATGAGCGACCGCACGGTGATTGGCTCGTCGTTCAAGACGCTCGACACGGGGCATCCGATCAAAAGCAGTGACAGTTGGTTCCGTCCGGTGGACATCAAGGCCGGGCCGGACGGCGCGATTTATGTGTGCGACTGGTACGACGATCAGGTGAACCACTACCGCAATCACGAGGGCCGAATTGATCCGCAAAACGGCCGCGTTTACCGGCTGCGAGCCAAGGGCAGCCAGCCGGTGCAGCCGTTCGACTTGGCCAGGCGCACGACGGCGGAGCTGGTCGGGTTGCTGCGTCACGATGACAAGTGGCACCGGCAAACGGCGCTGCGGCTGTTGGCCGATCGCGGGGATGCTGCCGCGCTCCCGGTGCTAAAAACCATGTTGCGCGAAGAGCTTGGCCAGGCGGCGCTCGAGGCGCTGTGGGCGATCAACCTGTGCGGCGGGTTCAACCCGGAATTCGCCGGGGAGACGCTTAAGCACGCCAATCCGCATGTGCGCTCCTGGACGGTTCGCCTGCTTGGCGACGAAAAAATCGTGTCGGAGGCGACGGCTGTTGCGTTGGCCGGCTTGGCCAAGCGCGAGCCACACGTCGAGGTGCGCGGGCAACTCGCCGCCACGGCCAAGCGGCTGCCGGTCGGTCACGCGCTGCCGATTATCCGTGAGTTGCTCGGACACGATGTGGATGCGGGCGATATTTATCAGCCGCTGATGGTTTGGTGGGCGCTGGAGTCGAAGGTCGCCGCACATCCGGACGCGGTGCTGGGACTGTTTGACGACGAGTCGCTTTGGCAAACGTCGCTCGTGCGCGAGCATGTTTTGAGCAGGCTCATACGGCGCTTCACCAAGGCCGGCACTCGCGCGGATCTGCTCGCGTCCGCGCGGTTGTTCGAGATGGCTCCCAACGCCGAGTCGGCGAAAATTGTGATGGCCGGCTTCGAGCAGTCGTACAAGGGGCGATCGATGGCGGCGTTGCCGGAGCGGCTGCTGGCGGCGATGGCGCGTCATGGCGGCGGCTCGCTTGCGTTGGGTCTGCGTCGCGGCGAAGCGAAGGCGATCGATGAGGCGCTACGGGTCATCGCCGACGTTAAGGCGGACAAGGTCATGCGTTTGCAGTACACGGAAATTCTCGGCGAAGTGCCGAGTGCGAAAGCGATCCCGGTGTTGCTCGGCATCGTGAAAAGCGAGCCGGGCAGTGACTTGAAGCGGGCTGCGCTTGGTTCGCTCAAGCCGTACAACGACGAGCGAGTTCCTGCGGCAGTGCTGGCTGTGTACGGCGAATTGCCGGACAGCTTGCGGAAAGTCGCCGGGACACTCCTGGCCGGTCGCCCTGCGTCGGCCGCTGCAATGCTGCAGGCTGTCGATGACGGCAAGCTGGCAGCCGGCTTGGTTTCAGCGGAAGTGATCAGCCTGCTGCGCTCGCACCGTGACGAGCGCGTTGGCCAATTGTTGACCAAGCATTTCGCTGATACAGCAGCGGATGCAGCCAAGCTGGAGCAGGAAATTCAGCGCTTGGCCAAGGTCGTGACGACCGAGCCAGGGAGTCCGTACGAGGGGAAGAAGTTGTACGCTGCAAGCTGCGCCGCGTGCCATCGGCTGTTCGAGCATGGCGGACAAATCGGCCCGGACTTGACGGCGTACCAGCGGGATGACCTGGACACGATGCTGCTGAACATCATCAACCCAAGCGCGGAGATTCGTGAAGGGTACGAAAATTTTTTATTGACCACGAAAGACGGCCGACTGGCCAGCGGGTTCCTCGTCGAGCAGGACAGCCGATCGGTGGTGTTGCGCGGGCTGGACGGACAGGACGTGACCGTTGCGCGGAAGGCGATTCGCGAGTTGAAAGCGCAGGGCCTGTCGCTGATGCCGGGAGGATTGCTGGCTGGCTACAACGACGGGCAAATCCGCGATTTAATGGCCTATTTGCGCAGTTCGCAGCCGTTGAATAACTGACGAGTTTCAGGCTGTTTCTTCTTTTTTTCATTTCCTCAAAAAACCCCTAAAGAGATTGGGGGAGGTGCCGATAGGGACGCAAACCCTTTACCAAATTAACAAAGAACAACCCAAACCCGTGCAATTACGCACATTTATGGCATCAACCAGGCAACGCGCATGCCAACCAATAGCTGTTGCAAATTATTTCCTCTGCTTCGGCTGTTTACTCGTTCTTTTCCCTATTTTTCGCTAGTTTTACCCCATGCAGGAGTTCGGGGCGCAGTTGGATCGTTTTTCTGCCTTGGATCAGCTCGTCGTTCCAGACTTGTGGCAGCAGGAGGCGGTTCAACATCTGCGGGCTGGCAAGGATGTTGTCGTCCACGCGGCGACCGGCGCAGGCAAAACGTTCATTTTTGAGCTTTGGTCCAACGAGGGCCGCAACCCTGGGCAGGCGATTTACACCGTGCCGACTCGCGCTTTGGCCAACGACAAGCTCGCCGAGTGGCGCGCGCGCGGCTGGAATGTTGGTATCGCCACGGGTGACCTTTCGGAAAACCTCGACGCGCCGGTCATCGTTGCCACGCTTGAGACGCAGAAAAACCGCCTCATCAATGGCGACGGCCCGAGGCTTTTGGTGATCGACGAGTACCAAATGCTCGGCGACGCCGATCGCGGTCTCAACTACGAGTTGGCCATCGCCATGGCGCCGCCCCAGACACAGCTCCTGATGCTCAGCGGCAGCGTGGCCAACCCCAAGCACGTCGTCGCTTGGCTTCAGCGCCGCCTGGGCCGGGACGCCGAGTGGGTTTGGCACGACGACAGGCCGGTGCCGCTCGAGGAGGTGTACGCCGGGATGCTCAACTACGACGTCCCTCCGGAGATTCGCGGCTATTGGCCAAGGTTCGCCGCCAAGGCGCTGGCGGAGGGGCTTGGGCCGGTTTTGATTTTTGCGCCGCGCCGCCGCGCAGCAGAGGCGCTCGCCGCCGAGATCGCCCGCAACCTGCCGAACCCCAACCCCCTCCGGTTGACCGCCGGGCAAAAAGATCTCGTCGGCGCTCGCTTCGCAAGGATGCTGCAGGCGCGCGTTGCGTTTCACCACAGCGGGTTGAGCTACGGCGCGCGCGCGGGAGTGATCGAGCCCTTGGCCAAGGCCGGCCAACTGCGAGTCGTCGTGGCCACGATGGGCTTGGCCGCCGGCATCAACTTTTCTTTGCGCAGCGTGGCCTTGGCTGCCGACTCGTATCGTCGCGACCATTTGGAGGTGCCGATCCGGGCGGATGAGATTCACCAAATGTTCGGGCGCGCCGGGCGGCGCGGCATCGACGAGATCGGTTACGGCTTGGTTTCGCGAAATGAAATTCGCATCCGCGACGGCCATCCCTGTTTTCTCTCTCGCAACGGCATGGTCGACTGGGCGTCGCTGCTGGGCCTGATGCACGGCGCGTCGGAGCAGGGGCGTGACCCGTACACCGAGGCGGTGCGCGTGCAGGAGCGGCTGTTCAGCACCCAGCCGATTCTGCTCGGCATGGAGTTTGCGATGAAACATCCGGACGTGCCGTGCGGCCTGGGCACCGACTCGGAGCGCGCCCGGAAATCCCGCAGGCGAGTCCGCGAGATGCTCAACAGCCAAGGCGGGTGGGAGGCCTGGCCCAAGGCCGTGCCGGTGGCGCTCGACGAGGTGTTCGTCCCGAAAAAACCAAGCGGCGACGGGGCGGCGGACGAGCAACAGCCGCTTGGCCAAGCGCCGGTGCTTCGGCCGGCGTTGATGGAACCGGACGTGCTGCGGCGAACCGGCGCCGGTGAGTTGGCCCTGCTGCCGTCCCGGGAGGCGTATGGCCGGGAGCAGAAGGTGGCGAACCAACTCAACAACGAGCGGCTTGACTTGGCCAAGTGGGTGCGCCGGCTGACCGGTTGGCGAATGCGCGTGGTGCCGCTGGCGCTCTGGCAAAAGAAAATCCAGCCGCTCCTCGAGGAGAAACTGGCGGCAAACCAGACGCCGGTGGAGCAGTTTCGTTGGGAGGACAACCGGCTGCTTGTCCAGTTGCGACTGGGTCAACAGGCTGTTCCGGCCCATGTCGATTCGCACGGCGTGGCGCTTTGGCGGCCGCTGGAGCGGCAGGTGGTCAACCCAACCTGCGCCGGTTGCGGCCTGTACGGCGAGTGCCGTGAACTCAAGCCGGCCACCGGCGTGGCGCTGCTTTGGAAACGGCTCAAGCTGGTTGATGAAAACGGCAGGCCGACTCAACGCGGCAGGGTCGTCAGTTTTTTTTCGCAGAGTTACGGCCTGGGCATCGCGGCGGCGCTGGAGGACGAGTCGCTGCCGATCGGCGAGTTGGTTTACGAGTTGGCCAACCTCGACGCCGGCTACCGTTTTGGCAACGAGGAAAATCGCTGGGAGGGGCGCATTCCTGTCGCTTGCCGCGAGCGCTATGGCGATGTGACGGTGCCGGGCTATCTCGACGCCGGCCTGCCGCTGCGTTACGGCGCGGGTGCCGGGCAGGTCGTGGCGGCGATTCATGCGAATCCCGCCGACAAGGGCAACTGGGTGACGGATCTGCTGGGCGCGGGCGACATCGATCGCGCGCTGATCGAGTGGCGCAGTTTGCTGCGGCAGATCACACACTCACCGGAACTGGACTGGGCGCGCTGGGTGGAGTTGCAAAAACACGCCGGAACCATTCTTGCCGAGACCGAGTCGCCGACGCTCTCCGGGTTGCCGCCGCTTGAGCATCACCAGCGGGGCAGGGTGGATCACTATTTGCGGTTAAAGTCGTATTGAACGCCGCCTAGTCGCAGACTTTGTTGTCGCAAACACCGCTCTTTTTCAGCTTGTCGCAAGTGGCGGAGAGTTGCAGCTTCTGCGACTTCACGGTGAACCCCAGCTTCTGCCCAATCTCGTTCTCGATGGAGTCGATCTGTTCGCTGTCGAACTCCACGATCTTTTCGCAATCCTCGCAGATAAGGTGGTTGTGGTTGGGGTGGTCGGAGTAGTTCGGATCGTAAAACTTGTACGGCTTCCCGAAGTCCATCTCGTGGACGAGATTGCTCTCGGTGAGCAGCGGCAGGGTGCGATAGACCGTGGCACGGGAGACGTGGGGATCTCTGTGTCGCGCCCACTCGAGCAGTTGATCGGCGGTGAAATGCTCCTCGGTATCGAACACCGTGTCGATGATGATGCGCCGCTGATCCGTGATGCGAAGATTCTTCTTCTCCAGGAAATCGATAAATTTCCTCTTCGCCTCTTCTCTCACTTCCATCTGCACTGCGGCGATTGTTAACCGGATTCTCGGCCAAGTCAATGAGACTGGTCTCAAAAACTTACCAACAATCGCCGATTGTCGCGCCGCCGCCTTTCAGGCATCGTGTGCCGAACAGCTTGGCCAAGCGCTTGGCCAAGCGCGACTTATGCCCGGGCAACCGACCAGAGATTCACCTGAAGTCAGCGTGGTGATGCCGTGCCTCAACGAGGCCGAGACGCTCGCCGTCTGCATCCAAAAAGCCCGCGCCTGCCTCGCCGACAACGGCGTCTCCGGCGAGATCATCATCGCCGACAACGGCAGCACCGACGGCTCGCAATCCATCGCCGAGGCCGGGGGGGCGCGCGTCGTGCCGGTCGAGGCCAAGGGCTACGGCAGCGCGCTCATGGGAGGGATCGCGGCGGCGCGCGGGCGGTTCGTCATCATGGGGGATGCCGATGACAGCTACGACTTCTCCGCGCTCATGCCGTTCATCGAAGAGTTGCGTGACGGTTGCGACCTCGTCATGGGCAACCGATTCAAAGGCGGCATCGCGCCCGGCGCCATGCCGCCGCTGCATCGCTACTTCGGCAATCCGGTGCTCAGTGGCCTGGGGCGGTTGTTTTTCCGCTGCCCGGCCGGGGACTTTCACTGTGGTCTGCGCGGGTTCAGTCGTGCGGCGTACGACCGGATGAAATTGCAGACGACCGGCATGGAGTTTGCCGGCGAGATGGTCGTCAAGTCGACGCTGCTTGGTCTGCAAATTGCCGAGGTGCCAACGACGCTCTCACCGGATGGTCGCAGCCGGCCGCCACACTTGCGAAGTTGGCGTGATGGCTGGCGGAACCTGCGGTTCATGCTGCTGTTCAGTCCGCGTTGGCTGTTTCTGTATCCGGGCCTTTTGCTGATGCTGATTGGTCTGGGCGTCGGCGGATGGCTGTTGCCCGAGGCGCGGCAGCTTGGCCAAGCGAAACTCGATGTGCACACACTGGCCTATTCGGCATTGGCCGTGCTGCTCGGTTTTCAATCGGTGCTGTTCGCGTTATACACGCGGGCGTTCGCCATTAAGCAGGGGCTCCTTCACGAGAGCCCAACGCTCAACAAACCGTCCCGCTACATCACCCTCGAGACTGGCTTGGCGGTCGGTGTAGTTCTGATGCTGGTTGGCTTTGGCGGGTCGGTGTCAGCGACGCTCGGTTGGAGTGAAAAGGACTTTGGCCAACTCAACCCTTCGGTCGTGCTTCGCCAAGTGATCCCATCGATTTTGGCCTTGGCCCTTGGTTTTCAAATTGTGCTTGGCAGTTTCTTTCTCAGTGTGCTTGGTCTGGAGAGCAAGGGAGGCGAGGGGTGAAATGGTTCGATCGCGTCATTCGAAACTGGCGCATTCGTAAGGCACTTCCGCACTTGGACAAGGCCAGGCGAGTACTCGACGTTGGCTGCGGCGACGGCACACTCATGTGCCGCCTCGCTGGCGATGATTTCATCGGCGTGGGTATTGATCCGCGCTTGGCCAAGCCACAGGACGTGCCCGGCGTGCAGTTCGTGAGAGGAAATTTCTCCGACGACCTGCCGGCTTGCGAATCGTTCGAGGCGATTGCGATGTTGGCTGTGATTGAGCATGTTCCCGAGGGTGCCAAGGCGGCTTGGGCAAGCGCGTGCCACCGGCTGCTCGCCGACAACGGCCGCGTGGTGCTGACCGTGCCGTCGCCGAGGGTCGATGCCATTTTGGCTGTGCTGCGATTCTTCCGCTTGGCTGACGGGACGGCGCTGGAGGAGCATCACGGCTTTGACCCGGGTGAAGTGACGCCGCTATTCGAGTCGGCAGGCTTCAGCTTGGTCACGCACAAGACATTTCAATTGGGTTTGAACAATCTGTTCGTCTTCACGAAAAACGCCTGATCCATTTTGTTGTCCCAAAAAACAAAGCAAGCCGTCGAGTTGCTCGAGCCGAAACTGCGGTTTTGGCTGCGGATGGCTTGGGTCGTGGCGTACGCGTTGATGCTGGTGTCGATGCTGAACAACTTGGCGCGGCTGAACACCGATGCCATCGCCTATATGCGCGTTGCCGAGTATTGGTCGGTCGGCAACCTGGGTTTCGCGGTGAACGGCTACTGGGGGCCTTTGTTAAGTTGGTTGATGGTGCCTTTTTTGTGGCTGGGCGTTGGGCCGCTGCTCGCCGGCAAACTGGCGATGCTGATTTCCTGCGGGGTGTTTTTTCACGGAAGCCTGTTTCTCGTTCGATCGGCGGGGCTGCGGTTGTCCGACGAGTTGATTGTGGCCTGGGTGCTGGCGTTGACGATTCCCGGCTGGATGTCGAACCACGTGACGCCGGACCTGCTGGTCGCCGGGTTGATGGCGTTTGCGCTTGGCCAAGCGGTGTCGCCGGACTGGCTGACGAACCGCCGACGGGCGTTTGGCACCGGCGCGACTTGGGGTTTGGCTTACTTGGCCAAGGCGGTGGCACTACCGGTGGGCGTGGTGGTGAGTGTGCTGCTGGCGCTGTGCTGGCGGCTTGGCCAAGCGGAAAACCGGCAGGCGGCTTGGCGGCAATTGGGCGTGTCGCTTGGCCTGTTGGCGCTGGTGGCCGCGCCGTGGATCACGGTGTTGTCGCTGAAATATGACAAGCCGACCTTCTCGACTTCCGGCCCGATCGCCCATGCGATCGTCGGTCCGGGCAACGACCGGCCGGCACCGCATCCGTTCGGCAGCACGATTTATCAACCGGAGCCGGGGCGGGTGACGGCATGGGAAGACCCGAGCCGGATGGGCTACGACTACTGGTCGCCGTTCGCGAGCGCCGAAAATTTCTCGCATCAACTTTCGCTCATCGGCCGGAACGCCAAAACGGTGTTTCAATTCTTGGCGGTCTTCGACGGAATCGGGGCATTATTGGGATGGTTCGGGGTCGGGACGCTGGTTTTCGGCTTGGCGCTGTTCGCAAAACGGCCGTGGGCGAAAAACTGGCTGGCCGATCGCTGGCGATGGATGGTCATCCCGCTGATCTGCCTCGGCGGTATTTACCTGCCAGTTTACGTCATGCCAGTAGATCTGCGTTATTTCTATTTGTTCCTGCCGCTGATCATGATTCTCACGCTTGGCCTCGTTTCACAATTCTTCGCGAAAAACTGGCTGACTGGCTTTGTTTTGTCGTCGCTTTTCCTGTTGCCGCTATTGTGGCGTTCGCCATCAAGATCAGCTGTTGGCTCATTCGCGCAAGACTTGGCCAAGCGGATGGAAAGTGCGGGAATGGTTGGGCCAATCGTCGGCTCGACGTTTGTTTCACCGGAGGGCCATCGGCTTGGTTTGTACGTCGCTTGGCACCTCGGCCAACCTTGGTTTGGCGACGTCAGGCCAGCTTCGCTAGAGGCGTACAAACATTCCGGAGCCAGGTTTGCAATTGCCATCGGCGGCTCGCCGTTGGCGAAGCAGTTGGATGCAGATCCGGCTTTCAAACACGTGAGTGCCAAGTTGGGTGAAAAAGGATCCCTTCAGGTTTATGAGGTTCAGGCGAGCCAGCCGTAGTTCATTTTCCTTTCCTAGCGGGAGGGGTGGTTTTATCTTCGGCGAACCGTGAACGGTTTGATTGGAAATGTGTTTGCCTGCGCTGGGTTGCTGATGGTCTCGGTTGGTTTGGTGCAAGCCGGGTTGACGGCGGAGCAGACGGCCAAGCTGCCGCCGCCGGCCAAGCACGAGGTCAGTTTTGCCAGGGAGATTTCGCCGTTGCTGGAAAAGAGCTGCACCAAGTGCCACGGCAAAGGCAAAGCCAAGGGCGGCTTCAGCATCGAGACGCGTGAAAAACTGCTCGCCGGCGGTGACTCTGGAGCGACGGTAGTGATTGGCAAGAGCGCCGACAGCTACTTGGTTGAGTTGATTTCCGGCATTGACCCCGACGATGTCATGCCGAAAAAGGGCTCGAGGTTGACGACGGAGCAAGTCGGTCTGGTGCGTGCTTGGATAGACCAGGGGCTTCCGTGGGAGGAGGGGGCGACGTTTGCCAAGGCACCGGTGCTGAACCTCACGCCGCGCCGGCCGGAGTTGTCCGGTGACGAGGGCGGCCATCCGGTCGATCGCATCTTGGCCCCGTACTTCGCCAAGCACGGGGTGACGACTGGCGAGGTGGTTTCGGACCGGCTTTTTGCACGGCGCGTTTATCTCGACACCATCGGCCTGTTGCCGCCGGTGGCGGAACTGGACGCGTTCGTCGCCAGCAACGCGAAGGACAAACGCCCGGCGCTGATCCGCCGGTTGCTCGATGACCGCAAGTCGTACGCGGAACATTGGCTGGCGTTTTGGAACGACATCCTGCGCAACGACTACGCCGGCACCGGCTTCATCGACGGCGGCCGCAAGCAGATCACCGGCTGGCTTTACGGCTCGCTTTACAGCAACAAACCGTACGACAAGTTTGTGTACGAACTGATCAACCCGACGGAACACTCGCGGGGCTTCACCAAGGGCATCGTCTGGCGCGGCGTGGTGAACGCCAGCCAGAAACCGCCGATGCAGGCGGCGCAACATATCTCGCAGATTTTCATGGGCGTGAACCTCAAGTGCGCCTCCTGCCACGACAGTTTCATCAACGACTGGTCGCTGTCCGATGCCTACGCGCTGGCCAGCGTCTATGCCGACAAGCCGCTGGAGTTGGTACGGTGCGACAAGCCGACCGGCGAGATTTCCGGCGTGCGGTTCATCCATCCGGAGTTGGGCGCGATCGACCCGAAGGCGGATCGGGCCAAGCGAATCGAGCAGTTGGCCAAGGCGGTGACGAGTCCGGGGAACGGCCGCCTCAGTCGCACGATCGTGAACCGGCTTTGGGCGCGATTCCTCGGCCGCGGCTTGGTCGAGCCGGTCGATGAAATGGAAAACGAGTCGTGGCACACCGACCTGCTCGACCTGCTGGCCAGCGACCTCGTCGACAACGGCTACAATCTCAAGTTCACCATGGAGCAAATCATGACGTCGCACGCGTATCAGTTGCGAGCCGTGAACGGCGCCGAGCAGGCGGAAAAGGATTATGTTTTTCGGGGGCCGACCGTGCGGCGGATGACCGCCGAGCAGTTTGTCGATGCTGTGGCGACACTCACCGGCAACTGGAAGCCGTCGCCGGCGAAGAAGATCGAGTTTGATGGAGCGAATCTCGCGGGAGTAACGGGCGGAGTTGAGCAGAACGATTTGCCGAAGGGCAAATGGATTTGGAGCACGGCCAAGGCGGCCGAGGGCGTCGAGCCGGGCACGTCGTTTTTTCGCAAACGCATCGAGTTGCCGGACAAGCCCACGACGGCGGATGTGATTGCCGTGGTGGACAATTCGTTCGTCCTGCTGGTGAACCAACGCAACGGGACCGCCGGCAAAAACTGGGAGGAACCGAAATTCCGGAACCTGGCCAAGCGATTCAAGCAAGGCGAAAACCTCGTCACGGTCTCGGCCACGAACGAGGGTAGCGGAAAAAATCCCGCCGGGCTTTGGTTGGGTATCCGGTTTCAGTTTGCGGACGGCTCGACGATGGACGTCGTCTCCGACAAGTCGTGGAAGGTCAGCACCGACGGTTCCGATGGCTGGAACAAGCCGGAGTTCGACGACACCACATGGCGTTC
>Ga0310122_10000903_pt1 | contig 19006 bp, 23 predicted proteins | sample CB6_Bottom_1051__FD_203503 | JGI IMG/M metagenome (GOLD analysis project Ga0310122, IMG submission 203503) | Marine microbial communities from Western Arctic Ocean, Canada - CB6_Bottom_1051 | ecosystem: Environmental > Aquatic > Marine > Oceanic | place: Canada: Western Arctic Ocean | collected...
CCATCGTCCCCGATGGGTTCGTGGAAGTTCTTTACACTTCTTTAAGTGAAAACTTCCCAATCTCTTCTAAGAATGTTGTAGCGTACGAGCCTTTTGGCAAATAAAATTCAACCGTAAGTTTTTTTCTGTCTGTATTGTACTCTGTCTCTACATTTTTTGGCCAAATCCAAGCAAAACGTCTGTCCCCTCTGAGGGCATTGAGTTCTGTGTCATCATAAGGCTCTTCTAAATGGTAAGCATCTGACTTGGCACGTTCTACCTTGTCTCCGCAGAGCAGTCCTGTGGGGCTGACTTTCTTTTGAAAAAAGACTTGTGAAGATTGGTACATATCTTTCACATAGGTGAGTTTACCATAAGGGTAAGGCATAAGCACATCCCCTAAAAAGAGTTTAAAAAATGCCTCTTGTTTAGCAAGTACTTTGACAAGCTCTAGAGGATAATCTAACTTTTTTGCAGCCTCTTCAGGGCTGTGTTTTGCAATAATCGCAGAGAGCTTCACTCTTTGGCCTAACCACTTGTTGTAGAGGTAACTTTGGTAAGCAGAGACTAAAAGTTTCTCTTTACTTCCTTTAAGTCTTTTCCCCGAATGGGCTATCTCTTTTCCTTGCAGATAAGAACGGCTGTCTTCACCAAAACGCTGGTAACCATAGTAGTTGGGTATACCTTCTTTTTGCATTTTCTTAGCAGTGGTTGTAAAAAACTTGGCATCTTGTGCTGAAATGTCATGCAGGACAATCGAAAAAGTGTTTCCTTTTAAATGTCCTATTTTAATAGGTCCTTTGTTATAGAAACGTTCAAGAATTTCTACTTTTTCAGTGGTAAGATTTTTATTGAGTTCTTTTTCATATCTTTTAGGAATGGAAATATACTGAATAGTTGTTGCATTTTTGTCTTTTAAACCGGCATAACCGATGTCACGCTCTTCCAAGCCTGTGGCTTTGGCTAAGACAGTGATGAGTTTCCAGGTACTCATGTCACGTTTTTGTATTTTGAGTACCAGGTAATTACCTGTACCTGTAAAAGAATAAAGTGGGATCTCTTCAACAAAAAAGCGTTCAATTGTTTGTTTAAAATCAAAGTGTAAAGGGGTATGGGAATAAGCATAAGTTTTGATGTGATTCATGGTGGAATTATAACGTAATTTTTTGTAATTTCTTCTCATGCTTTCCAAGATATAATAAAAATAAATAATTAAACATAGTCATAAGCATTATATGGATAAGATACTTTTATAAAAAATTAAGGAAAATGAATGAAAGCATTAAGTTTTGAAGGAAGCGGATCTGAGTATTTTCAGATATGGATTGTTAATGTATTGTTGACTATAGTGACATTGGGGTTGTATTACCCTTGGGCAAAAGTGAGAAATCATCGTTATTTTCATGCCAATTCTGTACTTGAAGGTAAAAACTTTGAGTACCATGCGACAGGGAAACAACTCTTTTTTGCTTACTTGATTGCCATGGCAATATTTATTTTATATATGGTTGCGGTACAAGTGTCACCTATGGGTGCTATAATCTTTCCTCTTGTGCTCTTTTTGGCCATCCCATGGCTCATTTGGAGATCGTTAAAGTTTAACATGAGAATTACCTCTTTTTCAAATGTACGTTTTGGATTTAAAGGAACGGCTGGCGCAGCATATGTGAACTTTTTTCTTTATCCATTTATTTTTCTTCTTGCCATTTATATCGTGCCTATTGGTACAGCGGTATTGATTCCTAAATTAAGTGCTGCTGGTTCTGTGCCTACTTGGATAGTTGTTGCTGCACCTATTGCTGCTTTGGCATCTATTGTTTTTGCCATTTACATGTTTGCATTTATGAAGAAAAAGAATGTTTCTTATGTCATTAACGGTTCACGTTTTGGACAAGGTATATTTAGCACAGAATTAGAGACAAAGAAGTTTTTGATGATTACCTTAAAAACATTGGGTGTGAGTATTGTTGTGATGACACTTGCATTCATCATTTTGGCTGCTTTGGCAGCTGTGACGGTAGGGTTAAGTACTGTACAAGCTGGAATGAATAACCCAGCAGCCATGGGACCAATCATTGCTGTGATGTATGTGGGTGTGATTTTTGCATCAATGTTTATTATTGCTTACTCAGTGACACGTCAACGTACGTACATTTATAAAAACTCAACACTAGACAATGACATTCAATTTGAGTCTACACTCAAAGCCAAAGAGCTTTCATGGATGATGGTGACAAACTTACTCATGATTATGTTTACATTTGGATTGGCTTTTCCTTGGGCAAAAGTAAGAATGGCACGTTTAACACTTGAAAACACTTTGGTAAGTACTTCTGGAGGTTTTAATGAGTATATGACACAAAAACAGAGTGAAGAGTCATCATTGGGTGAGCAAATTGGTGATGCCTTTGATGTGGATGTAGGTTTAGGTCTCTAAGATGATTTTAGGGCAATGGTATGAAGCAGGTTCTGCTGCCGCGCAACCTGCTACTCTCTCTTTTAAAGAAGAGGGTTTGTACCAACTTACCCTTGAAAATGCCCTCTCTTATGTGGGGCATAATTCTACTTTAGCTGTCTCTCCCCGCTTGGGAAATGTGGCACGTAAAATTACTTTTGAAGATGGCTCTGTTTTTAGTACAGATAATAATGATGCCATAGACAAATACTTTTCCAAACAACATAAAGCATATTCACTTTTACATACTTTAGAATCACATAGTAGCTTGGTTATTATTGCGTTACTGGTGACGATATTAAGTACAGGGGCTTTTTTCAAATGGGGTGTTCCCTGGACAAGTAAAAAAATTGCCCATGCATTGCCTGAAAAAACCAATCAACTCATTGCTGAAAATTCTTTGGACTTTCTTGACAAATATCTTTTTGATGATTCTAACTTAACTCTGAAGAAAAAAGAGCAGATACAAAGGCATTTTTACAGCAATATTGTTCCCCTAAGTAAAGAGAACAGAGAGATAAAGTATCAGCTACATTTTAGAGATTGGTCTGATGGTAACTTGAGCATTCCTAATGCTTTGGCGCTGCCTTCTGGGGATATTATCTTAACGGATCAATTTGTGAAACTGTGTAAAACCCAAGATGAAATGGACGCAGTACTCTTACATGAAATGGGGCATGTGGTGCATAGACATACTTTAGAAATGGTCATTGAAGGTACCTTTGTTTCTGTGGCAGTCATGCTCATTGTTGGAGACAGTAATGGCTTGGTTGATATGGGGGTAGGGTTAGGCTCTTTGCTCATGAGTTCTGCTTACTCAAGAGGGCATGAGGCTGAAGCCGATAGCTATGCTTTTAAACACATGTTAGCAGCCCACATTGACCCTGCTTCTTTTTCTCATATTATGACAAGAATGACAGAGTACATGGACGGTCACAATGAAAGTAATAAAAGAAAGAAGAATGAGTTAGTAGAGGAAGAGAAAAAAGATATTTTAGACTATCTCTCTTCCCACCCCAATACCAAAGAGCGTATAGACATAGCCAACCAATACAGTCTTTGTTTTAAAAAAGGTTTAGAAGTCTGTGAAGTGAAAGGCTTGCAATAGTTACTTAGCTATAGGACACTCACTATTATCCACATTTTCCTGGCGCACATTTCATACCATTAAACTTACCCGTCATTGTGCCTTCATCTATGCCATCTTCATGCATTTTGTCCATCATTGCTTTCATCTCTTCAGGGTGGGCTATGAAGTTGTAGCCTTTCGTGAGGGTGAAGACGCCATAAAGTATCACAAGCAAAGCAGCAAGTTTCATCATCGTCGCACGCAGTGAACCTCTTTGTAAAAATTTGGTTAAAAAGCCCAAGAAAAAGAGTGCCGGGATGGTTGCTAGTCCGAAGGTTGCCATGACCAGGGCCCCCGAAAGTGGATTTGCTGTACTTGCAGCAAAAATAGCAAAAGAGTAGACAAGCCCACAAGGAATGATGCCATTGAGAATACCTAAGAGATAAAAGCTAGAGTATGAACTTGTGCTCATCAGCTTTTTGAAACTTTTTTGAAACCAAGCGTATTTGGAGACAGACCACTCTGCAGAGTTTAGAAATTTGATTTTACCTAAAAGACTTAGACCTGCTAAAATCATAAGCAGACCCGTAATGCTAAAGAGTATCCCTTTGGTAGTAGGGGTAAATGCCAAGACTTGGCCTACATAACCAAAGAATGCACCTAAAATGGCATAGGTAGTGACACGACCAAAGTTATAGGCTAAATGTGAAGCGGTTTGTCTCATATAAGAAGACTTTTGGTCTATTTTACTAGAAGAGTAAGCCACAACAATTCCCCCACACATACCTATGCAGTGTCCCACTGAGCCTAAAAATGCTGTGGTTAAAATAATGATTAAATCTATATTACCCATGTTGACCTTAGCTGTTTTTGTAAAACTATAGTATACTTTTGTTAAAAGTGTGTTAAGGATGATGCGTGGTTAAAGGTCTAAAACGTAGTATTAAGAAAATGTTTCGAGAGTTTTTGGTCTATCACCATAATTCTATGGAGTATAGAGCAAAGATTTTAACGCTCATGATCTCTTCCAATGGTGAAATGTGTGAGTGTGAAAAACAAAAACTCAAAGAGATAGCCCATAGCATTTATGGAGAAGATATAGAACGTGCCGAAATCTTGATAGACACCGTCAATGAGTACCATACTAAGATCATCACCAATAATGGTTTAGACTTTGAACACCTCATTCAAATTGTGGAACGTGAAAGTAAAGAAGTACCACGTTTTGTTAAGAAAATAGACATTGGTCTCTTAAAACAGTTACATGAATGTATAGACGATGAAGAAGAAGCCCTTTTCCAACAACGCATTTTGGAATTTTTACAAATGTTAAAAGATGAGTACGGCGAAAGTAGAGGAGTTTAAAATGAGTTCAGGTTGGGGATGTCAGTTTATGGGAACACATGAAGAAGACAAAGAGTGGTGTTTAAAGTTACATCATCATTGTGAGCCAGGATGTAAAGGTTGTATTATTGCAGGGCAAGTAGAGTTTTCCACGCCCAATATCTCAGAAGAACAGACAAGAAAAGTTAAAAAACGCTCAGACAACCCATTAGAGAGATAGCTAGGCCATCTCTTTTCCGAACTTGGCTTTGAGTTTTGCCAGTTTTGGTGGGATGACTGCCATACAGTAGCCTTGCATTTGGTTTTGCCTGTAGTAGTCTTGGTGGTAGTCTTCAGCTTTATAATAACAATCTAATGGCTCAATGGTAGTCACTATAGGGTCAGCATAATCCTCTTGTGCAGCTTCTAATGCAGCCTCTGCAGCATCTTTTGTCTCCTCGTCTGTATAGAGTATGGTAGAACGGTATTGTGTACCTCTGTCTGCCCCTTGTTGGTTGAGTGTTGTAGGATTGTGTACCACAAAGAAAATGTCTAAAAGTGTGTCAGAAGTAATAATACTATCTTCATAAGAAATTTTAATCACTTCAGCATATCCTGACTCTCCTGTACAAATATCTCTGTATGTTGGATTTTCCGTATGTCCATTGGCATAGCCACTTTCTACATCGTTCACACCTTTAAGTAGTTCGAAGACTGCTTCTGTACACCAAAAACACCCACCACCTACAATTAACTCTTTCATTGCCATCTCAAATCCTTTTGTTCAGTTATTCAATTTATTTGCTATAATATATCTAAACTATTAAAAATTTAGGAGAGATGTTATGAATCTGAATGTTGTTTGTCCACATTGTCTTAAAGTGAACCGTATCCCTAAAAAAGAGTCTTATGCAAAAGCCAACTGTGGTGGCTGTAAAAAATCTCTGCTTGATTCGAAACCTGTCTCCGTTGATGGGGATAAATTGGGTACTTTTTTAGCCAACTCTGACATTCCTGTGGTGGTAGACTTTTGGGCACCATGGTGTGGTCCTTGTATACAAATGGCACCTGCGTTTGAAAAAGTGGCACTCTCCATGCCTCTGCAAGCACAATTTGTAAAAGTAAATACAGAAGAACAGCAGACCTTAGGCGGGCAGTACCGTATTGAGAGTATTCCAACCTTGATTATCTTTAAGCAGGGAAAAGAAGCAGCGCGTATCTCTGGGGCCTTGCCTGAAGAACGTCTAGCGTCTTGGGTAAGACAGTCTTTATAAATGTCTAAAATTTTACTCTTAGAAGATGATGCCAATCTTAACGAAACCATCACAGAATTTTTAGAAGAACGTGGCTACGAGGTCACTTCCGTGTATGACGGCTTTGAAGCACAAGACAAACTCTATGAAAGTAAGTATGACCTTCTCTTGCTAGATGTCAATACCCCTGGTATCAACGGTTTTACACTTTTAAAAGAAGCCCGAGAAGCAGACGTTTTGGCTCCAGCAATTTTTATTACCTCTTTAGACAGTATTGATGACTTGGAAAAAGGTTTTGAGAGTGGTTGTGATGACTACATACGTAAACCTTTTGTACTCAAAGAGTTGCTTATACGGGTAGAGACACTGCTTAAAAGAGGTTTTTTCCATAAAGAAAAATCTTTTGTGACTGTCAATGACAATATTGTGTACGATATCACTAACAGTACCCTTCGTATTGGGGAGAAAGAAGTTTCACTTGGAAACAAAGAAGCCATACTTTTAAAACTTTTTATCCAGACAGAAGGTGAAGTTTTAGCCCATGAGCGCATCTATAAAAATTTATGGAATTTTGATGAAGAACCCAGTGATACGGCATTACGTACTTACATTAAAAATCTTCGTAAACTCATAGGGAAGGAATGTATTGTCAGTCTCAAAAAACAAGGTTACAAGTTCACTGCTCAAAAGTGAAAAACAATCTCTTAAACGTTTCTTTACACTGTATGTCACCATTGTACTGTTGATGTTGGCACTCATTGCTGTGTATTACTATCAGAGTCAAGAAAAACTTATGTTGGCTGGGCAGCGTGACACCCTCTCCAAATATGCACTCATACAAAGTAAAAGACTAAAGGTTTTACACCAATTCTTTGATGAACGTACATTGTACCCCCGTGATCCTCGCTTTAAATCGGCTATTTATGATTTAGAAATGATGCAAATATTTTCTCTTTTAGAAGACCAAAACATTACTTTACGTGAAGGAATTTACAGAAACAAACAACGTATACATTATGTCAATAGACTCACTGACTATTACTTGGGTGCAAAATATTTGGTGATAGAAGTAAACGATGATGGACTTTGGCAAAATACTACCTGGAAACATATCATGATATATGGTTTAGTGGCTTTTTTACTGTTTATGCTTTTAGGTCTGTATCTGGCCAAACTTTTTTTAAAACCCATGCGTGATGCCATTGTTTTACTTGATCGATTTATCAAAGACACCACCCATGAGCTGAATACACCACTCTCGGCTATTTTGGCGAACATAGAAATGATGGATCAATCTGTCATGGTTGAGAAAAATAAAACCAAACTCAACCGTATTAACATTGCCGCAATGACGGTTTCAAACCTTTATAAAGATTTAACCTATTTAACCCTAGAACAAGAGAAGGCAAACTTTGATGAAGAGATTGCACTTAAAGCGCTCATTGAGAATAGGGCAGAGTATTTTACTATCTTGGCGCACTCAAAAAAGTTATTGTGTCACTTAGACTTAGAAGAGAGCAGTATTGTTGCAGACAGACGTAAAATCACAAGGGTGATTGACAATCTCATTTCGAATGCCATTAAATACAATAAACGTGAAGGTAGCATCATCATAGAACTAAGAGGAAAGAAACTAAGCATTAGCGATACGGGCATTGGGATAGATGAGACACACATTCCTTTACTTTTTGACCGTTATGCACGTTTTAATGACACAGAAGGGGGTTTTGGTGTGGGATTAAGTATAGTTAAAATGATTTTAGACGAGTATGACATCGATATATCTGTTGAGTCTAAAAAAGGGGAAGGTACAAAAATGGTGTTAACATGGTAAAAATATTAGTGACTTTTTGCCTCTTAAACTTTACACTTTATGCAGATAATGTTTATGAAAGAAAATGTGTGGTTTGTCATGAGAAATTACCTGTTTCCTTACAGAGTATGTTTATGAAGTATTTGCTTGTCTACGGTGGAGAGAAAAATTTCAAAGCAGGATTAAAACATTATTTGAAGTATCCTTCCCAACATATATCTGTCATGTCCAAGCTATTTATAGACAATTATTATATTAAAAATAAGACAGACTTAAGTGACGAAATCTTAATAGAAGCCATCGATATTTATTGGGAGAAGTTTAAGGTTTTTAACAAATTGAAGTAGTACAATATAATTCGACCTATGGACAAGGTAGTAATTAAGGAGAAGAATATGAAGAAATTGTTAACAGCGTGTATCTTGGTAGGATTAGCTATGACAACATTGACAACAACAGCGTCTGCTGGCCCTAAAAAAGGTCAAAAGATCTTCAAGAAAAAATTCCGTAAGTATTGTAAGTTTTCTGGTGTAAAGTTTGCTAGAAACCATACACAAGACGAATGGGAAGAGATTTGGGAAGACGGCGACTTTAAAGCAGAAGCAAAAAGAATTTGCCCAAGATTAAAATTAAAAAAGATTAAAAAATCATATTGGAAACATGTTTATCAGTTTTCATACAAATATGCTAGAGATGGTGTTGTTCCTAAGTGTTAATCACATTAAGATAAGTGTAACATAGGGAAACAGTGTATCTATAATGAATTGATCTTAAGATCTTTTCACAATAGGTTCACAATTACATGATATGATACATCATCTTCGAACAAAGGATAAACGAATGAAGGCAATGACTAAGTTAGCAGTCGCTACTTTACTAGGTATGATACTTTTTACTGCAACTGCAACAGCAGACATTAAAAAGGGACAAAAAATATATCTCAAAAAGCTCAAAGCGCGCTGTGGGTTCTCTGGATCTAAGTTTGCACATAAACATACGCAGGATCAATGGGAATCAATCTTTAAAGCTGGTAAATTTTCAAGTGAAGTAAAAAGACTTTGCCCGAAAGCCAAGCTTAAAAAGAAATATGCCCCACATGTCTTCGACTTTGTGTATGAATATGCATCTGACTCAGGTAATGTACCTTCGTGTTAAAAGATTAATTTAGGATTAAGATAAATCTTACTATTATTTTGCGAACAAATGTACAGTTAGAGGAAATTGATGATTAAACTCTTAATCATCAATAGATAATACTACTAAATAAAAGGAAAAAAAATGAAAAAATTAGCAATCACAATGTTACTTGCTGGATCTACACTACTTATGGCTGACGGAGCTGCTGCTTACGCTAAATGTGTTGGTTGTCATGGTGCAAACGGTGAAAAAGCTGCACTTGGTAAATCTGCTGTAATTACAGGTCAAGATGCTGCAAAAACAATTGAACAACTTAACGGTTACAAAGCTGGTACACTTAACCAACATGGTATGGGTGGTCTTATGAAAGCTCAAGTAGCAACTATGGATGATGCTACAATCAAAGCGATTGCTGAGCATATCGCAGCAATGAAATAATCATTGCTCCTTTTCTTCAAAAGCCTTTTTAGGCTTTTGAAACTTCTTATAGAACTTCTTCTTTACTTTTTACCCGTACTACACTTTCCACTTTCACACTTCATTGAAGTATTACTCTCTTTTTTAGGTACTTTTTTTTCTCGTATGTTATTTTCTGTCACTTTAAATGTTTCAGATCTATCTTTGATGCTTAGTCTACCGCTCTCTAAGTCACGTACACAGTTGTAGAGTATTTTGCTTGTTTTGGCTTTAAGCACACACTCTCTTCGTTTGTCTTCTTCTTTCAGTTGATCTAAAATGTTCATCTTTTTCTTAAGTAACAAAGCAGAACCATTGGCCATGGAAGAGCCACATTTCCCTGAACCACATTTCATCCCACTCTCGGTGAGTGATTTAGTTTTCTCTTTGTCTGAACAAGCTGTGAGGAGTAGGGTGAGGGTGAGGAGTGAGAGTGATAGATAGTTTGTTGTTTTCATATTTGTTCCTTGTAGGGTGTTGTCCCATGACAACACCAAATATATAAAATTTTAAAAAGGTGTTGTCAGGGACAACACCCTACGCATTTTTCTTTTTTAATTGATGTTTCTCATACAGATCATAAAAGATAGGTATCAACAACAAGGACAGTACCGCAGAAGAGATAACCCCACCAATCATAGGTGCCGCAATCCTTTGCATTACTTCTGAACCCACACCATGGGTGAACATAATAGGTAAAAGTCCTGCCAAAATGGCAAAGACAGTCATGAGTTTTGGACGTACTCTTTGTACCGCACCTTCATAAATGGCTGCATCCAAGTGTTCTATATTGAAATTATCCCCATGTTTTATTTTTGACTCTTTCATACTCTCTTTAAGGTAGACTATCATGACAATGGCTGTTTCCGCTGCCACTCCGAGTAGGGCAAGGAAACCGACAATTATGGCAATACTCATATTGAACCCAAGTATCTCCACATAGAAGAAGCCTCCTAACAATGCAAAAGGCAAGGTAAAGAATACAATTAATGTTGGAATCATTTCACCCAAAGCAAAGTAGATGAGTACAAGTATCACCAAGAGCACCGTTGGAATAATCCAAATTATCTTCTCCATGGCAGATTCAAGGTACTCAGACTGTCCTGCCCACTCAATGTAGTAGCCCGAAGGTAGTTGGAGGTTTTCAAGTGCTTTAATGGCTTCTTCTTTATAGGTTACGACTGACATACCCAGTTGTGGGGTGATGTAAATGAAGGTGACGGGTGTTGCCATCTCAGACTTAATGACGGAGGCACTTTGTCTATACGTTACTTTGGCAAAGGTTGAGAGAGGGAAGAAACCAAGGGGTGTTTTCACTTGAATGTTTTGAATTTCATCTAGGTTACGACGTTGTTCTTCTTCAAAACGAAGGGCAATGGGGTAACGCTCTAAACCTTTATACATCGTTGTTACTTTTTTCCCACCAATGGCAGTTGAAGTGTATTCTAAGAGTAGGTTTTTAGAGATACCGTAATGTTTTAAGGCTTCTGTATCTATGTCAAGGTCAATAAAGAACCCGGCAGATGCCTGATCTGAAATAACAGATTGTGTGATTTTTAAGTCACGTAGCGTAGATTCTATCTGACCTGCGACCTTTTGTAACCCTTGGGCATCTTTTCCGTAGAGTTTAATACCTAGTGGGGTACGGATACCTGAAAGAAGCATATCAATGCGTCCACGTATAGGGTAAGTCCATGAGTTTACAAGTCCTGGTATTTGCAAGGCTTTGTCCATCTCAGCCATGAGCTTTTCTGTGCTCATACCTTCTCTCCATTCATCACGTTCTTTAAAAGTGATAATGGTTTCTATCATACCCAGTGGTGCAGGGTCAGTAGCAGAGTTGGCACGTCCGCCTTTTCCAAAGACGGTTTTGACTTCAGGAAAAGACTTTAAAATGGCATCGGTTTTTTGTGTCAGCATTTTAGTCTGATCAATAGAAATCCCATAAGGGGTTACGGGCATATACATGACTGTTTGCTCATCAAGCATCGGCATAAATTCCCAGTTTAGTTTATTGTAAAGTGGCACAGAGATAAGGAGTAAGGCCGCAGCAATAGCAATAACAATGTATTTAAATTTTAGACCAACAATCAAAATAGGGTGGTAGAGCCAAATGAAAAAACGATTGAGGGGGTTTTTTGACTCAGGAATAATTTTCCCTTTGACAAAATAGACCATCAGTACAGGTACCAGTGTCACAGAGAGAATGGCACCTGCTGTCATAGCAAAGGTTTTTGTGAAAGCCAAAGGGGTGAAAAGCAGTCCCTCTTGACCTGAAAGTGCAAAAATGGGTAAAAATGAGACCACAACCAGTGCCAAAGCAAAGAAAATAGGACGGCCAACAACTTGTGAAGAGGTGACAATCGTGGCAATACGCTCTTTGTTTTCGAGTACCCGTCCTAGTTTTCCTTCCTGTTTATGTATGGATTTATGGGCATTTTCTATCATGACTATGGAGGCATCAACCATGGCACCAATGGCAATGGCAATCCCGCCAAGACTCATAATGTTAGAGCCAATACCAAAGAGTTTCATGAGTAAAAAGGTTGAACCAATAGTCAGAGGTAGTACAATCAACACAATAAGTGAAGAACGTAGGTGCATGAGGAAAAGTCCAATGATGATGACCACTATGATACTCTCTTCAATGAGTGTCCATTTAAGGGTGTCAACAGCTTTTCCAATGAGTGCTGAACGGTCATAAGTAGTGACCACATCTACACCTTCCACTTTAAGTTCAGCCATCTTCTCTTTAATGTGTCCCAGCGCAGTGTAAACATCTTCACCATAACGAAGCATGACAATACCGCCAACGACTTCACCTTCACCATTTAAGTCAGCCATACCACGTCTGGCAGCAGGTGTTTTTTCTACACGTCCAATGTCGGAAAGGGTTAAAGGTACACCATCACTGGTTTTGATGACTAGGTTTCTAATTTCATCGAGGTCTTTAATGTATCCTTTGGCTTGTACCATCCACTCATATCCATTTTGGATGACAATACGTCCACCTGTGTCATTATTGTTCTCTTTAAGGGTACGTGAGACATCGCTAATCGAAAGGTTGTGTTGAACCAAAGCATCGTTATCTACAGTAATTTGATAGCTAGGAATGAAGCCACCAATACTTGCTACTTCAGAGACACCATCCACAGCCATAAGGGCATATTTGTAATAATAATCTTGTAGGGTACGTAACTCTTCAAGTGTCTTGGTTTGTGAGGTTAACGCATACTCATAAGCCCAACCGACACCAGAGGCATCAGGTCCAAGGGTCACTTCCATGTCAGAAGGCAGTTGACTTTGAATGGAGGCCAACTGCTCTAACACACGTGAACGAGCCCAGTAAAGATCGGTATTTTCTTTAAAAATGATGTATATTAGTGCATTTTCATAGGTAGAAAACCCACGTACTGTTTCAATGTTGGCAATGGCAAGAAATTGTGCCACCAAAGGGTAGGTTCCTTGGTCTTCAATAATTTCAGGACTCTGTCCTTTCCACGTGACTTGTACAATCACCTGTGGAGGAGAGAGGTCAGGTAGGGCATCAAGGGCTGTATTTTTCATAGACCATACAGACCCAAAAACAATGAAGAGGGAAGCCATAAGAACTAGAAAACGGTTTTTAACAGAAAAAGCTATTATTTTTTCAATCATAATGTAGAGCCTTTTTTTAAGATGCGACTACTTGTATGAGCCTGCTGCTGAAGCAAGCTCAGTGCTAACGTAGTGAAATGTGCTTTGCTCATTTTGCGTTCCATCAGTAAATACTGTTTATTTGTGCATCAGAATCCATCATAAAGAGGGCATTCTCAACCACAGATTCACCCTCAGATAAGCCAGAGAGTACTTCATACTTTTGTGCATTAAGTGGTCTTAGATCTAAGACAATGGGTTCATACTCACCTTTAAATTCTGTTGCCAAAAAGGCATACCATTTCCCCTCTTTACGTATGATAGCTGTACGAGGAATAAGCAAGCGACTTCTTGTTACAGCTGAAGCATGCATCGTGGCATACATACCAGGTTTTAAAATACCATAAGGATTGTCAATGCTTAACCTTAGGGTTGCTGTGGCCTCTTTAGGGTTAAGCATAGGGTAGAGTAACTCTTTTTTTGCTTCAAATGTTTGTTTAAATCCTTTTATTTTTACAGAAAAATCTTTTAAAGACTCAAGTTTTTCTAAGTCATTTTGGTAGAGTTTTACTTCCATCCAAACGCTAGATAAATCTACAATTTGAAAAAGTTTATTTTTAGAATTAAAAGAGGAGCCTTCATTGATGTTTTTTTCAAAAATCCATCCATCACTGGTGGCAAAGATAGTGGTGAGCTTGTCAACACGAAGGTACTTCTCAATATCTTCTATCTCTTTGTCACAGACATTGAGTAGTTCTAGTTTAATTTTTGAACTTTTGACCATTGAAGCAGAGGGACGCTGTTTGTTAAACTTAATGGTATTGAGATAGTCTTGTTTGGCTTTGTAGACTTCTGGGGAGTAGACTTTAGCTAAGATTTGTCCTTTTTTAACAAAGAGGTAGAGTTTATTGACATATAACTTTTCTACAAATCCTGAGTACCAGGCAACCACATCAACCATGAGTGCTTGTTCCGCCACAATAAAACCATAGTTTGTCTGCTTTTGTGCAACATCCTCTCTGGTGACTTTTGTTGTTCGGACGTTGAAGAGTTGTTTGACCGTTGTTTTTTTGGAAATAGGTGCTTTTTTCGAAACAATATTATTTTTGGAAACAATGTTTTTTTTCGAAACAGTTGTTTTCTTGGAAACAGTTGTTTTGGTAGAAACTTTCGTTTTGCCTGAAGTACATTTTCCTGATTCACACTTCATCTCTTCGGCCTCGGCAACGCTAAACAGTAAAATAAGTGTTGCTATGAGTATTTTAAACATTATATTTCTCCAATCAATGATTTAAGTTTTGCTCTGCTTTTTAAATACGCTGCTTTTGCAACCGTACGCTCTTCATCTAAGTTGAGTTTTTGTTCAAGTAAACTGGTATAGGTAAAAAGATCTTCACCACTTTGAATAGACGCTTCATTCAGTTCAAACATGTGTTGAAGTTTGGGTAGGCTGTCATTGTTGATAATTCTGTAAATGTTGTACGCCTCTTTCATTTTTGCATAACGTATACGGATTTCACTTTCAAGTGCAAAACGGTAGTCTAGTGAAGCAGACTCTGCAGCCAAAGCATCTTTACGTGCGGCTTCTGTTTCATGTGCTTCTGTACCAAAGATAGGCAGGGTAAAGCCAACAGAAATGGAAGCAAAATCTTCAAAGGCTTCACGGTTGAAGTAACCCACTTGCACAAAAGGATCAGGGTTTACTTCTAAGGCTTTCATCTCTTTGTTTGCAAGGGCCAATTGACTTTGAGAGAGGGTTTGTTTAAAAGCAGGGTTTCTTTGTAAATTGGCGAGATAATGGTTTAGAGATTTTACTTTGATCATCCGAAATCTGTCTGAAACAGTCACATTTTTTCTTTGTACCAAATACGCCAATTTTGCTTCTTGGCTTTTGAGTACGGCTTTATAACGTTCATTCCTAATATGTAGTCGTGAGAGTAACAATTCCGCAGACATACTGTTAGAGTGACTTTTACTGTCTGTAGAGATATAAGAATCATAAAGCACAATGTTTTGATTGGTAAGTTTCTCATACTGTTTGACAATACGTATACGCTCTTTAATTTCGAGGATGGTATAGGCAGTCACACGAATCTCTTCAGCCAGTTTCACTTTTGCAATGTCATAAGAGTGCAGTATGACATCTTTTTGTGCACGTATATAGCTCTCTTTTGCATCCATCTTACCAAACCATGGAAAACGTTGTTTATAGTTAACAGCCTGATACTGCATGGGTTCTAAGCCACGGTTATAGGGGTCATCTAAGCGGATGTCATTGACATTGAGCATCAACTCAGGGTTCGACCAGTTTCGACTACTTGCTATACGTTCATCCATAGCAGAGAGTCTATATTTGATAGTGTTTAACGAAGGGTGGTTTTGAAATGATTGCGTAATCAGTGATTGTATGCTCTGTGCATGAAGTGAAAAGAGAGAGTAACAGACTAAGATGATGATCCTCATGGTATGCCCTTGTTGTTTATTAATAAAAATAATTATAACCAATCTTTGTGCATGTAATGTGCAGATGAAAAAGAAGGGGATAGATAGTCTAAATAATGTATACAAATATACAAATAAACTAATATATTACTTGTTTAAACTATAATATAAACATGTTTTAAATCAATATTAAAAGAATACCTATAGACTTACTTGACAATCACTAAGGTTTTGGTTATAATCCTGACAATAATTTGCACTTGTAAAAACCCTAGATGATTTACACTTGGACAAAGATATTGACTATTTTAGTAATTTGTTGTCTCCCCTTTATTGTTAATGAAAACTAAAATATCAATGTTGTAAATTTCTCTAGGGTCTTTAGAGGTGCACATTAATTTCACAAAAAAGGTACCATTATGATTCAAACTTGCCCTATCTCTGCTAGAAGAGTTGATTCTAATATGGTGAGAGTAATCTCTGCACAAGTTGCCCTTTTAACGATATTTTTTCTGGTCACTGGCGAAGTATTTTTTGTTGTTGTCATTGTTTATGACTTTGCTATGAGAGCAGTACGCCAAGTTAATTTAAGTCCTTTTTACTTTATTGGAAATTGTTTTTTGAAAACCTTTGCTATTGAGCCTAAGTTAAGTGATGAATCGCCAAAACGTTTTGCACTGTTTTTGGGACTGACAATCTCAACTTTTATTCTTCTTACGTATATATTACATTTGTCTGTTTTAGGCACTGTTATTGCAGTTCTATTGATAATTTGTGCATTACTTGAGACATTGTTCGATTTTTGCATAGGATGTAAGATATACTACGCAATACAAATTGTAAAAGGCTTTTTTAACCATGCTAGGAATATCAAGTAAAACCATTTATGCGATAGCTGCACTTAAAGAATTAGGTGCACTTGAAGTAAATGCTGTCTCCAAAATAAAAGAGATAGCCCAAGCTGCGAACATTCCCCAAAACTTTTTAGAACAAATTCTTTTAGAACTTAAAAAACAAGGTTTACTTGTAAGTCTTAAAGGTGCGCATGGTGGGTACAGACTCGCAAAAAGCCTTCAAGAAATTACACTAAAAGATGTGGTACTTGTACTTGAAACAGATATCTTTTCAGATGTCTATCAAACAGACAATCCTGGACTTAAACTTTTTTGGGAAGATTTAAAAAACTCTGTCTCAAAAAACTTTGAAATACCACTTTCAGAACTTAAAAATTATGAACTAAAAGCATCACAAGCACTTAATTATTCAATATAGGGAAAGACGATGAACAACACAACAGATTTTGATTATTTTAACACGCAATTGGTACACAATGTAGGTTCTCGCGTAGGGCCTATAGCACCAACCATTGCACCTTCTGCAGCCTTTGGTTATATAGATGCAGAAGAAGCAGAGGGGATTTTTTCTGCCACAGTCAATAAACCACTTTATGCCAGAGTAGGAAACCCTACCAATGCTAAACTAGAAAGCATTGTTACTGCCTTTGAAGGTGGTTTTGGTGCCATTGCAACTTCTTCAGGTATGGGTGCCATTTCCATGGTCTGTACAGCCTTTTTAAATGCAGGAGACGAACTGCTTTGTATTGGTGGTTTCTTTGGAGGGACTTACTCTTTGGTCAATGATACTTTGGCACGTTTTGGTGTGACAAACTCATTTTGTGAAGTTGATGACTTTGAACACATAGAAAACACGCTCAAGTTAGGTGTTAAAATGGTACTTTTTGAGTCTGTAGGTAACCCAAGCCTTACCCTGCCAGATGTACAACGCATTATAGACCTTTGTAATCTCTATGAAACTGTGGTCATGATAGACAACACAGCAACACCTTTACTTTTAAGACCTCTCACTATGGGTGCAGATATTGTGGTACATTCAAGTACGAAAAACATGTCTGGACACTCCGCCGCACTTGGTGGTATTGCCGTCTTTAGAGAAGTGAAAGTTGAGGGTGATAAACTCTTGAATGAAAAGTATGCAGACTTACACAAAATAGTTAAGAAAATGGGTAAAAAAGCCTTTATAGCTATTTGTAAAAAACGTGCCATTAGAGACTTGGGTATGACAGCCAATGCCTTTGGTTCGTTTATGACAATGGTAGGGCTTGAAACACTTTCATTACGTGTTGAACGTGTGAACAAAAGTGTTGAAAAAGTAGTATTTGCCTTAGATGAGAACTTCCCTGAAGGTGTGTCAGTAAATCACCCTTGTTTGGCAACGAGCCCAGACAATGCACGTTATAAGTCTGACTTTGCACAGGGTTGTGGACCACTGTTAAGTATAAACTGTGGTACAAAAGAGAGAGCATTTGCCTTTTTAAATGCTTTAAAACTAGTCATCCTTACAGCTAACATTGGAGATAATAGATCTTTAGCACTGCATATGACAAGTACCATTTATGCAGACTTTGATGCAGATGCACGTAAATTTCTGGGGGTACATGAGGGGCTTATTAGGGTTTCTATTGGATTAGAAGACCCTAAAAGTATTGTAGAAGATTTTTTGCAAGCAGCCAAAGCTCTTTAAAAGAGTTGACTTACAATGATGCTTTAAGTCCATAGAAATATGAACGTAAATGCATCATACTCTTCGCAGCAAACTTTTCCATAAAAGAATCAATCTTATCTTTTTCTTTCCACTCTGGCTTTTTCACTTTAGCCAATTTTTCTAAAGTTCTTTTAGCTGTACTCATGACAGCTATCTCATCTATAAGTCCCACTGCTTTGGCACGTTTTGCTGAAAATATGTGGGCATCGGCATACTTTTTAGCATCAGAAATTTTTAAGCCTCTAGCCTCTGCTACATCTGATACAAAAAGTTCATAGGTGTCTTTGGTGAGTGTTTCAAGTTCTGCACGTTCTTCTTGGGTCCACTCTCTTGTGGGTGTACCTGCTTCTTTGTACGTTCCTTGTTTAACGATTTGTGTCTTAATACCAATAGTCTTCATAAGCTCTTCGATGTTGGCACTCTCCATAATCACTCCAATAGACCCCACAATAGAACCAGGGTTTGCAATGATTTTTTGGGCGTAAATAGAGGCGTAGTAAGAACCACTGGCCATCACGCCAGAAGCATAAGCAACCACAGGTTTTTTAGCTTGAAGTGCTTTAATGGCATAAGAGATTTCAATGGAAGGCGGTACAGCACCTCCTGGTGAGTTAACATTGAGCAAGACTCCTTTAATTTGTGGGTCTTTTGCTGCATCTTCTATCTCTTTAACAATACGTTCAGCAGACATAATGGGTCCTGAGAGTTTAATCTCTTGTAGGTTTGCTGTACTTGCATTGCTTGAACTTGATGGTGTAAGTACCACAAAAGCAATGAGTAAAAAAATCATCCCCATAAAGTGTTGTCCTATCCATTTAACGATATTTCCTAAGGTATTTAACATGTTGTGTTTCCTTCTTGATTTGTTTTATTGCTTACTT
>Ga0310122_10000905_pt1 | contig 18945 bp, 19 predicted proteins | sample CB6_Bottom_1051__FD_203503 | JGI IMG/M metagenome (GOLD analysis project Ga0310122, IMG submission 203503) | Marine microbial communities from Western Arctic Ocean, Canada - CB6_Bottom_1051 | ecosystem: Environmental > Aquatic > Marine > Oceanic | place: Canada: Western Arctic Ocean | collected...
CGGGAGGTCTCGCTCCCGAGGGAGTCATCGCCATCGAGGAGTTCGTCCGCGGCGGTGGTCGCCTCATCTGCACCGGCCGCTCATCCACTTTCGCCATCGACCTGTTCGATCTTCCGCTCGAGCCGGCAAACCCGAGCAGCGGGGAGGTTCGTTTCAAGTGCCCTGGATCGATACTGAGAACGATCCCGCATCGGTCAACACAATGGACTGCGGGGCTCCCCGATTCGATCTCGATCTTTTTCTCCCGCTCCCTGGCCTGGCGAATGAAAGAGGTAGATCCAGAAGCCAACTCCGAAGTCGGTCCCATCAAGAGCCTGCTGAGTTTCCCGGTACAGAGCATCCTGCTGTCAGGGTGGGTAGAGAATCCGGAGGTGATCGCCGGGGCCACCGCCTGGGTCACTGCCAAGGTGGGAGAGGGCCGAATCCATCTTTTCGGTTTCCGTCCCCACTACCGGTCATGGACTCACGGCAATTTCGGACTGTTACTGCGTTCGATCTTGCAACCCTGAAGCGCTCGAGGACCGACACGTGAACGAATCAAATCTGACTGCCGTACCACGCCTTCATGCCTTCGATGGGCTACGGGCAGCGATGATGCTACTGGGTCTGGTATTGCATTCTGCTTGCAGTTACCAGGACTCTCCCCCTGATGCGATCTGGAACTTTCGCGACCCCCAAGGGAGTTCCTTCTTCGGCCTGCTGATCCTCTTCATCCACGTCTGGCGGATGCCGATCTTCATGTTCATCGCTGGCTTCTTCTCGGCACTGCTGGTCGAACGACGAGGAGATGGCAGTTTTATTTCCAATCGCCTCTCTCGACTGGGGCTACCGATGCTGCTCTTCCTGCCCCTGATGCTGCCGCTGACGATTTCAGCATTTGCTTTTGCCAACGGTTCCCGATACGGAGGGACCATTGAAGCCGGTGTCGGGGCCGTTTCCTCGCTAGATGTCGCATACCTGTTTCCACCGGTCACGATCCATCTGTGGTTCCTCTACTACCTGCTCCTCTACTGCATCGGAACCTATCTGCTGATCAGAGTTGGACGCCGCTTCTTGTCACAAGAGGTTCGCACCGTCCCCACCCGGATGCTCGGTTTCTTGACAACGATTCCCGGGGGAACACTGCTCCTGTGCTTGCCGCTGGTCTTCTTCCTCAAAAATACAGCGGGCCTGCTGGTGACCGGTGTCACCTTCATTCCCGAATCCACTTCCTTTCTGGTTTACGGTTTCATCTATCTGTGCGGCTTCTCCTTCTGGAACCAGCGAGCTCATCTGGACAGGTTGCGAAGTTGGCCACGGTGCATCGGCTCGATCCTGGTGACGATCTTCTTGTTCCCCTTCTGGCTGGAGTTTTTTGTGCAGTGGATCGGATTGCCTGCCGGAGATCTCACCAGATCGATCTGTGCAACGCTCGGCGTCGAGACTCCCGATCGGGAGACGGTTCTGTGGGTTGGCGCAAGTCTCTCGGCCCTGATGATGTGGAACGGTATCTGGGGCTTTCTCGGTCTGTGCCTGCTCATCACGAATCGCGAGATTCCACGCATTCGTTACATCGTCGATGGCTCCTACTGGGTCTACATCATCCATCTGCCGTTCACCGTTTTGATCCCGGGATTGCTCGTCCATCAATCGCTGGGTGCGTTTCCCAAGTTCCTCATCACGTTGTGCTCGACCACACTGATCGGCTATCTCACCTACGAGTGGTTCGTCCGCAGTGGTGGCATCGGCAAGATCCTCAATGGCCGTCGCTGGCCGCGAGCCCTCTCCAAGGCGATAACAAACCAGGATCTGGCGCCCCTGGACGCGAATACGCCCTGAATACGCCGCATTTTGCTCCGGATGGTAAAATTCCCTGATGGGGACGGTCCGTTCCAACCCGGAACTGCCGCTCCTGCACCCGGAGGCACCATGTACTCTTTGCTGCTCGCTCTCACCCTGTTGACTCCCATCCAGGGTGATCCCATCGCACAGGAAAAACTCGACGATCCTGCGCCACTCGTTCCCCTGTGGGAACAGAACCGAGGGGTTCCTCCGATCCGCTGGTCCGGAGATCGACTGGTAGAGGCACAACAGGAAGCCAGAGATCGCCGGGTTCCGATTCTGCTGTGGATTCTCCGCGACGGTGAACCCGCTTCCCAGGCATGGGCTTCCAACCGAATCCTCGATCAAACATATCTAAAAGTACTCGAGGAGGAATCGGTTCCGGCCATCGTTTGGCTGCCGGCATCGGACGGAACACGGCACCAGGAGGAACGCGTCCGTGATAACGAGGAAGCACAGCCGCGCTGGCGCTGTCCTGTGCTGAGAATCTGTCGCTGTATGGAGCACACAGGTAGCGAGAAGTTGCTGCAAGGAATCGAACTTCCCGAGTTGCTCCCGGCAGCGCTCTTCTTCTCTGCCGATGGAGAACTGCTCGGCCAGCTCGACAAGGAGATCCCCTTCCAGGACAGCGAGTCGCTACTCGAAGCCCTCATCGAGAAAAGAGCCCCATCGCGTGCCACGCGCCTCAATCTCGAGTTCTTCGAGATTCACCTGGAGCGTGCCAGCAAACACTACCAAAACGGCGAGTACGCCAGAGGAAGCGCGGAACTGGTGGCGGCGAAGCGGTACTTCGAGAAATTGGGACCGCGTATGAAAACACGCTGGGATGAGACCTGCCGCCCGTACCTGGGATACGGGAAGCGACTGCTGAATCGCGCCAAACAGATCGGTCGAGTCGATCGATCCCGGCGCATCACCTTGCTGAATATCATCGCAAAAGAACTGGCCGGGCTGCCACCCGGAGAAACCGCCGTGCTGCTGCTGAAGAGATATCTGACTCCGCGAAAGCAGTAGGCCCGGGAAAGGTTGCGGTCTAGAACATCCCCAGTTGCAACTTGGCACCCTCCGTCATCCGATCTTTAGTCCACGGCGGATCCCAGACCACCCCGACCGAGCACTCCTCGACACCCTCGGCAGCGGCGATTTTCTGCTCCAGTTCCCCCGGCAGGGTGCCGGCAACAGGACAGGCCGGAGAAGTGAGGGTCATCTCCACATCCACTTTCGAACCGGCGATGTCGACTCGATAAACCAGACCCAGTTCGTAAATGTTGACGGGAATCTCCGGATCGAAGCAGGACTCCATCGCTTTTATTACACGATCCTCGAGGGTCCCCTGCTCGGCCTGAAGACCTGCAGGGCGCAGTTCGACCTCGGGCAGGTTTTCGCCCCGAGAAGAATCGCCACCATTTGTGCTTTCTTGATCAGACGTCATTCGGTACAGACCTCCTCCTCTTTCTCATCGAGGGCCTGGATGAGCGTGTGCCAGACAAGAGTCGCACATTTGACCCGGACGGGAAATTTTTTCACTCCGGAAAATACCTTCAGTTTCGTCAACCCTTCTCTCTCGGGTGCAGTTCCGTCTTCAGTGATCATCTTGTGGAACTCCTCGAAGATATCGCGAACTTCATTTTCTGGTCTACCCTTCAATACCTCCGACAGAATCGAAGCGGATGCGGTCGAGATGGCACATCCACACCCCTCGAAAGAGATATCGCGCAAGATTCCGTCACCATCACGATAGAGGTGAATTTCCACCTCATCTCCACACAGAGGGTTATATCCCCGAGCTGATAGGTTCTGGTTCTCGAGCGGGCCGAAATTGCGAGGGGACCGGTAATGATCGAGGATCATCTCCTGGTAGAGTTCTCGAAAATCATTCATCGGAAGATCCCTTTTACCTCATCGATCGCTTCGACGAGAGAATCCACATCATCCGACTCGCTATATACACCAAACGAAGCTCGAATGGTCGCAGGTAAACCAAAGTGTTTCATCAATGGCATTGCGCAGTGATGACCGGCACGCACAGCAACACCCTTCTGATCCAGGATTGTCCCGACATCGTGAGGATGAACACCATCGAGTACGAAGGAGATGGATGAGGCCCGATGCGCCGGACGTCCGACAATTCGCACTCCAGACACCTGATCCAACTTGGCTACTGCATCATCGAGAAGATCTTTTTCATGAGCGTAGATCGCATCGAGCCCGATCTCTTTGACAAAATCCAGCGCAGCACCGAGGCCAATCACCGCAGCGATATCCGGCGTTCCCGCCTCGAACTTCAGAGGGACCTCCGCATAAGTCGTTTTCTCGAAGGAAACGGTCCGGATCATGTCCCCGCCACCTTGCCAGGGCTTCATCGACTCGAGCAAATCGAGTCGTCCCCAGAGAACGCCGGAACCCGTTGGCCCGTACACCTTGTGGCCACTGAAAGCGAGGAAATCACAACCGAGATCCTCCACGTCGATGTTCATATGTGGTACAGACTGCGCCGCGTCGACCACGGTCAGTGCTCCCATTTCCCTGGCGGCCTGGATGATCTGCTTCACGTCATTGACGGTGCCGATGGCATTGGAAACATGGCCGATGGAGACGATCCGGGTCTTCTCCGAGATCAGGTCGACAAGTTCATCGAGAATCAGATCACCCTCGTCGGAACAGGGAATCACCCTGAGGGTCGCTCCCTGTTCCTCGCACAGCATCTGCCATGGGACGATGTTGGAATGATGCTCCATCGCACTGATCAGAACCTCGTCGCCGGAACCGACACGTTCTCTGCCGATGGTCCGGGCGACCAGATTGATGGATTCCGTGGTCCCCCGGGTGAAGATCACTTCGCGAGGATCGGGAGCTCGCAGCAATGCTGCGACCTTGTTCCGGACCTGCTCGTATTTCGCCGTCGCCCTCTCACTGAGGGCGTGGAGTCCCCGATGTATGTTCGAGCAATTTTCACGGTAATACCCGTCCATCGCTTCCAGAACGGAGATGGGTTTCTGGGTCGTTGCAGCGCTATCGAGATAGACGAGCGGGTTGCCGTGGACCTGCTGATGCAAGCACGGGAACAACGACTTCACCGTGGCGAGATCGAGCGAAGTTGCTCCTGGGTCGTCGATTCGAGACTGTCGATTCAAGGAGCACACTCCCCGCCTTCTGGGATGGATTGCTCGAGTTCCGCGACGATGAATTCACGCAACTCCTCTGGATCCAACCCGGAAATAACCTCCGAAGCGAAAGCCCTGACGAGCATCCTGCGGGCCTCGTCCAGTTGAATCCCCCTGGATCGGAGATAGAAAAGCGCTTCCTCGTCCAGTTCGCCAACCGTAGCCCCATGAGTGCACTTCACATCATCGGCGTAGATCTCCAGACGAGGCCTGGAGTTCATCTCCGCATCACGAGACAGGAGGATGGTGTCATTGGACTGTTTTGCATCGATTCGCTGAGCATCCGGATGGACGTGGATCATTCCAGTGAAGATTCCACGCCCCTTCTGAGACAGAACCCCGCGGTAAATCTCCCGGCTGGTGCAATCTTCCGCCGCATGCTCGATGGTGGTGTGGTTGTCGACAACTTCTATTCCCCGAGCCGTGTATATTCCCAGCAGTTCGACGTGACAACGGGGTCCGGAGTGGATGGTAAGAATCTCGTTGCGGACCAGGTTGGATCCGGAACAGACCATCAGATCGTGGAAGCGAGAACCAGCTTGCTGAACGACTCTCGTGCCATGGAAAATGGTATCGCAACCCGGGCGAATGACTCGGACCCTGTCGATGGTTGCGTCTTCTCCCAGGGCCACTCCCCAGCGAATGTTCCCGAGCACCTCACCTTCAGATCGAACCTCTTCTATCACACGTAGCCGAGTCCCCGGTGCGCACCGGATGGTCCCCGTGACATGAGCTGATCCCGCTCCTCGGGAGCCATCGAAGGCATGCAGAATGTGGATCGTTGCCACTTCATCACGACATTCAGGGGTAACGTCGATCCAGATGCCGTCATCGAGCATCGCATCGGAAAGACTCTCGAAAGGATGATTTTGCTGTGGAAAAGAACTGGAAAGAAAATCGACGATTGCGCCAGAATCTTGCTTCCGGAGACTGGCCAGGGAAGCGACCTTGATTCCAGCCGGAAGAGACGAGAAATCAGATAGTTGTTCCTGAAACTCACCGTTGACGAGCACGACCCGGGCGACCGCCTCGATGGGCAGGTCTGCTTGAACAGGGATCCGGGTTGAACCAGGCAATAGTTGATGACAAGGACCGTTGGCCAGTTTCTTGAGCGGGGTGTATCGCCACTCCTCATCTTTTCGACCAGGAAACCCGTTCGCCTGGAAACGCTGTAGAGCACCCTCACGTCGCTCACGGAGACCGTCTTCGGCCTCGTTGAGACGCTGCGCGGTGGCGCGCACTGTATCAGTCCAGAAATCGATGGCTTCAGTTGCCAAGGCGCCTCCTAGGTCCTGGCCCTGGCGTCGTCCACCCCGAGCCCGGTGTAACCTACACGTTCGAGTTCTTGTGCGAGGGTCTTGTCTCCCGACCGCACTATCTTGCCTTCGGAGAGCACATGAACATGATCCGGAACGATGTGATCGAGCAGTCGTTGATAGTGTGTGACCACAATGATGGCACGATCATCTGCGTGCAATGAGTTGACCCCCTCGGCAACGATGCGCAGCGCATCGATGTCGAGTCCGGAATCGGTTTCGTCGAGGATCGCCAGTTTCGGATCGAGAACCGCCATCTGTAGGATCTCGTTGCGCTTCTTCTCTCCGCCGCTGAATCCGTCGTTGACGGCACGCTGGAGCAATTTTTCATCGATCCCGACCAGCTCGATCTTGGAGCGGATCATCTCCAGGAAATCTATCGGATCCACTTCGGATTCGTCCCGATAACGTCGGATGGAATTGAGTGCGCTACGAAGGAAGTAAGCGGTCGAGATGCCAGGAATGGAGACCGGATACTGGAATGCCATGAAGATCCCCTCGCAAGCGCGCTCGTCGGCGGAGAGTTCGAGAAGATCAAGACCGTTGTAGCGAACGGTTCCACGATCCACCTGGTATTCTTCACGTCCCGCCAACACGTTCGCGAGAGTACTCTTTCCGGAGCCGTTCGGTCCCATGATGGCGTGGATCTCTCCCGCCTTCACCTGGAGATTCAGCCCCCGCAGGATTTCGGTACCATCCACAGAAACGTGGAGGTCTTGCACATCGAGTAACAGCTGTTCCTTCTTGTGGTTCATCAACCGATGCTCCCCTCGAGACTCACGGCGAGCAACTTCTGCGCCTCGACTGCGAATTCCATCGGGAGTTCACTGAACACCTCCTTGCAGAATCCGTTCACGATCATCGAGACAGCGTCCTCGGTGGAGATCCCACGCTGGTTACAGTAAAAGATCTGGTCTTCTCCGATCTTCGAAGTGGTCGCCTCGTGCTCGACCTTGGCACTCGGATTTCGAACCTCGATGTACGGGAAGGTATGAGCTCCGCATTGATCACCCAGCAACATCGAATCGCACTGGGAGTAATTTCGCGCACCCTCGGCACCCTTCTTCACATCGACCAGGCCTCGGTAGGTGTTCTGCCCGTGACCAGCGCTGATCCCCTTGGAGATGATGGTGCTGGTGGTTCCTTTGCCAATGTGGACCATCTTGGTGCCGGTATCGGCCTGCTGGTAATTATTGGTGAGAGCCACGGAGTAGAACTCTCCGACGGACTGCTCCCCCTTGAGAACACAGGATGGATACTTCCAGGTGATCGCCGAGCCAGTCTCGACCTGGGTCCAGGAGATCTTCGATCGATCCCCCTTACACAGGCCTCTCTTGGTCACGAAGTTGTAGATGCCCCCGACTCCCTCGGCGTCGCCCGGATACCAGTTCTGCACCGTCGAATATTTGATGGTCGCATCTTCCAGCGCCACCAGTTCCACGACAGCAGCATGAAGCTGGTTCTCGTCTCGCATCGGTGCCGTGCATCCCTCGAGATAGGAAACGGTAGAACGGTCATCGGCCACGATGAGCGTACGCTCGAACTGTCCCGTTCCCTCCGCGTTGATGCGGAAGTAGGTGGAAAGTTCCATCGGACAACGAACACCTGCGGGGATGTAACAGAAGGAACCGTCGGAGAAAACCGCAGAATTCAGCGCGGCAAAGAAGTTGTCGGTGTAGGGAACCACCGAGCCCAGGTACTTGCGAACCAGTTCGGGGTGCTTTTTCACCGCATCGGAAAAGGAACCAAAGATGATCCCGAGATCGGCCAACTTGTCGCTGAAGGTTGTCGCCACGGACACGCTGTCGAAGACCGCATCGACAGCGACGCCGGAGAGACGTTTCTGCTCGTTCAAGGAGATTCCCAGTTTCTCGAAGGTCTCGAGAAGTTCAGGATCGACCTCGTCGAGGCTATCCAACGTCTTTTTTGGCTTCGGTGCGCTGTAGTAGATGATCTGCTGATAGTCGATGGGATTTCGATCGACCTTGGCCCACGAAGGATCTTTCATGGTGAGCCAGTAGCGATAAGACTTCAAACGGAACTCCAGCAGCCAATCCGGTTCATCCTTGCGACGAGAGATCTCGCGAATCGTCCCTTCGTCGAGTCCAGCAGGGATGGAATCGGATTCCACATCGGTGACGAATCCGAACTTGTATTCCTTGTCGGCGAGTTCCTGCAACTCCTTGGCTTCAGACATCTCTTTCCTCCATCGGATCCTCGGACTGTTGGCCTGCAACCGAGGCGAGAACCCCACCTGGTACGGCCATCTGTGCCAGCGTAATCCCCTCGAGCGTTTCACGGACACGATCATTGATGTAGCGCCAGTTGGCACTCATCGGACAGAAAGTCCCGACATCACATTCGTCGGGTCCCGTATCGGCGCACTGTGTCAGCGAGATGGGTCCATCGAGAGTTTCGATGATCTCCTGAATCGTGATCCAGTGCGGATCGCGAAGCAGTCGATATCCTCCCTGGACACCCCTGAGCGACTCGAGGATTCCACCGCGAACCAGCGCCTTGAGAATCTTGCTGACATTGGGTAACGAGAGCCCCGTCGCCGCCGCGATCTCGGGAGCCGACAGCAGACGGGACGATTCGTCCTCGTCCCGATGTGCCGCAGTCAGTGACAGCGATCCCTGGACCAGCGAGGTCAGGATGAGAATTCCGAAATCCGTTTGTCTGTTGATACGAAACACCGGCATCCTCCCATCACTAGTAGAAGCAGGGAAAAAGGCTCCGATCCCCGATAGCGCTCTCGAACGGCCTGATGCGTCGTTCCCACGAATCAGTACCATTTTGGTCCTTATTACATTCTCGCCATTGGAAGTGCTCTCGTCAAGCAATCCCGGCCACTGCCCGGCTCCGGTGGTCGCCCCTGCATTCTACCCCTACACTTCGGGTTGCAGTGGTCGGGAGAGGAGTTGGTGTGACCCCATCGCCGCAGGCGGAACAACACGACAGTTCAGGCACATCGGACCCAACTGTCCCCGGACTGGCCTCAGACCTGTACCAGCTGGCCAAGCCGCGACTGACGCTACTGGTCGTCATCACAGCGGCGCTCGGTGTCGCTGCTGCATGGCCCTTTCTTCCCCGAGCCCCGTACGGCTTGACCACGCCGGAGATGCTCGAGCGGCTCATCCAGTTGCTGGGAGTGGCCGGCGGCACTGCACTGCTGGCGGCAGCCGCCAACTCTCTGAACCAGTGGTGGGAACGAGCTTCCGATCAACTGATGCGCAGGACCGCCGATCGAGCGACCGCCACCGGTCGCATCGGCGGAAAGGTCATCCTGGCCTACTCCATCAGCACCGGAGTGATCGGCACCCTGCTTCTCTACCTGTGCGGAAATGCACTGGCATCGCTCCTGGGAATACTGAGTCTGGTGCTCTACATCCTCGTCTACACACCGATGAAAAAAAGATCGACCCTCAACACCCTTTTCGGTGCGATCCCCGGAGCCTTACCTCCGCTCATCGGTTGGTGTAGCACCGGTGCCCCTATCCTGCATCCGGTCGGGCTGTCGCTGTTTGGAATTCTGTTCTTCTGGCAGATCCCACACTTCCTCGCCATCGCCTGGATGCATCGGGAGGAATATGAACGGGCAGGCTTCCGCATGCTTCCGGTGGTTGATCCGGAAGGACACCGCACCGCCAGGGTTGCACTGATCTGGTCGCTGGTGCTGTGGGCGGTGAGCCTGATCCCGGTCCTTGCCGGTGCCGCCGGAGCTGGATACCTCGCGGTGGCGACAGCAGCCGGTGCCTACCTCACCTTCCGTGCCTTCTCACTGGCACGAACACGCCGGCGTTCTGCGGCAAGGAGTCTATTCCTCGCCAGTCTGCTCTACCTTCCCCTGGTTCTCGGCGCTCTTGTCGCTAACCCGAGTATTCCCTGATGACCCTCGACAATGACTCGCAACCGGGCTCTGGTCGTCCACGCATGATGCCGCCTCTGTGGTTGATGGGCTTGCTGGTACTGATGTGCGCCGCGGTGATCGTATGGCGAATCCCTCCACTCATGCGAGCCATCGAGGAGCGCGAAAAACTCGGCCCGGATGCGACTTTCTCGAACGGATTCAAACTCACTCCCGATCTGCGTTCCGATCCAACCCTCACTAGATTCGGAGCTCCAGAGGAAGTGATCCCCATCGATGAACCCCCGATATGGGACACCGACACCGTCGATGATCTGGGAAAAAATTTCAGGACCCGATTTCTCATCTCGACGAGTGAGGTGATCGGGGTCGTCATCGATGGTAAAGCTCGTGCTTATCCGCTGCGAATCCTTCAGTGGCACGAGGTGGTCAATGACGTGTTTGGCGGAATACCGATCTGCGTCGTCCACCACCCGATCTCCGAGACCACCACCGTCTTCAGGAGACCGATCTCCGACAACTCCGAACCGCTGATGTTTGGCTCGAGCGGACTGGTAGTGGATTGCTGCATGCTCATCCACGAACGGCTCGGACCGGGAGGCCGGCCCCGCGAGAGTCTGTGGAGTCCAACCGATGGGAAAGTCATCTCCGGAGATCGAGCAGGAGAATGGTTGGATCTGATTCCGTTTCAGTTGACCAGTTGGAACAAATGGCGCCAATCCCATCCAGAAACCGACGTACTGGGAATGGTCGAGAGCCACCGACGCTACTACAAGAAGGAACCCTATAGCACCTATCGACTGGTCGACCGACCCCTTTATCCGCATGATCCCCGACCGCCTGAAGGAGACCGAGCCAACCTGTCGAGGGTCGTGGTCACACGCCAGGACGGTCGATGGAGCGCCCGCATCCCGACCGATCCCACCTCGATTCAACCGGCCGGATCACCACTGGATCCTGTTGGCCACGTCATCACATCGTGGTTTGCGATTCATGCCCGGGAGATCCCGTTGCTCGATCCCTAGGCGAGCCACAGCAAGAACGCGAACAGTCCAAGCCACACCGCATCGAGAAAGTGCCAGTAAAGATTCACGTGGCCTACCGTCTCGCAGTGGAGACTCCAGTATCCTCCGCGCAGAGTACGTGTCGTCACGTATCCCTGGAAGATCAGACCCCCGGCGACGTGCAGAGCATGCAATAGTCCCAGCACGTAGATGCTCCAGCCATGAAGGCTGCTCGAAGCACTGAAGGAACTCTCCTCTCCAGCAGCCAGCATCTGGCGCCACACCTGTTCCTGCAGAAATAAAAACAGGAATCCCAGTATCAACACCAGCACCATGCAGAAGCGGAAGAAACGGATCGAGTCACGACGAACCGCTGCCAGACCCACCTGCGAGAAGACGCTCACCAATAACAACACTCCGGTGCTGAGCCAGGCCAGGTCAGGGATTCTCGGAGCACCAACACCCCAGTTGGGGTTACTGTTTCGGATGATGACGATGGCAACAATGCTGGAGACGAACAGAATCGCCAGCGAGATCAGGAACAGTTGCATTCCCATGCGAGCCAGCAGTGGCGAGGGAGGGAGCCGAAATGCTTTTCCCCCTGCTCCTGTTCTTGATTGCCCCGAAGCCACCTGAACTCCGCACTAGCCCTGTTCGGTCCCGTACTGCTCGACAGGTATCTTCAGGAAAGGATCATCGATCAGAGACGGATTGTATTCGGCAGTATCGAGCAGTGCGAAACCCAGGAAGACACCCAGGAACAACAGTGATGCAACGAAGATGATCGCATTGTAGGGGCGATCCCAGCGCAAGTGCATGAAGTACAGTGCCACCAGGCTGCCCTTGATGGTTGCCACACCCATCGCCACCACAACGTTCAATCCACCCAGATCGAGATACGAGACCGCCACTGTCAACCAGGTCAAAAACAGCAGCATCGTCAGAATTACCAGCAACAAGGTAGGCCCGGTCATGTGTCCAAACTCGGGATGCGGAGTCACCTCTTTGCGCATGATGTTGAAGACCACACCGGTGGCGATGAGGCTCAGGAACGCAGACGACAGGATCAGAAGATCGACGTTGTTGAGGATGGTTTCCAACGGTGCTCCTATTCCACCAGGTAGAGCAAGGGGAACAGGTAAATCCAGATCAGATCCACCAGGTGCCAGTAGAGTCCACCGAGATCAACAGGGGTAAAGTAGCCGGGTCCGAAACGACCCTGCCACGCCAGAACCGCCAACCACACCATGACCGCCATCCCGATCAACACGTGAATCCCGTGCAATCCTGTGAGACAGAAGTAAATGCTGAAGAAGACATGAGCATTGGCAGGACGTGGTCCCGGAGGCAAGTGTGATGGCGCGATGACCAGTCCGGGAGTATGCACCTCATCGTCGGCTCCATGCTCAATTTCTCGAGCAGAGGAGGACAGGCCTGATGGAGGAAGTCCCGGCTGCAAAACCTGTCCCCTGGTCTTGGGATCCGTGATCACGACCGAGGCAACGGGCAAGTCCAGATCGGTATGGGCGAGGAGATCCTCCTCCTGCTGATGTACACGCGCCTCCTCGGAATCGATGATATTTTCGTAGACGAAGTACTGCCCAGGGAAGAGTCCCTCGTGGAACTTCTTGGAGTACTCGATGTACTTGATCCCCATGAAGGCACCCCCGCACAGGAAGGTCATACCCAGGAAGAAGAGGATCCGTTTCTTTCTGCCCAGTTGCGCCTCGCGGACCGCCAACGCCATCGTCAACGAGGAGAACAGAAGCACCATCGTATTGGTCGCTCCCCACCGTTTATCGAGGAAGTGGTGACCCCACTTGAACAGTTCTGGATTGTTGGACTTGGTGACTACGTAGAAGCAGAACAACCCACCAAAGAGCAGCACCTCCGTGGCCAGGAAAAGCCACATCCCCAATTTCCCCGCCTCGAACTGCTGCTTCATCGTATCGAAGTGGTGCGCCTGGTACGGGGAGTGACCATGCCCATCTTCATGCCCACCGGCATGATCATCATCATGCCCGGTTTGCTGGTTCGCTTCTTGCGGTTGTGCGTCGCCGCTCATCGTTTCTCCCGTCTTGGAGGAGCTTCAAGCACTCTTTATAGTCTCGTAATTGCCAGTGACCGGATCGTACTCCAGGTTCTCGAAGTCATACGGATCGGTCGCATCAGGAACCTCGTGGAAGTTCAACAGCGGAGGTGGTGATGTCGTGTGCCACTCGAGGCTATTTCCACCCCAGGGGTTAGCCGGTGCCTTCTTGCCGGATACCAGCGACTGGATCAGGTAGTAAGCGATGAGGAAGAAGCCCACGGCCATGATGTAGGACCCCATCGTCGAGAGCTGGTGATAGCCCTCGAACTTGTCCGCGTAGGTGTAGTAGCGCCGTGGCATGCCGAGTGATCCCATCACGAACTGAGGTATGAACGTGATATTGAATCCGACAAATACCAGCCCGCAGGCGATCCTCCCCCAGTACTCGCTGAACATCTTTCCTGTCATTTTGGGCCACCAGTGATGCAGTCCCCCGATAAAAGCAACCAACCCGCTACCCATCATGACGTAATGGAAATGTGCCACCACGAAGTAGGTGTCATGTAGGTGGGTATCGATGCTGAGAACCGCCAGGAACAACCCGGTGAGTCCTCCGATCGTAAACAAGAAGATGAAGGAAATTCCATAGAGCATCGCTGTATTGAGTGTGATGGCACCCTTGTACATCGTCGCGATCCAGTTGAAGATTTTGATGGCAGACGGAAGCCCGACCGTGAAGGTGATGCCACTGAAGATGATGTTCATCGTTGTCGATTGGCCGCTGGTGAACATGTGGTGGCCCCAGACGAGGAACGAGAAGATAGCGATCGCCACCGAGGAAAATGCGATGTAAGTGTATCCAAAGATTCTCTTGTGACTGTGAACAGCGATCAACTCACTGACGATCCCCATCGGCGGAACGATCATGATGTAGACCGCCGGATGGCTGTAGAACCAGAAGAAGTGCTGGAACAGCACCGGATCCCCGCCGTTTCTCGGATCGAAGATGCCGATTCCGAGGGTTCTCTCGAGAATCAGCAGCAACACCGTGATTCCTATTACCGGAGTTGCCAGCACCTGCATCACCGCTGTGGCGTAGGTCGCCCACAAAAACAGCGGCATCTTGAACCAGGTCATCCCTGGCGGACGCATCTTGTGGATCGTGACGATGAAATTGAGTCCCGTGAAGATGCTCGAGAAACCGAGCACGAAGACCCCCATCAGCGCTGGGATCACAGCCGTCCCGGACTCGGCACTGTAGGGAGTGTAAAAGGTCCAGCCCGTATCCAATCCTCCGGTGAAGAGAACGTACAGGAAGAACACCGCACCGGTGAGCCACAGGTAAAAGGAACCCAGATTCAACTTTGGAAACGCGACATCCTTTGCGCCCAGCAGTAACGGCAGGACGAAGTTGCCGAGCGCCGCGGGAACGCCCGGAATGATCACCAGGAAAACCATGATGGCCCCGTGGGTGGTGAACCATTTGTTGTACATATCCGCCTGCGCTTCGACCGTGTCGGCAAACAGCGGCGTGATCAATGCCAGAGGCGAAAACAACTCGGTTCTGATCAGCATGGCGATGACCCCGCCGATCAGGAACATGAACAGCACACCGATGAGGTACATGACCCCGATGCGTTTGTGATCGAGAGTGAATGCCCAGGAGGAGATGGTCTTCGTTACCGTCAGATAACTGGGACCGGTTGCCTCGACAGGGGCAGCCACCGGGGGCGCCAGGGCCTGTGGATCGGAATGTGCGTCCATTGGAGGCTGACTCATGCTAGTTCTCCTTCCGGGGATTCTGTTCCCCCCCGGAGTTCTGTCCCAGGGACTTGATGTATTCGATGACCCAGAGGATTTCTTTGTCGGTGAGTTTCACCACTGGCATCTGAGGTGGATAGCCATCTGCGATCCGGTTCATCGGATATCGGATCGAGTCCTCGATGTAGGCTTCATCGGCGACCAACTCCCCGGGTCTCCCGATGGCCGTAAATTTCCGCATCGAACCGAACAGGTCCTTCCACGACGGACCTACCTTCTTCGAACCATCGACACTATGGCAGGAGATGCACCCCCGCCGTTTCCAGACGATCGCACCGTTTTGATCGAACGGCAGCGTCTCGTCATACGAACCGGCAATCTCGAGCCATTTCTCGTACTCCTCGACCGTTTCGTGGACCACGACCTTGGTGTGCATCCGCGAGTGACCCTGCCCGCAGTACTCCGCACAATAGAGGTCGTAGATCCCCGCTTCGTTGGCGATGAACCACACCTTGCCTGTTCTTCCAGGAACACAGTCCTTCTTGACCCGAAACGCGGGAATGAAAAAGGCATGAAGAACATCTGCAGCCATCACCGTGATATCGATGGGCACTCCCATCGGAACATGGAGACCGGCCTTCTCGAGGATCTTGTCCTCGACAACGGCCGCTTGCTCGGCAGTGAACTCGCCGGATCGAACTTTCTCACGCACATCATTGAAGTCGTCGGACATTCCGGGAATCACTGCGCCATTGGAAGCATAGGAGAAGTTCCAGGCCCATTTCTGAGCTTCTGCGATGATCGAGATCCCATCAGAAGGAGCGGTCTGCATCGCCACGTATCCTCGATACCCGTACCAGAACATCATCAGGGAAAGAATCAGGGGGATCCCGGTCCACACCAACTCCAGCATCAGGTGATGGTCGTTCTGGCTCTGAGCACGTGCTCCCGGAGGAGTCCGGAACTTCCACATGAAATACACCAGCAACGCCGTGATCAGCACCAGGAAGAACATGGAAACCCAGTAGACGAAGTAGAAGTCACTGTCGACCGGTCCAGCAAAGTTGGAAACCGGCGCCGGAAGCCAGAAAGTCGGTTTGCTCTGAGCTAGCATCGTGGACAGGGGAATCATGACGGCGACTGCTCTCCTGGTGGTTGTGGGGAGGTCACCGGATCTGCAACTCGAGGGCCTCTTCGCCACAGGAGGTACATGAAAACAGCCAATCCCACCATTGCCAGTATTCCACCCAGGCGCATCACCTTGAGCGCAGCGGGCCCGTACTGGGCCTTGGAAGGGTCGTAAACAAAACAGGTGAGGACGAAGCCATCGAGCCAACTCCCGATCTTGCCGTCGGAAGCCTCGACCAGTGCGAGACGAAGAGTTTGAGGCTCGTAATTGATCCCCTTGATGGTCTGGGTCAGGATGCCATCCGGACTCACGATGAAGATTCCAGCTCCATGGGCATACTCATTGTTGAAATCGTTCCATCGGTATTCGAAACCCACCGCGTCGGCGATCGCCTTCAAATCTGATTGTTTCCCGGTCAGGAAACTCCATCCTTCACGGGCACCGGATACATCCGATCCGGAGAGGATTGCAGCCTCCTGCAGCGCCTCGACCAGCAAGTTCTCTCGATTGCGTGCATCGGCGGCGGAATCCCGGGGATCGATGCTGATGGTGATCACATCGAAGTCCTCGCCGATTTTCAGTCCGCAAGCAGCAACCGAGTCGATCAGACCTTCCACCACCAGATTGCACAGCATCGGACAGGAGAAGTAGACCGGGTTCAGGATCACCGGCCGCTTGGTTTCGAACAGTTTCCCGAGAGCCACTCGCTCTCCAGACTCGAGCCGGACCGCCCGTTCGAAAGGCAATCGATTACCGAGTCGGTCATGAATCGTCAACCCATCGATGGAACGAAGAACAGGATCGAGTTCTGGATTGACGTATTCTCCAGGTGCGACCGGTGGAATCTGCCCCGGAAGCGAGATGGGGAACAACAGCAACAGACACAACACCCATCGCAACGAGCAATCCCCCGGCAAGAACCGGGCAGAATCGATCGTTTTCGGGTACTGGTTGCTGGTCAACATCTCCATCTCTCTAACGCTCTCCTGTATTCCCGAACCTCCTGAGAACCTCCTGGCGACCCTGCTTCAGAGGTACCGAAACCCTGTTGTTCTCCCTGTCGGTCCAGGTGTAACTGTCGAGTTGTGAATTCTGCAATTTTCGCACTTCGTGGAGCGAGCGGTTTTCTCTTCGGATCGAGTCATCGAATACGAGTTCCTTCTCACGATCGGACAGGAACACGAGCAAGTAGACGGTGAAGAGGAACAAGATCAGGAAGATCACCGCTCCATACCAGGTCGGAGCCACACTCGGATCGTCATCGGAGCCGGGAGCGATCTCGACAGTCGTGGTTTCTGCTTGACTCACTTCGGACTCCTTTCTAGGCATTCTCGAATGCCAGCGACTCAGGCATCCGCGGATCTCGTTCTGCAATCAATGAATGCCCTCTGAGTGAGAGCGCCAGGCCGATGATATACACGCCCGCCATTCCGAGAACGATGGTGACATCGACCATCTTGAAGGGGAAATGCTGGCCATCGGAAATCTGCGGCATCACCAGGTAATACATATCAGCCCACTGCATCGCAAGCATCCACAGCGCACCGATGGTGATGGCCAGACGCTTGCGCTTGATGTGTCTCGACATCAGGAACAGGAAGGGGACCAAGAAACGGCCGATGATGAGCATCCAGCCCCAGAATCCCCACATCCATGTACTCTGTCGACGCAAGAACCAGATCGTTTCTTCCGGGATGTTCGCGTACCACAGAAGCATGTACTGGCTGAACGCGATGTAGGCCCAGAAAACGGTGAAGGCGAACATCATCTTGCCAATGTCTTGCATGTGTTCATCTGTGATGGCTCGCGTCAGGCGACCATTCGCCTGCAGCCAGACGATGATCAAAGCCAGCAGCGCATGGAAGGAGAGCACGCTGCCTGCGAAGATGTAGACTCCGAAGATGGTACTGAACCAGTGGGCGTCGAGACTCATCAAGAGATCGTAGGCCGCGAAGGTGATGGTCAGGGCAAAGAGCAGAACTCCCAGCGGGCTGAAACTGCTCATCCTCGAGGTGCGACTGACATCCCCGTCCCGGTCCTGGGCAACCGAAGACCGATGGTATCCCCAGGCCAGAATCGTCCAGATGAGGAAGTAACAGCCCAGGCGCAACAGGAACCAGTCATAGTCCAGGTACGATGCCTTGACCGCGATGATCTCGTCCGCGGGATCTGGATGGAACCACTTGTAAAGTTGACCCATAGGTCCGGGTGTCACGATCGGGATCAAGATGAGTGCCAACAGCACGACGTTCCTCGACACCCCCTCGGCAATCCTCCGAACAGCCGTACTCCATCCGGCATTTGTGACGTGATGGATCAGCACGAAGAAGAGTGCCCCGAGAGTCATGGTGAGGAAGAAGCAGACGCTGACCAGGTACGGATGCCAGATGCTCCATTCAGTGACGAAACCATGAATCACTTCATGATGCTGCTCTTGCGCTGCGGGGTGCTGTTGTTGAGCAGCGGAAGCTGCAGTGGCTGGATCAGACTCGCCGTGAGAAGCAGCGGATTCAGGCGATTGCGCTGGTGCCTCGTCGAACGCCCCCTCGAGCATCCCGAGCAACAAGGTACCGACGAGACCAAACGCCGCCAGCACGGCTCCGAGGCCTATCAGCTTGCCGGAGAGACTCCCGAGGGTTCGATTCTCGGTGCTGAGATCGAAGGTGGAACCATGTTCCATCTGGGCTACCTCCCCTGCCGGGAATCGGTCCCGGTTTCTTTGATAGGAGTCGACCCGGAGTCATCTTTGGCCGGGACTGGTAGCTGCTCGAGACGTTCGCGTTGCTGTTGGGGGATTTCCGCAATATCCACCGATTGGCTGAACTGCAACGCCTTCACGTGAGCGACGAG
>Ga0310122_10000906_pt1 | contig 18923 bp, 13 predicted proteins | sample CB6_Bottom_1051__FD_203503 | JGI IMG/M metagenome (GOLD analysis project Ga0310122, IMG submission 203503) | Marine microbial communities from Western Arctic Ocean, Canada - CB6_Bottom_1051 | ecosystem: Environmental > Aquatic > Marine > Oceanic | place: Canada: Western Arctic Ocean | collected...
AAGTTGCTGATGAGTTCGAAGTTATCAACATGCTAGATGCCAATGAATTAGATAGAATAGTAGATAAACATAAACCAGACTTAATTGTGCCAGAGGTAGAAGCAATTGCTACTCATAGATTCTATGAATATGAAAAACAAGGCTACACAGTAGTGCCAAGTGCGAAAGCAGCTAACTTTACTATGGATAGAAGAGCAATTCGTGATCTTGCAGCTAAAGATCTTGGATTACTTACTGCAAAATACACCTATGCCTCAACTGAAGAAGAATTGAGACAAGGAATAGAAGAAATTGGAATGCCATGCGTGATAAAACCATTAATGTCTTCATCTGGGAAAGGTCAGTCTCTTATAAAAACTGTAGATGATATCCAAAAAGCCTGGGATTATTCACAAAAAGGACGAACTGGTAAAAGTGAAATTATTATTGAAGAATTTGTAGATTTTCACACTGAAATAACTGTACTAACAGTAACTCAACATAATGGTGAAACACTATTCTGCCCAGCAATAGGCCATAGACAAGAAAGAGGAGATTACCAAGAAAGTTGGCAACCAAGCCGAGTTTCTGATGAAGACTTTAAAAGATCTTGCGAGATAGCTGATCAGGTAACAAAAGCTCTTGGTGGATCTGGAATTTGGGGAGTTGAATTCTTTATAGCTAATGATGGCGTTTATTTCTCAGAACTATCACCTAGACCTCACGATACTGGAATGACAACAATGGCTACTCAAAATCTAAATGAATTTGAACTTCATGCTAGAGCTATTTTGGGACTTCCTATTCCAGAAATAAAACTTATAAATTCTGGTGCTAGTGCTGTTGTTCTGGCTACAGATGAAAGCCAGGAAGAACCACAATATTCTGGCGTAGATCAAGCATTAGAAAATACAAATATTGATATAAGAATCTTTGGAAAACCAATCACAAGAGTACATCGTAGAATGGGCGTAGCACTCTGCAAACTACCACTAGATGCTTCAACCGACGAAGCTAGAAAAGAAGCTAAAGAAGCAGCTGATAAGATTAAGGTGAATTAGGAAATCCCCCTATTTCAGTAAATCCCCCCCCCTTGCTTTTTTGTGCTTTTTATGGTATAGTAATGTCAGTTATTAAACAAAAATAAAATAATTAACCAAAACAAAAATGAAATCAAAAAGTAAAAAAATCCTAATATTAATCCTTGCACTTGCATTAATAGGTTCTAGTGCAGTTTTTATGAGCAATAATGATTTATTGCAAGGGAAACTTAGATCTACGAAAAAAACAACAAAATCAGTAAAAGCCCCTAAAACAATCACTGTTAATTGGGAGCAGGTTCGTAATCAAAATATAGATTTTTATATTTTTGGTTTACAGGATTATTATACGACAGAAGACAATGAAAAAATACGGTTAAACCAAATGTTTAACCGTACTTATCCATACCTATATTGGAATTCAAATAGTTTGCATGCCATGCTTTCTTATGAACATATGAAACCGCTAGTAGCAGCAAAAGCGAAAACAGATGTAGAAAATATAAAGATTAACAAGATAGAACTTTGTTTAATTAACACCGCTAATACAGAAGAAGAAACATGTATAAAAACTGGCCTAGCTAAACTCATCGAGGAGGAAGGTTATAGACACAACTACTATGATTTTACTGAAAAAAATTGGAAACAAATAAATAAATACATAAAAACATATATTACAGAGGATAATGGTAATATAGTTTATCAAATTGGTTTTAATATCAAAGCTTATATGTCTGTATACAAGTTACCGCCAAATAAAAAATCTGATAAAGTTCTAGATGTAGTATTGGTATCTCCTATATATAACGAAAATCTAGGAAAATCATATCCTTGTGCACCACATGATGGTGGTGTATTCGAGTGTAATGATTAATAATTAGAATTAATCATAAAGAGTAGAAATTCAAAGTTAATTTTAAGCAAGTCTTCACACAAAGACTCAAAAAACCTAAATAGACTAACTATTTAGCACTCACCTATCTCTGTAGGTTCAACATACCAAATCCTATCACCTACTTCGTTATCGTCATCATCTATAAGTTCTTCGTATATCGGATGGAATTTTGCTCTAGCTGTTTCATAGTCATCAGCAACTACTACAAATACTCCTCCATTTTCTAATGCATATTTGCCCATTGGACTATCGTTTGTAAAAGAATCACCCAATGCTAACTTGAATTTCCTTTTTTTTGCCGCTTCTATTTCCTTGGCAATATCAACTTTTCTTGGTCCAAAAATAGGCATACCATCCATTTTAGAACCAAATTTATCACCATTCATACTAAGACTACTAGCTGAGATTGTACGCCTGTGATTCAGATAGCTATAATCACTATTATTGATAGCACCGAGAGCATTATTCTGAATATTTGTAGTTATAACTCTTACTGCTGCCCCTCTATCAAAGACTTGTTTAATTAAAGCTGCAACATGAAGATTAATAATTACTACCCTGTTATAGACTATTGGTTCTAAATCTTCAGCAGATATTCTTTGATTGTATTCATTTCTATTAGCATCATGAACTGCTAAATCCATTTCGGCATCTTTATCTCCAAGCTCTCTTGCCATAACCTTTTTAGTTAATTCTTCTACATCTTGAACACCTTTATCAGCAAAAAAACGGGTGCGCATTAAAAGTTCTCCTTGAAATCGACTGATTAGTTGCCTTTCCATTTCTATGAGCAATCTGTCAAAAGCAAGCATTTTTCTGGCAAATTCATTAACTATTGGCGTATGAATATTTATTTTTGGCCCATTTGAACTAAGAATTTCCCTTTGTTTTCGATACAAATCACAAATATCTTCCCAAAGTTTCAAAATAAATTGGCATTTTCTTTGATCTAATTCACTTACAGTACCTGCAGCACCTTCTTGAAAAACTCTTCTGTATTTAATTGGTAGCAATAATGATTTAAATCGTGATGTTTTAAATTTCCAAAATGTTGGATCTGATAATTTCTCTAAAAACACTAAGACTCCAATATCATTATTAAACATTGTTCCATCCATGTCAGCCCCTACGATAGATCTGTCAATATCAGGTAAAAACTCGTCTAAAAGTTCATCTTGGCTATATTCCTTTCCAGTGCGATAACTAGAGTCATGTGTTTTAATGCTTCCTTCCATTTGCTTATTTATAGGCCCTTATTCTGCATTAAAGCGGCATATTTTTAAAGGGTTTTTTATTTCTATACCTTTTTTGAAATTGTATCTATTAAAGTTTCTAAATTCATTTTTTCATTTGCAGAAACGAAAATCGGATTGAATTCTTTATATAAATTTCCTAACTCTTTAATAATAAACATTGCCTCAAGTCTACTTTTAGGATCAGACCACCCCAAAAGCTCTACAGTATCTTTACCAGCTTTCATTAAGGTTGTTTTTTTAGCATTTTCATCTGGTGGGTCAAAAAGATTTTTGGGCCCAATTAAATCCACCTTGTTGAAAGCATATATTTTAGGTTTATTATGAAGACCGAGATCTTCTAGTATTTCATCTACACAAACAATTTTCTCATGTAATTCAGGGTCATTTATATCTATAACATGAAGCATAATATCGGCTTCGACTGTTTCGGCTAAAGTTGATTTGAAAGCTTGAATAAGTTTTGGTGGTAGATTTTGGATAAAACCAATTGTGTCAGATATTAACACTTCTTTACCTCCAACATATTGCCCTTCATCTGAATACTTTGTTCCAGGAATGAATAATTTGCCAATTTTAGTACTTAAAGTTGCAAATAACTGATCAGCTACATAAGTTTCTTTACCTGTTAAAGCCGTTAAAAGTGAACTTTTACCAGCATTGGTATATCCAACCAATGCTACTGTTTTAAAATTCTTTTTCTTTCTTCTATTTCTTTGACCTTCACGAATCTTTTGATATTTATCTATTTTCTTTAAAATATTTAATTCTTGTTTTCTTAAATGCCGTTTCATGACCTCAATATTTGTTTCCCCGGCACCAGCTCTCACTCCCATTGCACCTGCCTGCCTTGAAAGTTCTATACCCATTCCATAAATTCTTGGCCCCATGTGACGAATACTAGCCAATTCAATCTGAAGTTTAGCTTCAGTGCTTTTAGCATGTTTATCAAAAATCTTCAGGATTAAATCTACTCTATCCCATGCCTCCACCTTTGCTTCTCTTAATATTTCATTAAGTTCAAAAATCTGCCGAGGTTTAAGAATATTATTAACAATCAATACATTGGCTTTATTTTTTTTAGCAATTTCAGCGATTTCTTTAACCTTTCCTTTACCAATATATGTTGAATAGTCTGGAAGAGCTTTTTTCTGAATAGTTTTTACAACTACAATGCCCCCATAGGTATTAACTAAACAACTCAATTCTTCTAAACGTCTTTCAATCATTGATTTAGGAACTTCTGGATCAACGACATCTATTAAAACTGCTTTAATTTTTCTTTTTGTCATTAGATATATAATACAGGAAATTTGTAATTTTTTCAAAGATATGGTAAAAGGATAGGTAGTTATTTTTAACCTCTTGCTTATGAAAAATTGTACATGTTGTGGCCTGAAACATTGGCTACTAGCGCTGGCTGGTTTACTTCTTTTATTACCAAATATTGGAGTAGATCTAGGAGGATTTGCTGCTGTTGTTACTGATTGGTGGCCAGTTGCACTATTAGTTTATGGTGGATGTGGAATTGTAGGATGTAAAAGTTGTAAAGCTTAGTAAAAAAATTCCTGAAAAAGTTAAAAGCCAGGCCTGTGAGGGTTTGGCTTTTTAGTCAACAATTGAAGCTAATTCTTCTTTCTGTATAATGCAGCTATGTCGAGTTTACTAAAATATATAAAAAATAATTTTTCATTAGTGATTTTAAGTGGAGTTTTTTTGATTGCACTGCTTAATCCTGTACTTAAAAAATATGATTATGGTGCTGGTTTTCCGATAGTAATTTTGTTTTCTGTGCTTCTTTTCTTTATAGTTTTATATGAGAGAAAGCACAAAAAAGAAAAAGCAGGATTTGAGAAAAGTTTGATTGTTTCACTTATAGCTTTATTTATTTTAGGTTTTTTAAATTCACAAACTCAAAATATTGGTTTTAGTGAAGTTTTAGCTTTTACTTCTGTTTTTATTACTTATCTAGTTTTTGCCTATCAGAAGCCTATCTTTATAAGAAGATTTCTTAAAGTTGTGGCCATTTCTTCTTTGCTGGCTGTAGTGTTAGGCTATTTCCTTTATATTTACTGGCCTGAACCCAGAATGGTTGGACCTTTCTTTAACTTACTTTATCATGCCCATCTTTGGCCTAATGCTTTTGCCTTATTTCTATTAAGTACTTGGCCAATATTTTTACTTTATTTTGAAAAGAAAAACTCAAGAACAAATTTTGTGTTCGCTTTGGTGCTAGGCTTGCTTGCTTCTGCCATTTTTTTAAGTTTTTCTAGAGGTGCAATGATTGCTTTTTTGGGGCAATCTATCCTATTTATTATTTATTTTTTCAAAAGAATTAATACTAAGATTTTAATTTTCACCTTATTATCTATAGTTTTTGCATTTAGCTTTGTATTCTCTGCTAATTATTTTAGGAACCTAAATCATGAAGTTTTAAATATTGAAGAGAGAATTAGTTTTGCTAATTCAGAAAGTCTAACATCTAAACAGGAAAGAATTGATTTTTGGGAAGGATCAATTGAACTTATAAAAGAAGAACCTTTAACAGGCTTTGGACCTTTTAGTTTCAGATATGCTTATAATCCAATTCAAGAAAACTTTTTAGCTAATGCTGATCATCCTCATAATCTTTTCTTAAAAATTGGGGTTGAATATGGACTTATTACTCTAATAGCTTTTATTGCTTTCTTATTAACTGGTTTTGTAACTGTTCTGAATAGATTTTCGAAACTAAATAAGCAAAACAAAGATCTTCTATATATACTTTTTGTCTCTGTGGCAGGTATTTTTGCCCATAATTTAATAGATTATAACCTTAACTTTTTTGCTAATCTCCTTCTTTTGTTTTTGTTTTTGGCATTTATAAGATCTATCGTTTCTAATAATTATATAAAAACTAATAATTCACTAACATTTTCCCTTTCTTTCTTAGTTTTTCTTATTACTTTATTTGAAGGAAGTGTACTTGTAATGGCTGAAGTTAAGGATGAATCTTATTTAAAATATTCTTTATTTCCAAGAAATTATTATCTAAATACTGCTGGTGAACTAATTCAAAATGAAAATTTTGACTCAGCATTAGAAGTTCTAGAGATTCAAACTGCTCTTAATAGTTTAGATGCAAAAGCTATATATTTAAGAGGAGTAATTTATTGTAATGAGAACTTTGAAAATTTTGATTTAGAAACTTGTAAAAATTACCTTGAAGAAGCAATAGAACTAAATCCTAAAAATGAATGGCGCTATTATAGAGACTATGCACGAGTGCTTATCAAAATGGATAATTATGAAGCATTGAATAAGTTTGTTCTAGAAATATCACCTTTAATTCTGCAGTATTTTAATTATGTAGAAAATAATGTGCATTTCACAGCTTATACTAATAATGTAGAATCAGCTGCTGATCTTATTGAAATTTTAATTCCATATTTATCAGCTGATGAGAAAGAAAATTTTATTGAAGAAAGTGATAAAATGCTGCAAACTGCTGAAAATTTAAGACACGAAAAAACATATTAATATGCAATATAAGGCTGCAATGTTCGATTTTGATGGGACTATTACTGAGAAAGGTCAGTATTATCCTTCTAAAGAAATGGTTGATACTTTAGTACAACTCAGCCAAATAATGCCAATTGGTTTTTGTACTGGCAGACAACTTGAATCTTTTGAGAGACATGGTTTAGATGAAATTTTGCAGCAAATCGACCCAGGCAAACAAGAAAAGTTTTTAGAAAACCTTTATCTTTTTGCTGAAAATGGTGCTGTTGGTTATGATTTTAATATTGGACAGAATAAATTTGAAGAATTTTACAGAGTTTCTTGGCCTAAGCAATTTATTGAGCGTGAAGAATTAAAAACTAGGATCAATGAAGCTGTTATAGATTACGGAGACATTTATGAGAATGCTCATCGAGTTGTTATTGTTATTAGGACTAAACTACATAATGTAGAGAATCGTGATATTAATGAAGTTTATAAACTTTCAGAAAAGATATATGAAGTTTCTATAAATACTTTGAAAAATATTTCTCCTGATTACGAGAAATATTTACATGTTGGCAATTCTGGTATTGGTGTGATTATTGGTCCTGCTGATGGGGATAAAGATCATGGAATAATAGAGTTTGCTCGCATATTAAAAGAACGGCGTAATTTTGAATTTAATGACAAACTTCGTGAAATTTTGGTCTTTGGAGATAGTGGTCATATTGGTGGAAATGACCATTTTTTCTTAAAAGGAGAAGTAGGATCAACATATTCTGTAGGAGAATTTTATAATAAAAATTCTTATCCTAAACCTGTTATTGATAGTAATGGTAAAAGATTATTACATGCCACTGGGACAATTCATTTTTTAAAAAGGGAAATCATCAAATAAAAACTTGACTAAAGTGCCTATTATTATGTATTATTGCTGCCTTTTTATATTTATAAACTTAATTATATGTTCAAACAAATGATTTCTGCCATAAGTCTAATGGCAATGATGGCACTATTAATGCCTCTTTCTGTATTTGCAGTTGATATTGAAGCTGATCTTATTACTTCAGTAACTCTAACTGTTGATGATGGGGATAGTCCTACTCTCTTTGAGCCTGGTGTTGGAGAACTTTTGCAAACTGCTGTAGTTTTTAATACAGCTGAATTAGTAACTACTGGACATGTATTAGTAAAACAAGATGCAACTACTGTCCATACTTTAGTTTCTTGGACGGATGATGCTTTATTAGCAGGGCTTGCATCTGTACCTGACTGGAATGGTGCAGACATTGATGCAACTCCAGAAGCAGAAGCAATATGTGGTGCTTTAGGTGGGGTATGTCCTGATGGAGATTATTCAATTGAGGTTCATGTAGAATATACAGTTGTAGCAGATACTTTATTTGAGACTGTGACTGAAGCTTTTTCAATCCATACAACACCAGCATCTGTAGATGTTAGTGCTTTTGCTGTAGCTCCTAGTCCTTTTGACCCTATTACTGCAGCTCAAGCTGCTGAGGTAAGTTTTACAATAGATGATCCTGGATTCGTTTCAGTTAATGTATATGATGATGCTGACTCTGATTTTTCTGACAGTTTAAAAACTCTAGTTGATAATCAGAATTTAGTAGCTGGGGCTTATACTAGTGTTGAAATACCTGCGCTTGCTTGGAATGGTACTGACACCTTAGGTGCTTTACTTCTAAATGAAATATATAAAATTCAAATTACTACAACAATTCTTGATGGTGGACCAGTTAGTGATACTCAAACTGCTTCAGTAACTCTAACTGCTGTTCCAACAGTAACATTAGATAGTTTTACAGTTCTTTCTGATAATGGAACTAGTACTTTTGATCCTGCACCAAGTGCAGACAATGAAGATTTAGCTATTAGCTACACATTAAGTGAGGCTATGGATGCAGTAAATGTTGATATTAAAAATTCTGATAATGAAGTAGTCAAAAATTTTAACTCTGTAAATTCAAATACTGGTGTTTTTAGCTGGAATGGTATTAATATCGCTACTGGCAAGCTAGTTCTTCCTGGAACTTATACAATTGAATTTACAGCTACAGATGTTGACCAACCCGATATAACAGACTTTTCTAAAACTGCAACTGTCCAATATGATAGTGCTTCAAAAGCTAGTATTAATAGTTTTACAATTAATCCAAGTTCTTTTGATCCAGATATAGGAGACACTGAAATTGCTTTTACTAACAGTCAAGAGGCTGATGAAATTACAGTTGAAATTTATAATGATACTAGTGCTTTAGTTAGAACTTTTGATAATTATGATGGTGATAGTTATGATGCTGACGATGACCATTCTATAGTATGGAATGGGAAAAATGATAGTGATGCCAAAGTTAGTGAAGGTGTTTATACAATTTCAATAATTACAAGAAATCTTTTTGGTGTAGTTTCTACTTCAGGAACTGTTACTGTTGATGATAGTGGAGGTGCTGGATCAAGTAGTAATTCTCATATAGATGATATTGATTTTGATCCTTCATCAAAATTTGAACCTTCACCAGATGAAGTATTTGAAATTGAATTTGATATAAAAAAAGATTTAGATAGTTTAGAAATATATGCTGTACAAGGATCAACTGAAATTTTACTTTATGATGAAGAAGATGTCGACGAAGAAAATAGTGTAGATATAACTTGGGATGGAACAGATGATGACGACGATTATGTAAGTGGTGGTGACTGGAGAATTGAATTTAGATCTTCTTTAAGTGACACAAATCTTACAGCTTATAAGTCATTTGAGATTGAATATGACAAACCAGAAATTGAAGAATTAGAAGTTTCAAAAAGTAAATTTGATAATGAATTAAAAGAATTCACATATATACTATTTAAAATTGAAAAAGAAGATGCCATTGTAGAAATACAAGTATTAGAAGATAACGAAAAAGAAGATACTATTGTAGAGGATATGGAAGTTGAAGCTAATAAATGGTACGCCGTTGAATGGGATGGTGGTAATTTTGATTACAATGACAATTTAGACATTAAGTTAATTGCTTATAATGTTGTTCAAAAAGATGTTTATGATACAGAAAAAACAAACATTGACTTAGATGAAGATGAAGTTTCAAGTAGTAAATCAAATGTAACTAATGACTACATAACTCCTATTTTAACAGATGGTGAGGTAAACATGGTTCTTAATTATGAACTAGAAGATGATGCTGATGTAGAAGTTAGTATACATAAAGGGAAATCTAGTTCTGGAACAAAAATGATTGAATTTGAGATAGATGATCAAGACTCTGGCCCTCATACAATTGAATGGGATGGGAAAGATGATGATGGTGATGATTTAAATTCAGGCTTTTATACTTATAAAATAAAGTCTAAAAAAACATCTACCGAAACTGAAACTGGATTATTTGTAGTTGGAGATGTAGGAGATATTGATGGTAGTTCTGCTGATGGAGGTGATAGTAGTAGTACTGTAAGTTCTAGCGTAATCATTGATGGTGTAAGTATTAGTACTCCAGGTACTACAAGTTCATCAAATGATTGTGGTGGATATACAGATACAAACAATATTACTGATGATGAACTATGTAATGCTCTAGCATGGGTAACACAACAAAGCATCTTCGAAGGCTATGCAAATGGAACATTCGGTGTATATTCCCCTATTAATAGAGCAGAAGCTTTAAAGGTAATAATGGAAGCTTTTGGTTATGGAGAATCTTCTTCTTATAATAATACAACTTTAGGGTTTTCTGATGTAATTGTAGGTTCATGGTATATGCCTTATATAGATAATGCTATGGATCTTGGTATCTTTAATGGTGATTCTAATGCTACTACCGCTAGACCAGAGTCTTACGTTAATAGAGCAGAAACTTTAAAAATGACTCTTGAGACTTTAGATCTTGTGTCTAGTAGTTTTTCTATAAACGATTGTTCATTTACTTATCTTGATGTAAAGACAACTGATTGGTACAACAAGTATGTTTGTGAATCTGCACAGTATGACCTATTTGATGCAATTAATACCTATTACTTTAGTCCAGAAGCTTACGCTACAAGAGGTGAAATTGCTCTCATGTTCTATCGACTGAATCAAGCTGGCTTGATTCAGTAAAAAAACCTTTTGATTAAAAATTCAAAAAAGCCTTGGAAAACTAATTTTCCGAGGCTTTTTTCTTTACCTGATAACAGATGGGGTATGTAATAAATTTGACTTTTTGTCAAAAAAAGTCTTGACAAATATTTTTTTTACTATAAGATTTAGCTCTTGCTTATTGATAACGGCTTAAACAAGCCATTGTCGTAAAGGCTTTATATATAAATTATATCACATTTAACAACAATATTATGTTTAAAAAATTCTTAGCTAACATAGCACTAGCTGCACTGCTTGTAACAACTGCTGCGACAAGTGTTATGGCTGCAACTGTTACAGGAACACCTGTAGGTACAGATATTCAAAGTTATATAGATAACTTTGAAGTAAGTAGTTCTGCCATTAACCCTAATGCTAGTGAAAGCATTACTATTAGTTATGACATTGAAGCTGACGCTGATGTCTATCTTTATGCTCTTAGCCCTAGCTATGGAGTTTCTGCATTAGTAGGATCTGGTTTAGTTTATGAACCTACAACTGCTGATTCTTATAATGTTAGCTGGTATGCTACTGAAAACAATGTAGAAGGTGCTGCAGCATTAGAAGATGGTGAATATAAAATCAGAATTAGTGCTAAAGTTGACGGGAATACAGTTGATGAAGATTTTGCTTATGTAACTGTAGATTCAACTGGAGTAATTCAAGGAGAACCTGAAATTACTAATTTAACTGCTGATCCACTAGATTTTGAAGCTGGTGATGAAGATACAGAAATTTCATTTGATGTTGATCAAGATGCTTATTTAACATTATTAATTGATAATAATAATGCTAATACTATAAAAACTTTTGAAGATTATTCTTATGATTGGTATGACACTGATGACATTCATTCAATTAGTTGGAATGGTACTGATGATGATGGTGCTGACGTAGAAGCTGGTACTTATACAGTATATGTTCTTGCTGAAAACGATAATGGTGTATCATGGGAATCTATTAATATAGAAGTAATTGATGCAGATAATCCAACTCCATCACCTACTCCTCCAAATAATAATGTTATTATTAAAGATTTAGAAATTGACCCTGAAAATGATTGGGATCCAACTGAAGAAGATCTTGAAATTGAATTTGAATTAACTGAAGAAGTAAGCTCATTAGAAGTAGAATTAGTTTCACCTAATGGCAAAACTATTGAACTTCTTAAGGAAGAAGATGCTGACGATGATGATTATGATTTAACATGGGATGGTACTGATGATGATGGTGATTATGTTAAAGGAGGAGAATGGCTATTAATAGTAAGAGCTGATAATGAAACTGAAGAAGCTGATTTTGAAGTAGAATATACTCAACCAGAAATCACACAATCATTTGTATCAAAAAGTTCAATCGATACAGATAAAGGAGAATTTACAAATCTAGCTTTCACTTTAAATACAGAATCTGTAGTAACAGTGGAAGTATATAAAGGAAGTAAGAAAAAATTAACTTTATTAGATGAAAAAACATTATCAGAAGACGATTGGCATACTATTGTATGGGCAGGTGATGATGAAGATGGTGATTATGTTAAAGATGCTAATGATTGGAAATTCAAAATTACTGCTGAAAATAAAGTAGATGACGACATAAATGATGTTGAAATTATTGAAATAGATATTGAAGAAGATGATGTATCTAGTAAAAAATCTAATGTTACTAACGACTTTACTACACCTGTAATATTTGATGACGATAGAGATGATTCGATTATTATTTATTACTGTCTTGAAGAAGATGCTGAAGTATCTATAGATGTTTATGAAGGTACTTCTACAAGTGGTAGTTCAGATGTTGAATTACTAGATAAATTAGCTCAAACAGAAGGTTGTCACTGGATAACATGGGATGTAACTGACGAAGATGGTGATGACTTAGATGAAGATATCTACTCTTATAAAATAATGAGTAAAGCTAATGGAAGTTATAAAGATACTGAAACTGGAATATTCGCTGTAGGTGAAGAAGCAACAAGCACTACAGTAGAACCTCCTTCAAAAGGTTGTGAAAACTATACAGATACTAAAAACATCTATGATGTAGAAATATGTTCTGCACTAGAATGGGTAACTAACGAAGGTATCTTCCACGGATATGCTGATGGTAGCTTTGGTCCACAAAACTATATCAACAGAGCAGAAGTACTTAAAGTATTAATTGAAGCAATGGATAATGTAAACATTCTTCCATTGGATGGTACAAACCAAGGATTCTCTGATCTTGATCCAAATGCTTGGTACATGCCTTACGTTAGAACTGCAAAATTCTACGGAATGCTACATGGTTATCCAGATGGAGAAGCTAAACTAGCTAATAATATTAATAGAGCTGAAATACTTAAATTAGCTTTAGAAGCTGCAGATGCATTTGAAGGATATACTATACCAAATGCAGTAAGTTCATCTTATACAGATGTAGCTGATGATGTTTGGTTTGTAGATTATGCAAACGTAGCTTATACATACATATTATTTGATGATTACAATATTGGAACTAACTGGTATCTTAGTCCAGCTAACTTGGTAACAAGAAGTGAAGTTGCATTACTACTTTACCGAATGCATATGAACGGACTTATTTAAGAGAGACTTTAAACACAAGTACGACAGACATTTTTCATAGGAATGAGGGGGAAAAGCCCTCCGCGTAAGCGGGGGGTTTTTCCTTTATAAAGCACTTTTTTTTAGATAAGTTTTAAGATTTTTTAAAGAACTGGCTATTGACAAATTCTTTTTTTATGGGTATAATTTTGTCTTAATCAAAACTGCCTATTGTGTGCCCGCTTATGTGGGGATTCATAGGACTCGAACGAAGTCTTTTTGTTAGTTATGTGATTAAGGTTTAGACCTTTGACAATTCGTAAAGTTTAATACTAGGGTTGCTAGTTATGGAGATAACTTCTATTCCAAAGCGGGCAATTTTGCAATATGAAGTTGTCTTCATAACCGGCAATCCTAGTAAAGAGATAAGGCAATTTTGCAATTTTAACCATAAGGAGGTTAATCAAAACGTCTCTAGATAGGTATTTGTCGGCTCGAGAGAGTTAATTTTCCCACAATTGGCCGCCTAGCGGCTAGGCAACACAAAGAGGTGACTCATGCGTACATCATACGCTATTTTTTCCCTCCTCTTTTGCATGGCCGCCACCAGCGGCTGTGTGGATGAGGCTCCCAATAACTGTGTCCCGGGAGACAATTTCGATTGTCTCGATGACGTCGATGCCGGCAACGGCGACGACGACGATACCGGGACTACTACTCCCGAGGAGGTCTGCGACGACACCCTCGACAATGACGGCGACGGAGACGTTGACTGCGACGACAGTGACTGCGACGATGCAGCCAACTGCACCGAGCAGCCTGACGACGAAGTCTGCGACGACAACGTTGACAATGACGGCGACGGTCTCACCGACTGCGACGATTCGGACTGCGATGACGACCCAAACTGTGTCGAAACGCAGCCGGTCGACAACGACGGCGACGGGTGGTACGAGGATGACTGTGACGATACCGTGGGATCGGGGTTTTACATCAATCCTGGAGCGCAAGAAGTCTGCGACGGAGTCGACAACGACTGTGATGGCGTAGTCGACAACGACAATGCGGTCGATGCCAGCGTCTTCTACGCTGACAACGATGCTGACGGCTACGGCAACGAGTCCAGTGGTACGACGTACAGTTGCAGTGTTCCTGATGGGTACTCTGTGACCAACAACGACTGCGACGACATAGTTGCTGAGGTCAATCCCGGTGCGACTGAAATCTGTGACAACCTCACGGATGACGACTGTGACGGCTACGTCAGCTGCGCTGATGTAGATGACTGCAATGGACAGCCTGGTGCTGAACTGTCGTTCACTATCGGTACCGCCGATACGGACGACACACCATTGGCTACTGCCTACTGGCAGGATGTCGATAGCAGCAGTGTGGAGGCCATCGGCCTCTCGGCATCTTCGCTCGCGGGATTGAGCTTCGAGCTCACCTGTGGACTTGATACCTGTGTCCAAGTGTCTGTTCTCACAGACTCTATCTCCATTGAAGGATCGCCGAACTTCAGTATCTGTGCCGATGGGAGCGATTCGCTCGACTTCGACACAACCACTGCCTGCTGGTCTCACGGTGAGACCAGCTACGCGGCGACTCCTACCGATGGAGTCTGGTTCAACATGGAGATCTGCGTTCCCCACTGAGTAGTCGCCCACCCACCGGTGGTCCCCGTCCCCAGCATCCTGCTGTGGGACGGGGGCCACCAACCCCCTACCTTTTTATCTCTCAATCAAAACTTTACGAATTGTCACCTTTTCAATTCTACGGACATATTAAAATAAGACTGTTTTTTATATCAGTCCTTTTTTATATATTTAACTTTTGTAATAGAAAGAATGAAAATAGGTATTATATGGATAGAAGAATCCCTCCCATAGATCGTTACATTGATTGGAGGTCAGGGAGGTTTGTAACAGACCTATAGGAAGGAAAAATGAAGAAGGGACCCCAACAGAGGCTGGCATAGAGGCTCCGAAGAGCATATGCCAGACCTCTGAGGGGAGGAGAGACAGAACAACAACCAACTAGAAGTGGTAGCCGACGGAGGCCCCGAGATGGAGCCCCCCAGATCGCGTCCCCTCGTTGTAGAGGTTTGGCGAAAGGAAGAACCGAATCATCAGGTTTTCGTCCTTGAACAGACGAGCTTCGCCCGTGAACTTGAGGTTCACGAGGTGAGCGACACCCTTCCCTTCGAGCAGATGCTCGAGCACTGAGTACTCGGGGCCAACCGAAGCAGCCCAATGAGCTCCACCCGCTGCGAACGCAACCGAAGTTGTGAACATATACGGGCAGCGCTTCTTATTAGCACCCTCGGTAACCCAGCAACCACCACCAGCTGCAGCCTCCCAACCAACATGGTAGGGACTGAGCTGACGAACCATAACGTCGACACGAGTCGGAACAAAGCCACCCTCGGCACCAGTAGCAAGAGCTCCTGCGACAGTAAACATGGTACCGAAGTGCCAGCCCTGCCAGTTGGAATTCTGCTTGTACTTGGTAGAGAGCTTGGCGATGGCGGCATCAAAGTCCGCCTGCGAAACCTTCGAACCAAAAGCAGCTTCCACCTCATCCTTCGTTGCGTAAGTCTTGTCGGACCGACGCAGGAAGTCCACGAGGTGCTGACCGGTGACGGGCTTGTCGAGTGCAGGAGGGGGCTTCGGTGCCACAGGTGGCACGTCATCCGCTTCTGCATCTTCATCGTTGCTGGTCTTGACGACCTTTCCGTCGCTGGCTCCGTCGGCCTTGGCTTCATCAGCCTTGACCGGCGTATCCGTTGTGGCTACGTCAGCCAAGGCGTCATCGGCCTTCTCCGACGTAGCCGTCTTGGTTCCAGACTCTTCAGCCTGTGCGATACTGGGATTAACTGCTCCCAGAAACATAGCGATGGCCGCCACCCAAGAGATACGAAGCATGATGCTCCTCCTTGTTGAGAGCCGCCGGTGGCGGCGGGTGAAAGTTGTGAAAAAAATAGTTCACGAGAATGCACATCGCAAGTAAGCAATGGCAAAGAAACTTTAAAGTAGCTTTAAAACCTCATCACCATTGCTTACAAAATCCTTCTAATATATAATACCTATTTTCAATGATCACTGATCAGTCTAATATGGAAGGAAATAAAACATATTTATTAGAAAATTGTTTTATTTACACATACTTTTAGATATAATTTGATCAGGCTAAGAATTATAAGTAAAAACGTGGTATATGTCAATAGTATTTGTATTAATTAACAGATTAGGATTTATATATGAATAACAATTATGATGGCTTTGGTAAAACGAAGTCTAAAAATGGAGAAAATATGATAGAAATATCAGTAAAAATACGTCAAGATAAGCAAATTCCGGACTTTGATATGATTGAGGAAATTGCATATAAAACTACTGGCTTTGAGGATTTGGCGAAATTTAACGATAAAATCATCGAAATAGCTCAGGAAAATGCTGGAATTTTTGTGTCTGATGTCTTCAAAATGAAGGATAAAGACGTTATTTTCATGGTGGATCCTTCAATTCATACTAAGGATTATTTTGCTATTCCGGCCTTAAAAGCCTTAAAAAAAGCTTTAGTAGACTACCTAAAACGTTCTGGGCAGGAAGAAAGACTAAAAAAAGCAACATCAAGCCTGGTTTGCTTTTGTAGGCATGTCACTGATATGGAAATAAAAGATGCAGTTGAAGGAGGAAAAGACAGTTTTGAGCAGGTTCAAATATATACCTGTGCTGGAACTGGCTGTGGATCATGTATCAGTAAAACAAAAGAGCTGATCGAGCAATATAGAAAAACTGCAATTGGAGAAATAAAATGATAATATCCACCGGGCTTTAACCTTATTTTATGTACGATTTCATTATAATTGGCGGTGGTTGTAGTGGTCTTTCTGGTGCCATGTATGCTACAAGACTTGGTCTAAAAACACTTACCCTAGCCGAAATGCCAGGTGGTCTTATTACCACAACTCATCTTGTAGAAAACTGGCCTGGAGTAATAACAACTTCTGGTCCCGACCTAGCAATGGCACTTTATAAACATGCTGAAGCTAGTGGTGCTGAAATTAAAAGTGAAAGAGCAAATAAAATTGAAAAACTCGAAGACAAAGATGGTTTCCCTCAATTTAAAGTGACTACTGGATCTAATGAATATATTGGAAAAACTATCTTAATTGCTACTGGAACAATACATCGAAAACTAGGAGTTCCTGGTGAAAAAGAGTTAGAAAACAAAGGTGTTAGTTACTGCGCCCTCTGTGATGGCGCTTTCTTCAAAGAGAAAGTTGTTTCTGTAGTTGGAGGTGGAGATAGTGCCGCAAAAGAAGGCTTATTTTTAAGTGAACATGCCAGCAAAGTTTATATAATTGTGCGTCGTGACGTCCTAAGAGCTGAGCCTATTAATGCAGCAAGAGTAGAAAAAAATGATAAAATTGAAGTTTTATATAAAACAGAAATTGAAGAAATTGTTGGTACAGACAAGGTTGATAAACTAAAATTCAAGCCTGGTGAAGGCAAATATTCTGGCAAAGAACTAGCTATGGATGGTGTATTTTTAGCTATCGGACAGATTGCTCAAACTGATCTGGCGAAAGACCTTGGAGTAGAACTCAATGAGAAAGGTGAAATTAAGATAAACAGAAGAACAGAAACCAATATCAAAGGTGTTTTTTCAGCAGGAGACTGCTGCGACACCGAATTTAAACAAGCAATTACCGGCAGCGCAGAAGCAGTAACTTCTTCATACTACGCCTATCATGTTTGTAATACTGGCGAGGATGTGTTTTAGGGTGTTAGATCTCATCAAAATTACAGATACATTCTAGAATCTCATCATTATTACTAAGGAAGCAATTCAAGAATTTGAGCTTCTTCTTCCTTCTCTTCTGGTTCATATTTTATATGAATAGCTGGAGAACTATGACTAAAGTTCATTTTCTTATCTTTATCATTAAGGTAATTAGCCTGCACGTTTAACCATAAGCTTGCACTATTTGGTGGGTTGTCTATAAATCGAGGTTTAACATCACAGTAAAAATATGGGTAGATAATATCAGCCATTTTATAACTATATATATCACTACAGTCAAAATAATGAGAAAATTCTTCAGTATAACTTAACGAAAAATCGAAAGAATCAAAACAATACCCCTCAACTGCTGCTTTAAGGTACAATCTATCTCCCTCCTCAACCTGATCTTCTATATCAAATTTAATTATTTTTGATCCTTCATAGTCTTCATATCCCGTTTCCCATCCATCTTCTATATAATTTTGAAGTTTGAAAATGTCTTTCGAAATAGCATTAAAACCACCCACAACTAACCATTGTTCACATACTTCTGCTTTTTGATCTCTTGAATTTGTATCTTTTTTACTTGTTTTTCTCTCTGTACTTGTATCTTTTCTAGCAGACCCCTGCAATAAATCTGTTTTATATGAGAAAAATGCAAAACCTGCAATTAGCCCTACTACTAAGACAATTAATAATATTTTTTTATTTCCTTTTTTCATTTTTATTTTTGTTAATTTTAATACACTATATAGTGTACCATATTTGGTCTATTTAGTCAATCGAGGGCTTAGGCCT
>Ga0310122_10000908_pt1 | contig 18896 bp, 21 predicted proteins | sample CB6_Bottom_1051__FD_203503 | JGI IMG/M metagenome (GOLD analysis project Ga0310122, IMG submission 203503) | Marine microbial communities from Western Arctic Ocean, Canada - CB6_Bottom_1051 | ecosystem: Environmental > Aquatic > Marine > Oceanic | place: Canada: Western Arctic Ocean | collected...
GCGATCCGATTCGACCGTCCCCAATCAGGGAGCGCAGTGCTGCGAGCGGAACGAAGGACTCGACATCGTCGGTATGCGTATTCTCTCGGTCCCAGGCGAGGTCATCCGTATAGAGTCGATCGGGCGTTCTTTCTGTTTCACCCGACCACACCTGCTTGACTTCACGATGGCTTCCGCCCGCTGATTCGCGCACGTCCTCCTCGGAGCCATCCTGAGAATGAAAGGGACTCGCGGTCGTGATGATCGTGATCCGCGACTCGGACAACGGCTTGGACAAGGGCGTAAAGGGCACGTCCGAATGATGGGCCCATCGATAGGGGTTCGGGTATCCCTGTGCGGCGTAGAAATTCCGTGTCCGGTCTATATAGGAGATGAAGCTGCGATGCGTGATCGGTGATGAACCGGGCATGATCTACCTCTCGATCCAGGGTGGCGGCCTGCTTGAAAGGGAGTCTAGTCCAGCGAAAACGAAAGCGCGGGTGGCCGACTATGGACAATCTCACGTGATCGGACGCCGCTTCGAGCCCTGAAGCCCAGGGTTCCTTCGTGGTACGATTTCAGTCGAGGACAGAAGCCGAAGCGGCGGAATGCTCACCTAACCAGGAATAGGGTAACCAGGAATAGGGGACCAGACGTGAATTTTGATATCCCAGAAGATCTAGCCGCGTACCTCGATGAGCTCGATGCGTTCATCGAACGCGAGATCCGCCCACTCGAAGAGCAGGACGACAATATCCGCTTCTTCGACTATCGGCGCGAGGATGCACGTACGGATTGGGATCGGGGCGGGCTGCCGAACGAAGAATGGGAAGCACTGCTCGCCGAGGCCAGACGACGCGCCGATGTCGCGGGCCACTACCGCTACCCGTTTCCAAAGGAGTACGGCGGGCGCGACGGGACGAATCTGGGAATGGCGATCATTCGGGAACATCTCGCCCATCGTGGTCTCGGACTCCACAACGACCTGCAGACCGAACATTCGATCGTCGGGAACAATGTCGGGCTCCTCTTGATGCTCGAATACGGAACGGAGAGCCAGAAGGCCGAGTGGATCGACGGACTCGCCAAAGGGCGCCGCGGCTTCGCCTTCGGCATCACGGAACCCGAGCACGGCTCCGACGCGACGCACATGGAAACCACCGCGATCCGGGACGGCGAAGGCTGGCGGATCAACGGCGAAAAGACCTGGAATACGGGAATCCACAAGGCCGAATTCGACATGGTGATGGCGAGGACGAGTGGCAAGGCGGGCGACGCCCGAGGTATCACGGCCTTTCTCGTACCGATGAAATCACCGGGCGTGAAGATCGAAGAGATGCTCTGGACCTTCAACATGCCGACCGACCATGGGCGCGTCTCGTTCACCGACGTATCGGTCGGCGACGACTCGATCTTCGGTGGAGAAGGTCGCGGACTCGGCGTGATCCAACATTTCTTCAACGAGAATCGAATCCGGCAAGCCGCCTCGAGCCTCGGCGCGGCTCAGTACTGCATTGACCAGTCGGTCGAGTACGCGCGCGTTCGCAAGCCCTTCGGCAAGGCGCTCGCGACGAATCAAGCCATCCAATTTCCGCTGGTCGAGTTACAGACCCAATGCGAGATGCTGCGTGCGCTAATCCACAAGACAGCCTGGACCATGGATGAACGAGGGGCCTTCTCGGTCTCCGACAAGGTGTCGATGTGTAATTACTGGTCGAATCGACTCTGCTGCGAAGCCGCGGACCGCGCGATGCAGGTCCACGGCGGTCTGGGCTATTCGCGCCACAAGCCCTTCGAACACATCTATCGACACCATCGCCGCTATCGCATCACGGAAGGCTCCGAGGAAATCCAGATGCGGCGCGTTGCCGGATATCTCTTCGGGTTCATGAAACAACAGGCGCCCAAGGGCGTCGAAGAGGGGAAATGAAATGGCGATTCGAATCACCTATTGCGCGAGTTGAAATTACAAACCGCGAGCGGCCGGTCTGGCCGCCAAGATTCAGGACGAACGCGGTCTCTCGTCGGAATTGATCGCTGGACGCGGCGGAATCTTCGACGTGGAAGTCGATGGTGAAATGATCTTTTCGAAACACGAGCAGGGGCGCTTTCCAGAAGACAACGAGATTCTCGAGAAGCTCGGCTGAGCACTCGGGCCAACGCGGCGGCCTAGTCGCCGGAAGCGCTCTTCTTCGTTTCGCTGTCGTCGGAAGTCGCGACGAGACCCGGTAGCCCGTCGATACTCGAAGCATTCGACTCAATCCGGCGGGCCATGAAGGCTTCCTGCGTCCGCTTGGCGTTGTGATCGCGCAGGATGTCGCGATCGCCGACGAAGTCGTAGTTGGGAACGCCCCAACCGCAGGAGCGCTGAATTCGAGTGATCTCCACTTCGATGATGCCGCGAGCCGGAACCGTGATCTCGGGAAAGCTCGCGCGCAGCGAATCGAATCCCGGCGTACCGTATTGATGCGCTCGTCCCTTCCCATAGATTCGGAGGATGAGCGGGTCGCCGTCGTAGGCGCAGAACATCAGACAGATCCGGCCGTTTTCACGTAGGTGAGCGTGGGTCTCGATTCCGCTGCTGCCGAGATCGATCTAGGCCACGCGCCGCGGAGAAATGCGCGCGAAGCTCGCGTATCCCTTCGGTGAGAGATTGACGTGTCCCTCGGCCGACAAAGGTACCGTGGCAACGAAGAACATCTTCTGAGCGTCGATGAACTCCGCTTCTTTAGGCCTGATCTCGTCAAAGAATTCCATGTTGAACCCGCGTTTCCTCAGACACTCTCATCGAGCGATACTTTGCGCTTCAACCCGAAGCGCAAGCACAAATAGGCAAGCAGTCCGATCGGACCGAGCATCAGCGTCATCGCCAGACATGGCACGACGAAGAGATGCGAGACCCCGCGACGTTTCGCATCGCGGACTTCCCACGCACCCACGAACAGATCGAAGACCAGATAGTGGACCCAGCCGATGAGCGCAAAGCCCGGGTTCGTGAACAGGGTCATCACGCCATCGAGAGTCGAGAAGCCACCACCCGCAGGTGTTTCCGTACTGGTCAGGAAGACCCCGAGGTAGACGCTGCCGAGCAGAATCGGAATCCAGATCTGATGAACGATCTTCTGGGTCCAGGGCCAATTAGGGGCAACCGCCAGGAGAATCCATGCGGGCAACACGAGGTTGCTACAAACCATGAAGATCATGTCATGCGTCATGCGACCCGATCACCCGAAGCCCGGTTCCTTCTTCAGCTTCAGAAAGGAACGTAGTTGACGATCGTGGCGGCTGGCTGCACTGACCGGTTTGATGGCAGGTTCCCAGGGAGAGGACTTGGCCGGTTCGGGAACGTCGCCCATGACGGTGACCCGTTGAATGACGCGTTCGCCTTCGAAGTCGTTGAGGACACAGTGCTGCGTACAGCGATTGTCCCACATCGCGACCGTTCCCTCGGTCCAGTGATAGCGAACCGTGAACTGAGTCCTCGATGCCCAACGCGTCAAGAAGCCGAGTAGCGCGGCACTCTCTTCGTGGCCGAGCTCGACGATGCGTCGCGTGAAATGCTCGTTGACGAAGAGCGACTTCCGCCCGGTGACCGGATGAACTCGAATGACCGGATGAATCGCCATCTGTTCGGGATGGTCATGAGGATGGGCATCGTGGAGCGCAGTCAAGCCCTCACAGAAGTCCTGCATCGGTGGCGTGAGTTCCTCGTAGGCCTTGTACATGTTGGCCCACAACGTATCGCCGCCGACGGTCGGACATTTCACCATATGCAGGATCGCGAGGACCGAAGGCTGATCCTGACAAGTCAGATCGCTATGCCACTCATCGGCGATGGCGCCCCGACCCCCGGAAGCCCGCAATTCGAAGAACTCGGGTCGTTCGGCATCGAGCGAGAGATTCGGATGCGCTTCGAGCTCGCCGAAAAGTCGGCCGTAGGCGATGTGGGAATCCGGTGTGAGATATTGCTCCGGAAAGAAGATCACCTGGTGCTCGATCAAGAGCGCTTCGATCAGCTTGGCGTCTTCGGGTCCAGCGTCTGCGAGTGAGATTCCGCGAATCTCAGCACCCAGGGAGCCCGACAGTCGTCGGACATCGAGTCCCGGCAAATTTTCGGCAACCGCCATCATCCGTCCTCCGGTTCAATCATCGATGGCTAGCGAGCGTACGACATCGACCTCTCTTTGTCCGACGGCGCGCGCAGCGCTAAGAATCCTCTCATGCGCAGTCGCACTATGAGATCCATCCTCTTCGACCTCGACGGAACGCTGACCGATCCCAAGGTCGGCATCACCAATTCGATTCAATATGCGCTCGGAAAGCTCGGCGCCGAGATCCCGCGGACCGAAGAGCTGCTCTGGTGCATCGGGCCTTCTTCTTGCCGAGGATCTCCTGGGTCTCGTAGGTGCCCTTCCCCCAGAGATCCGAGGCATCGATGAACTCGACCTCATCGCGGTCGCCATTGATTTCGATTCGGACGGGCCGATCGGACTGGTGACTCACGACGATGATGTCGATCCCGGCTCGCTTCATTCCGTAGGCGTAGTTCCCGTTTCAGGTCGCATTGCCAATTCCCCCGGTCAAAGGGCTCTTGCAAACCACGGCGAAGCGATTGCTCTGCGGTGCAACGGATCCGTTGAGCGGCCCAGTTGCAAAGATCAGTGGATTGTCCGGTCCCAACGGATCGATGCCGGCCTCGGTTCGATCGTAGAGCAGGCGGGTTCCATAACCCTTGCCGCCTATATAAAGACGAGCGATTTCCTCATCGAGCGGTTGGAAGGAGAATTGCTGCGTCGCCAAATCGATCTCGAGAACCCGACCCGCATAGCCTTTGATCATTGCATCCTCCGAAGCGCGCGCGAACTTCGAATCCCGTGTTCGCTGGACGAAACGAAGGCTAGCATCGAAGGCGCACAGTGCGTCCAAGGGAGCTCGCCGCATGACCGCCGCCATCGTTGTCGCCACCTCTGCCGTCCTTTGTCTGTTGATCACGGAATGGGCCGACGCGCGAATCGCGAGAGGCGCTGCCAAAATGTCCGCGGCCACAGCCTTTCTGGCCATGGCGCTCGCATCGGGCGCATTGGAGTCGGGCTACGGCCAGATCCTGTTGGCGGGACTCGTCCTCTGCTGGATCGGCGACGCCTGCCTGCTCTCCAGCGGACGCTCGAGAGGCCTGCTCGTTGGGATCGCCGCCTTTCTACTCGGCCACCTCGCCTACGCGATCGCCTTCTATCGGTTGGGCCTCGATCCCGTCGGGCTATTCGGCGGAGCCGTCGTCATCGGCGCTCTTGGCATGGTCGCCTTGCGTTGGCTTCGGCCGCATGCCCCCGACGACTTTCGCATTCCGATCTTTTGTTATGTCGGAGTCGTCTCGTTGATGGTCGCCACTTCTCTTGGCGCCTACGCAGGCGGCGCGAGCTTCGTTCTTCCACTCGGCGCGCTCGGCCTCGCCATCTCGGATGTCTTCGTCGCCCGCGAACGCTTCGTCACGAAGAGCTTCCTCAATCCGGGCGTGGGTCTCCCGATGTATTTCGGTTCGCAGATGTTGCTCGCCTACACAGCGAGCTTCGCCATCGCCGTGTGATCAGTCGTCTATGTCCCATCTCGAGGGTCATGACGGTGTCGACAGAGACTCGGATCGACAACTCCACCCATGCGAATCAAGAGGTCTTGCGAATCGCTGGTTCCCGCATCGAAGGATCCAAACGCTCGCGTCTCTCCGAGAAATTTCGCGATGCGAGTCGACGCTTCGAGGGGCGAATCGATCACACTCCGGTACGCGACATAGCAGACCTGAACGTTTGGAACGTCCTCGATCCAATCCTTGATCTTCCGAATCCGTTCCAGGAACGCGTCGCCGAGAGCTCGTTCCCCCGATCCGGAAGAAGTGTCTTCGCCGCGTCGCTCGAGCATCCGTCGCTGTGAGGACATGATCTCCTCGATGGCTCGCTCCATGAAGATCACGCGGTACTCGCAATCGCGCGGCAGATAACGCAGCAGTGGCGCCACGATCTTCACTGCCCTCCCGGCGGCTTCGGCCAGAAAGGACGCGTCCTCCTGCAGCCGTCGGGTGGCCTCGAGTTCGAAATACCCGTTCGGATTGTCCGCGTCTGCAACGCGATGGTCGTCGGAGAGAAGTTCGAGCCCGGCGGCCTCGAGCATCTGCATCATCATCGACGTTCCCGATCGCGGCATTCCGGAAACCACCGTGATCAAGGGTCTCGGATCAGGAATTCTTTCTGCCATCCATCAACTCGCCAATGTCTGGGAAACCGACCGCGAATCCAGCCAGACCCACTTCGCAGCGTACGCTAGAATTCGTGCATGGCCACGCCCAGTCTCAACTTGATTGCCGCCACAGACGCGAACCTCGCGAGTCGCGTCGCCACCTGCGTCCATCAAGATGGCTATGCGATGATTCGAGACGTTCTCGACCCGTCGACTTGCGCGCAACTCCTCGAAGAAGTGGAAAGAGTCGAACGCGAGTACGAGATCGCCTTCGGCTAAAACGATTTCGAAGGCTTCCAGACGCGGCGTATCTTCAACTTGATCGCCCGCGGAGAGCCCTTCCGCGACCTCGTCATCAACGAGACCATCCTCGAGACGATCGAAGCGTTGCTCGGCGACGACTTTCTCTTGTCCGGCACGACGTCGATGCATATCGGGCCCGGTGAGACCGATCAGCCCTTCCATTCCGACGACGGCATGATCACTCTTCCGCGCCCTCACCCGCCGACCATGATCACGACACTCTGGGCCTTGTCGGAATTTGCCAAGGAAAATGGCGCGACCCGGCTGATCCCAGGATCGCACCAGCGCACAGAGATCGCTCCGTCATCGGGAGATGATTCCGAAGTGTTGATCGCCGAGATGTCAGCGGGGAGCGTACTCGTCCTGCATGGCTCGGCCTGACACGGCGGCGGAGCGAATAGCACGAGCGGCGGAGCGAGCGAAGTCGAACGCTATGGACTCTCGATTCAGTACGTCGCCGGCTGGTGTCGCCAACAGCAAAACCTGATGCTCGAAACTCCGCGAGAAACCGTCGCTGGCTACCCGCGCAGACTTCAAGAATTGATCGGCTACTCGATGTACCGCAACGTGATGGGACACGTCGATCGAAACCATCCCCTCAGCCTATTGGGCGAGGACGTCAAGCCCGAGATGGTCTGGGACAAACTGGGGCGATCGCGATGAGCCTGGAGCCGATAGAGAGCCGTCAGCCCACCGAGAGCCGTCAGCCGATCGTCGTGCGTCAGATGGACTTCGATTTTCCGAGCGATATCGATCCCGTGGTCGTCACCGGCGATCCCGAGCAGTCCTATCTGATGATCGGACTCTCGCTTCTGCTCCCCTATCTCGAGCCCTACCTGATTCGAACGATGAAAGAAGCAAAGAAACAGATCGACGATCCAGGCCTGATCGACGACCTCGAACGATTCAGCGCTCAAGAGGGTCAACACGATCGACAGCACATGCGCTTCAACGACTCGATTCGCCGTCAGGGATTCCCGGGACTCGAGCCGCTCGAGAAGAAGTTGGCCGCCGACTACAAAGGCTTCTCATCGAATCGTTCGCTTCGCTTCAATCTCGCCTACGCCGAAGGGTTCGAAGCCCTGACGACGGCGTCCGCGCGTTTCAGCTTCGAGCGCGAATCCGACGATGAAGTCCTGCCCTCGGTCAGCGCGCTCTTCGAGTCGCATCTGATCGAAGAGCTCGAACATCGCACCGTTGCCTTCGATGTCTACGAACATGTCTGCGGAGGCTATGTCTATCGGCTCGTCGCGGGCCTCTATGCGCAGTGGCATATGTCGAGTTTCATTCGGCGGGTCGGGAAATATATGCTTGAGGCGGATCCGGAAGCCGTCGACGCTGTGGCGGGAAGGAAGGACTTCGCGAACGGCGGCGGAAAGCGGGCCCCGACATCCGAAAGCTCTTGCTACCCAAATTGCTGAAGACGTATTCGCCGCGCTACACGCCCCATGACATTCCCTTCGAAGCCGAACTTCAGGAAATGTCCAAGCGTTATTCGGAACTCGCGCGCTCTACGCGCTGAGCAGCTCGATCACCTCGTGCATCACCCGGCGTCGGCTATAGCGACCGTGGGATTCGGGCAGCAAAGCGGCGCCAAAGAGTACGGAATAGAGCAGAAACACCCGCGCCTCCCGGGCCGCGCCTTCGAATCCCATCTGCCCCAGGAAGCCCCGGACCGTCGCCAATCGGCGCGCATCGACCGCTTCGATGGCCTTGCGCACGGCCGCATCGCCGCGCCCCCAAGCACGCAACGCGAGTTCGAGCCGAGCATCGAATCTGTCGCCAGAGATTTCCAGCAGCCGAGTGAAATGAGCCTGTACATCGGTACCGCTCCGCTGCGTCGCCGCGATGACCTCGTCGGTCGCCTGCACCTCCCATTGCTCGAGCATCGAATCGAGCAGGGCCTGGCGGTCGCGAAAATGCCAATAGAAGCTGCCCTTGGTGACCCCGAGGTCCTTGGCGAGAACCTCGACGCGGACTCCGTCGAGGCCTGCACTCGCCAGCCTCGATAGGCCAGCGCGAGACCAATCCATGGGACTCTTCTTGGGCACATGCATTCCATACGTCAGCGTATTGACCACCGCAACTTCGGTCGTTAGTTTTTCCATACGTCAACGTATGGTCTAGTCCGTACTGATCCATCCTGAGGAGTCGACCGATGTTCTTGCTCTATGTCGCCTTCGCTCTCGCCCTGCTCGTCTCCGTCGGGCATTCGCTGCTATCTCAGAAGATGTTCCTGACTCCATTGGCGAATGAAAGCGTTCAAGACACCGCTTTCTCGACGGACGTCGCCAAGCGCCTGACCTTCGCGATGTTTCATTTCGCGTCGATCTTCTGGATTGGGATGGGCGTGAGCATTCTGATGATGCTGCAGATCGGCGCGCTGCATCGCAGCACGCTCCTTCTCTTTGCCGGAATCTATGGAGTATCGGCCGTCGGCAACTTCTGGAGCGTGCGACAACCCCACCCCGGCGGCTTGATACTCGCAACGATCAGCGGGCTGATCCTCGCGGCTCTGTTTTCGTCGCCCCTGGCGAGCTAGCGAGTACTCTCGGCGTACGACATCAAGAGTTCTCGTGTTCGAGCGCGATCGTCGGGCGCCGGCGTAAATTCCGTCGCTGCGAAATCGGTCACGCCCGCTTCGGCGAGTTCCTCGAGCCTCCCGCGCACGTAGGCCTCATCACCGATCAAGGCCAACTCGCCGGGTCCTGCGACGCCTTCACGATCGAACATCGCGCGATAGGACGGAAGGTCGCCGTAACTAGAAAGCAGCTTCGTGACCAGACCACGAATCGCATCGACCTCTTCCGTCACGCAGACGGGAAGCGTCGCGATGATCCGGGGGGCCGGACGACCGGCGGCTTCTGCAGCTTCGCGCAGCGTTGGTGCGATGTGTTCGCGCACCGTTCGAGCGCCGACCCAGGCGAGCGTCGTACCCTGGGTGCGCGCGCCGGTGACCCGGAGCGCTTGCGGGCCCAGCGCTGCGACGACGACGGGCGCGGGCGTTTCGGGTGTTCGAAAGAGCGCGGCATGACAAGACAAGACTTCGCCATCGAAATCGACCTTGCCGTCGGTCAGCAGCGGGATCAGGATCGACAAATACTCTCGCAAGTGACGAATCGGTTTTTCGAATCCGATGCCGAGTTCTTTCATCATCACTTCATGAGAAAGGCCAATGCCGAGCGTGAGTCGATCGCCGATCACGGAGCGGATCGTCAGGACCTGGCCGGCGAGTGCGAGGGGATGGCGCGGAAAGGTGGGGACGATTGCGGTTCCGAGTTCGAGCTCGGGAACGCGCTGTCCGACGAAAGCGAGGACGGACAGGGCATCGAAGCCGCCGGTCGGATGTTCAGCCAGCCAATAGCTGGTAAATCCGTCTGCGGCGGCGCGTGCTGCATCCTCGGCGATCGCATCGACCGACGCCTTCTGTACGAGTCCCGTGCCGTTGATTCCCAGACGCATCGATTTCATCTCCTCACTCGTTCTCGTCGAGTTCCAACGGTACTCGTCTGTGCACGGTTTGCCTATCCGCGCTCGGATCTCTTGCCCGCGAAACCCGCTGCGCGAGACGCGCGGCCCGCTATCGTTCGTGCTTCGCCCGCAGCCCGAATCAGCCCGCAAGAGCGCGCACGATCGAAGGAGAACCCCAATGAGTCGCAAGGCATTCGTCATCGGTGTAGGGATGACCAAATTCGAAAAACCCGGATCCAAAGATTGGGATTATCCAGACATGGGCCGCGAAGCCGGCGAGAAAGCACTCGCCGATGCCGGTCTGAAGATCGAAGACATCGAACAGGCTGCGGTCGGCTATTGCGCCGGTGACTCCACCTGCGGACAGCGTGCGTTCTATGAGCTCGGAACGACGGGCATTCCCATCTACAACGTGAATAACAACTGCTCGACGGGATCGACCGCCCTCTTCATGGCCAAGCAATTCGTCGAGGGCGGACTCTCCGAATGCACGATGGCAATGGGATTCGAGAAGATGGAAAAGGGTTCGCTCGGCGTGAAATACACCGATCGAACGATGCCGATGGACAAGCATTTCAAGGTCATGGTCGAGGAGCGGGGCTTCGAGCCGAAGGCGCCGGCGGCGCCCCAGATGTTCGGCAATGCGGGCCTCGAACACATGGAGCGCTACGGAACGACCGCGGAACAATTCGCGAAGATCGGCTTCAAGAACCACAAGCATTCGGTCAACAATCCCTATTCGCAATTCCGCGATGAGTACACGCTCCAGGAAATCCTCGATGCCCCGACCGTGTACGGTCCGCTCACGAAGCTCCAATGCTGTCCGACCTCCGATGGCGGCGGCGCGGCCATCATCGCCAGCGAAGACTTCGTTCGCGCCCATGGCCTCGAGAGCCAGGCCGTCGAGATTCTCGGACAGCACATGTCGACCGATTTCTCGAGCACGTTCGACGAGAAGTCGATGATCAAGATGGTTGGATCCGACGTCACGAAAGCGGCGGCCCAGAAGGTCTACGAGCAGGCCGGCTTCGGTCCCGAAAACGTCGATGTCGTCGAGCTGCACGACTGCTTCAGCTGCAACGAAATGATCACCTACGAAGCCCTCGGCCTCTGCGAAGAGGGAAAGGGCGGCGCCTTCGTCGATTCCGAGGCGCAAACCTATGGCGGTCAGGTCGTCGTGAATCCGTCCGGCGGACTGATCTCGAAGGGCCATCCGCTCGGGGCAACCGGCCTCGCACAATGCGCGGAACTCTGCTGGCAACTTCGCGGCCAGGCCGACGCGCGCCAGGTCGAGGGCGCGCAGATCGCTCTGCAGCACAATCTCGGACTCGGCGGCGCCGCGGTCGTCACGATGTACCGGAAGATGCAGTAGAGGAGCCGCCGAGACCTGCCGGAGCGCGCGTTCGAGCGCGATCGCGAAGCGATCAGTCCACGCTGAACAGGCCGGTCGCAAGCGCGGCGACCGGACCCATGACGCCGCGTTGGAACCAGCTGTGGAAATGGCGCTCGTATTCCCCCAGCCATTCGTCGAGGAGTTCCCGGTCGTAGCGACGCCCGTTTGCAATCACGATCTGCCATTCACGCAGCGCCGATAGTTCGACGCTCGGATCACGCTGCAGAAGCAGAATGTCAGCGAACGCGCCCGGCACGATCTCACCGATCCCGACCAGCGGGAGATCGTACTCTCTTGCCGCCTTCGAGATCCCTGCGAAGGCATCCTGTCCGATCTCGTTATAGACCTTGATGCAGTCGACGCCTTCGCTTGCGAGTTCTTCGACGGCAGCGATTCCGTCTCGGGCATCCCGGATCACCCGTGCGATCGGCCAACCGGGCGGATCTCCGGCCAGGACGGGTCCGCAGCGAAATATGCGCGGACCGACGAGTTTGCCGGCGTTCAGGCGATCTGCGAGATCTGCGACGCCGTCCTCTGAAGCGCCGACATCACGCACGGTAGTCACGCCGTACGACAGGTAGAGCAAAGCAAAGAGCTCCTGGTGCCACTCGCGATGCGGGGCGGAGGGTGGACGTGAGCATCGATCAGTCCGGGCACGGAATAACAGGCTTGACAAATCGGCTCGGGATCCGTCGGAATCCGAGGGCGCACACATAACGTCCCTGACCATGATCGGTACTTCGCTACTCGGAATCGCGACGCTCACCGCCTATTGGCTCAGCTTCTTTCCGCCCTCTTGGTATCGCTCGCGATTTCCGACGAGCAAGGCATCGGAGGCCGGCTGATCATGGCTGAATCCGTCGCCTTCACAAACGTCTGTACGGCGCTCGAAAACGAGACGGGCTTTAGTCGGGTCGAAGCACGCGGAACCGTTCGACTCGCATTCAAGGGCGCCGGTCTCGATGCGAAGAGCGTCACCGTCGAACAGATGAAGGTCGTTCTCGATCGAGTCTTGCCGGCGGAACTCGAGATCCGCGGCATCGCGGATTCCGAAGCCGTCTGTAGAATGCTCTCGCGCGGACTCGGTCAGATCGCCTCAGGCGGTTCCGAGGAGACGCCGGAAGACGTCTTCTGCGGCCTGGGCGGAAACTAGACCCGGTCAAAATCCGGTAGAATCATCCTTCGCCTTCCGCGACAGGATATTCGCTTGAGCAAGATCGAAAGAGACTCCACCCATATCCACTACGAGGCCACCGGAACGGATGCGCCCGTTCTGTTGACGCATGGATTCGCGGCCACCTCTCGCATCTGGCGAGCCCAGGTCGATCCCTTCGCCTCGCGGAACCAATTCATACGCTGGGACATGCGAGGCCATGGTCGCTCGGGGTCTCCCCCGGACGATGCCTCCTACAGCGTCGATGAGACCGTCGACGACATGGCCGCTCTACTCGACCATCTCGGCCACGAACGCGCGATCATCGGCGGCCACTCCCTGGGCGGATACATGGCGCTGGCCTTTCACTTGAAATACCCGGAGCGCGTAAAGGCGCTCTTCGTCGTCGCGACGGGACCCGGCTACCGAAGTGATGAGCCCCGGCAAGAATGGAACGAGATGGCCCGCGGCCTCGCGCGCCGCCTCGAACGAAACGGCCTCGAAGAACTATCGAAACTCGATCGCGAAATGGAGCCAACCGAACACGACAGCGTACGAGGGCTGAGTCAGGCCGCCCGTGGCATGTTGGTTCAGCACGATAGTCGAATCATCGATTCGCTTCCCGACATCGATGTTCCGACGCTCGTCGTCGTCGGGGAAAAGGACCGCGGCTACGTCGACTCCTCGAAGTACATGAGTGAGAAAATTTCCGGTGCCGAACGCGTCTCGATTCCAAATGCGGGCCATGCGGTCTACATGCATCAAACCGAACTCTTCAACGAGGCCGCAATGAAGTTTTTCGAGCGGGTCGCCTAGCAGGCGGTCGCCGATCCCCGAGGCGGATTCGATCTCCGCCATGAAGCGCCAAGGAGCCGAGTTGTTTTGGACCTGAAACCCGACGAAGACCTTCAACTGATCAGCGAAACCGCGAGGCGATTCGGAGAGGAAATGCTGGCGCCGAAGATGCGCGAGGCGGAAGCCGCCGGGCGTGTCGATGACGAAACCAGGCAAGCCTTTCGTGAAATCGGACTCGCCGGCCTCGAGTGGCCGGAAGAAGCGGACGGAGCCGGCCTCGGCAGCGTCGCCCGTGTGTTGGTGAATGAAGAACTCGGCGCCGCGGACGCGGGCGCCGCACTCGCCCTCGATGGAACGGGTCCCGCCCTCTATCCGATTCTCGAGATGGGCGGCGATGTCGCGAAGTTGCCAAGCGAAGGCCAGAGGGTCCTGCTCGTCAGCGAGTTCGATGGCGACCTTGGCATCGACCAGGAACGCGTAAACGGAACGATTCCCTGGGTGCCCGCGAGCGAAGTCGATTCGATCGTCGTTCTGGCCGGCGATCGGGCGGCCACGATTCGCAGCGGCTTCACCATCGACCCGCTTCGCGGCGCAGGCCTACGCGCGGCCGGCGCCGGCGAACTCCGTATCGTCGATGCGCAAGCCCATGACCTGCTAGAGGATCCCGCCGGTGCGGCGCGTGCTCGCGCCCGCGCGCGTCTCTACGTTGCCTCTCTCCTGCTCGGCATCATGCGAGCTGCCTGTGATTTCTCACGTGAGTACGCCAAAGAACGAAAGGCCTTCGGAAAGCCGATCGGCCACCATCAGGCGCTCGCCTTCCTGATCACCGACATGCAAATGGCTCTCGACGGATCGAGATTGCTCGTCCACGACGCTGCCTGGCGAGTCGATAGCGGCCTGCCTTGCGAAAGCACGGCAGCGTCCGCGCTCGCCGAATGCATCGAAGCCTCCCGATTGATCGGTCCGAGCGGAGTGCAGATTCTCGGAGGCCATGGATTCATGGCCGACTATCCAGTCGAGAAGTACATGCGTGAAAGTCGCGCGCTCGGATTGTTGTTCGGCGGCTTCGATGCGGCGGTCGAAGAAGCGGGCCGTCAGGTCTGCCAGAGCGATGCGCCACTCGAACTCGGTCTGGGGGAGGCGGTCTAATGGATTTCAAACTCGACTCCGATACCCGCGATTCGCTCGACGCGCTTCGCAGCTGGGGGCGCGACGTGGTTCGCCCGGTGGGACTCGAAGCCGATCGGGAAGCCCGCCCGATTCCCGTCGGCCATCGCTATTTCGACCAGTGTCTCGAACGCGGCGACGGGCGCACTCATTGGCGCCCAGCGGGCGCGCCGAGCTCACGCAAGCGGACCTCGACCTTCACTCGCCTGCTGCTCTCAGAAGAGTTCGCCTACTGGGACCGTGCGGTCATGATCGCCAACCCCGGGCCCGGTCTTCCAGAACTCAGCGTGATTGGGGGCGGGACCGAAGAGCAGAAGGAGCGCTTCCTGCTCCCCTTCGTCGATCCCGATCGTCCGCGCTGGGCGTGTTTTGCGATGACCGAACCCGGTGCGGGTTCCGATGCGGCCGCCATCGCCACCCGGGCAGAAAAGGACGGCGACGGCTGGATCTTGAATGGTGCGAAGTGTTTCATCGGATCGGCCTCACGTTCGGACTGGATTCTGGTGCAGGCGACCCTCGATGTTTCGAAGGGCCGTGCCGCACAACGAGCGTTTTTCGTCGAACAGGGGGCGGAAGGCCTGGGGCCCTTCAAGATCGAGAAGAAAATGGGACTGAAAGCCTATGAGTCGTCGTCGTTCACGCTCGAAAATGTTCGGGTTCCCGCCGCGAACCTGTTAGGCGGGGAGGAACGCTACGGAAAGAAGGCTGGCTTCAAGACGGCCATGTCGACCTTCAATGCCGGACGTCCCGTGATCGCGGCCAACGCCGTCGGCATCGCTCGCGCCGCCCTCGATGAGACCATCCGCTTCGCGCGTAAGAACGATCTCCTCGGCAGAGCCCGCGTCCGAGATCGAATCGAAACGATCTCGAGGAAAATTCGTATGGCGCGGCTCGTCTGCCTGCGGGCCGGCCAGCTCGCCGATGAGGCGCGCCCCAACATCATCGAGGCCTCGATGTCGAAGGCGATGGCCGCACAAGTCGCTCAAGAAGCGACTTCGGCAGGACTCGAGTTGGTCGGGGTGACAGGAGGCCGCGGGGACTACCTGATCGAAAAGCTCTACCGAGACGCCAAGGCGATGGATATCGTCGAAGGCACGGGACAGATCCAACGCATGATCATCTCGCGAAGTCTGGTCGGGCTCCCGCGATAGAGGAGAATCGAAAATGAGTGACAGCAGACAAATTGGCGATCTCTCGATCGAACTGGGAAACGACTACGTCGCGACCGTCGAAATTCGTCGCCCACCGGCGAACTTCTTCGACCAGGCACTGATCCGAACGCTTGCTGACACCCTCGAAAGTCTCGACGCAGACGACGACTGTCGCGTCGTCGTGCTCTGTTCCGAGGGAAAACATTTCTGCGCAGGAGCGAATTTCGCGAGCGACCGGAATGTCGTCGACGATGGAAGCGGCCTCCATCTCTACGACGAAGCCGTGCGTCTCTTCGCGACCCAGACGCCGGTCGTCGCGGCGATTCAAGGCGCGGCGATCGGAGGCGGGCTCGGCCTGGCCCTCTACTCGGACTTTCGCGTCGCGACGCCGGAGTCGCGTTTCAGCGCAAACTTCGCGCGGCTGGGCTTTCATCAGGGATTCGGGCTGAGCATCACGCTGCCGCGACTCGTCGGATCCCAAGCCGCCATGGACCTGCTCTATACCGGTCGTCGCGTCGGCGGCGAGGAAGCCCACCGATTGGGCCTCTGCGACCGACTCGTCTCGGAAGACGAACTGCGCCAAGAAGCACACGCGTGGGCCGTTGAAATCGCGACCTCCGCGCCGTTGGCCATCCGGTCCATCCGCGAAACCATGCGCGGCGATCTCGCCAGCAAGATTCGCATCGCCACGGATCGCGAAAAGGCGGAACAGGAGAGACTTCAGAAGACCGAGGACTTTCGCGAAGGCGTGCGCGCCATGGGTGAACGCCGACCTCCGGAATTCAAGGGGCGCTAGACCCGTCGCTTAGAAATTACGTTTCCGCTCACCGAACGTCTCCGTTGATCTGACACCGATCTCTGGCGGAGAAGAGATGCCGATGACCGCAGCTCACGAAGAGAAGCTCCCGCGCGACGACGGCGTCGGCTGGCTGGAGAAGTCACTCCACTCGGTCGACGCGGAGTCGATCTGGCGCGGGCGTCTCATTGTCGTAGGGTGGGCCTCGGTCTCAGTCTGGTCAAGAGAATCGTCGAAGACCACGGCGGCAAGGTTCATGCGAAGGCGGCCGGCGACGGAGAGGGCACGATCTTCGCCATCGAGCTACCGATCGAGCCTCGTGCCGAATCCGTCACGACGCACGACGAACCTCCAACGGTCGCGGGCTAGCCGAACGTAGCGGGTCACGAGCCGTCATTGGATCGCCTCGGGCGCCTGTGGCAAGGACTGCCACAGATCCGGGTCATGGCCGAACAACAACCTCACGCCGGACTTTTCCATTTGGGCGATGCGCTCGAGCGACGCGAGCATCTCTTGTCGATCATGAACCGTCGGGGGAAGTTGCATCGCCTCGAGGCTCTGCCTCATATAGCAGGCGTCACCGCAGAGAAGAACGTCCCCGCTGTCCAGCCGCACGCGCAGCGACTGATGGCCCGGAGTATGCCCGTGCGTGGGAATACAGACGACGCTGCCATCGGCGAAGAGATCATGCTCGCCGTCGACCAACAGTCGATCGTGTCCCAGATCGTAGTCGCGCGGATCGTATGTGTTATGCGCACATTGATCGGGATCCTGTCCGGCTTCCCATTCCCTCCGCTGAATCACGAGACGTGCGTTGGGGATTGCGAGATTTCCGCCCGTATGGTCGAAATGAAGATGGGAGTTCACGAGAAACTCGACTCCCTCCGGATCGACGTCGAGCGCGTTCAGGCGGCTCGCAATGTCGTCGTTGGGACCGAAGTCGGGAACGAAGAGGCGCGCGAGACCACCGATCCTCGCCCTCGGGTCGGTCTTCAGCTCGGGGTGCAGCCCGGTATCGAAGAGCACGCGACCCTTCGGATGCTCGATCAGATAGGAGGGCACGGGAATCCGCACAGAGCCCGACTCGCCCTCTAGGAAGAGTCCCCGATCGGCCGTCAAGAAACCGCAAGCAAAGGCAAGAAGTCGAATACTCATCTGAACAGGCTAGCGCGGAGCCCCGGCCATCGGCGCGCCCTAACTGCCAATCGAAAGTGATAGACTGGAACCCAATCCCCAGCGGAGGAACATCATGGACGTCGGCATTCAGGTCATCTTCTCAGCGTTCGGATCGGATGCCCCCGATTCCCAGGTCTACTCTGAAGAGATTCGACTGTGCCTACTCGCCGAAGACCTCGGCTTCGACGTCCTCTGGCCGGTCGAACATCATTTCAACGACTACTCGTTCTGTCCCGACAACATGCAATTCCTCAGCTATCTGGCCGGTCGAACGAGTACGATCGACCTGGGCACCGCGGCCGTCATCCTGCCCTGGAACGAGCCGCTCCGAGTCGCAGAAAAAATCGCATTGCTCGACGAACTCGCCGCTGGACGAGTGCGCTTCGGAATGGGCCGTGGCCTCTCGCGCCGCGAGTACGATCCCTTCCGCGGAATCGAAATGGATGAATCACGCGGACGCTTCGACGAAGCGGCACCCATGATTCTCGAGGCCCTCGAAACCGGATTCATCGAAGGGTCCGGTGCCTTCTATCCCCAGGCCCGAACCGAGATTCGCCCCCGCCCCACCCGAACCTTCAAGGGTCGTACTTATGCGGTGGCCAACTCGAGCGACTCGGTCGAGATCGCCGCCAAGATCGGGGCGCGCATGATCCTGTTCGCGGAACGGTCCTGGGATTCGAGATTGGTCGGCATCAACAGCTACCGCGATCAGTTCCGATCCCATCACGGACAAGAGGCTCCGCCCATTCTGACCTGCGACTTCATCTATTGCGACGAAAACGCCGATCGCGGTGAAGAACTCGCCGAGCAGTACCTGGGCACGTATCTCGCTTCGCTACTCGATCACTACGAATTGATGGGCGATCACTTTTCGGATCTCGTGGGATACGAAGGCTACGGCAAGAACGCCGAGATGATGCGCGCGATCGGGGAGTCGGGATTCCTGAAGGGCTTCAAGGCAGCCAACGCCTATGGAACGCCGGATCAGATCCTCGGCGTGCTCGAATCCAGAAAGAAGGTCCTGGGTAGCTTCGAGCAGTCGACTTCGTTCCGGTTCGGCGGAATTTCCTACGAACACGCCGAAAAGAGCATGCGCCTCTTTGCGAAGGAGGTCCTACCGGTCCTCCACAGCTGGGACTGACACCCGCCTCACCAGACTCGCGTGCTCACCGACTTCAGGCGCTACCCCACATGCGAACGTGCGGGGGCTCGTCCTCGAGCCAACGGCCGCGAACGCGAACGGCGCGATGGCCGAGCACCCTCGCCCGGATGTTTCTCGTGCAC